>Ga0207006_1141_pt1 | contig 13046 bp, 9 predicted proteins | sample Alteio_BWMinCont_84_FD_153497 | JGI IMG/M metagenome (GOLD analysis project Ga0207006, IMG submission 153497) | Enriched cells from forest soil in Barre Woods Harvard Forest LTER site, Petersham, Massachusetts, United States -... | ecosystem: Environmental > Terrestrial > Soil > Temperate forest >...
CCGATTTTCCCAATCCGTTATACAGCCTGACCAGAATCCATCAATATAAGGATACCAATCATCCTGATATCAAGGCTATTCAAGCGTTGCTCGCTAATCCGGCAGTCACTTCAGACGACAAAGAGTTCCTTTATTTCGCCCTGGGAAAAATCTATGATGATTGCGGGCTCTATGATCAGGCTTTCGAATATTACCGCCAGGCAAACCAGATTGTCAATAGCACTATTTCCTATAATCCCAATGGGTTAAGCGGAACAATTAAAAGTATCATCGAGATATTTTCAAAGGATTTCATTGCTGAGCATAAGAATTCTTTTCCTAATAATGAATCCCCGCTATTCATCGTCGGAATGCCCCGCTCCGGCACGACATTAATGGCAAGTATCCTGTCCAATCATTCAGCTATCGGGTCCGCTGGCGAACTTCCTACCATCACGAAATTTACGACCACCCTGCCGGAATGGATAGAGCAGTCAATTCCATATCCGCAAGGGATTGAGCATCTTACTGCTGAAATTGCTAAGCGGATGACCGATAGTTATATAAAACGGCTGCGGCGTGATATTGGGCCGGATAAACGCTACGTGATTGATAAACATCCGCTTAACTTCTGGCATCTTGGATTTATCACGATGCTATTCCCGCAGGCCAAGATTATCCACTGCACCAGGAATCCGCTGGATACTATACTGTCTAATTACTTCCAGCGTTTTTCTTCCGCTTATGATTATTCCTTTGATTTAGATAATATAGCGCATTTTTATGGGCAATATAGCAAGATTATGCAACACTGGCGGGATGTTCTTCCTGGCAATATGATTGAAATCAACTACGAAGACTCGATTATGCATACGGAAACTATTGCACGCAAAGCACTGGATTTCCTTGGGTTACCTTGGGATGAGCGCTGCCTTTCTCCCCATACCAATACCACCGCGATTGAAACCGCAAGCCAGTGGCAGGTACGCCAGCCCATTTACCGTGGATCAATGGAACGGTGGCGGCATTACGAGAAATATCTTGGCAAGTTAGCCGATCTGCTTTAGATCATTATTTCAGTTGCAATTTTGTGAATTACGTGCAAAAATCATATTTTCAACGAATAGAAGGAGTTTGAAATGCCACGGGGCGGAAAAAGAGTAGGAGCAGGCAGACCGAAAGGGGCTGGCCCTCATGGAGAGTCGACAAAGCCGATCAGGATACCGCTCAGTATGCTCGAGCAGGTTACCCAGATGATTTTGCATAAAGGCTATAAAATACCTCTTTATCGCTCAAAAGTGCCGGCAGGTTATCCTGAGCAGGGCGATACGTCGATAGAGGAATATATCGATCTCTATCAAAAACTGATCCCACGTCATGAAAATATTTTTTCAGTATTCGCGAGCGGCGATTCGATGATCAATGCCGGTATTAATGATGGGGATCTGTTGCTGGTCAACAGTAAGGAAGAACCTAAGCATAAGAAGATCGTGGTGGCGATGATCGACGGCCAGCAAACGGTGAAGAGGCTCCATATCGAGAATGGCGAATATGTCCTGCTGCCGGAGAATGATAACTATAAGCCGATCCCTATCAAAAACGGTATGGAATTCACGATTCAAGGCGTGGTGACGTTTTGTATCAAACCGTTTTAGCTTTTAATCCGGTATCCGCGGGCGAGCAATTGATACACCACCGTCCATAAGATAATGATTGTCATGATCATCATCCAAAAGCCGACGGCGAGCGAACCGTCATGATAGCCAGTGATACCGTAACGGAAGCCGTCAATCATATAGAAAAACGGATTGGCATGGCTGAGATGATATAAAATCACCGGCAGGTTTTTGACGGAATAGAAGGTACCGGAAAGGAAGGATAGCGGTGTGATCACATAGCTGGTGACGGCAGACATCTGATCAAAGGATTCCGAGATGATGCCGGTCAGGATGCCAAGCAGCGCCAGCACCATCGAGGCAGCAATAAGGTAGAATAGCGCATAGAGCGGGTGCATAAACGGCAGGTCGATAAATACCCATACGGCTAAGGTTGTCAGTAATCCGACAATCACCCCTCTTGTCACCGCTGCCATCACGGAAGAAAAGATTATTTCACCGGCGGAAAGCGGCGGCATCAGGTAATCGATAATCGTCCCCATCACCTTGCCCATAATAAAGGTCGAGGAAGTATTGGCAAAGGCGTTTTGGACAACGGACATGATAATCAGGCCGGAGCCCATAAAAACACCGAACGGCACGCCGCCAACACTGGCAATATGATTCCCCATCGCCAGATTGAAAATCGCCAGGAATAACAATGATGTGACGACTGGGGCGAGAAGCGTCTGGTTATATACCTTGACGAAGCGATGGACTTCCTTGCGGTATAATGTCCAGGTGCCAAGCCAGTTAATACCTGAATTGGAGACGGTGGTGGTGGATAAGCTTGTTGTCATAAAATTCCTCAAATTATCTATATGCTAAACGATCCATTCACTGGACACGCTACCCCTCCAACCCTTCCTGCATCTCAAGAAGCTGCAGCCAGCGGGTTTCCGAACCATCCAGCTCATGCCGCTTCTTATCGAGTACCGCAACCGATTTATCGAATAACTCGGGATCATTGGTATAAAGCATCGGATCGGCGATGGTTGCCTCTAATGCCACGATTTCACTATTTAGCTTCTCAATCGCTGCCGGCAGCAATTCCAGGTCACGTTTATCATTATAGGATAGTTTGGTCAGCTTTTTCTTAGCAGCTTCTTCCGGCTTTTTCACATCGGCCAATTGCTTACGTGCCGCTTGTTTATCGCGAATCTGCTGCTCTTTCTGCGCACGCATCGCATCGCTAAAGCCACCGACATAATCATCAAACGAACCATCACCATCGAATATCAGGGTACGGGTGGCGATTCGGTCAACGAAATCACGGTCATGGCTGACGATCATCAGCGTGCCGTCATATTCGCTGAGCAAATCCTGTAGTAAATCAAGCGTATCCATATCGAGATCATTGGTCGGCTCATCGAGAATCAAGAAATTTCCAGGATTAGCGAGTATTTTCGCAAGCACCAGACGGCTTGCTTCCCCGCCGGACAGGCTTGATACTGGAGAATTATATTGATTGGCGGCAAACATGAAATCTTTCAGGTATGATACAACATGGCGGAATTCTTCCCCCACCTTGACCGTATCGCCACCATCAGGACAAAGCGTTTCCCATAAGGTTCTGTTTGGATCGAGCGACTGCCGTTTCTGGTCGAAATAGGAAATCGTTACCGAATGGCCAATCCGGACACGGCCGCTATCCGGCTTTAAATCGCGAGTCAGCAACCGCAGGAAGGTTGTTTTCCCTGCACCATTTCTTCCCATTACTCCGATACATTCGCCACGAATAATCCTTAACGACACATCCTTCATCGTCACTTTAGGCGGATCAACATCGTGGAAAGAATGCGTGACATGCTCCATTTCAACCACCATCTTACCACCCGTTTCGGTGCTAATCGGAGGTAGTTTTGTAGTTTGGATGCTTCTATTCTGGCTGGTTTTATCCGCCTTGAGCTGTTCACGTAACGCATAAGCCTCATGCAGGCGGCGCATATTACGTTTACGGCGGGCAGTCACCCCCTGTTGCAGCCAGAGATTTTCCGCTTCCACTTTCTTACCAAGCTTGGCGATGGACTGGATCTCCAGTTCCATAATCTGTGATGACCATTCATCAAAACCGGCATAGCCCTTATTACTGATGCGTAATAGCCCACGGTCAAGCCAGTAGGTTTTATCTGAAATAGCGCCAAGGAACGCCCGATCATGGCTGATACAGATCAAGCCGCCCTGATAGCTTTTTACATAAGATTCCAGCCACTCAATCGAGGTTAAATCCAGATGGTTGGTTGGTTCGTCAAGCAGCAATACTTCCGGCTGCTGGATAAGGGCACGGGCAAGCGCAGCGCGGCGCAGTTTTCCACCGGACATTTTAGCAAGCAGCTTAGCGCCTTTAATTCCAAGATGACCAAGGATACTGTCGGCCATATAGATTTTCGATTCATGCGTTTCGCCTGGTTCAAGTTTGATATCGGCAAGCACGTAATCATAGACGGTTTCGCTATCGCCATGGATCACATCCTGCGGCAGATAGCCAACGCGCACACCGGGACGCAGGTAATATTCGCCGCCATCAAGCTGCTGGCTACCGGCCAATACTTTCATCAAGGTTGATTTTCCACAGCCATTCCTGCCAATCAGGCAGATTTTCTCACCCATTTCAAGCTGGAAGCTGATTCCTGCGAATACTGGCGTGCCACCAAAGGTGACCATGGCGTCTTTTAAGAATAATAATGGGGCAGCAGCCATGAGTGACTCGGATAAGGATTAAAACCGCGGTATGATAGCAGGTGACGAGGCTGTTTTCAAGGCTTGGCTAATTGTGATTAGCATTTAAAATATTATTGACTCTTATATTAAGAGGAATTAAAAATAATGCTATAAAAAAGCCTTTATTTAATAGGATATTATTATGAAGAGTGCCATATCAAGTTCCACATCAGAAAAGTCAACAGAACCCACCTTTCTTGATCAACAATATATGAACTTGCTCAAGAAGCGACATGAGCAGTATGGGGAAGCGCAAACCGATAAGCTGGAAGAACTAAACAAGCGGGAATCACATCGTATTTACGACCAAATTAACGAACTCTTGCGACAAAAAACTGGCAAATCGATGAATGAAAAAGGCAAGGTTCAATTTCTTAAAACATTGCTATATAAACCAAAACAAGTCGGAAACGACGCTAATAATCAGCAGCTTATCGATGATTATGTCCAGAAAGTTATTGACAGGAATAACCAGAGAGAATCCTCAGCAATGAGTATTTTAGGGATACCGCATCAGGTAAACAGGAATAATGACGCAGATAATATGGCCATTCACGAGAAACTAAAACTATGTGAAAACGTAGCGGAAGAGCGGAAAGGTATCATAATGAGACCAATGCGCATATTTGCTCAAAAAGTCCACGCTGCCCTAAATGCGGCAAAGCCAATGCTCAGAAGCAAACAATATGACGCTGCTATCGACCTTTACCATACTATTGCAAAAGAAGCTATAAACGAAGAAGAAGTTGATACATTCAAATCTATATCAAAATTCATAACGGGTATTCATGTGATGAAGAAGGAAGCCATCGGCTTAACCTCCTCCGCCATCTGGAATAGCATCATGGAAGAGCATGAAAAGAAACTGCATGATTTCTTGGAACAACAAGCAAGTAAGCCCGAATATGAACGATATGAAGAACTCATGACGCGTCAAATCCTTCATAACTGCTACGTCGAAACAGGCAAACGTGAAAAAGCACTGGAACAGGAAGAGATTATTTTTAATCTCCCGCAAGCTCCCATAGTGATGAATGATGTCCCGATGGTCCCGCAAGGGGCGGCAGGAATCACCACCGGAAAAAAGATCGGTACAAATAATCTTGCAACTTGCCTGATGATTGCCGCTCATTCGGCAAATGGAACAATCGGTATTACCCATATCGATCATTTATGTAGTGTTGAGACAATTAAAAATTTTATCGAGCAGTTTCCTATTGATCAGCCACTTGCAATCCATCTTGCCGGCGCAAATAAGGATGTTCAATATGCAAAAGAAACTATGAACAGGACTTTTGACGCGCTTAAACATTATTCGCATATCAATATTGCCAGTGCTGATCTTGACTATCCAAAATCAATGGCATATGTATATGATGCAGACAAGAGGCAGCTTATCTCTGCCTTAGGTATTGATCGCCATCCAGACGCCGGACTCGCTAAGTTATTAACTCATATCCGTAAAGACGGTGAGATCCTGATGGCATTTAATCTAACTTCTCCACATGCAGAACGTTTCCCTTTACGTTTTAAAAAGGATTTTTTCATCGCTATACGAAGTGAGCTTAGCTCACAAAAACATACACAGCCGAACGCGGATATCACTGCTTTAGTGCGCTATCACAATGTCAGGCGCTTTCTTGACGCCAATCTTACCGCCTCTAAGCAGATTTATGATGCTGTCATGAACAAACTACCCGCAGCAGATCGCCCCAAAGAAAATTCCATCCATAAAGGGCATATCATGGAGGAAATTTGCCTCCATGATAAAGTACTTGGCCATTATGCCGAACGGGAAAATGCTGGGATTGCGGAGCAAATACTGTCAAACATCCTCAAGCTCATTGCAACTCCTGAAGCAACATTAACCTCAGAACAAGAAAAGGAGAGGCTACGCAAGATAGATGAGCGCATGGAAAATTTTGGAGGTAGTTTTGAGCATCTTCTTAATGCTTTCAGTGGCTCTGGTATATCACCACTGGAAATGATACAACGCGGTCGATCTTCACAGAGACAATCATCCTCGAGTAGCACGAGGAGATAGTAGCTTAGATTCTATGTTCATAGTAGATCCTCTATCAACTGGCCTAGATATTTCTCATAATGCCGCCACCGTTCCATCGAGCCACGGTAAATAGGCTGACGCGCCTGCCACTTACTCGCCGTTTCAATCGCCGCTTGGTTGGTATGGGGAGAAAGGCAGTGCTCATCCCAGGGTAACCCAAGGAAATCCAGTGCTTTACGTGCAGTAGTTTCCGTATGCATAATTGCGTCTTCATAGCTGATTTCAATCATATTGCCAGGCAATATATCTTGCCAATGCCGCATCAGTCGATGGTACTCACCATAATAATCGGCAGTATTTTGCAGATCGAATGAATAATCATAAGCAACAGAAAACCGCTGGAAGTAGTTAGATAGTATGGTATCCAGTGGATTCCTGGTGCAATGGATAATCTTGGCCTGCGGGAATAGTATGGTGATAAGCCCGAGATGCCAGAAATTAAGCGGATATTTATCAATCACATAGCACTTATCCGGCATGATATCACGTCGGAGCCGACTAATATAGCTATTGGCCATCCTATCAATAATCTCAGGCGTAAGATGTGTCACCCCATACGGATAGGGAACCTGCTGTAGTGTCCAATCCGGTAAATAGAGAGTAAAATCCATGATCGTCGATAACTCCCCTACCGTAGCGATAGACGGATGATTGGAAAGCATCGTGGTGAGCAGCGTCGTACCGGAACGGGGCATGCCTATGATGAATAACGGCGATTCATCCGAGGGCATAGCATCTCTGTGTTTTGCTATAAAACCCTCGGAGAAGACTTTAATGATAGCATTCGTATAGTTTTCTAAATTATTGATATTAAAGGATACATTCCCATTAGCAATGTGATTCGCCTGACGGTAATACTCGAATGCCTGATCATAGAGGCAACAATCATCATAGATTTTACCTAGGGAAAAATACAGATCGGCTTGGTCATTTAATGGAATATCGGGCTGCTCAAGCAATGCCTGGATATAAGCGATATCTGGATGCTTAGCATCATGATATTTGATGATATGGCTCAAGCTATAGATCGGCAGTACATAATCAGGTTTAAGACTAATCGCTTTTCGGAACATGGCTTCCGCTTCCTGCATGTTTCCTTTGCTTACCAATAAGTTACCCCTGCATTGATACGACTCTGCATCATTAGGCGCGAGCGCTATCGCCTTATCATAATGCACTAATGCCTCCTCATAGCGCCCCATATGCTGAAGAACATTACCTTGTTTGACATAAGTAGCGGCAATATCTGGCCTTAAGATGATAATGGCCGTGTTATAGCTGAGCATCGCCTCTTCATGACGCTTCATCAGATAGAGGAGATTGCCCTTGTTGTTATGGATAACCGCGCGTCCTGGATCTATCGCTAGGGCTTGATCATAATGCGCTAACGCCTCTTCATAACGCTGCATTTCTTGCAGGATATTACCGGCATGGTTATAAGCATCCGCATCACCAGGAGCGGCAGCAACCATCGTATTAACAATATCGATCGCCGCATCGCTATTGCCGTCCTTATAGTGCTGAATAGCTAATGCCGCAGCCTGCTCAAACGTATATGCCATATCCGATATCCCTTATTTACGAAATCCGCCTTATCCACCACCGTCTGGCAGCAACTACCGCCCAGACACCCTCTACAATCCCAAACGGCCAGGCGCCCTGCAGGAAGCCATAAGCGGAGCCGAGCAGACAAAATACAGCAAAACCAATCCCCCACCAATGCGATTTCTCATCCAAGGCATAGCAGATCAGCATCCCCGACACGGCAAACAATCCAAAAGCAGTCAATATATCCATCGCTTCACCCTATAGAAAAAACCAGCATCGTCAAACAAGAAATTGCACAAGAAATAGCTTACGCAACTTATAAAACTATGGTATAATAAAATTATTATTATCTTTTATAGAATCAAATGCCTCATTTTTCTCGCCGACAGTTCCTTAAAATCGGTATATGCGCCGCTGTTTCCCTAGGAATACCACAGCTGGCCAGTGCTAGTATACCTGTAAAATCACTATCATTTTATCACCTCCATACCGGCGAAAAATTGAAAGTTGCCTATGCGGAATATGGTCAATATATTCCATCGGCAATGCAGGAACTCAATCATTTTCTGCGTGATTGGCGGACAGGCGATACACATCATATCGATCCGAAACTGCTTGATCAGCTTTATACGCTGCAGCAGCGAATGGAAACCCATACTCCCTTTGATGTCATCTGCGGTTACCGCTCCCCTAAAACAAACCAGATGCTTCATGAACAAACTGAAGGCGTAGCCACCCACAGCCTCCATTTAGAAGGCCGCGCGATCGATGTCAGGCTGCCTGGGAAAGATTTATCGAGGTTACATAGAGCAGCATTGAGTATGCAGGCGGGTGGAGTCGGCTATTATCCAAGCTCCGATTTTATCCATATCGATACGGGCCGTCTCCGTCATTGGGGATAATAAACCATCCATCTTGACTATTATCAAATACAATAGTGGTGCCACCATTTAATAATATATCCATGTTCAATCACCGACTATTTACCTCCACTATCCTCACCTGCCTGCTTTTATGCAGCCAGCCGCTATACGCCACCACCTATAAAACGAATGGTGATATTATCGGCACGGATACCTATTACATCGTTAAGAGAAATGACCGCCTGCCTGTCATTGCCCGCAATTTCGATATCGGTCTCGTGGAGTTATTGGCCGCTAATCCAGAAGTCACACCGGAACACCTGATCGCCGGGAAAGCGCTAGTACTGCCGACGATGCATATCTTGCCTGAACCGCAAGGTGGCATTGTGCTGAATTTATCCAATCTCCGCCTGTTTTATTATAGGGATGACGATACGGTGATGACCTTACCGGTCGGCATCGGCCATGATGGATGGGAAACACCTACTGGAACAACCAGCATCACTGTAAAACGTAAAGACCCGACCTGGATTGTGCCGGATTCTATCCGTAAGGAAAATCCCAAATTACCGCATATGGTGCTACCCGGCCCTGATAATCCGCTTGGGCAATATGCACTGAACCTTAACTGGTCAGGATACCGTATTCACGGAACGAACTTTCCCTATAGCGTCGGGAAGCGCACCAGCCATGGCTGTATCCGGCTATATCCAGAAGATATTGAGCAGCTATTCCATGCGGTGAGTATCGGTACGCCGGTGACGGTAATTGATACGCCTTATACGCTCGGCTGGCAGGGTAATACGCTATGGCTTGAAGTGATGCCAACCCAGCAGCAGGCGAATGTGATCGCGAAATATAAGCGGCCTAAGCCGGTTGTGATGCCGGGTATTGATAAGGCGATCCAGGAAATGGCAGGAGATCATACGGTGATCAACTGGGATATGGTCCATCAGGCGGTGGCGAATTTTAGCGGGATTCCGGTGGCGATTGGGCAGAAGAGTCCATGATTATATCGAAATTGCGAGCGTAAGCACGGTAATCCAGAAAAGTGTGGGCTAGCTGAAGAGATATTCAGTTCTGGGGTGGTTTGTACCACAACCGAGAGATTCTGCCGCGCTACGCTCACAATGACGGTTGATTGATCTTCACTGCAGTCCCCATTTTACTTTCAGTGAGTGCTCAATATTAGCGATTTGGCGTTGTGAAAGGGCTGTATTGTAAATTTGCACTTCAGCAAAATATTGTGGTGACATGCTACCAGTTGACGACAATGCGAGTTGAGCATTACCAGTGCATCCAGAATAGGCTGGAATAGGTGCTATCCTATTATAATCACGACCGTTTACGTGATAATTAATTTGCACAGTTGGAGTTGATGGACTCGTTACCCCATCATATTTTACCATTGAAAGCACTGTATTACCAGCTACTACTCCATCAGGAATAGCAGCAGTATTAGTGATATTAAGTGTTACAGGCGATGATCCTCCATGCACTACTTGAAACGTATTTGCAGCGCTATAACCAATAGAGAATCCTCCGCTACAACTGATCATACCTGCAGTTGGTGAAGTATTTGGGCTAATTGTGGACACTGTAAATATTGTATAGGCATTTGAAGTTGCTATACTGGGTAGCTGACCAAGAGTAGTGGAGTCACCCGAACTCAGCAATACCTCAGGTAACCCATTTAATTGATTAAGAGCAATTTGTCCACTCGATGGCCCAGCAGTTGCAGTAGGAGTATTGTTGCCAGGAGGGCTTGCGCTGGGAGAATTAGCTGGAGAAGCTATAGTATTTACATTTGTCCAACTTGTTATCGTTGTACCAGTAGGCGATCCCAAGCCTAAAGGATTATCTGCATCAAGCCATACAAGTAAGCCAGGTACCGTCGCCTGCTGTAATGCCACTCCCCATTTATGGGCGAGGTAGCTCTCTACGGCTTCCTGTTCTGCATCGGAAAGTGTCGTATTATAAATAATAACCTCACCTATATAGCCCTGCCACAGATTACTAGCTATTAGCAGCGGCCCACTGGGTGGAGCTGATAACGTATTGCTGTTACTTGATATAACAACGCCATTATGACTGATCGACGTCCCATATTTAGAATTGCTCGACGTATTAAATGTCCATAGATCCACATTTGTTGGAAGAGTAGGTTGTGGCAGCACAGCCTGTACATTATTATATATAGGATTGAGAGAGGTAGTAGGATCCATATCCAGCGTTACTTGCGCACTAGTAGTAGTATTATTTGGCACATTGACAATGGTATGACCGCTTATCCCGCCTGTAGATAAAAGACTACCGACAGTATTTACAACCGGTACATCAACTATAAAAATAGTGGCATTATTATTGGGAACACCATTAATTTGACTAATTGCAGGCAGTATTGCTCCATTATTCGCTATTGTTCCATTATTCGTTTCACTAAGAGTATTCCCATAAAAAGATAACATCGGCTTACCGTTAATCAGATTCTGTTTTAACTGGGGTCCGTACATATTGGGAGTAGAACTAACTTGGCCCCCAAATAAAAAATCATTCCCATGCCCTGATTTATCTTTCCAGGGGCTAATATTAATGTTTTGATTGCCATTAGTATTTAAATCACATTTTGTACTCGGATCCGTCGCATCAAGCCATAATTGTAAATATGTCCCTTCAATCTCAGCAGGACTAAGATCGCCTGGCGGGGCTTTATAGATGGTGGTGCTACAAGCACTCGGTGCAACATTGCGCGCACGCACGCAATCCCCGAACGGATGGTCGGTTGATTTTACCAACGTCATCCCGCCCGTACATCCAATTGCAAATACCATGTGCGGAATCATCAGGAATCCGATCGATAATAAGGCGATTTTTAAGTTGCTCATTTTGGTTACCTTAATTTATTTGGTATTGTATAGGACATTGATTTAAAGGCGGTGTCATTGCAGGAGCCGGTATTTTCCATTTCATATTGAGATAGGTTTCAATAACTCGACGCTCAGGATCGCTGAGTTGCACGTTATAAATAATAATTTCCCCGATAGTACCATCAAAGAGATTGGGGATAGGACTCTGATCATAGCCAATTTGTAATGGAGCATTGTACGTAGCAAAATTAAGCGGAGCCCCCCCCGTAGCTGGCCCAGCCACAGGTATCTCTGCAATATGGGCATTTGAACCATCATACATATTTATATTTTGCGCAGACCCCGTCGATATAAAATCATAGATCGACATAGTATTAGCTGGTGAACCAGGTAAGTTTGCGCTTGATGCCGACGTCCCCACTGTCCAAGTGTATTGACTAACAGCAGGAAAAGCTACTGGCACATCGGTAATATTGAAAATACTGGCATTCGCAGCGCTATTCTGCGCATATAAAATAGGACGGGGGGTACCGGGGGTACCAGACGTGCTTACAATAAAAATAGTCGCTGCGTTTGATATCTGGCTCATCACACTGCCTACACTCAATTCACTCGGATTAGCGGGGACCCCGTTAAACACCATCACTGGGTTACCATTCAAAAAGTTAGGAACGAATGTTGGGCCAACTGGGTTATTGGGAGCAACAGGTGTCGTCGGCACCGTGGCATCAAAGCCGTTACCGGATTTATCTTTCCATATATTTATAGCGATACCCGCCGCCGGCACATTCCCACTACCATTAGGGTCCGCAGCATCCAGCCATAGCTGCAAATTATTAGGCTCAATACTGAGAGGACTAAGTCCGCAAGCGGGTGGCTGGTTATTGCAAAGCGTATTCACTGCCTTTGCTGACGCGACTATCTGAGTAACCACCGCTGGATAGGCAGCATTGCTGGTGGTGAAATTAGCAGCAGGATTCGTAAAGATAGTGCTTGAAGTTGTTTTGGTACTATCCAGCGCGATTGCCCACGCATTGGTGCATATCGTGCTTGCAATACGAAGCGGCGGCTGAATAATACTTGCAGGCAGCAAATCACTTTTACGGGCATAGGCAACCAGATCATCGAAACCGGCAGCAATCCCCCCGGCAGTGGTACTCACCCGTTGATTCTGGATATAAGTCTTGTTGACCGTATGATCGATATTTTCAATTTCACGCCCGCCAGGCGCAGGCATCGTTCCTATCGTATTACGCAGCCATGCTCCTAACCCATTTGGTCCATAGCTGATCAACACATAAGCAGCGCCCTCATTATGCGGCACCGGCTTATTGATATCCGTTTTTTC
>Ga0207006_1134_pt2 | contig 12949 bp, 11 predicted proteins | sample Alteio_BWMinCont_84_FD_153497 | JGI IMG/M metagenome (GOLD analysis project Ga0207006, IMG submission 153497) | Enriched cells from forest soil in Barre Woods Harvard Forest LTER site, Petersham, Massachusetts, United States -... | ecosystem: Environmental > Terrestrial > Soil > Temperate forest >...
AATTTGGTTTTGAAAGCAGGGGTAGTACTCCATGCATTGAGGGTTTTGAGGGTTGATAGAAGCTACTGGAACATAATGAGCGTTGTAGTTTTAGTAGGCTCCTTTGCCTTCGAGCTTTCTCATATCGGAGCATTTTTTTGGATGGAGGACGTCGCTGACAACAGGATAGGGCTCTCGCATGGAGACCCAAGAAAGCAAAAGGTTGCCTCCTTCGCTATACATGGTGGCATATCTGGCACTGTTTGTGAAGTAAATGCCACTTCCAAAATAACCAACATCGGTGCTGGCTTGTGGTCCCTTTTGTGCGTTAGGATCAAAGCAATGATGTTTGCCAAAAAAGGTAAAGCCCGAGCTGCAGATCGATTCGCATTTGTTGCCGCTTGTGCCTTGCCAGAGTGGAAGGACCTTTGTCTTGAGGAATCTTTTTATTCGTTTAGGACCTGAGATTTCTATCGGAGGAAAAGTGCCTGTGATTTTTGTCCAGCGATGAATGGTGTTTTGCCTCTCTTGCTGCGGTTGTTCGTTTTTACCTTGAGGAGTGAATTTTTCTGCTTCGATTTCCATGTTCTTGATTTCATTTTCGAAGACTCATGTGTGTGAGGGATTATGAATACACAGGATCTGGCGAATCGAGTAACCGAGCGGCTGTTGGTGAGCGAAATAGGTTTGAATGAGCTCGACTTCTGGATCTTGGGGTGTGACTTCTTCAAGTCTAAAGGGCTTATCTGGTGTTTGAGATTGAAGTCTTGTAAATAGAGACTGGCTGACAAGCCAAGGGGTATTCGGTTGTGGACAAAGAGTTGCAAGGTTTTGTGGAATAACGGTCTGTGGATCCATAGGTGTCTCCTTGTTTTGAGAGGAGTATATTATTACTTTTAGTTTTTTAATAGAGCATTTTTGCACGAGCAAGGCCAAGTCCTTTCAAAAATTGTTAAGTAGCAAAATAAACGCAGAGACGGAGGGACGCTGAGGCGCGGAGGAAAAACACTCTACTCTCCTCTGCGTCTCAGCGCCTTTCAGCCTCTGCGTTTGATTTTTACAAGACTTTATATGGTACATAGTATGAGCATAAAAAACCAATTCTTCATTCACGATGTGTATACCAAAGACTTAAAAACGTCGAAGACAGGACAAGCCGTAGCCGTCATAGCCGACGCTGCCGTCGAAGACAACAAGACCGCGAGCACCAAAGCTGCCTACAACCATCTGCCAATGAGTATTTTTACATTTTTCCTCACATTTTGTGTAAACACCGCTGTAAAGGCGCGCACCTCTACTTACATGCTCTGTAAGGATACACACAGCAGCTTCAAGAAGCTTGGGGGGTTGGTAAGGAACAGCAGCTTTTTGAGCAAACTGGGAAACGATCTTTGTCTGATCTGAATAAGACTTCTTCAGAGTCCCTTCAAGAACATCCTTGGTCATCAGGGCCCAATAGGAGCTCGCAACGGAGAGGTTTTCGTTGCTTCCTGGATACCAAGTAGCAAACTTTGTGAAATTACCCTGCTTGGGTTTTTGGATCCACTGTGCTAGGTTCGCAAGAGTGAGAAGCTGGCCATTGACTGTTTTTGGGATAAGCACGAGTAGATGAGTGTCTTGAACTTTTTTTCCTGACCAAAAGGGACAAGGGCCCAAGAGAATTTGATGAATATTAGCAGGGAGCGGAGGCTCCTCACCTATATCGCCAAAGTATTGAGCCCATTTGGCTTTGCCAAAAGCTATTGCAGGCACTTGGGAGACTTTTGGAAGAATAGGCTGAATGATGGGAGTGGGAATAACTTGAAGAGTTGTAGGAGAAAGAGGGATTTGAGGTATAAGAAGTTTTTTAGAGACAAAGGTTCTCACTTTTCCAGCTGAATCTAAGAGCTGCATGGCCCAGCAGCAAAATTCTGCATCTTGATCTGGAATGGTTTTGTTCGGGTCGAGGACTATGAGAAGCTTAGCTTTGTCTTCAAGAGCTTTGGTTAACCCTATATCTTGCTGGATAGCTTGGGCTTCTAAGAGACCGAGAACTTTTTGGAGGAAGGCACCGATCGTCAATTGGACTTCTGGAGATTTGGGAAGCTCGATTTCGACCTCTATCCAGAATCTGGCAAGGGTTTGGGAGGGCTGAAAAACGACGATCTCATCGCATTGGGGCTGTTCTGTTTGGCTACAAGGATAGTAGATGGCACAGTTTGGATGATCAGGTTCAACAGAGACAATTGGGATATGGTGCGCATTATAATTTTGGTAAGCACCTAATCCTTCGAGCTTTCTCATGTCTTTTGGTTTATCTGGATAAAGGTTAGGAGCATTCGCGACTACTGGATAGGGCTCTCGCATGGAGACCCAGGCGAGGAGAAGATTCCCATCACTATAGACTTCGGCAGCATAGCGAGCGGAGTTTGTAAAGTAAATCCCAGCGCCAAAATAACCTGTATCTGTGTTATTCTCATCTTTTTTTCCTTCTTGGAGAAGTTGATGTTTGCCAAAGAAAGTGAAGCCTGTTTGGCAGATAGAGTGGCAGATCGCAGCTTTAGTGCCATGCCAAAGGGGAAGAACTTTGGTGTGTGCATAGCTATCTATTCTGCTGTTTGCTCCTGGAACTGTAATTGGAGAATAGGGATCAGTCATCGCTTTCCAGCGTTGATTCACCTTTTGTCTGAGCTCGGCATCCTCTTCTTGTTGCCACTTTGGGGAAAAAGCAGGGCTTTTCGCTTGTTGATCTATTGTTGAAATGGTAGCTTGGAAAGCTTGACTTGCGCTTGGAGAATGGATGCAGTGAACTGCTTTAATACAGCGGTTGGCCGGTTTTTTCCATTCGAAATAGCGGAGGATAAAGCCCCATTCAGGATCATTGGAAGTGATGGAACATTTTTTATATCCATCTGTGATGCCTGTAGCTTGGATTTTTTGAAAAAGTTGTGGGCTGACTAACCAAGGTGTTTCAGGATTTGGAAGAAATTGACGAATAGGTGGCATTGGGGCCGGATCCATAAGATTCTCCTTGTTTTGAGAGGAGTATATTATTATTTTTAATTTTTTAGAAGTTTTTTTGTAGATTTTGGATGCAATTAAAAATGCGGGGTATGGGTACGGATCGAGTTTAAGGACTATATTCATAAGGGCGATTATAAATTCCCCAGGAAATGTCGCGCCTTGAACCGTTTAACCATTGCTTCCAGTTGCTCATGGGCGATCCTATAGTGCCAATGGCACCTACCCTCCAGAATTCTAAATTTCCATTTCCCGGATTGACAACAAATGCAAACATTTCATTGACCCAATTAGAATCGGCTATAATGATGGGCGCCGGCAGTGCAAATCCAAGCTGCTGACACGCCTTAGCAATCAATACCTGGTAATCTATCTCTGATGTAGTTTTGAAATCAGCTAAAGATAGAATAGATAGACACATTTCTTGTAACTGTTGTGAAGAAATAATTTTTACATCTCTTAGGGTATTGTAGAGAGCATCTAATATTTGTTCTAAGAATGTCTCATCGATCTCTTTTTGTGTAGGCAGCAGCTTAAAAATGGCTGTCACACGGCTCTTTAATTCATGTGCATGAAAGAAGGGAAGCTCTGCATATAACTTGGAATCGATCTCTTCTTCTGTAAAAAGCTGATTGCCAGCATATCTTAAAGATTTATCGCGATTTAATTGGTCTACAAGATGTGTACGAAATTCAATAGGAGAAAGCGTCTTATAAATCGGTTTTAAGCTGCTTTTAATAAAACCTTCAAGATGAACTGGCAGATCTTTGATTAAAGAATCGAGAAATGCATCCATCATTTCCTCATCCAAAATCATCTGCCGAATAAAACGCTCTCTTGGTAAGATCAATTCATCTCTCACATATGTATAGCTAAAAAGATCATTTTGCCATGCCTTTTTAAACTCATGCAACCCAGGTTTTAATAAAAACGCATGGGTCGGAGAATACATCAACATCGATTTGTCACTATTTTTGATATATTCCTCTTTAATATTTTGCGGCAGCTGTTTCATGGCATCGATCAAAAAGATAAGAAGTTCAGAAGGATTTTCTACCCAACGCGATAACTCTGAGGGTTTTTGTTCCCTTTTGTAATAAGTTGTGACTAGTGTAGACATGTTCCCGCCGGAAACATACGCCCAAGGCTTTTTCTCAATCTTATCCAGATGGTGCAAAGGATCTTTTATAGCTGCTGTATGATGTGCCCTCGCCATCCTTGTAAAAGCCGTTTCTAAAAATTCGGGACTTCTTATTTTCATGACAATCGCCGTAATGATTTCTGAAAACTCCTCTTCTAGCCCTTCTAATTCAGCTGATTGCCTAATTTCTGGCTCTGTTGAGGTAAAAAAATTGGCAAGGGAATCGATAAATTCTTCCGGAGTGTAGATATGGGTCCACCCAGCAGTATTTCCTCTACCATACTTAAAGAGAAGACGAAAACCAGCTGGGCTATCATCATATTGACTTGCAGCAACATCTTGCATGCTGGCATCGTAGACTTCTTGAAAATATTGAGGAAAAAAGTACATAAAGATATCTATTAACAAATCAAAAAGGTTAGCGAGTTTTTTTGCTTTATTGTGAATTTTGTCGCGCATCTCTTCTAAAAAACGAAACTCATGAACTTTTCCCTGATACTCCGCCTTTAACCACTGAACCTCCTTGTCAGTAGATGCTGTTCTTAACCTCGTTTCCATGTATCTGATCTGAGAATAGGCTTGCTCATATTCTTCTTGAAAATCATGGACACGTCTATTACTTTCATCTAGTTTTATTTGAAGTGTTTTATACATCGTTTCGCCGATTCCGCCTTCTTCATTTGGTCGAAACCCAAGGCTTGAATATAAGTTCCACGTGGTAAAACCGGCTTTATTTTCTGCAAATGAGGCGATTGTAAATTCCCAAGATTTTAAAAGAGCATTATCTGCAATAGCCTTAAAAGCATTTTTTGCCTCTTCCAACTGATTTAGGAATTTATCAATTAACTGGCCAGATGTTTTTGCTTGAAGACCTGTGTCTAACACCTGCAATAGCAACCCTTCACGACTCGTTTGTCTCTCTCTCATTTGAAAATCTAAAATCGCCTCTTCCTTTAAATTAAATTCTTTAAGTAAAATTTGGCGTAAAATTTCTTCAACATTCGTGAAGCAATAACCTTTCTCTTTTTTTAAAAAAGTCAGAGCTTCTACACATAATTCTTTTGCCTTTTCAATCTTGGCTTTAAGATTCAAGCCTTCAGGAAAAAGAGAGGCTGCATCTAAAGCATTGATCAATCCTGGGGAATACCAAATTTCTATTTGTCTGATTGTTACATCATCTGAAAAAAAAAGCTGTCTTTTTAAATCCCCAACCCCAGAACTTGCACTAAAAGGAACTGAATATTCAACGCCGCCAAAAGTTCTTTTTAACCTGCCGGTTCCTAAAAGTTCGATAATATCTTTTAAAAATTGTTTTGGCTGTTCATCATGAATGATAATAGATGGAGCTGTTCCAAAGCAGGACCCAACACTTTGGCGAAGATAAGCCATAAAAGCTGAAAAAACTGCTTTTTTAGCATGAACGTCGGTAATGACAACGCTTTTTGGCAATGCAAGTGTATTTCGAATGATTGCATCACTATTTTTATTTAAATAGGGCTTAGAAATTGTTTTTAAAAGAGTCACGATTTCTTTATTATTTAGAACGTTTAGCACTCTTAAAATCAACTCTTGCCTTACACTATCGTAGTGGCGCTTTGGGCCTAAAGAATATAAATAATGCTTAAACTGTTCGATCTTTTCATTCAAGCCATCAGTTAAAATATTCCCTTTGTCATTGATGAAAAAATCCACTAGTTTTCTTGTTCTCAACACATTCCGAATGGAAACACTCGCTTGAATCTTGGTAAGATCTGCACGTCTTGACAAATCGCCATATTCCTCATTGCAAATCTTGGCAAATTCATTTTGCTTATTTAATTCTTTCCTTTCCTTTGCTACTAAATGAAAGAGGCGCAAAAAAAAAGTTTCGTCCGTTAGAGGCACTTTTACTTTTGAAATCAGCGCTTGAATTTTTTCAATATCCACTCTTTAAATCCTAGATTTAACATCACAACTCATCATAAGATGCATCTCATAAAAAAACAAGAATTGATACTTTGACTCTTTTCACCCGTTTTGATTATACTTAAGTGATCCATACTGAAAATGTGTAAGGCTATAATCATGTTAATCAAATTAAAAAACAATTCCACAATTGAGATTGCAGAGGGAAGCACTGCTAAAGACTTGGCAGACAAGCTCAACTTAAAAGGTCCATCAGAAGCGCTTGGCGCAAATATCAATGGAAAAAATTTTGATTTAACAAAAACGCTGGTAGATGGGGACCAAGTGATTTTATGGAATTTTGAAGACCTGCAAGGAAAAGAAATTTTTTGGCATACCTCAGCCCATGTACTCGCCCAGGCAGTTTTAAGGCTATGGCCAGACGCAAAACCTACAATTGGGCCGCCAATTGAAAATGGGTTTTATTATGACTTTGCTCATTTGACAATTTCAGATACTGATTTTGAACGCATTGAAAAAGAAATCGAACTCATCATCAATGAAAACTATCAATCTAAGCGTGAACTGTTTGCAAACAAAGAAGAAGCTTTAAAAAGCTTTATCAATAATCCTTATAAATGTGAACTCATTGAAAGCTTTAATCCAAACGATGAGCTGACAGCATACCGCCAAGGGGAATATTTTGATCTTTGCAGAGGTCCGCATCTCTTTAATTTAGGTAAAATCAAAGCACTCAAAGTGACTAAAACGTCCGGTGCTTATTGGCATGGAGATCCAAGTAAAGAGATGCTGACACGCATCTATGGGATTTCTTTTCCAGACCGCAAAATGTTAAGGGAATATTTAACTCTCCTAGAAGAAGCTAAGAAACGGGACCACAAAGTGCTTGGGCCAAAGCTAGATCTTTTTTCTTTAAAAGAAGAGGCTCCTGGCATGCCCTTCATTCATCCCAAAGGATTGTTTATCTGGAATCAGCTTCTTAACTTTATTAGAGAGCTTCTCGATAAAAGAGATTACGTCGAAATTAAAACGCCCACATTGATGACAAGAGAGCTTTGGGAGTGTTCTGGCCATTGGAGTAATTACCGCCAAAATATGTTTACCTCTCAAATCGAAGAGCGCGATTTTGCAATCAAGCCGATGAATTGTCCGGGATGCATGCTTTATTATAAAGGTTTAGTGCATAGTTATAAGGAGCTGCCTTTAAGGGTTGCAGAAATTGGAAATGTGCATCGCTATGAACCCTCAGGGTCACTCTCCGGACTTTTTCGCGTCAGGAGCTTTCATCAAGATGATGCGCATATTTTTATGCAACCCTCCCAAATAGAGAGTGAAATCACAAACGCGTTAGATTTAGCTGAAGAGCTCTACCACGCCTTTGGCTTGGAATATCGCCTTGAGCTCTCCACAAAGCCTGAAAAAAACACCATTGGAACCGATGTAGAATGGGAAAATGCCACAAACGGCCTAAAAAATGCTCTGGATAAGACTAAAAAGCCTTACAAAATTAATCCCGGCGATGGGGCTTTTTACGGCCCTAAAATTGATTTTCATATTAAAGATGCACTCAACCGCTCCTGGCAGTGCGGAACGATCCAGCTGGATATGGCGCTTCCTGAAAAATTTCAACTTGAGTATATTGCATCAGACGATACAAGACAAAGACCTGTCATGATCCATCGCGCTATTTTTGGTTCTATCGAGCGTTTCTTTGGGATATTGATCGAACATTTTGCAGGGCGTTTTCCTTTGTGGTTAAGTCCTGAACAGCTAAGGATTTTAACCGTCTCTAACAAACATGCCGATTATGCAAAAGGGCTCTATAAAGCGTTAAAAGAGGCTAAATTTCAAGTCACTCTCGATGATTCTTCCGAATCGGTGGGTAAAAAAGTGCGCAACGCACAACTTGCTCAAGTCAACTACATGCTGACTATTGGTGATAAAGAAGTGGAAAACCAAACAATCAATTTGAGAACCCGTGACAATGTGATTCATGGAGAGCTAAAGCTAAAAGAGTTCATGGAAAAAATTGATCTGGAAAGAAAAGGACGTCTTTTACATTCAGTTTATAGCGAAGTGGAGGCTAAATGAAACAAAAACAAATCATTGCGATTAGTAGTTTTAAAGGGGGAACTGCCAAAACATCCACTGCATTGCATCTTGGAGCCGCCTTTGCAAAAGGAAAAAAAGAAGTGCTGCTCGTAGACTTTGATGCACAAGCTAATCTCACAACAGGTCTTGGCTTTGACCCGGATGAAAATGACAGCATGGCAAATGTGTTACAAGGCAAAAAAAGTTTAAACGACGTGATCAAAAAAACCCCATTTAAAAATTTAGATATTGTCCCCGCAGATACATGGCTTGAGAGGGTAGAAGTCACAGGATCGCTTGCATCAGATCGCTATTCTCATGAAAAATTGAGAAACATCTTAAAAGATGCTCCCTACGATTTCATTATCATTGACACCCCTCCATCGCTTTGCTGGCTAACAGAATCTGCATTAATTGCTGCAAGCCAAACACTTGTGTGTGCAACAGCTGAATTTTACAGTGTCAAAGGGTTAGAGCGCTTATCGCAATTCATTAAAAGTATTGGACAACGTCATCCTTTAGATATCTTAGGCGTCGTTTTATCTTTTTGGAATCCGCGCGGAAAAAGTAACAACGCGTTTTTAGATGTGATTGAATCGACTTTTCCAAATAAATTGTTAAAATCGAAAATAAGACGTGACATCGCCATTTCTGAGGCTTCAGTCTTTGGTAAGCCTGTATTTGAAACAGATCCAAAAGCGAGAGCTGCAGAAGATTACATGGCTGTTTCCAAAGAACTTTTATCGCGAATGTAAAGCGGCTTTACTTTAAAGGACCAATTTATGGGCAGTATCAACGAACTTTTGACGAAACGGCTAAAAAAAGGGGATCATCCCTCTTCTAAAATGACCGAAATGGCGAGACAATCAGCGAACGGCAACTTAAATGGCTTTTCTGGTATTTTTAGCGTCTCTGAATTAAGCCCTCATGAAAAATCTCTCCTTAAAGAAATTTTGCAAACTCATGGAAATCAGAAAAATGATATCCCTTCTGATCTCAATTCCTTAATTTCACTCACAGCAGAAGTGAAAGCAATCAACAATCAAGCCGCTATTTTGCATGGAGAACGCATCAAAAAAGCCCAAAATCTCCTTAAAAATTACCAAGAAGGAGCTTTTACAGCATGGCTTATCGCAGCTTACGGAAATAGACAAACTCCTTACAACTTGATGCAGTACTACGAATTTTATGAAGCATTGCCAAAAACTTTAAGGCCACAGATTGAATCGATGCCAAGACAAGCAATTTATACCTTAGCTAGCCGTGATGCCCCATTTGATAAAAAGCAACTGATCATCGAAAATTATAAGGGAGAAACCAAGGCAGAACTTTTAATGATGATCCGCGATCTTTTTCCTTTGTCTGCACAGGATAAAAGGGGAAAAGAGCGAGGAAAAGGCGTGTTACAAGGGCTTAAGCAGATCTATAACCGTTTAAAAAATAAAAAACTCCCATTCAATCAATTGCAAAAGAATGAATTGATCGATCTGCTCGATAAAATAAAAAGATGCTTATGAAAGAATATTATTTTCGTACATAAACCAAGTCATTGCGGTCATTTTCATCAAGAACTAGGCGCCATTTATCGGCAAGAACACTAAATTCCTCTAAAATTTCATTAAAGTTACGCGTATTTAATGCTTCTAAATCGCCTAAATAGCGAAGGGTGATTTCAAATTTATTTTCATCAATATAGAGCATTGTTTTGATATCTGACCACTCTTTGAATGGATGTTTTTGAGAAGCGCACTTACGCACGCTAGAAGGAATAAAATTACCTCCAAAATAGACAGGAGCAGAAAGAACTATTTTTGACCCATGGTCAAAAGAACTTAAAGTCAGCTCATTATCCCCACACGGGATCTGCACCACATCATCTTGAACCAACTGATCAAACAGTTTCTTTAAATCTTTTTCTAGTAACATATAAACACCGCTTTCTATAGTGTTAAAGCTCCTATATCTTTATTATATCAAAATAAAACAATACAATAAATGTAATTTAATAAACTAAACAAAATAAAACCTAACTAACTAAACACAAAACAGATAGAAAATAAAAAAAATAAACCCGGAGGCGGTTATTTTCAATATCTTATCTAACCTACTCACCTCAGGAATTGCTGGTATTTAATTAATTTTCGACTATTTTAAAGTCAGACTTTAAATTAGTCGGAATTTCTCTACGAACTATCCTTGAAATAAGGATAGATTTATGTCATTCTTTCCTTATAAGAAGGAAAGTTTTAACAAAAAAAATCATTACCCTGAACTCCTATTTAAAAGAAGGCATCCATCTTTAAAAACCTGAATTTTCTAGTTCATTTTCTTGCACCTTTCCGTAAAACTGGATTTTTAATATAATCTTATGTTATGAAAAAAAACGACCCTTCACTCATTCGTTCTCTTGCGGTAACCGGCGGACAAATAGCCAAAGCCAATGGCATTGACATTTGGTATGAGACTTTTGGCAATAAAAAGGATCCTGCTATGTTGCTCATTATGGGCGGGGTCAGTCAGGGCATTTTATGGCCTAAAGAATTTTGTGAATGCTTAGCAAAACACCATTTTTATGTCATTCGTTATGACCATCGCGATAGTGGTCATTCCAGCTATTTTGACTTTCAAGAACATCCCTATACGTTTTTAGATATGTCTCAAGATGCGTTAGAGTTACTCAACTATTTACAGATCGAAAAGGCGCATCTCTTTGGCTATTCCATGGGCGGTCCGATTGCTGAACTCATAGCTGTTCATTTTCCAGCACGCGTCTACTCCCTCACCTTGATGGCCACATCATCTGACTTTCGTCCTTACATACTAGCCTATGATGGACTACCTCCAGAACAGGGCTCTAGCATCTTATCAAGCCCAAAAGTTGCCTATCTGGATCTGTTGAAACATTATAAGATGTCAAATTCGGTAACAGAAGAGGAAAAATTAGAGCGCAAGCTGACCTTCTGGCGCTTGTTTAATGGCTCAAAGGTACCATTTGAAGAAGAGAGATATCGAGAAATCTATCGAGAATATATTCAGCGTGATTATACTTCAACCAATGCAATGAACCATCTTTTGGCGATAAAGCGCTCAGAAAAGTTGATTCGTAACGCTCCAAGCCTTGTCAAAACTCCAACGCTTATTTTCCACGGCTCTGAAGATCCGGTTCTGCCTCCTGACCACGGCGATGCACTCGCGAAAATCATTTCTGGCTCTACATATTGTTTCGTGCCCAAAATGGGTCATATCCTCAACTGCCAATTTTATGACATGCTGATTGCTACAATCTTAGAACACACGCAAAATACCTCAGAAAATTCAGGTTCATAAAATCGTATTAGTCTGGATGTCTCGCGGTGCATGCGTGATCATCTCCGGCTTCTTGTCGATCACAACGGTGTCGTCGATACGAAAACCGCCGAGGCCGTAGAAATACAGGCCGGGCTCGACAGAATAGACCTCGCCTTTCATCAGCGGTCGATAGCAAAACGGCATGTCATCAGGGTATTCATGTCCCTGCACGCCCATGCCATGGCCAGTGCGATGCAGAATAAGATCACCAAAGCCCGCCTTTTCAATGACAGCCTGTGCCGCCGTATCGATGCCAGCGACCGGATTGCCGGTAACCGCGGCCGCTTTACCTGCCTCATTTGCGGCGCGCACGGCTTCATACAACAACGCTTGCTGGTTCGATGGCTTTCCCATAAAGAACGTGCGCTCGTTCTCCGTCATCATACCGTTGAGGCGCACGTTGCAGATATTGACGATACCGTGACCTTTCTCGATAGTCGCTCCGGTTGGCATGCCATCGCCGTGCGGCGAGGCGGATGCCGGACCGCTGAGAGTCCAGCAGAAAATCTGGATGTGTTCGTTGGGAAAGCGCCTGGCTGCCTCCTCCGAGATCATAGCAGCGAGCGTGAAATCGAGCTCCTGTAGGCGCCTTCCAGGGCGAAGATTTTCCAAATAGCGAGCCTGTCCCCAGTCCGAAAGCGCGCCAGCATGGCGATGCAAGGCAAGCTCTTCCTCGCATTTTACGAACCGCATAGCCCGCATCTGATCGATGCAAGCCACGAGCTTAACATCCGGCAATAATGAAGGAACACGTCCAAGCGGTCCGATAGCATCAAACCCTACGCGTCCTCGGGAGAGGCCGTGCTGTCGCAACAGATCCGCGACAGTCTCTGCCCATTGCGCACGCAAGGGTTAGCAACTGTTGACAAAAATCTACATATTTCTTGACAAATCTACAATTTTGTGTAGAATTACGAGCTATGAAAATTAATATTGGAAAAGCGGCAAAAGAATTAGGCGTCTCACAAGAAACGTTAAGAAGATGGGAGCGTCTTGGAAAAATAGAGGTCGAACGGACTCCTAAAGGACACCGTCGATATGATTTAACCAAATTGAAAAAGGGTTCATTAAAACAACAAAATTTAAATATACGTACGATAGCGTATGCACGCGTTTCAAGCCATGATCAAAAGAAGGATCTGGTTCGTCAAGTTGAACTTCTAGAATCTTTTTGTGTAAGTCACGGATGGACATATGAAATTTTTCAAGATTTAGGATCTGGCCTTAATTACAGTAAAAAAGGTTTAAAAAAATTGATTAAAGAAATATGCTCAGGAACCGTTAATCGTTTAGTACTCACTCATAAAGACCGTTTATTAAGATTCGGTGCAGAATTAATTTTTGCTTTATGCGAACAATTTGGGACTGAAGTAGTGATTATTAACGCATCTTCTGAAACAAATTTTGAAGACGACCTTATTCAAGATGTTTTAGAGCCTGTTTTCAAATTGAAGCGGTCTCTGGAATCTTAGTGAAAGCTCTCGC
>Ga0207006_1143_pt1 | contig 12803 bp, 8 predicted proteins | sample Alteio_BWMinCont_84_FD_153497 | JGI IMG/M metagenome (GOLD analysis project Ga0207006, IMG submission 153497) | Enriched cells from forest soil in Barre Woods Harvard Forest LTER site, Petersham, Massachusetts, United States -... | ecosystem: Environmental > Terrestrial > Soil > Temperate forest >...
AATATCCCAACTGACTGGGAGGACAAATTAACTACTACATTGTCTAACCAGGTCGAAATGCTCCACGCTTTTGCACTAGAGCGTTGTGCATCAACTGCTTTGGAAAAAACAGTTCCACATCATCCATCGATTCAAAAATTAAAACCAGACTTTAGATCGGTTAGAGAGCATCCGATGATTATTCAAGAACGTCCATCATTAAAACGTTATCTTTCCGGTTAGAGAGCATCCTATGATTATTCAAGAATATCCATCATTAGAGCGTTATCTTTGATGTATGCGCCTAAAGTGCTAACAATCAATTAGAATAAACCACCCCATAATCACCGAGAATGAGCCGCTTGTCGGTTTCATTTAAAAACTGATATTTCGATCAGTTAGTATGAACCACTCTGCGATCACCAAGAATGAACCACTTTCCGGTTCGGTTTGAAAACTGATATTTCGATCAGTTGGAATGAGCCACCTATAAAATCACCAAGAACGACCCACCCACTACTCAAAATGCATGTTTAATTTGATACATTTTGAGTAGTGGGTGGGTCGCTCTTGGTGATTGCCTTCTCAAAAACTAATCAAAACCGACAAGTGGCTCATTCTTGGTGATCATTGGGATGGCTCATTCTGAATGACCGACAAATGGCTCATTCTCAGTGATTGTTACCACCTAAAGACGACCTAATAGAAATTTCTTGCATATAAAAGAAAAATGATGCTTCACTTATAGTGAAGGTAATGTTGTATAAATTCAGGAGGCACATTATGAGTATCAGTATCCGCGATTTTGAGAGACTTAAAAAGATTGAAGATTTCCAAGTGTGGGCATGTTACGACCCTGACGGTACAAAAACTGAAATAGGAAGAAGAAGTCTGACAGCTGTAGATTATTATACTATAAAACATGTTGGACGAGATATTATCGACAGTGTATTGCGTGCGAAAGATGATGTTTTAGAAGGTCAGTTTAAACTTTTGATAGATAGTGAAATAGATCTAATTAACAAAATGGAAGACATTAATGAAGCGGCTTATCTGATTTTTTTGCGAATGAAGGAGGTAGAAGTCAATAAGGCATTGGTTGTGTTAGGAGAAATATATGCTAATATCCCACCTGACTGGGAAGACGAATTAACCACTGCATTATCTAACCAGGTCGAAATGATCCACTCTATTGCTCTAGAGCGTTGCGCATCAAATGCTTTGAAAAAAGCAGTTCCAAATCATCAATCGATTCAAAAATTAAACCCAGACTTTGACTCGGTTAGAGAACATCCTATGATTATTCAAGAACGTCCATCATTAGAACGTTATCTTTGATGCATGCGCCTAAAGATGACCTATTCCGGAAAATCAGTGCTATAGTTATAGTGAAGGTAATGTTGTAAAAATTCAGGAGGCATATTATGAGTATCAGTATTCGCGACTTTGAGAGACTTAAAAAGATTGAAGATTTCCAAGCGTGGCCATGTTACGACCCTGATGGTACAAAAACTGAAGTAGGCAAAAGAAGTCTGACAGCTGTAGATTATTATACTATAAAACATGTTGGACGAGATATTATCGACAGTGCATTGTATGCGAAAGATGATGTTTTAGAAGGTCAGTTTAAACTTTTGATAGATAGTGAAATAGATCTAATTAACAAAATGGAAGACATTAATGAAGCAGCTTATCTGATTTTTTTGCGAATGAAGGAGATAGAAGCCAATAAGGCATTGGTTGTGTTAGGAGAAATATATGCTAATATCCCAACTGACTGGGAGGACAAATTAACTACTACATTGTCTAACCAGGTCGAAATGCTCCACGCTTTGGCACTACAACGTTGTGCATCAAATGCTTTGAAAAAAGCAGTTCCAAATCATCCATCGATTCAAAAATTAAAACCAGATTTTAAATCGGTTAGAGAACATCCTATGATTATTCAAGAACGCCCGTCATTAGAACGTTATCTTTGAGGCTACTTTCATAAATTCGTCAGGGATTTTGCCAGCTGCGGCTTCTCCTGATCGATCTTCTTCGTCGGACATGGCTGATGCCATGTCCCCCTCATTCAGACTGTTTTGCCTCGCTCCGGCTTTGCCTCGCTCGGCAAAATCCTTGACGAATTTATGAAAATAGCCATCTTTGATGTATGCGCCTAAAGACGACCTAATAGAAATTTCTTGCAAATAAAAGAAAAATGATGCTATTCTTACGGTGAAGGTGACGTTGTATAAATTCAGGAGGCACATTATGAGTATCAGTATCCGCGATTTTGAGAGACTTACGAAGATTAAAGATTTCCAAGTGTGGGCATGTTACGACCCTGACGGTACAAAAACTGAAATAGGAAGAAGAAGTTTGACAGCTGTAGATTTTCGTACTATAGAACATGTTGGACTAGATATTATCGACAGCGTATTGTATACAGAACATAATGTTTTAGAAGGTCAGTTTAAACTTTTGATAGATAGTGAAATAGATCTGATTAACAAAATGGAAGACATTAATGAAGCAGCTTATCTGATTTTTTTGCGAATGAAGGAGGTAGAAGTCAATAAGGCATTAGTTGTGTTAGGAGAAATATATGCTAATATCCCACCTGACTGGGAAGACGAATTAACTACTGCATTGTCTGACCAGTTCGAAATGCTCCACGCTTTGGCACTACAGCGTTGTGCATCGGCTGCTTTGAAAAAAACAGTTCCAAACCATCAATCGATTCAAAAATTAAAACCAGACTTTAGATCGGTTAGAGAACATCCTGTGATTATTCAAGAACGCCCATCATTAGAACGTTATCTCTGATGTATGTGCCCAAGGGCCTGTTTTTTAAATATGATGCTCCAGGCTCACCAGCGTTGATAGAAACTATGAACTTCAGTCAGTGTTTAAGAAGAGGGTTTTTCCCCTTTCACATCTCGTTCGGTTTTTAGCCTGATCATATGTGTGAGTATTTGACCGTGTGCCTCGACCACTCTCTCTAGAGTTTCTGTGTAGTCAGGGCATAATATTTTGACCTTCTTCTGGCGGTATGGAACTGTTGATGTAATCGGTTGTACAAGTGTTATTTTGCATCCACCCGGGGGGTTAAAAAGAGGAAGGTAAGGCTCCATTTTTTTCGGCACTAATATATAAAGAAGATTACTTGCCACGATACTGTGGCTTGTCGATACTTCGCATGATCCTTCCCTCGTGTTTGGTAAGAATGCTGCTTCGTCTGATTTATATTGATTGCCTCCTGTATCGACAAGATCGAGTTGTGCATATTCGCTATCACGATTGACACGGGTGCATTGCATAACAACTAAGATAGAGTGCTGAGCCCTTTCTGCAAGCTCTTTTGACATCTCGACACTTTTTAAATCGTCTTTTTCTCTTTCTAAAACAACGCATAGACCGCCCCTAGCTGGATTTGTCAATGAGCTTCCTATTCCTTCTATATCGGATATATAATTCGTACATACTTTATTTGTCATTTTCGAGAGATCATTGCTGAGCATTGCCCTGATACCTAACTGACTCATCATTTGTTGTGTTAGAATTCCATATCGGCAGACATTTTGAATTGTGTTTATCGCATGTTCTAAATAACGATCATTTTTCAATGTAAAACTCATCTTAGAATCCTCAAATTCAATACTCTTATAAGGATTTTCCAAAGATTTAGGAAAAAGAAGTTCAGACATGTCCTCGTTAATATGAAATCGGATATATACCTCAATTCCTTTTTCTCTGAACGCCTCCGCCATTGCGGAACATTCCTTGAAATGCTCGATATTTTTGATCTTCATGGGAACATCGAAATAAAACCGTTCCCGCACATCTAAATTAGCGTCAAAACGAGATAAGTAAATTTCGTTCTTAAAAGATACTATGGGTATTGAGATTTCTGGACTTTGAGGCAAGGATTTATTAGATTCACTTACTACATCTATTGTTTTGTTTTTTAGAGCTATGTTTTTTTTAAAGCCTGGAAAAATCTTTGCGGAGATCTCTCTTCGCTTACCGGGAATTTTACGTACATCTTCGGTAATTTGAGGTACACCAGTTTTATCTTTTTCGGGAATTTGAGGTACATTAGTGCGCTCATTAGAGAAATTATCTACACCAGTTTTGGCAAATTGAGATACGTCTTTTGAGAAATCTTCACTTGAGCTGTTTGGAGGAATTATTCCAGGCTTTGGTAGCGATTTTCTTTTGTTTTTAACATCTTGTACCCCATGAACAGCTACTGCATCTAATTGGACTGGAGCTGTTTCCTCTTCATTAGGTTTTTGAGTATCGGCTCCAGGTTTTTGAGGATCGATAGGGGGCGGTTGATTTCTATCTATAGGATCCATAAAGCCTCCTGAATTTAGAACTCTATTTATTTTAATGTTAATAGTATAGTTATAATTTATATCTATATTATAACTAAAAAACATATTATTATGTATCTCAATAATATCGAAAATTCAGGTTAATAATTAAATCTGTAGTTTTGCGAGAAACTCCTCATTTTCTTGAATTTCAAAGAGAAATTTTCCTAGGACATTTAAGATTAAATGAGGGGTGTTGTAAACACCGGATAAGAGAATGACAAATTCTAAAGCAGGCTCTTTTCTACCATTTAGGGCAATCATGATGTAAGTCGCATTTTTATTATCAATGATTTCCGGTACAATCCAAACGATAAATTCTTCATTAATCATCGTAATTTTATCTGCTGTTTCAAGGACTTGAAAATATCTTGTTACCCCAAAGTCTTGATCTCTATTTTTGTGAAAGTGGAGAAGATCGAGATGATGGAGGAGTTTTAAGTCGACATTTAAAAAGTTTTCAGGATTTAAATGACTTAATTTTTTTATGCATTTCCTAAAAGATTTTTCTATTACATTTATACTATGCATTAAATCCTCATTGTATAATTGAATTATAATACATTTTTATATTAATTATTAAACTATATTTTTAATTAATTTTATAAAAATTAAAGCTTTTAGATTTGATTTTTGATAGATGATCGGTTATATTTCAGGTTAAAACGCTTAAATGGGCTATTTTCATAAATTCGTCACAAGATTTTGCCGAGCGGGGCAAAGCCATGTCCGACGAAGAAGATCGATCAGGAGATGCCGCAGCCGGCAAAATCCCTGACGAATTTATGAAAGTAGCCCTTAAATGAGGTAAACTTTTGCGCTATTTTCTCCAGAGCATCTGCTGTTTAGTCTGCTTTTCTGATTCTCTTTTTGCCAAATTTTTGGAATTGGAGGTCAATGCTGAATCTGCAATTGTGATGAATGCAGATACGGGGGCGATTTTATATGAAAAAAATAGCCATAAACAGCAATTTCCGGCAAGCATCACAAAAGTGGCTACTGCTCTTTATGCTCTCCTGGTAAAAGGGGATCAGTTAGACCGGCTGATTACAGCTGATGCTGAATCAATTGCTTCTGTTTCAGAGGCAGCGATTAGACGCTCTAATTATACTCTTCCCTCCTATTACATTGAACAGGGAAGCTGTCATATGGGAATTAAAAAAGATGAGGAGCTTAAATTTAGTGATTTGTTCTACGGAATGATGCTACCATCAGCGAACGATGCAGCTAACGTCATTGCCGGTTTTGTCAGCGGTTCTATCCCTTTGTTTATGAAAGAATTGAATGATTATCTGAAAACAATTGGCTGCAAAAATAGTAAATTTTGTAATCCGCATGGTTTGCACCATCCAGAGCATGTGACGACAGCTTATGATATGGCTCTCATGACAAAAGAAGCTTTAAAAGAGCCATTCTTTAAGGAAGTGGTTAAGACTGTTAGGTTTACAAGACCTAAAACGAATAAACAAGAGCCAACCACTCTGATGCAGTACAATAAATTACTTAAGAAAAATGGAAAATATTATTATGACAAAGCAATCGGAGTAAAAACAGGCCATACATCGATTGCTTTAAATACATTTGTTGGAGCTGCGAGTGATGGAGAAAGAACATTGATTGTTGTCCTTTTAAAAACAAAAGAAAGAAATGATATTTTTGTCGATGCGATCCATGTTTTTGAAAAAGCTTTTAATGAATCTAAAGTGGAAAAGACCCTGCTCACCCCTGGAAAACAAAAATTTGTGTTCCATCATAAAAATTCAAGCCAACCGATTGAAACTTATGCTGTAAAAGAAGTAAAGATCCAATATTATCCATCAGAAGAGCCTAAAATTAAATCTTTTTTAAGCTGGGATCTCCTCGAACTTCCCATCACTCGAGGGCAAAGAGTTGGGGAAATTATTATTCAAAATGAAAGTACACATTCAAGAGAAGTCGTGACTCTTTTTGCAGAAAATGATCTCAGCTCTGGTTGGTTTTCTTGGTTAGGATATTAGACTCCTTGCGTAATTAGCTTCGCTTGGTAAAATTGTTCTTTTTGGCATCTTTATCGCTAAATTTTTAGGGCCATGTGTTTACACATGCTCTCAAAAATCATCAATTTTACCAAGCAAAGCTAATTACGCAAGAAGTCTATTAAAGAGTTTAATGAACTGATCCAAGGAAAGTTCTTGAGGTCTAGCGAGGGGACTTAAGTCAATGCTTCTTAAGGCATCTTGTATAAGGGATTGGTCATATAATTCTTTTAAAGAAACTTTTAGCATTTTTCTTCTCTGTTCAAATGCGCGTCTTGTCATTTTAAAAAATTGTTCTTGATCTAAATTTTTTGGGGGTTCTTTTAATGTCAATGTGACAATGGCAGACTCCACTTTTGGGACCGGATAAAAGCAATTTTTGCTCACCTTAAAGGCATAAGATGGGTCGGAAAAAAAATTAAGGAAAACAGTAAAAGAGCCATATTCTGGTGTGTTTGGATCGGCTGTAAAACGCCTTGCAACTTCTTCTTGGACCATGAGAGTTAAGGAAGAAAAAAGGTCCCTTCTAGGGACAAGTTTAGCAATAATTGCTGTTGTAATGTTGTAGGGGAGGTTTGCGATGACTTTTAGCTTTTTGTTTGATGTATACTTTTCAATCGGAAATGTTAAAATGTCAGCAGAATGAATTTCTAGGTTTTTTCCAGGCGATTTTAAGCGGTTTAAAGCATCTGCGAGTATTCGATCTTTTTCTACTGCTATCACCTTGGCACCAGTCTCTAAAAGGCTTTCAGTTAAAGAACCAGGGCCAGAGCCTATCTCCAAGACAATATCATCTGAAGAGAGATGTGCACTTTTAACAATTTTACGGATGATATTGCCATCGATTAAGAAATTTTGTGATAAAGCTTTCTTTGGGCTAATTCCAAGTTCTTTTAAAAATTCTAATAGCTCTGTTGGTTTATAAACAGCCATTATCTTAAACTAAAAGGTTGAAAGTCTCTGTCTTTAAGGTCTGTTAGGTGGCTTTCTTGGACATCAAAATAGTCTCTTAACTTTTTAAGATAAGCACCCATTTCTTTTTCTACAGCGATGTTTTGAAGTTTTTCTTTAAGTGTATTTTCAACAGTTGTAAAGCCTGGTACGCCAGCCTCTTGTTTTTCTTTTAAATAAAAAATACGAAAGACAGTGGAGTAATCTGCCCTACTTTTTTGTGTAACCACTTCACTAAATTGTCCTTGCTCAAGTTTTAATACAGTTTCTTTATAGACATCTGACATCTCTTTTTCAACGTGCTTAAACTCATCTGTTAGAGAAACTAGCGTATTTGGATCACTCTTTTTTTTCATCTCCTCTACAAGGTCTAAAAGCTCTATTTTTTTATTTTTAAGATCATCTTGAAGTGCATCGGCTACTTGTTTTCCTCGTAACGCATCTTTATCGCGAATAGTAATCACTTTGTAGGTAAAGCTTTCGGGGATTTCATGATCTTTGATAAATTCTAAATAGGCTGCGCGAATAGTTCGCGGTGTAATGTCTCGTGCTGCTTTACCATTGATTTTATAGCCCAGCATACGCCGTAAAATAATATCGCCTTTCACAATAGCTAAAGCCTCATCATAGGTCATCCCAATCTTATCTAGATTGCTAATAATATTTGGGCCAAAAAGAGACTCCATTTCTTGCCTGATATCTCCATTTGTAAGTGGGAGCTTGCTTTCCAATGCATCAGCTAAAATCAATTCTTTATCGATTAAATCATTGATCACATATTTCCAGTTGACCTGATAAAATTGGAATTTGGCAGGAATTGATTCTACATATTCTGGATATTGCCTGTAAAAAAGCATATCCATTTTTTTCATCACATCAAAAACAGAAATCGCTTTTCCATTCACTTTTGCTAAAATGCGATTATTTACAGTAATGAGGTCATTGCTTGCGTGGAGCTTTAATAAAATTATTGTTATAAATATAAAAAGAACTATTTTTTTCATTATGTCTCTTTTATTTTAAAGGTGGCGGCAAAAAAACCATCCATGCCCCCTTCTTGCGGAAAGCTTTGAAAAGGCTCTTCTACTAACTGTAATCCATAGGTCTTCATAAAGTGATGCATTTGGTTTTGATTTTCTTCATTTAAAATACTGCATGTGGCGTAAATAATCTTACCTTTTGGATGCATAAAACTTAAGGCTTTTTCAAAAATGGTGCGCTGCTCGCCGATTAGCCGTCTGACACTCTCTTCAGAAAACGACCATTTCATATCAGGGTTGCGCCTCATTGTCCCGGTGCCGGAGCAGGGGGCATCAACAAGGACAACATCCATTTTTTTCTTCAGTTTTTTTAATCTTTTTTCATCTTCTGCATGGACAATTTGTGCATTCTGGACGCCCGCTCTTCGCAACCTGATTTTTGCCTCTGCAAGAGCATTTTTTCGAATGTCGTGTAAGAAAATTTGGCCGCTATTTTGCATATTTGGCGCAAACGCCAATGTTTTTCCGCCAGAACCTGCACAGTAATCCATAATTTGCTGTCCAGGGGCAGCTTTTACTAAGGAAGCTAGCAGCTGGCTGCCTTCATCTTGGACTTCAAAAAAGCCTGCTTTAAATTCAGGAGTTGCAAAGAGATTAATTTTTTTTAGGAATGTAATCCCATTTCCTGCAGATCGTGTAGGTGCGACAAGATAATGCTCTTTAAAGCGGCTAAGCAGCTCGTCTCTTGAAATTTTTAATACATTTGCGCGCACTGTAGTTGGGGCCGCTTGATTGCTGACCCTGCAAAGGCGTGTAGCTTCTTCAACGCTAAAGCTATTTAAGAGCAATTCAAACAGCACTTTTGGGAAGCTGAGCCTTGTGTGCAAAGGAATCGTTTCATCCTCCATGTAATTTTTTAATGTCACAGAAGTGTAGGTTTCGAAACGTTTTTCCCAAGTAATTGGTTTTTCTGTTAAATAATCGATAAGCCCTTGCCATCTCACCATCGAATAGATGAGTTCTGCAATGGCTCCGCGATCTTTTGATCCTAAAGATTTGTTGTTTCGGAAATAATGACTGATAAAAAGATCAAGCGGATAGCTTTGATTTTCATAGCCTTCTAAAATTTGTAACACGTGATAGTTTCGAAAAGGTAATTTGCACATAATAAACTATAATTTAATAGACCAGTGTATCCTATCAAAGACTAAAATGCACTTGAAATAGTCGACTTCCTTAAGAAATTCCTGGACAAATAGAAAGCAAATTTTTTAAAGTGTATGGGATTCTCAATATAGGAGTCCCATCCATGATGATTAATCAACCCATAAGAATAGTCAGTGACTCAAACACGATGCACTGTCTGGTCAATCCAGAGCCGATCACTGTGAAAAGCATTAAAGCTTTCCATCCGGCTTTCTTCCATATTTATGGTGGTAAAAAGGGTATTATCCATCAATTTAAGGTGGTAGCAGAGAAAAAACCAGGATGTTCTCTTGGAGCTATTTTTCAAAAAACCACGAAAGACCAGGATTGGATGGGCAAAGTAGGTGAACCTAAGGGTTTATTGAGAAATGACCCTCATAGCGTTCGCACTCGAAATAAAATAGAAATGAACCTGGATACAATTAGAGAGAAGTTAGCATATGATCTCTTCCAAGAGCTGGGAAGAGGGTTATTTTTAGTACCAAAGACGCGTCTTTCTCTTCAGCCTATCCGCGATCCCTTTAATCTAAGCCATTGGATCGCTAACAGTTTGGTGCAAGATGGGATTACGGAATCTCTCCGCATTATGTCTTGTTTTCTAGACGGATATAGCGATTTGGCTAACGCTATTACTTTCGATGGAAATGAAAAGATGGGATTTATGGAGTATTTGGAAAAATACCATCGACCTCCTGAATCTATCCTCAATTCAGAGGGACAATCTGTTCCCCTCGAAGGAATTATGGAGCTTTTGGCAGTAGGGCGTTGTTTGGCAGACGTTGATCTTCTTGGAGGCGCTGGCCTTAATGCTGGCTTTATATGGGAAAAAGAAAATAGAAGTGCACGCGTAGTAAAAATTGACCCAGGCTATGCATTTTCTTTTACACATGATGATCCTCAAAATGGTTCTGTAAACTTAGTCATCAATACGAAACGAAAATTAGGAGAACTTCGGTATCATTTGAGAGATTTAAAAGATATCCAAACATCCACAGGAAATCTTGACACCATTGTCCATTGGGACTGCTTAACAGAAAAACAACAAGAAAAATTTATTGCTGCCCTCCTCAATGCTTCTCGCTATCTTGACTCCAAAAAAGTGTTAAGTCTCCTCTTTTATCGAGAAGGTAAATTCGGCTACCCAGACCCGAACTTGGCTAAAGTTGCTCATATGCCAAAAGAAATCGCCAAGCGGATGAGCAGTGAAATGAAAGAGTGGATCCAATGGCAACTTGAGATCTATGCTGAACCCTTGCTGCAATTTAGAAAAAAGTATCCGGAGCAGCTCTTACGCATCCACTATCTCGATCATTTAGGAGAACTTGCTCTCCCCATGAAAAAAGAGACCTTTCCCATTCGAGAGCTCTTCACTGAACTCATCCTTGTGAGCGATAAGGATGTAAAAAAAGAGCTTATTCCAGAACAGGGTTCCTTTAAAGAAACAATCCATCGTTTAGAGCACTATTCCCAAAAAATTTCTCTCGACAGACTATTTGAGCGTCATCAAAAAATTTTACTCCTCGGAAGAGCGGGAATTGGGAAAAGTACGCTCTGCCAAAAAATGGCTCATGATTGGGCATCCGGGAAGCTTTGGAATGATCTTTTTGATGTTGTTTATTGGATCCCACTCAGGCAACTTAACGATCTCTCATTAAAAAATACTTTTCTTGATACTGTCATTCCCTATCTTTTCTCTCATCCTTTTGACCCTTCCAAGAAAACACTTCTTATCCTGGATGGCTATGATGAAGCAACAGATGAGCTCGCAAAAAAAGTAAATCACTTACTGGACACATCTCCTTTTCATATCCTTGTCACTTCACGTCCAGGAAAAGTGGATCAGCTCGTGGTCGACCAAAAAGTTGAAAATATTGGATTTTCCGATCAACAGATCCAAGCCTACATCAACTACTTCTCCAGCCGCCACCAAAAAGAGATCACTCCTACAACCACGGGAAAAGAGCTTTTTTCCCTCATTAAAGAAAACCCCAGTCTCTACCCAATCGCTCACATCCCCTTGCAGTTGCAGATGATTCTTTCCCTCTACGAGAAAACGGGATCTGTTAAACAAGCGTCTAGCTTAACAAATCTCTATCAAATCATGACAAGTGAGCTTTACGACTGGTATCTTCGCGGGCAAAAAAAAGAGGAAAAAGAGAAGCACCTTTTACAGCTCGGAAAAATTGCATATTTGGGAATTCTGACGGGAAAGCTGATTATCCCTCATAAAAAAGTACAATACCTCATGCAAGATTCCCTTCTAGAATCGGGGATCCTCAAGAAAATTCACGGAGCTGAAAGCGCTTACTGCTTTGTTCATCTCACTTTCCAAGAGTATCTTACTGCTCTATATATCCATTTTAAACCCATGGAAAAGCAGCAAAAATTTATCCTAGAAAATAGACATAAACCGAATTATCAACTTGTCTTAGCCTTCCTAGCAGGTTTGAGTTATTCTAAAACTCAAAACATCGAATGGTTTTTCTCTACTCTCTATCAAAAATCAAATAGCATGATCCTCCCTCATGCCTATCTTTTAGAATTAACTCTTCGTTGTTTGAATGAGTGTATGGGATTCGACCAACCACTTTTGTGCTTTGATGCTCTTATCAAAGAAAATCCTACAATCTGGGACATAATCTTAAGTGATGGTTATACTCCACTACTCTCGGCTGCCAACCAAAGGCAAAACCAAGCTTTTTATTGGCTGGCTAATCACTACCCTCATCTTATGGATAAAACAGGGATACGAGTGAAAAATAAAGCGTATACGATTACTCCTTTTCTTATTTGTGCCGAAAAAGGTAATTTGGAAATCTTACACTGGATAACTGAAAAAAATCCTCTGATCGTCTCGGAATCCAATAAGGCTGGGGATACTCCCCTTCATTATGCAGCTCTTGAAGGACATATTGAGGCAATGAAGTTCCTTCTTAACAAAGACCCTCAACTTATCGCGAAATGTGGTCAATATGGCATAACTCCTCTTCATTCAGCAGCTTCTGAAGGCCACGTGGAAGCGATGAAGTTCCTTCTTGAAAAAGACCCTCAGCTTATCTCGAAATGTGATCAAGATGGCGGAACTCCTTTTCATTGGGCAGCTTATGGAGGACATGTAGAAGCGATGAAGTTCCTTTTTGAAAAAGATCCTCAGCTTATCTCGAAATGTGCTAAAGATGGCATAACTTCCCTTCATTATGCAGCTTATGGAGGAGATATTGAAACGATGAGGTTCCTTCTTAAAACAGACCCTCAGCTTATCTCGAAATGTGATCAAGATGGCGGAACTCCTTTTCATTGGGCAGCTT
>Ga0207006_1012_pt3 | contig 12785 bp, 3 predicted proteins | sample Alteio_BWMinCont_84_FD_153497 | JGI IMG/M metagenome (GOLD analysis project Ga0207006, IMG submission 153497) | Enriched cells from forest soil in Barre Woods Harvard Forest LTER site, Petersham, Massachusetts, United States -... | ecosystem: Environmental > Terrestrial > Soil > Temperate forest >...
CCCTTGAAGGGCACACAGGCGTTGTAATGTCAGCCCAAATGCTGCCCGATGGCCGGGTCCTGACGGCAAGTGGTGATAATACAGCCAAAATATGGCAGGAGAAGTCCCTTGGGAAATGGGAAGTAGAAGCGACCCTTGAAGGGCATACAAGTTGGGTAATGTCAGCCCAAATGCTGCCCGATGGCCGGGTCCTGACGGCGAGTAGGGATAATACAGCCAAAATATGGCAGGAGAAGTCCCTTGGGAAATGGGAAGTAGAAGCGACCCTTAAAGGGCATACAAGTTGGGTAATGTCAGCCCAAATGCTGCCCGATGGCCGGGTCCTGACGGCAAGTGGTGATAATACAGCCAAAATATGGCAAGTTTTTAAACCTCTTGAAGTACAAGGGAAAAATCAGGGCATCGACACATCACATGACAACGACGCCGCGCAATTAGCATCAAAAGATTATGAACATGCCCCGCTCAAAGACAATTTGCGTGATTATTTTTTGATCAAACAAAGCATGGTACAGGCTTTGGACAAGGATGACGAAACCGCGTTCCGCGCGGCTTATGAAGAAGCGCTGAAAGTAGTAGTGCCTCTGGCCCGCCAAGCCGGCAGGGAAGGTTTTGATAAGACCGCCCAATTAGCCGGCCAAGTTTTCGCTGAAGGGAAAATACATCCTGTCTTTCTCATTGGTGATTTTGATCCGCGTGAGGGGATCCAGGGCTTGATGGGACGTTTCGCCTCCCTGTACCAGGAAATCCTGGCCGTCGGCAATAAACAATTCTCCGCCAATACCAGGAATTTACTGGACAATGCCATTAACGAAACCACAGATGAGCTTTTTGACAGCCCGCAGGAAAAAGAGAAGTGGCGAAATCAGCTTCAAGCGGATGTCCGTCCCTATTATATAGGTGATCTGCTTGCCCCCCAGATGACCGGGCGCTTTGAAGATTGGAAACCGAAGATGCGGTCCTTGCTTTTAAGCTTAAATACGCATACCGGAGCTACAGGAGGTCTTTTTTTCCCTGAGACAAAAAAATTATATGTCAATGACATCGGGGATGAGTTAGATAATTATATCAGTTTGGTCCATGAGCTCTTTCATTATTTGGCCCACCAAGGCATCATTAAAGTCCCGTTTCGATGGGAGGACCTTTCCCATGCCGTGGAATACCTGGCCTTGGAAAAACGCTTGTCCGGCCAACCGGAAGTTTTTGCCCAAAAGCTTAAAGAAATTAGTTTAAGCGAAAAAGAGCCTCTGGGCCTGGAACTTTTCCGGCGCGGCCAGGCCATGGCTGAAGAAGGCAGCACAGGGTTTATGGTCAATCCCGGCGTATCAGACCGCAAGGCCGGTTATTTTGCCACGGACTATCTTTTAGCCGAGGCCCGCAGGGTCTACGAAGAAAAAGGCGGGAGTCCCGAAAATCTACTCAATGCATATGCCGCCCAGCGCGCGGTGGGCATAATGATCGCCGGTGTCCTCTCCGGCATGAAAGTCAAAGACCCCACGATCAAGCCCTTACGCCTGCTTAAAGATTTTTTTGACATTCTCTGGGAACGTTATGGTGAAGACCCGAGGGATTTCAAGGTCATTGAAAAGGCGAAAGAACAAATTGCTGCTTTTTTGGGACCTTCAATACCCCTGAATTTTGTTCCAAAAGGTTTTTTCTGGTCTTATGTCCAAGAAACTTCCTTACGTTCCCATATGGATGCAATTTTAACGGATTTAAAACCCCGTGCCTATGATGGGGACAACCAGGTGTCCGCCGCTATTGAGCGTGGCCTTGGCCAGGCATTTATAGCGCGAGAGAAAATTATATACGGGTCACGGGAAATGATCAGGCAATTGCCAGGCGCCATCAGGGACCATCCCGCTGTTTTGCCATTTTGGGACACCCTGCTTTTTACCCGCACGATGGGGCTGGGACTTTCATCTGATCCTCTTCTCAAAGCCAGGATAGGCCATATAGACCATAATTTCCGCGGCTCCGACCGCTGGATCATGAGGGTGATGCGCGACCGTTATGATATAGGCGTAAGCCCGGCCCGGCGCCTGGTGGCCGAAGCCCTGCTGAGTTCTCTTCCTTTGCATCTGCAATTTTTGGATTCGCTTTTATTCCGCCGCTATAATCTTGATTCCACCAATATGACAGTCACTGATATCCGCTTGCGTAATCCCGAAGCACAGCAGGCACTGCGTGATACCATGGGCAATGACCGGGAATTAGGCTGGGGCAAACTTTTATTCAGGCCCGATAAAATGTCTGATGAAGAAATCCTTCAGGCGGCAGGGCATGTTTGGGCAAAGTACGAAAAATTGTACGCCCAAGACCTTGAGAAGGAAAAGCTTTGGCGCTCCTATGAGCGCAAAATGAACAAGGAAAAAAAGCAAGCCATCAAAGAGGCCTTTGAAGATGCCTTGCGCCATGATCCTGATTTTGGAAAAAAATTGCAGGAATATTTTAAACAATTGCCCCAACATGCAAAAGAAGCCATTAAAAAAGCAATAGAAGAAGAAATGAAAAATATGGACGGCCAATTCGGCAACGGCCAACAGCCCTCCGGCCAATACAATGTCATTCCCGCGAACGCGGGAATCCATAACAAGAACAACTCCCAACCCGGCGATCTTAAAGATATGGAAAACGCCCTCAACGAAATGGGCCAGCGCTTAAAAGACCTGGAAGGCCGCATCAGTGAATTGTCCCAAGGCCTTGGGGGCATACAGCAAAAAGCCTCTGAAATGGGCAGCCAATCTTCATCGGAGCTTGGCCGGAAAGAACAGGCCGAACGCGCCGCCGCGGGGCAAGAAATGAAAACAAAATCCACAGAGATCCAAAATGAAGCCAATGACCTTTTGAACCAGGGCAGGGCCATCACCGAGCAGGCTAAAAAATTAAACCAGGACATGAATGGCGTACAATCTAATTTATCTTCCCCTGAAGAAGGCCGGCAAAGCGCAAATCAATCGAGTGAATTAGAGAAAAAAGCCGGTGCCAACCAGGACAAGCTCCAAGAGCTTCAGGATAAAGCCAATCAGCTTCATAAAGCCTTTAACCAGATCGCGGACCGTTTGTCCACACCTGCGCCGGAGGGAACAAAGTTAGACAATGAATTTCGCGCGGCAGATGAAGGCATCAAATCCGTGCGCCAAACCGCGGGCGAAGCCACTGGCCATGGCCGCGACGTCATTCGCCAGGTGCATCAATTGCGGGAAAGTATCGCGGCCCTGGAAAATTCTGTGGAACAGGCGCAGGAAACAGGAACGCAAAGTACCAGCCCGTCGTTAGAAGCCCCGGCCATACAGAAACCCGCCGCGGAAACAGTCCCAGCTCAACATGAAGCACCGTCAGCGTCCCACAAAACCCCGGATGTTCTCGATATCAGCGGTGTGCAAAGTTTAGAGGACCGCCTCAAAAGCCAGGCCGGCGCCGATAGAAGTCCGGCAAAACAAAGACTGCGCCCTAATGAAAATATTGAACTAGGAGACCACGTCACTGAAATCCTGAACAATCCCGATATGCTAGGCGGCCTGACACCTGAACAGTACGCCCAATTGCGCGGCTGGTATAAAATCCGCCTGCAGTATCATGGCCAGGAAGTGACGGTTGAGGATTTGATCGATGATCTCACCCAAAAGTTGGAAAAATTGGCCCTGCCTGCCATCGGCACTAAATTTGAAACCGGACTTTTGCGTGGCCCAAGTTTATATGATGTTGTCCGGGAAGAGACCGATGGCCGGGGCTACGGCAGAAAGGTCCGCAAAGAACCTGTGCCCATTGAACTTGCCCTCCTGATGGACCGCAGCGGAAGTATGGGGACCAAGATGGAAGGTAATTTTTCAGCCATGGACATGGTGCGTATTAGCGCCTTCATTTTAGTGAATGCCTTCCTTAACCACAATAAAACCAGGGGTGAGCGAGGCTTTGCCGGCTCTCTGGCCAAGCTGACCATCAGGCCCTTTAATGATGACCCCCAAGTCCAGCCGCTGATCAGCCTGTCGCAATTCAGCGGGCCCGGCGGATTTTCCGAGGAGAAACTGCTTTACAATATGTGGCATGAATTAACGCCTGAAGGAGGGACGCATTTTGCTTCCACCTTCAAGAATGAGGCAGAATATTTGCTGAAGGATGCGACACCCAACGATAAAATCGCCCGCGGCCTTATCACCATGAGCGATGAGCAGGTCACCGATGAACAAAAGGAGTCAATCATAGGCACGGCCCGGGCCGCAGAAGAAAAGGGTTTGCTGACAGGCATGGTGGTCTTCGGGACATCCACCATCAAAGACGCGGCCCCGGAAATGAGCATTGATCCCATGCCAATGACGTCGCTTCCGGGACGCTTTTTAGATTTTGTAGTCAAAATGGTAGAGCAAAAGTCCCCCTACGCGGCCCAGCTCATGGGTCATGACAATGCCATGGCCGTTTCCCCGATACGCAAACAAGACTTAAAGCTCATCCGCGGCTTTCAACGTTTTTACACCTACTCTAATAAAGGCACAGAATACCTGGTCTTCTACGACGACAAAAAAGACCCTGACCATCCCGTGGTCTATAAATTTGAACGCGGCCTGGGCGGCTCTAATGTGTCCAAGAAATTTATTCCGGGTACGCGGGCCAATGAAGACACTATATTAGATGTTCTTTTAGTAGGATGGCGTCCGAATATGCCGGCCCCTTTTGCGGCACGTACCAGCGATGGTCAATTTATTGTGCGCCAGGTCTTCGGTCAAATGGTGGAAATATCCGTCCCTGGCAAAAATGGAAAATTATCATCTGTGCATCGTTTCGACCCGCGTACGATCATCCCGACTGAAACCGAAGCAAATATCAAAATTGCCAGCAATAAAGAAGGCCTGCGCTGGTATATAGAAAATGGCGTCATGCAGTTAAGCCGGTCTAATGGGGACTTTTTAAAGACAGGACTTGTTTCAGGCACGCCTACAGACCAATGGCTGCTATTTGAACATCCTAATGGCATGTTATTCGCCTATGATCGCGTTATACAGCGTGTCGTTGTTATGGATGCGGATGGCCAAATCCGCGATGATATCCAGCTTTTTAAACCTACCCGCGGCAATGATACGACGGGAAAATTTTTAGACCTGACAGGCGAGACCGGTACTGGTAAAAATGTCTCGATAGATACTATCTCTTATCTGATGAACATGGAAATGTATGGTCAAACCGGCCATGCCGACCGTTTTGTGGAAAATACCGTGACAGGGGCGCGCAGTAAGACCGGAGGTACTAGCGGCTTTGATCCCACTGTCTTTGCCCGGGTCATGCACGAAGGCGGCATTTATGTCATGGATGAGCGCCAAAAATTACTGCCGGAAATATTCAATGCCTGGAAAGCGCCTACTACTGACCGCACTCACAAATATCCTGTACGCATCAATGACGGGGTGGAACAGTTGATGAACATGAGGAACAATCCCCTTAGCCGTACAGTGTTTACGTCGAACCGAAAACGCGCCGGCATACAAGGGACAGCATGGCTGGACAACAATCCCATCATGAACGAACGTGCCTGGGGACTGCCCTTTCGCTGGAAAAGCCCGGCAGAGGAAGTTGAAATCCAAACAGAAATTGCGCGAGGATTCGCGAATGACCTGGGTATTGAAGGGGAAAAATGGGACGGACTTCAATCTGAACTCAATATCGAAAAAATCGTCAAGGTGGCCGCTGAAATGCGTCTGTTATTTTTAGGATATGACGGCCAACAGCAGGCGGAAATCGGCAAAGACTGGAAACTTCTTGATCCGGTTTACCGCGCTTTGCGCATGAGCATGGCCAATGCCGACGGAGTGCGCATTAAAAATTTGTTTGAGAACGGGCCTCATTTGAAGCAGGGGGATTTTATCAAGCGTCCGCCGTCCCCGCGTGTGGTGGCCAATATCATCCGTCATCTGATTGAATTTCCCAATGACCTCAAATACAGGCCGTTGGGCACGGTCAATTTGTATTACAATTTTTATGCCGAACGCGACCCCCAAGGAAAGTCCGCCAATGCCGCTAAAACCTATTTTGGGTCTTGGAACGATGATAAGCCCGGTGCACCGCTGGAATTAGACGAAAATTCTTTTATGGTCATGGGCAATGACTTGATTGTCAGGCCCAAACCCGCCGCGGATGGTACTGAATATTGGGACACTCTTAAACTGCCCTTGCATCCGGATGCCATGGTCCGCCAAGGATATCTGCCCCAAAGCGTTAAGTTTTGGCTGAATAGCGGAGGGCAAAACCAGAGATTATTATACGGTTATTTACAAGGAATGTCTTTGGGCATGGGGGCCATTTTTGTGGGCGAACCCGGATCAGGCAAAAGCACGATGAAAGAAGCCATTTTTGACCTTTTAAACGGCCGAAATAATTATACCGTATATGTCACCAACGATTTGCGTGAAGACCAAATTACTTTTCAGACTGACGTGAAAGGGCCGGATTCCATTAATTCGCCCCTTGATGTGCCCTTGGCCATGACCGATGGCAATGGGCATGGGGCGGTCATGGCCTTTGAGGAAACCACCCAGGGCCGGCCCGAAATGCTTTCATTTCAAAACGAATTATTGATAGACCATGAAATAGACGACCCTCGTCAGGGAGGGGCGCCGTTACATGCCGGTCCTGGTTTTAATATCTTACATTTGATCAATGATCCCAATTCGTCCGAGGGTGTGGGAGAATTCAAGGACGATATTTTGGAACGCTGTATTATTTTACGGTTTGAGCCGATGAAACCGGAAAAATTACGGGAAAGTCTTATTGGCGATTCAACAGTCATGGCCGATTCCGGCGAATTCCAGATCAACCCATTGCTGATAGACGGATTGATCAGCCTGATGCAGGAACTCAACAATAAAAAGGCAGATGACAAGTTTGGCAAGATCATGCCCCGCAACCGCACCATCGGCTATCGCGTCTTGCGTGACACCCTTCAACTCCTTTTTGATAAAGACGAGAAATACAGGGTCCTTGACCGCTTGACACCCCAAGATGCCGTATATTTTGCCTTTATGTCCGCCTTTAACCTTCAGGGAGAAGACAAGCAAATCCAGGGCTGGGGCACGAATATTCTCACGGTCATGAAGGATTTAAAATTATTCAATCCTCAGGCAGGCCAGACTGTTAGTGGCAAGGCCGTTGCAGATGCCATTGAAACATTGTTAAATGGGGATGCCATTAAAGTCCCGGTGCTGGGCATTATCGAAGCCCCGGAAAGCGGCGACGAGTATTTGGATAAAATCCTTTCCATCCTGCAGAAAAACCCTTTGCCTTCATCCGTGAGGCCCAACATGACGGCGCTACGCTCCCAGGTGGAGGCCTGGTTTAAGAATGATGACTGGAGCAAGGCAGACATCGACGAAAAATTGCGCCGCCTATGGGCCCTGCGCCGGATTTACGCCATCATCAGGGTCATCGAGGCCAATCGCTTTGATCCCCGTAAAAGCAATGGTTTTGCTTATGCGGTGCAAGACCAGCAGACCCTGCTTGGTTTAATTGACGTGCTCAAAGATTCCCTGGCAGGCAGGGAATGGCCTTTTGAAAAAGTGCTGGAAGGCCCGGACTGGCGTGAACGTAGGAGGACTGTCTTACCGACGATCAAGAATCTCGTGCCGGGCAACCAAGAGAGGAATGCCCGCCGGCAGATTTTCCCTGCGGACGCCGCGATGAATTCCAGTGACCAGGAATTTGAAATGGAAAAGGCCGTAGTGGAGCAAGAGATCGGTGCTTTATTGCCGGAAGAACAGATCAAAATTTTGCAAGGCCAGGAAGAAGTGTACACACAACTGGCCAGGACGGATGAGCAGTCCGCTAAAATGTTGGCCTGGACCAGGGGCAAGATCAATGAAATCAAGGACAAGCTTGGCCGTGTCATTCCCGCCCCCCAAAAAAACATGCGGAAGCAGGCTGCAGCGGGAATCCATAAAGCCGCATTAAAAGCGCTCAAAAAGCAAAAAACCAAAGGTATGGCCAAGGGGCGATTACAGCTTTTATCCGAAGATGAGATCGCTGATTCCAGGACAGACCTGATAGGACCTCAAAAGGGGACGGATCGAATACGGACAACGGCAGATGGGAAATATGTCATTGCAACAAGCCGCGACCATAATTTATATGTGTGGGACATTGCCTCCAAAAAGCTGATACGGGCCTTGACCGGCCATACCGGCAAGGTCAATGATGCCGCGGTTTCCCGTGATGGGAAATATCTTGTTTCTGGAGGTGATGATGAGTTTGTGCGGGTGTGGGACCTGCAGAATGTTCTATTAATCAGGCGCCTGGCAATTGGTGGTAAAGCACTTAGCGTGGCAATTACGCCTGATGGAAAATATTACATTTCAGGAGATTCAAGTGGGGAATTGAAAATATTTAGATTGTCAGATGGAAGGCTCTTAATGACGTATGGTGGATTTCATGGCGTGATCAATAGCCTGGCAGTGACCCGTGATGGGAAAAAAATCTTTGCGGGAGACTCAAGCGGTGAGTTATCTATTATAGATATTAAGGCTGGAATAGTTACAAGTAAGGTGGTAGTACCTTCACGTCAGGAAGTGACAGATATTGCCTTGACTCCGGATGGCAAGACCGTTGTTATAGCAAGCAAAGACGAGACTATTAGGTTATGGGACATTGCAACAGAAAAGACTTTACATGTTCTTGAAGGGCCTACAGGGGAAATCAATTCTGTGGCAGTGACCCCGGATGGCAAGCACGTGATTTCAACCGGCGAGGATGCCCATTTATATATATGGGACATTGCAACTGGAGAGGAATTAATGGAAACGCCGACTCCGCAGTCATTACTGGTTCAATCAGGCGATGAAGAAACATGGGCATCCGGTGTGGCGGTAACGCCGGATGGGCAACATGTTATTTCCGGAGGTGTTACAGGGGACTTAGACATGTGGCAAATCGCCCGTCCGGTCCATAAGAGATCTGACAAAGCCATGAACGGCCAATTTCACAAGGCCATGCCAGGCGGTATTGACATGAATTCTTCCAACCTGGAATTGCAAATCAAACAGGACGGCAACGGCATGCCTTTGCCCATCGACCGGCAGGAGCTGGAAAACATCACAATCAATGGCCTTGTACCCCTGATCCTCGACATCAAACCCCTCACCGCCACCCCCTTGTTCGCCCAATTGACCGGTCAAAGCGCCGGATAAATAATTTCGTGATCATGAGTCAAAGCAAACGAATGAACTCTTCAGTAGAAATGCCGGCATCTTTGAGAATGCCTTTGAGTGTCCATCGGTCTACTTCCCTGTGGTTTGGAACAATAAGGGTGGTTTCAGTGGCAGGATTGTAAAGTTTCACATGGCTGCCGCGCTGGCTGACAATGTGATAACCGGTCCGTTTAAGGGCCCGGATGACTTCATTGCCGGAAATCAGTGGCGGCTTGGAACTCATACCGCAAGACTTAAGACTTTGTGATTGGCTGAAGAACGGACATCCTTAGGATCGGGTTCCAGGTATAACAGGATAGCTTCCTTGATGTTCTTAAGGGCTTCCGTTTGTGTTTTGCCTTGGCTGTGGCATCCTTTTAATGATGGACAGCTGGCGACGATATAACCGTCTTCGCCTTTTTCCACTACTATTTTTAATCTCATCTTTTGGCCCTTCCGGAAAAATATTCAGCTTACATAAAATATAACATTCTTATCAGTTAATGTCAATTATCGTACCGGACTTTAAAGACCTTGATCCGCGTGCGGCCGGTCAAATCGTGGCTTAAGATGAGGGGTTTAAAGGATTGCAGGCCGGCCCCGTCGAAGTAATAGAGCTTCATGATCATGGAATTGGCCAGGGAGCGGTCCATCAGGCGGGCGGTATATTGGCCGTCCTCCTGGTAGAGCAGCACCGAATAATTCAAATTCCCGTCCGGGTTCTCATGTTCCACCACTGCACCGTTTTTAAGATAAAAAACACTCATAGGTTCGCCTTCACCGTATTGGGTGGACTGTATTTTGGCATCCATGGTGTTCAGGTCGATCATTAAATTTTCACGAAAGAGCAGTTGATTGCCTTTTTGGCCAAGCAAGCTCAAGGCATCGCTGTATTTGGGAGGCCCGCCCATGGTGCTCCATAGAAAATCTATAAAATTAGGTGAATTACGTTTAGGCACATTTTGCAGCATTTCAGGGTTGGCATTGATATTTTCCATCTTCTTGATGTTCCATCGGCCGGTAAAGGCGATCATCAGGTTATCGTCGACAAGCTCCGTGTAGACCAATACATAACTATGCGGGTGTTTCTCATGGGTCATGGAAAGAAGAGTACGGATTTGATCATCGCTGATAATGCCTTTTAAGGTCTGGGCGGCCTGGGTTTCATCTTCGGCGGCAATGGCCAGAAGCAGGTTGGCCGCGTCAGAAAGTTTCAAACCGCATTTCACTAAATACTCCGCGGCCTGGTTGCCGCTGGAATTAAGCATGCGCAGAATACCCCTGGCCTGGTTTTCATCCTGACTTAAGAACATATTAGCCATCCAAAATCCGACAGCGCTCTGGTCTAACGAAGCCCCGTCAAAAGGCACACTGCGATGGGCAATGGCCTTGATAAAATGCCCGGGTGCCCACCAGGTATTGACAATGCTGTCGGTGGGGGAATCTGTCTTGATTTTGGTCAAAGCTTCTTCCCAGGTTGAATTAAAAATAGGGGTCAGCACCGTGCGGATGTCACGGTCAGCGTCAAAAAGGACCAAGGCGGCCAAAAGCCCGGCTAGGGCCAAGCCGACGGTCTTTAAATTGATAAACCGGTGGCAGGCCGCGGCCGCCAATACGGACAAGGGGATGGTGGCAAAAAGGATGAACCTTTCCCCCAATAAACTTAGTGTCATGGTCACAAAAAGGAAAATAGACAAAATGAGAGTATCAATGGCCCGGGGTTGACGGAAACTTTTGATGGCCATGCGAAGAGAGTAGACCCAGCCCCCAAAAGCCAAAAGCATAAAAACCGGGCCTCCTGCCGATGTGGTGATGCCCATGGGGCTGGTTTTTTTCAATTCACCGACGGCCATAAACAGGTTTGGCCATAGGTCCAGGCCCCGATGGGTGAATTTTCTTAATTCCCCGAAACCTTCTTTAAACAGGGTGAAAAAATCCTGGAAAGAAAAGCACATGCTCACAACCAAAAGTGTCGTGCCTATAAAGATGGACAGGAATAACAAGTTTTGGCGGGCAGGGCCCTTGTCTTTTTTGATAAAAAAATTATAAGCAGCAGCACCCAAAGCACAGGCCGCACCCATAAAAAACAACAATCCCCAACCTTGCCAAAATAATGCGTAAACAGACAAGGTCAATCCAAAAATGACCGCCCACAGATGGCCGTCCCTTTTTGAGGCAGGCCTCAAAGCCAAAAAAAGGCAGCCCAAGAGCAATAAAGGAAACAAGATATTATAAGGGTCGGTGCGAAACCATCCCAAAGACCCTCTTTTCAAATTAATAGGCGCCATGACCAGGAACAAAGCCCCGATAAAAGAAGCTACCATAGAATAGCCCAGCACCCTGCAGACCCATAAAAAAGCGATCAATATAAAAGAATAAGTAAACAAAGGCGTATAGGCCACGGCCGTCATTAAAGGGATATCAGGATCAAAAATTTGCAGGAATTTGTAAATGACAAAGCCCCAGTAAGGATGCAGGGTAAAAGGCTGCCATGCGCCAAAGGGGGCGCACATCAGGGGGTTAAAATATTTACTTCCCTTAATGGTGTCCGCGATGCGGCCTGTCTTGGTGATGTTTTCTGTCAAATTATAAAAATCATAAGGGTCGGATTCCAGGAGATATATTTTTTGGGGCGGGGCACCGGGCTGATTGGCCAGGTTCAAGGTTATCTTGTCAATGGCATCCATGACTTTACGGTTGTCTTTATGCATGGTTTCATTGAGTTTTTCATCAGCCAGATGGTTGGCCAGTGCCGGGGGCATGGTTGGTGCTTGTTCAAGGATTTGTTTAAGGAAGGTCTGCTTGATTTGGTAAACAACCAATAAAGTAGCCTGGTCCCGTGCATCGTCCCACATATGCGAGCGCAAAGGATAAAGCCGGACATAGCTGCTCAGGATAACGAGCACGACCCAAGCCGCCACCCAAGGCCAAAATTTATTTTTTTTGTTCATAATGATTTATAATTCTAACAGTACATTACATTATTCGTGCGGACTATTTGGATTCAATTTATTTTTTTTCGCTACGGGTTCATTTTCTTAACGGCAAAAATATTGTTTTCTTCGGTGTCTGAACAACTCACCTTGAAGTTCTCTGGAACTTCAAGGTTCGGACAGTTCAGCCATCCTTCGGCCCAAGGCCTCAGGATGCCCTCACAAAACAACATTTTTGCCTAAAAATGAAACTTCGCTCAAAAAAACAAATTGAATCCAAATAGTATGCAGCCCTAGATGGCTGTGGATACACGTACAAAAGACGATTATTGCACATTTTCTTTATATTGCAAATATTGCAGGTGGATTTTGTTGGAAGCGATGGCGATGCTCGAGTTTTCCTGGGACTCTCTTCTGGCCATGACCATCCCCAAGAGCCGCCCCTGGTCATCCAGGATGGGCCCGCCGCTGTCGCCATGATAGAGGTCAAGGTCCAATTCAAAAAAATCATTGGAAGCTCTTAAGCGGCTTTGGAGGATGCTTTTGATATGGCCTGACAAGATGGATTGATTGTCAAAGTCTGAATTACCGACAGCGATGACAGTGTCCCCGATCTTGACCAGCGAGGAATCCGCCCATGGGACACTGTAAAGAGGGTGCGGTGGGTGGACCCGCAGAAAACTAA
>Ga0207006_1133_pt2 | contig 12731 bp, 10 predicted proteins | sample Alteio_BWMinCont_84_FD_153497 | JGI IMG/M metagenome (GOLD analysis project Ga0207006, IMG submission 153497) | Enriched cells from forest soil in Barre Woods Harvard Forest LTER site, Petersham, Massachusetts, United States -... | ecosystem: Environmental > Terrestrial > Soil > Temperate forest >...
ACGGACAGGCACACGCAATATTATCAAAAGCAGCCCATGCTGGCGTTTCATGACAAAACAGCATCTGAAATTTTTAATAAAATTTCATGCACCCAAATAGGGTTGGTCTTTAAGGAAAATTCATGGGAATATCCTATGTGGGTCTTGATGCGTGAACAAGGAGGGGGCAAGCTGCGCATGGAACATGTGGCTGTTAATAATGGCACTCAAGAACTTTCCTACCCGTTAGGCAATTTTTTCCCCTGCGGATTATATATGCAGCCTTCGGATGAACGCAAGATGCTTATTGTCCAGGACCGCGTCTATGGCAGGATATGGGAAACGCGACTGAATGACGGGTCTAAAAGCGCGGTTTTTGTCCCTGTGGACATGCCCTCCGCCGGAGGGAATTGATGGCCAAGTTTTTTTTATCCCCGATCAGCAATATCCTCGTCGCTATTTTCCTGTTAAGCGCGTTTTTTATCGCCGGGCAAAATATTGCCCAAACGTTCGCTGTTGCCGATATGACTGCTTTAAACATTCTTAAGCCCCAGCAAATGGATTATCTATGGAAATTCAATACCCATCAAGCGGCATTGAACAAGCATAAAATCCATTTTTATAAGGATTATTACGGGCATTTGCTGAAAGTTTTTCCAAGCCTTTGGGATGCCTATGGCGTATTGGGTTATTGTTATCATTATTTAGACGATGATACCAAGGCCATAGAGTCCTTAAAAATGGCCATTCAAAAAGACCCGGATTATTTTTGGAATTACTATGACCTGGCAGCTATTGATATTAATGAGTCCCGCTACCAGGAGGCCTCAAGCCTGTTGCAAAAAGCGCTCCGGGTTGACCCCATGACCAGTTTAAAAAGGACCTTCACTTCCCAATGGGTTTATTTGCCTTTATTACCGCCGGATGTAAAGGGCGATTTTGCAATCACGGCCAGCCATCTCCAAAAGACATTACAGACCTGTTTTCTCCTCACGCGGCTGTTAAACCAGGCCCAGGACAATAAAGCGGTACAAGGGGCCCTGAAGAAAATCGACCTGGAGCTTTATGCGTTTTGACCATTCCAAAAGCTTGTTATTATCAGGGGGGCTGTTCCTTGCGTTGTTCGCCGGCGGGTTTATATTGAGCCAGCATAAGGTGCTGTGGGGCGATGAATTTTTTACCCAAAAGGTCAGTATTGACGGGCCTTCTTATATGGATATTCTGACCTTGCATTTTATCGAGGGGAATAAATGCCCTCTTTTTTATCTTGTCCAAAAGTCTTTCTCCGACCTGTTTTCTTATAAGTTCCCCGTAGAGCAAATCGAGGGCCTGAACGTCATCCTGGACCGCCGCTCCCAAATCATCATGAGGATGCCTTCCAATGTTTACATGTCATTGGCCCTGGCGCTCATCTTTTATTTTTTTACACGCTTTTTTTCTGTATTCGCCGCCATTTATGCCTTAAGCGTTGCCTTGGTCTCACCATTGGTATGGATGTATTGGGTGGAGGCCAGGCCGTACTCGTTGTGGTTTTTGTTGACGACCATTCAATTATTGCTTATATCCTGTAACATTATTTCTCCCAAGATAAAAACGACAAAAAGTCTGTTTTTGACGCATGTTCTATTGGCTTTGACGGTCCCGGCCAGCATACTGCAAATTTCCATAGCGCTTTTGGTGCTTTGGTGGAAGGGCAAATACAGCAAAAAACAATTGGCCCTGGTCTGGGTCGTGCCGGTGTGCATCGGTTTATTTTATTATTTCATTGTCCATGCTTACAGGACCAAGACCTTTTTGTTTTTCTCCAATCTTTATGACGCTGTGATGCCGGAGCGCTTGTTCGTTTATGTCATTTACGCGCTGGTGGCCTGGGTCTTGCCGGAAAAATATAAAAAATCCTCAAGGAACACTTTTTTCCTGCCGGTCTTTTTGTTATTCTTAGCAAGTGCTGTTTTTATACTTTCTATGGATTTATTTACCAAGAATTTTCAATTCGGTTTCTTCAGCCGTTATCTGATTTTTTTAACACCCGCGGACATCCTGATGTTTACTTTTGCAAGCATAGACCTGCGCCGATGGAGCCGGCCCAATCCCTGGATCTGCATGAATGTATCAATACTTTTGGGCGGGTTGGTGCTCATGCGGGGACTGGTCACCTATAGGGCAATATTGGCATCAGCCCTCTATTTGCATTCACCTTGAGACTGTATGCTTTTTAACTCTTACATCTTTATTTTTGCGTTTCTTCCCCTGGCACTTTTTGGCTTTTATGTGATCGGGGCCAAAGGGCATTATCGACTGGCCATTGGCTGGCTGGTGGTGTGTTCCTTGTTTTTTTATGCCTGGTGGAACCCGTATTATTTAGAACTTATTTTATGCTCAATCTTGATCAACTATTCCATAGGTAAAAAGATTGACGCGCGCAGGCCCTCTCAACGAAGGTTTTCCCGCAGGGTATTTCTGATCATGGGGATCACGTTTAACCTTGGTCTTTTGGGGTATTTTAAATATACCAATTTCTTTATTGAAAATATTGACCGGGCTTTTCACCTTCATTTTCTCGTCGGCCATATCGTATTGCCTTTAGCCATATCTTTTTTTACTTTCCAGCAGATCGTTTATCTGGTGGATATTTACCGGGGAGAGGGCCAGGAACATAAATTCTTGCACTATTGCTTATTTGTCACTTTTTTTCCCCATTTGATCGCAGGCCCGCTGGTCCACCATAAAGAGATGCTGCCGCAGTTTACCAGGAAGAAAACACGTTTTTTCAGCCCAAGGTATTTTGCTTTAGGCATCACGATTTTTGCCATCGGTCTTTTTAAGAAATTGTTGATCGCCGATAAAATTGGGTATTATGCCGACCCTGTTTTTAAGGCGGTCGCGGAGGACCAGCTTTTGACCTTTTTTGGGTCCTGGTGCGGGGCATTGGCCTATGCCTACCAGATCTATTTCGATTTTTCGGGATACTCGGACATGGCCATCGGCTTGGCCTTATTATTCGGCATCCGCCTGCCCTTGAATTTTTATTCTCCTTATAAAGCGGTCAATATCATTGAATTTTGGAACCGTTGGCACATGAGTTTGTCGCGGTTTTTATTTACGAATTTATACATTCCTTTGGGAGGCAACCGCAAGGGCGTGTTCAGGCAATGCATTAACCTGATGATCGTGATGTGCCTGGGAGGCCTTTGGCACGGAGCTGCCTGGGGATTTGTCATTTGGGGGGCTTTGCACGGGATGTATTTGGTTTTAAACCATCTATGGCGATTGTTGAGGTCTTCCTGGGGACAGGATATCAATAAAATTACGATGGCAGGGGGCTTTTTCTCCCGCTGCCTGACATTTATATTGGTCGTGGCGGCCTGGGTCTATTTTCATGCTGAAAATGTAAGCACCGCCAATACTATTTTAATGGGGATGCTGGGGCAGAAAGAAATTGTTGACGCGTATTATCATATCAATCATCTTCAAACCCCGATAGAGAAGTTCCTTGCCATGGGGTATCACTTGAACAATCAAACTTACTTTAAAGGCCCTCAAGAGGTTTTTTGGCTGGTGGTTTTATCTTTGGTCGTTTGGTTTGGGCCCAATACTTATCAGATCATGGGCAGGTATAGGGCGGCCCTTAATATTTACCGGGGCAGGCAAAAAGAACAAGCCCTGGCCCGATGGCTTCAATGGCGCCCGACCATTTTTTGGGCACTGGCCACATTCTTAATGGCCCTATTGGCCATCCTGAATTTAAGTTCAGCCAAATCATTTATTTATTTCCAATTTTAGGACCTATGCAAACCCGGTTTATACGCTATATCAAAGTTTTAAGCATCAGCCTTTGTATCGGCCTTGTGCTCACCGGCATGATCAACGCGCTGGTCGATCCTTATAATGAGTTAGGGTGGAACTGGATCGGGGTCTATGGGAATGATGACCGGCAGAGGATCAAGGCCATTGATACCTATCCCCATGATGCCCTGTTGACTGGCTCAAGCAGGACCTTGCATATTAATCCGGATGATCTTTGCGGGTATAAGTTTTATAACGCGTCTTTTTCCTCCGCCCTTCCTGAGGAAATTTATTATTATTTAAAAAAGTATCTTAAGGATGAAAAAATGGTGGTCATAGGGCTGGATTTTTATATGTTCAATGATACCTCTTATCCGCTGTTAAACATAGATAAGTGGCCGGACCGTTACTGGCCGACACAGGAGTATTTGTTTGGCTGGAATGTGCTCATGGATTCTTTAAAGGCGGTCTATATCCGGGAATATCTCCGGCAAGGAAGGCCTTCCAACGGGTATGTGCCGATTCAGGATGATCCAACGCCGGACATGAAAACCTACCAATTTTGGATCAATTTTTTTATAAACCATGTTTATAAGGACTACCATTTAAACGAAGAACGGTTCCAATATATGCAAAAGTTAAAACAGCTCCTGGATGACCGGCACGAGAAATACATCATATTTATTAATCCCATGCAGGAAGACCATTGGAAGGTCTTGCATTTAACGGGCAATTATGAGGCTTTTTGGAAATGGGTGATAAGGCTCAAGGGAATATTTCCTGATATCAAATATTTCCCCGAGGGCCAATATTCCCAAAGGGAATTATATTTAAAAAGCGACCCCAGCCATTATTTACCCTTTGTGGGTGCCATGATCGTCAATGGTTTAACAGGATGCGGGCCGTGACAAGAACTGGTATAATCAAACAATGAAAATAACTCTGCTGACTTTATTTTTATTAGTGATTTATTCCAATGCGTTTGCATCGCTGACTATTGTTCAGCATACTAATAATGGATTTAGCCTCCCTGTTTCTACCACCTGGTCCCTACCCATTACCGCTACAGGAAATGGCAATCTGCTTGTTGCAGGAATATTATCAGCATGTAGTAGCCAATATGCTACAATATCCAGCGTATCCGATGGGACAAATAATTTTACCCAATTTCCAAATGCGGTCGGAGAAACTTTAGTAAGTCCAACTTATTATTTATCTGATGTATGGTATTTACCAAAATCAAACAGCGCAAAAACAACGATCACAGTAAATTTAAACACTTCAGGGGATATAAGTGTGGAAATTTGGGAAATCAGTGGATTTACTAACCCAATTCCTGATGTGGCGGGAGTCGTTAATAATGGAACGGATGTTGCCAACACGGATACAGGAGCTGCAGTAATAACCACTAGTACTACAGGATTTGTAGTTGGTGAAAATTGTACGCAATATCAAGTTACTGCTAATCCGGCAGCCGGCAATGAATTCACATCCGGAGGCGATATTGATCCTAATCATAATGGTTTCTGCTCTTTGATTTCATCTACTGCGGCATCCCATCAACCAACGTGGACAGATAGCACCAATGGATCTTTATTTGTATCATCAACAGCGGCGTTTAAAGAAGGGGGAGCTACCTCCAGCACCATTAGAGGCAAATCAACCATTGGCGGGAATTCATCGATCTATTAAATCCCCCCGGCATTTCGTTCGAGGAAATCGTTTTTCATATTAATAATGATAATCTTTTGGCCAGGTTGGACCATCCCAATCGCGCCAAGTACCCACACCAACAAGTTTTTATTGTTTTGGTAGAAGAGTACGTTTATATGGTGCCTTTTGTGGAAGATGAAGAAAAGTATTTTTTAAAAACAATCATCCCAAGCCGTAAGTTTAAGCGGGAGTACGATCGGGAAAGGAAGGATAAACATGAAATTAACTAAAGAGGAAAGGGAATTAGTAAATTCCATTGAACGCGGTGAGTGGCGTGCAACTACAGCCAAGTCCGAATTACGCAAATATAGGGATGCTGCCAGACAGATGATGAAGAAAGATGCCCGTTTGAATATTAGGATTTCTTCACATGATTTGCAAAATCTCCAAAAGAAGGCGATGGAAGAAGGGCTGCCGTACCAGACCTTTGTCAGCAGCCTTCTTCATAAATATGTTGCGGGGAGGCTGGTGGAGGTTTAGGTGACAGTGTAGGATAGGCATCGCAGAGCAGTAATTTAATTTGCATTATTCGACGAATAATAATAAAATAACCCCTTCGCTTACAACAACTTTCAACCCTGATGTGGGAAGAATTAAACATGGATTTTCCGTCGAAACAAGGCTTATATGATCCGCAATTTGAGCATGATTCCTGCGGGGTGGGGTTCATCGCGCATATCAAGGGATTGAAGTCCCATGATATGGTCCGCCATGGGGTTGAGATCTTAGAAAACCTGGCCCATCGCGGGGCCTGCGGCTGTGACCCCGAGACCGGTGACGGGGCAGGCATCTTGATCCAGATGCCGGACGCTTTTTTCCGCAAGGAATTGGCCAAGAATGACCTGGGACTTCCTGCCGCCGGTGATTACGGCGCGGGGCTGGTTTTTTTGCCCACTTCCCTGGAAGACCGCAATATCATCGAGGCGTGGACCGAGCATATCATCCATGAAGAAGGCCAAAAACTGATCGGCTGGCGGGAAGTGCCCCATGACCCCGCCAAAATCGGCCGTGTTGCCCGCTCGGTGATGCCGGCTTTTAAGCAGCTTTTTATTGCCCGCGGCCCCAAGACCCCACGGGAAAATTTTGACCGCAAACTTTATGTGATCCGCAAGCGTTTGTGGAACAAGGTCTATAATTCCACCCTGCCGCAGAAGAATTTTTATTATTTTTGTTCGCTCAACAGCCACACCATGGTCTACAAAGGGCAGTTGATGAGCGAGCAATTGGACCGCTTTTTCCCTGACCTTAGTGACCCTGCCATGGTTTCAGCCATTGCCCTGGTGCATTCGCGTTACTCTACTAATACTTTTCCCAGCTGGGCCCTGGCCCACCCTTACCGCTATATCGCGCATAACGGGGAGATCAATACCTTGCGCGGCAATATCAACTGGATACAGACGCGGGAGAAACAATTTGTTTCTAAAGCGTTTGGCGCGGACTTGAAAAAAGTGCTGCCCATCGTCGTGCCGCACGGCTCTGACACCGCGACTTTTGACAATGTCCTGGAGATGCTCATCCTTTGCGGCCGTTCGCTGCCGCACGCCATGATGATGATGATCCCTGAGGCCTGGAGCAATCATCAGGGCATGGAACGTTCGAAAAAAGCTTTTTATGAATACCATTCCTGCCTGATGGAGCCCTGGGACGGCCCGGCGGCCATCGCGTTTTCCGACGGGCGCTATGTCGGCGCCCTTCTGGACCGTAACGGTTTGCGGCCTTCGCGTTATGTGGTGACCCTTGACGATATCGTGATCCTGGCCTCGGAGGCCGGGGTATTGCCCGTGGCCCCTGAGAAAGTGATTTCCAAGGGCCGCTTGCAGCCTGGCAAAATGTTTTTGGTGGACACCCTGGAAGGCCGTATCATCGACGATCGTGAAATCAAAGAGTCCATGGCCCGTCGCCAGCCTTATGAGAAATGGCTTAAGGACAATATCGTGGACATCCGCACTTTGCCGGCGCCTAAAAAAGTACACGGCCTTGATGAAAAAACCCTGCTGGCGCGCCAGCGCGCCTTCGGCTATACGCTTGAAGACCTTAAAATTTTATTGCAGCCCATGGCCCAGGGCGAAGAAGCCACCGGTTCCATGGGCACGGACACGCCCCTGGCCGTGCTTTCGGACAAACCCAAACTTCTTTTTGAATATTTCCAACAGTTATTCGCCCAGGTGACCAATCCGCCCATTGATGCCATCCGTGAGGAGATCATCATGGCCGAGGACATGATGTTGGGGCCGGAAAGCAATCTGCTCGAGGAGGGCCCGCAGCATTGCCATCGCCTGTGGATCCAGCACCCCGTGGTGACCAATGAAGAACTGGAAAAAATCAGGCATATCCGCCAGGGCCCATTGAAAACGCTGACATTGTCAACGGTGTTTGATAAAAAAGACGGGCTGGCAGGGCTTGAGAAGGCCTTTGAGGTTTTGTGTGACGAGGCAGATAAAGCCATCAAAGCAGGCTTTAGCCTATTAATACTTTCGGACCGCGATATTTCCGCTAAAAAAGTCCCTATTCCATCCCTGCTGGCTTGTGGCGGGCTGCACCATCATTTGATCCGCCAAGGGACGCGCACCAAGGCCAGCATCGTCGTTGAAACGGGAGAGGCGCGGGAACTGCACCACTTTGCGGTATTGATCGGTTATGGCGCAAATGCGGTCAACCCGTATCTGGCTTTTGAGACCATTGAAGCGATGATCAAGGACGAAAAGTACGAACTGGACATGTCTTTCAAAGATGCGCAGAAGAATTTCCAGAAAGCCTGCCATAAGGGATTGTATAAGATCATTTCCAAAATGGGGATTTCCACCATCCAGTCCTATTGCGGGGCCCAGATCTTTGAGGCCGTGGGTCTAGGCCAGGAGTTGATCGATAAATATTTTGCCGCCACCCCCTCACGCATCGGCGGGATTAACATTGATATTGTCGCGCAGGAAACCCTGTTGCGTCACGAAAAGGGCTACCCGCCCTCGCCTATCAGGGATAATATGCTGGAAGAAGGCGGAGAATATTATTGGCGCAAAGAGGCGGAATACCATCAATTGAATCCGACGACCATCGCCCTTTTGCAGCACGCGACACGCTCGGGTAATTTCCAGGCCTTTAAGCAATATTCCAAAGCGGTCAACGAGCACAGCCGGCAATTGGCCAATATCCGGGGCCTTCTAAAATTTAAGACCGGCCATCCGGTCCCCATCGAAGAAGTCGAGCCGGCTTCATCTATTGTCAAGCGTTTTGCCACCGGGGCCATGAGCTATGGCTCCATATCCAGGGAAGCGCATGAGACCCTGGCCATTGGCATGAACCGCTTGGGCGGTTTTTCCAACACCGGCGAGGGCGGCGAGGACGCCGTGCGTTATAAAAAAGAGCCCAATGGTGATTGGCGGCGCAGCCGCATCAAGCAGGTGGCCGCGGGCCGTTTCGGGGTCACGATCGAATATCTGGTCAACGCGGACCAGCTCCAGATCAAAATGGCCCAGGGGGCCAAGCCCGGCGAGGGCGGCCAGCTTCCCGGATACAAGGTGTCCGCGGAAATTGCCTATACCCGTCATACCACGCCGGGTGTCGGCTTGATCTCTCCGCCGCCGCACCATGACATTTATTCCATCGAGGACCTGGCCCAGTTGATCCATGATCTAAAAAATGCCAACCCGCAAGCCATGGTTTCCGTCAAGCTTGTTTCCGAGATCGGGGTGGGGACCATTGCGGCCGGTGTAGCCAAAGGCAAATCAGACCATGTCTTGATCTCCGGCTATGAAGGCGGGACAGGCGCTTCCCCGCAGACATCCATCAAACACGCGGGGCTGCCCATGGAACTGGGCATTGCCGAGACCCAGCAGGTCCTGGTGATGAATGACCTGCGCGGGCGCATCCGTGTCCAGACCGACGGGCAATTAAAGACCGGACGGGACGTGGCCATTGCCGCGATGCTGGGCGCCGATGAATTCGGGTTTTCCACCACCGCCTTGATAACTCTGGGCTGTATTTTGCTGCGCAAATGCCATCTCAACACATGTTCTGTGGGGGTTGCGACGCAAGATCCCGAACTCCGTAAAAAATTCGACGGCAAGCCCGAATATGTGGTCAATTTTTTTACTTTTATCGCCGAGGAAGTGCGCCTGATCATGGCGGAGTTGGGTTTTAGGAAATTCGAAGACATGGTCGGCCGTGTCGATATGCTGGACACCAAGGACACCATCGACCATTGGAAAGCCAAGGGTGTGGACCTGACCAATATTTTGCACCGTCCCGACGTTCCTAAGGGAGTGAGCATCCATCACAGCAGCACCCAGGACCATGGCCTTGAAAAGGCCCTGGACAATATTTTGATCGCCCAAAGCCTTGCGGCGATCGAAGAGAAGAAACCGGTCAACATAGAATCAGACATCCGCAATATTAACCGCACCGTGGGCACCATGCTTTCAAGCCAGATCGCGCGCAAATACGGATTTATGGGACTGCCTGATAATACCATTCAAATAAAATTTAACGGTTCGGCAGGCCAAAGCTTTGGTGCTTTTTTGGCCCGCGGGATCAGCCTTACTCTTGAAGGTGAGGCCAATGACTATGTCGGCAAGGGGCTTTCAGGCGGGCGTATCGTTATTTTTCCGCCCAAGGGGGCAAAGTATGTGCCTGAAGATAACATGATCGCGGGAAATGTGGTTTTATACGGGGCCATCAGCGGCGAGGCGTTTTTCCGGGGGCTGGCCGGTGAGCGCTTCGCGGTGCGCAATTCCGGCGCGTGGGCCGTGGTGGAAGGTGTAGGGGACCACGGCTGTGAGTATATGACCGGCGGCAGGGTGGTGGTCATCGGACCCACGGGGCGCAATTTCGCGGCTGGGATGTCCGGCGGTATTGCCTATGTGTGGGACTGTTCAGGGCTCTTGCAGAAAAACTGCAATCCCGGCATGGTGGATTTATTCCCCATCAAGGAAGAAAAAGATATTTGGGTATTAAAGGAGCTGATTGAAAAACATTTTAAATACACCCAATCGAGCGTGGCCCAGGGGATCCTGAAGGACTGGGAGGGCCAATTGCCATTTTTTGTCAAAGTTTATCCGCGCGATTACCGCAGGGTCCTGGAAGAAGCCGAATCGATCAAGAATGAAGCAGATTTACGAATTAAGGTGGGAAAGTAACATGGGTGATATTAAAGGTTTCATGAAGTATGACCGGCAGGAGTACAAGAAAGACGAGATAACCCGCCGGATCAAGAATTTTAAGGAATTCACCCATCTTCCCGCCCCAAAGGAATTAAGGGACCAGGGTGCCCGTTGCATGGATTGCGGGGTGCCGTTTTGCCAGAATGGCTGTCCCATCGGCAATATCATCCCGGATTGGAATGACCTGATTTATCGTGACCGCTGGATGGACGCCATTGAGCGGCTGCATAAGACCAACAATTTCCCGGAATTTACCGGCCGCGTTTGTCCGGCCCCTTGCGAAAATGCCTGTGTGCTGGGCATCAATGCCCCGCCGGTGACAATAAAAAATATCGAACTTGCGATCGTTGAGCACGCCTACGATAAGAATTGGATCAAGCCCCTAAAGCCCAAACACCGCACCGGCATGAAGGTCGCCGTCATCGGTTCCGGCCCGTCTGGTCTGGCCTGCGCGGATGAGCTCAATAAAAAAGGGCACAAAGTCACGGTCTATGAAAAAAATGAGGTGATTGGCGGGCTTTTGACCTTGGGGATCCCGGATTTTAAACTGGAAAAATGGGTGGTTTTCCGCCGGGTTGACCGCATGCGTGAAGAAGGGGTTGTTTTTAAAACCAACGCCCATGTCGGAGTAAACATCAGTTCCCAGGAATTACGGGGTAAATATGACGCCATTGTTTTATGCGGCGGCGCTGAGGCCGGACGTGAATTGCCGGTACCCGGGCGGGAATTACACGGTGTTTATCAGGCCATGTATTATCTGCCGCAGCAGAACCTGCGTGTTAATAAATATCCGACGGACACTTTTAAGGCCAATTATGCCCAAAGGATTTTGCAGGTGGTGCCGCCTTCTTTAGAGGACGTGTCCGCAAAGGGTAAACATGTGGTGGTTTTAGGGGGCGGTGACACCGGCTCGGATTGTGTGGGTACCGCCACGCGCCAGGGGGCTTTAAGCGTGCATCAATTTGAATTGATGCCCCAGCCTCCGCAAAAGCGCGCGCTTGACAATCCTTGGCCCAATTGGGCATTTATTTTACGCACCTCCAGTTCCCATGAGGAAGGATGCATCCGTGATTACAGCATCTTGACCAAACGTTTAAGCGGTGTAAACGGAAGTTTAAAAAAATTGCATGCGGTGCGCCTGCAATGGGGCAAAGACCCTGCCAACGGGCAAATGAAGATGGGCGAAATTGCGGGATCAGAATTTGAAATGGATTGTGACCTATTGCTTTTAGCGATGGGATTTTTAGGACCGGTCAAAAAAGGCATGATCGAAGAATTGGGTGTTGCCTTGGATGCCCGCGGTAACGTAACTGCTGATGCCAACAAGATGACGTCGGTGCCGGGGATATTCACCGCAGGTGACATGACCCGCGGCCAATCTTTGGTGGTATGGGCTATTTATGAAGGACGCACCGCAGCTCGCGGTGTGCATAATTATTTAACTATGAACCAGGACAAACGCTTCGCGTCCGGTTCATAGTTACCCTGAACCAACTACGAAGTGTTTAGTCTGGTTCAGGGTAACAACAAAGACCAAAAAGGACAGCAATTATGAAAAAGACAATGTTCATTTTAATGACGCTCGTTGCCCTGGCCGGCTGCCAAAAACCGGAAACCCAACAGGCGCCCACGATGGACCAACGAAAAGACATCGGCCATAAATTAATTTTGAAAAGCTTGAACGATTTGCAAAACAAGGACCTAAAGTCCACGATCATAGACCTGCAAACTTCCATACAGGTCAACCCTTCTGAACCGGAAGCGTACTTGCTCTTAGGCCAAATTCTCCTCAAGGTCCAGGAGTTTGGCCATGCCGCGGACATCCTCGATTTGGCGGCCAAGACATTCCCTGACAACGGGACTGTTTTTTATATGCTGAGCATAGCCAATAAATTGGCAGGCAAAAAATTGCCGGCGGTATTGGCTGCCCGCCACAGCGTTGAAGTTTTCCAGGCCCAGCAGGACAGGGACAACATGCTTAAGTCAGCGGCCCTGCTCCACGAATTAATTGATATCCCGGATGATCAATTTACGCCGGCGAAACAGCCGGATGCCGCTTCTGCAGTTCCGGGGCCGGCGTCGGGGGGCAATGATTAG
>Ga0207006_1139_pt2 | contig 12424 bp, 13 predicted proteins | sample Alteio_BWMinCont_84_FD_153497 | JGI IMG/M metagenome (GOLD analysis project Ga0207006, IMG submission 153497) | Enriched cells from forest soil in Barre Woods Harvard Forest LTER site, Petersham, Massachusetts, United States -... | ecosystem: Environmental > Terrestrial > Soil > Temperate forest >...
GGCTATGTCGATTTGACCGCTTTAGACGGCAGCAAAGGCACCTACCTGCTTGATCCATCCAATATCACCATCTACGGCAATGTCACCCCAGACTTCCAGAGCACCGATGGAACAATTAACCTGGCCTCAAGCCTGCAGGCATGGTTAGATGCCAGCGATCCAACCAAAGTCCAGCTGACCTATTCAACCAATAGCCTATCCGGCGCCACCGTCACCGGAATAAGCGGCAGCAATACCATCACCACCAGCGCCAATGTCGATGCAGACCTGGCGGTAGGCGCCCGTATCCGTTTAGGCGCAGCCGGCAATGCAGCGGCAGCAAGTACCCTTGGCAGTGATACCTATACGATCAGCGCTATTTCCGGCGATACCATCACCTTGAGCACGCCGCTTACCAGTAATTATAACGGCAGCGCCCTCTATCGTGGCTTAATCAGCGAGATTGTCGATAAATCCGCCACCGGCAATAACGCCATCCAGTTAACAGCAGCCAGCATGCCGCTCTATGTCAGTAACGGCTTAAACGGCATGGGCGTCGCCCAGTTCAACGGTTCAACCGACGCCTTGGTCACACCATTGCTCAGCAACCAGACCACCAATACCACCACCTTCGTCGTATCACAGGCATCCTCGAATTCCGTAGGCGGCGCTACCTTTAAAAACGGCGCGGCAGGCAATGGTTACGGGGTCGGTTATGGCACCGGCACCTTTGATACGCCCGGTAATAATTTTGTTTACCTGCAGGAACAACAAGCCTGGTACGGCACCAACACAGCCTATGGTACCCAGGCCAATATCGTCACTTCGGCTATTGGCACCACCAATATCAATAACTCCCTTAATGGCAATGTAGTTCAAACAATCGGCAACTCGCTCATCGCCCCAACCGGCAATAGCAGCTATATCGGCGGTTATGTCGCCCTGCAGAACACCGCACGTTATTTCAACGGCACCATCCCCGAACTGACGTTCTATAATACGGCGCTGACTGCCAATGAAACCGCGTTGCTTAACCAGTATGAATCGGCCAAATATAACATCGCCTTAACCCCTCCAGGTACCGGCGCTAATGAAGCCGCCCAAGCCATGGCATCGAACGGCTACAGCGTCTTTACCACCGGCTATCTGCAACGGCTCTCGAATACCGCCGATATCGCACTTCAGGCAACCAATAATATCACCCTCGACCTGCAAGGCGATAACCTGGCCTTAGCCGGTAACCGTAACTTATCGCTGACCGCCGTCAACGGCAATATCAGCAGCCTGTCCGCCGGGACCATCACCACCACCCGGCAGACCAATGGTGGCAATATCAACATGAATGCAGGCGGCACCATCGACCTCAGCAACCTCACCGTCAATGCGACAAACGGCGGTACCGTCACCCTGGTCTCAACCGGCGCCATGACCATCGGCACCATCAATGCCGGACAGATCACCGCCCGGACTACCGCTGCCACGTCCGACCTCACTATCGCCGCCAACGGCCTGTTAAGCGCGACAAATAGCGGCACCGCCATTACCTTGGCCAGCGGCCAGAATTTCATCAATAACGCAGGCAGCGACGCCTTATCGGCGGTAAGCGGCACCTGGCTGATCTATTCCACCAATCCGGCGAATAACGTAAGCGGCAACTTAGCCAACAACTTCAACCGCTATTCCTGTACCTATGGCGCCAGCTGCCCAGACTTCGCAAGCGAAACAGGCAACGGCATGCTCTACAGCTATACGCCGCTCCTGACCATCACCCCAACCGCCCAGAGCATCACCTATGGCGACGCAAGCCCAGCCTTAGTCGGCTATAATTATGCGGTTACTTCCGGCTATCTCGGCAACGACAGCGCAAGCGACCTCCGCAGTGGCAGCCTGAATGGATCAACGAATTACACGCAGGGCAGCAATGTCGGTAATTACGCGGTCAATTACAGCAGCGGCAGCCTGGCTTCCTCAATGGGTTATGGATTTATCTATGCGAATAACGTAAGCGGCTTGACCGTCGGCCAGAAAGCATTGATTATCACCAGCGTCACCGCCAATGATAAAACCTTCGACGGTTCCGCCATTGCCAGCTTAAATACCAGCAACGCCGCACTTTCTGGCGTCTATGGCAGCGATACGGTGGATTTAAATAGCAGCAACGCCATCGGCATATTTAACGATAACGCGATCGGCACCAATAAGGCAGTCACCGTCAGCGGCTTTGCTATCGATAACGCCAACTACCTGGTGAGCCAGCCAACCGGCCTTACCGCCAATATTACCCAGATGCCAGCCTCACCCGTCGTCGTTCCGCCTGTTCAGGTCGCGCCTGTCGCCCCTGTGGTGATTGCGCCGGCTCCCACTGCTCCTGCTCCTGCAGTCGCCGTACAGGCTCCATCACCCGTTATACAGCCAACTATCGTGACACCAACCGTCGCCCAGGCGGTACAAACCGTGGTCAGCAGCGTCAGCACGATCAGTAATATCGCCGCTGTGTCCGCAGCAACCAGCACCGCCACTGTCGCACCTTTCGCCAGCGCCGCAAGCAACCCTATCCTGGCCAGCAGCCCGATTACTATCGCCCCTGACGTACAAACCGGCGGCGGATCATTATCGCTCGATAGCGGATCATCCTTCAGCGCCCCAATCAGCCCGGTATCAAGTGCGCCTGTGACTTCTGAGTCGGCTGCTCCTGCCGCTTCATCTTCATCAGCTCCTGCCGCCGGCGATTCTTCTTCCCCAAGTTCCGGATCAGGAGAGTCCTCATCTCATGATTCCACAAGCTCCGGATCTACGAGCGGTTCATCCAGTGATAATACATCCCCCGGCACCACAGAAGACGCCACCACCAGCGCTTCCACACAGTAAGCGTGGCGGCCTCACACTGACCCTGCTACCCTAACGAAAAGGAAACGGTCTTCTTTTCACTCTCTATTCTTCTGACAAACTCGCGCAGCTTATTTCCCCCGAGAGGCATCGTATCATTATCACCATCCATATTCGCCCGTGGCCGTTTCTTTACCACAGTTTCTGTCCTGAGAAACTCTTCCACCCATGGCCTCAGTATTAATTTTGGCTGCTGTGCAGCGATTATCTCATTTGCGGCTTCGCATTCTAAAATCTGATGGATATGCATGCCTATCCTATCATTGTTGGAAATCGGGTCTGATACGGCTTTATAGGGGTAGGCCAAATGGATATTCTCCACAGAGAAGATCCGATTAAACTGGTCAACGATCCTTTCATTGCTATAGGATATAACCACCTTTGCCTCCTCCAGCGCGTCGAATGTCTGCTGATTGAGGTTGCGAAAATTAGCGCTATCCCGTGGTGAAGCAAGCATAAACCGGCTAGTATGGAGCCCTGTTGTATCGCTCATGCTGCTAAAACCGATCAGACTGACATTATGGAACTGAAATTTCCTGCTTTCATTGAGATATTGCTTGCGACTACTCTCTGGCCCTTGGCAGGATGCTTCATATTCTGCTTCAACCGCGTCTATTTCTTTTTTCGCCAACGAATAATTTTGCCCCCATGCATCGACCATCAATGAGTGCGCCTGTTTCAGGTCGCGTTGCCCATAACGGTTATCGCGGTAATACATCGCCAGGAGATACTGGGCAGCGGGATCACTGTACTCATCGACGGAATTTCTATACCAGCCAACGGCTTCAGTAATATTCTGTTCGGTGCCAATCCCATGCATATAGAGCGTTCCAAGCAGTGTCATGGCGCTGGGGTCTTCATCATCGGCAAGCGCCGCACATGTTTGAAAGAGCATTTTGCCGATGTGCTCCAACTGGGAATAATTGGTTTCATTCAGCCTATCGATAAGCTGCACGATGGCTTCTTTATTCCCTATAACCGCCGCTTTGCTCGATAATAGCAGACTGCGCGGTTCATTCTCTTCGGCAAGGGCTACCAGGGCAGGGGCGTAACCCGGTGTTTCCTGGTTTCCTGCAGCTTTCTTGAGCAACTCCCTGGCAAGTTTTTTTACGCCACCTTCCGTCATCTCCTCAAGGATTACCCTCTCTTTGGTCCTCTCTTCAGGGATATAGATGCCCTTTAATAGGCGAGAACGGAGATACAATGACGGGGGATAAGAAGAGTTTTCTACGATTTGGTAGGCTTTCTTAAGATCCTTCTGCCTGCCCGAGCAATAATGCTCAGCGACCATATGCTGCGCCGGCTCATAGCCTAAGGCGGCGGATTGTTCTGCGATGATCATGGCTAACTCGGCATTTTCATCAAAACCAATGCCATGCTGAACGCATACGGCTTTTAAATAAAGGCTCTCCTTATCCTCAGCCGCAACTAATTGCATCCCTAACCTTTCATTCTGCGGCTTACAATCATCTTTAAGCCAACTAATGATCGTTTCATCGTCTATGCTTTGGTCATAGGGCAGACATTGCAGGATGATCGTGCTAAACGCACTGAGATCGCCCCGCTGGTAGGAGGCAAATGCGGTATTCGATGCTTCACGATACTGGGTGAGATTATTAAAATGCATGCTGGTAATTTAGTTAAGATTTCTACGTAACTTAATCTAAAATTGCGCTGGATGCAAGGGGTATAAACGCGTTCGCAAGCTCACAAATTATAATTGTCCCTCATCCTAGCCTTCTCCCAGAGGGAGAAGAGAGCCTGCGGCGCTAGAGGGCTAATTCCTTCTCCCTTTAGGAGAAGGTTAGAATGAGGGATTAGATATAAGACTGAGCGAAGCGATTCCTTATAATAACCCTAAAGAATAAACCGCGACAGATCCGTCTGTTTCGCCAAATCGCCGATTTTATCCGTCACGTATTTCGCATCGATAGTCACCTTCTGTCCCGGCATTTCATCAGCGCTGAAGCTGATATCTTCGAACAGTTTCTCAACAATCGTATGCAGGCGCCTGGCACCGATATTTTCCACTTCGCGGTTGACTTCGGTCGCCATCGCGGCAATCTCGTCAATACCATCATCGGTATAATCGATGGTGACATTCTCGGTCGCCATCAGTGCCGCATATTGCTTGAGCAGGCTGTTTTCGGGCTCTTTGAGGATACGCACCATATCTTCCTTGGTCAGTGCCATCAGCTCGACACGGATCGGCAACCGCCCTTGTAATTCGGGCAGCAGGTCAGAAGGTTTCGAGGTATGGAAGGCGCCCGAGGCGATGAAAAGGATATGGTCGGTTTTAATGACGCCGTATTTGGTCGGCACATAGGTACCTTCGATCAGCGGCAGCAGATCGCGTTGCACGCCTTCGCGGCTGACTTCCCCACCGCGCACATCGTTGCGGTTGGTGATTTTATCGATTTCATCGAGGAAAACGATCCCGTCATTCTGCACCTGCTTCACCGCTTCCTTGATGATCTTATCTTCATCGAGCAGCTTATCACTTTCTTCGGTAATGAGGATATCGTATGATTCGCCCACCGTCATTTTGCGGGTTTTGGTTTTATCGTTGATGCCCATCGCTTTGCCAAGCATATCGCCGATATTGATTACCCCCATCTGGCTGCCAGGCATGCCCGGTATATCAAAGGAGGGAATCGATGCGCCGCTATTATCGGCCACCACAATCTCAATCTCGCGGTCATTTAACTGCCCGTCATGCAGTTTCTGACGGAATTTCTCGCGCGTATCCGGACTGGCATTATCACCGACCAGCGCATCAAGCACCCGCTCTTCCGCAAGCATCTTGGCACGATCGACCATATCGGCGCGGCAGCGCTCGCGGATATCGGTGACCGCCGTTTCCACCAGGTCGCGGATGATCGAATCGACATCGCGCCCGACATAACCGACTTCGGTAAATTTGGTCGCTTCCACCTTCAAAAACGGTGCATTAGCCAGCTTCGCCAGCCTTCGTGCGTACGATTTCATCGCGCAGCGATTCATCCACCTGCTTGCGCCGCCAACGATTACGCAGGGCGATCGCCACCGCTTTTTTCGCCTGGTCCTGGCCGATAATGAATCGGTCAAGTTCGGCAACGATCTCACGCGGATTCAGCGTAGAACCGGCCTGAGTGAAAGAAGAAGTCGTATTTACAGCAGCAAGAATAGGTTGGGACATTATTTAAACTATCGTTTCAAGGGTGACATTTTTATTGGTATAAATACAGATATCGGCGGCAATATCCATCGATTTACGGGCAATGGCCTCCGCGTCATAACCGTCGACATCCATGAGTGCGCGGGCGGCGGAGAGCGCGTAGGTACCGCCGGAGCCGATCCCCACCACGCCATTTTCAGGTTCCAGCACATCGCCGGTGCCGGTCAACACCAGCGACACCTGCTTATCGACGACGATCATCATCGCTTCCAAGCGGCGCAGGTACCGGTCGGTACGCCAGTCTTTGGCCAGCTCGACGCAGGCTCGTGTAAGTTGCCCGGGATGTTTTTCCAGTTTTTGTTCCAGCCGTTCGAATAAAGTCAGCGCATCGGCGGTAGATCCGGCAAATCCGGCAATGATAGAACCATTTGATAATGACCGTAATTTTTTTGCAGTCGATTTAATTACCGTCCCGCCTAGCGATACCTGGCCATCCGCCGCGATCACGACTTTGCCGTCTTTGCGGACGGATAGGATGGTGGTACCGTGCATCGTTGTTATTTCAGACATCCGCCTTCGTTTCTCCGAGTAATTGATCCCACAAAGGATTCTTGATATTCAATAAATACGCACGATGCTCGGTATCTTCAAGGGCTGACAATGTAAATTTTCGTATCGCGCGTGGTTTTTTTCTGGCAGCCCGCTGTTCATCCGTCTGTACCGCAGGCTGATTATCCAGCTTCAGATGCACCTGGTTACCACCGCTTAGATGCAGATAAACTTCACTGAGTAACTCCGCATCAAGCAACGCCCCGTGCTTATCACGCGCCGAGAGATCCACCTTATAGCGCTTGCACAGAGCATCCAGATTGGCCGGAGACCCTGGGAATTTCTTGCGGGCTATCAGCAGTGTATCAATAACGGTGATATCTTTATGGATTTTTGCCTTGCCCGCCCGTTCCAGTTCATAATTGATGAATTTGAGGTCAAAGGCGGCATTATGGATCACCAGCGGGCTATCCTGCAGGAAATCGACAAACTCTTGCACATGATCGGCAAAGAATTTTTTATCACTGAGAAACTCAGTAGAAATACCGTGAATGTTAAAGGCTTCGATCGGCATATCCCGCGCCGGATTGATATAGACATGGAAATTCTTGCCGGTGCGGATTTTATTGATCATCTCCACACAGCCTATTTCCACAATCCGGTGCCCCTGCTTCGGATCAAGGCCAGTGGTTTCAGTATCGAGCGCGATTTCACGCATGGTTTTATCCTTATGATGAGTTTTTAGAGTGCCTTTAGAGCATTAGTACCGCTGTGATGAGTGGATCGAAGTTCCCTGGATCGCGGCTAAGCTATGCGCGCCCATCAGCGCCATCATTTTAGCCGGATTTTCGCCCATCATCCTGGTGAACGCCCTCATCTCCCCTATAGGGACTCTGTATACCGCTAATTCCCCCTTATACGCTCCTGACGCATATAATGCTATAAACTTGCTTAGATCCCTGGCAACATACGTTGAATCATGTGCATTAGTGAAAGAAATCGTTTGTCTTTTAGGGATTGGCTGAAAGCTTGTATTTTTGTGATCTGTTTCATCATCAACAGCCATAGAATGCCTTGTTTGCTGCACGTGCGTTGTATCGACTTCCATTTCTGAGGCAGTAGTTTTTTCTAACCCGACCATGCTCCTTATGCCGGATGCAACAAACCCTCCAATACGTTGGAGATAACTTGTATCGACATCCATTACATCTGGCGTGGCCGTAGGCATGAGCCTCCTTCTTTTTTCCTTTGCAGTTTCAACTTCTGGAATAAACTCCGCTGCTGGGATAGTTGTACCAAACCCTATTTTGGCCGGGTCCATTAAAACAACATTTCCCGGAGTAAATGCCTCATTCATTAAGGACGCCCCCTGCGTATCACCTCTCCTGACTTCAGAAGGATGGGTGATGATAAAGCCGTTTTTTGTGGTAATATCAACATAGTCGCCATAATTAACCGCCGGGACTATTTTCAAGAAATCGGCGAGCGTTTCTTTAAATTGCTTCTTTTGAAGTGGATGTAATGGGGGAAGCTGGGCTTTTAAATCCCGCAAAAACGTATCAAACCCCTCCTCATATTTACTAACAAGAACAGCATGGAATAATTCTCTATCTACCACAGGCACATGTTCATTAAGCCCGGCAAATAACTGGTGAATCGCCGTATATACTTGCTGCTGCTGCTGCACGCCATCTGACTGACTGACTCCCCTCGGTCTCTTTGCCGTCATTGACTGTACAAAATCGCAGAATTTATTGACGCGATAGAAACAATAGGTTTCCTCATCTTCGGAAGGAGCAGGATGTTTGGCAGCTATCGTTGCAACCTCTATGGGGATCTTATCGGTGAAATGATATTTCCCATCGGTCTTTGCCAGTTCATTTGCAAAAACACTGGTAATACCTTCTTCCACTGGTGTTGAGATGAGGCGACGCTGCGGATGCGTGGTCAGATTTAAAAACCGTGGCAGATAGGCCAGAGGAATCTCGTCTTTCCATCCTTCTTCACCACGGGTAAGGATACTAAAGCGCGGCCCCATTTCACCGCTCTCTGGAGCAGAACATGCGATAACCGTGATGATAGGTGTTTCTGCTGACAGGGGATTATTCAAATATTTGATTGGCATAGACTAACTCGCTGCTGATGTGCTTATACGATAATATTCGTCAGCATAGTAAACTAAAATTAGTTATTTTCAATCATTTTCATGATCTGCCTTTTAGCCACTGCCCGACCTAATCCGCTTATTACTATGTAATCGCAGAGCCGCCGTTTCGCATTATCTGGCATTTGTTTAGCGAGGATAAAGCGTAATTTCTCCTCTGTCATCCCCGTTCGTTTAAGCGCCCGCTTTCGCTGCAGCAACCGAGACGCCGTCACCACCATCACCGCGTCCATATCCTTCTCGCGATGCTGTTCATAGAGTAGTGGGATATCGAGGACAACCAGCTTCCTGCGTGCCATGCGGGCATGTTTGAGGAATTGCTGCTCACTTTGCCGTACCAACGGATGGATGATCTGTTCCAGCTTTTTTAAGGCGATATCATCCTGGAAGACGATTTTCCCAAGCGCAGCCCGGTCAATCGCCTGATCGTTCAGCACAGACGGAAACACTGCCGCAACCTTTTCAACCGCCGCCCCATGCTTCGCAAGCAAGCGATGCACCACCTGATCCGCATCCCATACCGGAATCTTAAGCTGGCGCAACATCAAGGCTGCCACCGACTTTCCCATGGCTATTGAACCGGTTAGCCCTATCACCTTCATATCCGTACCAGCCCTTATTGTTACAAAAAACTTGCCATCAGCGCGGCGATATAGTATTATAGCATGCAGGGAGGGCAGCGATTGCCACCCTCCCTGCTTTAAAGACTACTTACACCATTCTAGAATGGCTAAGATAATCTTCAAGATCACCAGGGCGAGTTCTTGCCAGAAGCGGCGCCCTGGTTTCCTTTTCGAAAGCATCATAATTCCTCCTTAAAAAAGAAGTTCATAATCCACTACCTCGAAGGTAACAGGGCATGACAGGAACAGCTTCCTTGCATGCTTGTACTACGTTACCTTAGAGGTAACGTACCCTGCACATTAGCATGCAGGGATAGACGTACTATAACCGGTATGATTATTAAAATCACCTTATTTTCTACGACAGCACTAACTCTCGCAATTCCTGCGTAACTTCCGGCCAGTCTTTATCGCCGTACCATAAAACAAATCCTTCCTGCGCTTGATATAACAGCATCCCCAACCCGTCAATCACCGGATTGCCTCTGGCTTTTGCCTCTTTGAGCAGCTTGGTCTCAAGCGGTTTATAGACGATATCGGTGACGATCGCCGTCGTTGGCAGATGGCTCAGATCAAGATCGAGCTCGGGCTGGCCGATCATCCCGAGCGCGGTGCTATTGACCAGTAAATCCACCCGCTCAAGCAGTTTATGCCGTTCTTCCCAGGGCTTTACATGAATGATATCATCCTGGTAATAATTGTTTAAATCCCTGGCCACTTGTTCGGCCTTTTCCGTATGGCGGTTGACCAGGATAATATCGCGCAAGCCCTCACTTATCAAGCCACTGATCACCGCCCTCGACGCTCCTCCAGCGCCCAAGATCAGCGTTTTTATCTCAACATCGGCGCCGATATTGGCGAAATAACTGGACGATATCAGGTTCTGGATAAAACCATAGGCATCGGTATTGGTGCCTTTTAGCGTTCCATCCTCACTGAAAAACACGGTATTGACCGCGCCAATCGCTTTCGCTAAGGGCGTCACCTCATCCAGCCACTGCATCACCTCCACTTTATGTGGGATGGTGACATTGACCCCGCGAATCCCACGGACCGCCAGATCCTTGATAAAGCGCTCCAGTTCTTCCGGCGCAACTTCCATCGCTTCGTACCGGCCGGTAATGTTATATTTCTTCAGCCAGTAATTATGAATCCTGGGCGATAATGAATGGCTGATCGGATAACCGATGACGCCTGCTTTTAATAATGGTTCTGCCATGTGGTATCCTATTTGACTTGGCTAAAGATGGTATCCCGCTCGCGCTTCAGGCTCTAGAATCACTATGGTTCCATCAGATGATTAAGTTCCAGCGTTGCCTTGCCTTTGTCCCCCCTTAGTAAGTTTCGCTTTTAGGTCGTCGCTCAACTCATGAGGATAGAGCGATTCCCGCGTATCGTATTTCTTAAGCCGGTTATATTCATCAATGTCCAGCAATACCCTGACAGGGCGGCTGTAACGGGTGATGAAAACCGGAGCCTTGCCGGAATCATCGATATATTGTCCCGCCCTCGTCTGAAACTCGGTTGAGCTAATGCAATTGTCCATGATGACCTCCTAGATAATCAGGCTGTTTCTTATGGTTATAGCTAACATAGCTAAGATTGTCAAGATTGGCGTTTCTGCTTGTCGGCAGTTATTGACTTGACTAAAGATAGGGTTTGTGTTACTATTACATTACAAATTGGCGTTAGCCACCTCAAGCCCCCCAAAGGGGCTTGACTATTTCTAAAAGATGAGTTTCTTAGCTTTCTCTTTTATTTCTAAAAAATCCACTTCATTCACCGCACCTAGTTTATGTGATAGTCTTTTTGAATCAAGAAGTCTAATTTGTGAAATGATTACAGATTGTTCGCGTCCTTTAAATTCAAATTTATGATAAAAATGTTTATCTTCCTTTAGAGCTGTACTAAGTGGCAGACCAATAAATATACGCTTATTGAATTTCTTCATTACAAGAACAGGCCGAGTAAATGAACGCCCTTTACCATCTTGCTCGTCACCAATATTGGCTCCAAGCTTACACCACCAGACATCCCGTTCCTTAAAAATTACGCGCGACACATCTGAATGGGATTCTTTTTTGACGATCGTCCAGCCATCGAAATCCTTATTCATCCTTTATCCCCTCCTCACGTAATAATATGCGTATTCAGCGTCGCCCGGTGTTGCTGGTAATACTGGATAATCGTTGCTGCCGTTTCTTCCACCGACCTTCTGGTCACATCGATCACCGGCCAGATATTCCTAGTGAATAATCGTCGCGCTTCGGCGATTTCTTTACGTACCATATCCATATCGATATAATCGGTCTCGTTATTCTCATGCAACGCCAGCAGCCTATTCTTACGAATCTGAATCAAACGGTCCGGACTGATCGTTAGCCCGACGACTAACGGCTTAGTCACTGACAGCAGTGAATCCGGCAATGGGCATCCGGGAACCAGCGGCACGTTGGCGGCGCGGTAGCCGCGATAGGCCAGATAAACGCAGGTCGGTGATTTCGAAGTGCGTGATGCGCCCAGCAAAATGATATCCGCATCATTGAGATTCTGCGTCGATTGCCCGTCATCATGGGCCAGGGTGAAATTAATCGCCTCGACCCGCGAGAAATAATCCTCATCCAACTCATGCTGCCTACCGGGTTGCGGGCTTATTTTCATATTGAGGTAGGCGGAGAGATCGGCAATTACCCGCGATAAGACAGGGATACATGGCACGTTCATCTTGGCACACCCATCCTGCAACGCATCTCGTAATTCCTTACCGACCAGCGTATACATGACTATCCCCGGATGTTCCTCAATCCCGGCCAATACTTTTTCCATCTGCGTTTTCGTCCGCACCAGCGCCCAGACATGCTCTTCCGCATCGATTCCGTCAAACTGGACAACGGCGGCGCGTGCGACACTGCATACCGTCTCACCGGTCGAATCCGAAATGAGATGTAAGTGAAATTTTTTCATATGGTTCCTACTCTTATCCCTTTATCCCCAGGCAACGGTGGATGATTTTTTTCGAATATCGTTTTTTTGCCGTCTTTATGGTCTGAAAATCAGTTTCTTATC
>Ga0207006_1144_pt1 | contig 12308 bp, 11 predicted proteins | sample Alteio_BWMinCont_84_FD_153497 | JGI IMG/M metagenome (GOLD analysis project Ga0207006, IMG submission 153497) | Enriched cells from forest soil in Barre Woods Harvard Forest LTER site, Petersham, Massachusetts, United States -... | ecosystem: Environmental > Terrestrial > Soil > Temperate forest >...
TTGTTGAGAAGAAAAAATTTCCAAGACTAAATAATGATTTGCTGAGTTCTTTGCGTTGGGCTTGGTTTAATTTGAGAGTATTGCCGGGCAGCATGTCAGACTCCTAGCGATGTAAGGGGGGTTAGCGGGTAATTTTCTGAACAGAAGCAAGAGGGGTTACTTCTTCAAACGAAAATATGATACAGCCCGCATGGATGGTTGTCAATTATCTGGTGTTTAGCTGCGCAGGAATTGGCGGTCGAGGGAGTTTTGGGTCACTTCAATGAGCGTGGGGCGGCCATGCGGGCAGGTGAAGGGGTCTTTGCATTCCAGCAATTGCCTGCGTTGGTGGTCGGCCTGGGTGATATCGAGCTTGTCGCCGGCCGTGATGGAAGCTTTACAGGCGCGGCGGGCCAGGGTATCTTGGTCAATGCGGGATGTTTCTGCGCCGGCCAAGAGATTTCGCACGACATTTTCGATGTTTTTAAGTAACAGCGGCTGGGTCTGCACGGCGATGGTGTCATCGTCAAACTGGGTGGTTTCAATACCGGCGGCAGTTAATTTTTCCTGCAGTTGTTCCCATGATATTTTTTCCTGCGGGGTCAATTTGAGCAGCAAAGGCACGAGCAAAGGCTGGCTTTCAACCGCGGCATTTTCGATTTGGTCCTTGAATTTTTCGTACATGACGCGTTCCTGTGCCGCGTGCTGGTCTACGATCAAAAGCGATTCATCCGCCTCAAAAATCAGGAATTTTTGAAGGAAGCTCCCCACAAATCTCGCCCTGGTAAATTTAGAGCGCAGGGTATTTTCCTCGCCGAATAGCTGGAAATCCAAAGGCATGTCCTGGGCGGCGGCTGCCGGATTAAATTTGGCTTGCAATTGTCCGGGGGCAAAGATTACCTGGCCCGTGGGGATGCCCCCTTGCCGGGTCCCTGCCGCATGTGGAGAAGAAAATTCCGTTAGACCGGGGGAAAATTGTCTTGCCTGTCCCTTATGCATCAGCTGGTATTCCGTCATGCGCCGCAATAAACTGATGATCCGGCCTTCATCTTTCAGGCGCACCTCACGCTTGGTGGGATGGATGTTGGCATCCACGTTGGCGGGATCCAAGGTTATATCGATGATAAATGCCCCAAAGACGCCCGGCGGCAGGATGAGCTTGTAGACATCATTAAGATTAAAGCTTAAATTTCTGCTTTCCACCGGGCGGCCATTGATGAAGATAAATTGCATGTCCCGGCGGGGACGCTGGATATTGATATTGCCCAAGATCATCCTGACCCGGATTTGCTCTTCAACGAATTCCTGGTCTGTTTCCAGGAAATGGTCCATCCGGGTGTTTAACGCGGCGGCGGCCCTGTCTAAACGCGAAGGAGCAGGCCTTAAATCCAATAAGCCTCGACCCATATGGGTGAGAACGAAACGTTTTTCCGGGTAGATCAATGTATAGGGAAGGACAATGTTGAGGATTTGATGCAGCTCGGAGGCGTTATTTTTAAGGAATTTGCGGCGGGCAGGGGTATTAAAGAAAAGCTCCGCGACCTTGATGTCCGTGCCTGTGTGGGAGACTGCGGCCGGTTCCAGGCTTTGGCGGATGCCTCCCCGTACATGAATGACCCAGGCAGTACTGTCATTAGATTCTTCGTCCTTCGGACTCAGAATGACAGATTTTGTTTTAAGAGTGACATCGCTGACAGCGGCGATCGAATACAGCGCCTCACCGCGAAATCCCATCGAGCAAAGCTTTTCTAAGTCTTCAATGGCCGAAATTTTGCTGGTGGCATGGCGTTGAAAGATTTTTTCCAAATCACCCCTGGCAATGCCTGAACCATTGTCCTTGATATGGATCAATTCACGGCCTGCTTCTTTAAGATGTATTTCAATGCTCGTGGCCCCGGCATCAATGGCGTTTTCCAGCAGTTCCTTGACCACCGACGCCGGCCGGTCCACCGCTTCTCCGGCCGCAATCTTGGCAATCACATCAGGGGCAAGAATATTGACCTTGGTCATAATAATTTACGCTTCAATTCATCCAATTTTTTTAACGCTTCCATGGGTGTCAGGGTATTGATGTCTATTTCTTCCAAAGCGACCCGCAAGGTGTCCGGTTGGGCGCTGGGGACAAAGAGATTTAATTGTTTGTCCTGTTTCGAGTAAGGATTGGGTGTACCGATTTCCAATTCGGAGAGTATTTCTTTGGAGCGCCGTATCACAGACTCCGGAATTCCCGCTAATTTGGCGACGTAAATCCCGTAAGAATCATCCGAGCCGCCGGGGACGATCTTGTGCATGAAGATGATCTTGTCCTTCCATTCCCGGACAGCCACATTATAGTTTTTGATCCCTTTAAATTGGTTGCTCAGCGCGGTCAACTCATGAAAATGCGTGGCAAAAAGGGTGCGCACGCTTTGTGTGTGCATATGCTCGGCCAAGGCCCAGGCCAGGCTCAGCCCGTCGGACGTTGAGGTGCCGCGGCCGATCTCGTCTAAAATGACGAGCGAGCGGGGGGTCAAATTGTTGAGGATGTCCGCGGCCTCGGTCATTTCCACCATAAAGGTGCTTTGGCCGCGGGCGATGTCATCATGGGCGCCGATGCGGGTAAAGATTTTATCGACCAATCCGATGCCGGCCGCTGCCGCGGGAATGGGGGCACCCATTTGGGCCATGATCACCAGGATGGCGCTTTGGCGTATATAGGTGGACTTGCCTGCCATGTTGGGGCCAGTCAAAATGACCAGGTGATTGTCGCCGGTGTCCAACAGGGTGTCATTGGCAATGAAATTATCAGTCACTGTTTTTTCAACAACAGGGTGGCGTCCGTCCTTAATATCCAGGACTGTGGAGCTGTTGACTTGCGCAAAGATGTAATTCGGCCATTTCGATAATTTAGCAAGTGCCGCCAGGCAATCCACGGTAGCCAATTGATGGCAAACGTCATGCAAACGCGCCGCATCAGCAAGGACTGCTGTTTCCATTTGGGACAGGATGCGTTTTTCAATATTTAAGATCTTGTCCTGGGCGGTCAGGAATTTTTCTTCGTATTCTTTCAGTTCCCGGGTGATGAAACGCTCTCCACCGACCAGGGTCTGTTTGCGCACGTAATAATCAGGCACGCTGTTTTGGCGGGTCTTGGTGATCTCGATATAAAAACCAAAGACATTATTGAAACCCACCTTGAGCGATGAGATGCCGGTTTTTTTGATTTCCTGGGCCTGGTATTGGGCCAGCCACTGCCTGCCGTTTTCCAGGATGTTTTTCAGTTCGTCCAATCCTTTATCAATGCCTGGTTGGATCATTTTGCCCTCGGGTTTGGCCAGAGGGACGTCGGGGTTAATGGTTTTGGTCAATAATTCGCGTAAGGGGGCCAAATCCTGGATTTTTAAAAGCGGATTGGCGCTGCTCGACAAGGTCTCAGCGATCAAGGGTACCCGCAGCAAGCCCTGGCGCATGTTGAGAATATCTTTGATGGAGCCGCATCCGCAGGAAATTCTGGACAGGGCTTTTTCTAAGTCAGGAAAATTTTTTAAGCATTCTTCAAGAGATTGCTTCGTCGCTGCGCTTCTCGCAATGACACTGGCTGCTTCCTGCCGTAATTGGATGGCAGCGACATCTTTCAGGGGGTGATAAAGCCAGAAGCGGAATGCCCGCCGGCCCATGGGCGTTGAGCTTAAGTCAATGGTTGAAAGCAAGGTTTCAAGTTCCAGCCCATAATGGGCGGCAGGGGAGATAAAGACATGGTCATCTTGGGCATATAAAGCGATTTTATCTATGTGCTTGAGGCTGGTTTTATTCATGGTTTTTAAATATTCCAGCAAAGCACCCGCGGACCCTTGGGCCAACGGCAAATCATCAACCCCAAAACCCTTAAGTGACTGGGTGGAGAAATGGCCGCAAAGGCTTTTGCGGGCCATCTCAGTGTTAAAGGCCCAATCGCCCAAAGGGCTTAAAATAATGGCATGCGTTTTGATTAAAGGATGGGAAAACAGCTTTTTGATGTCCTCCTCCTGGTCTTCCGGATAAAGGCATTCAAAAACAGGCAGCTTGGCCAAGAGTTCTATGGTCGAGGACAAGGAGAGTTCATTGGCAAAAATGGTACCTCCGGAATTATCAATAAAAGCCACCCCCCAAAAAGGGCAAAAAGGGGACAGTTTAAACTGTCCCCTTTTAATGGACAAAAGATAGCGGGAATCGGTCGACTCATCCAAATAAGTCCCGGCAGAAATGATGCGGATGACATCGCGTTTGACAATGCCCTGGCTCATTGCCGGGTCTTCGAGCTGTTCGCAGATGGCGACTTTTTTACCGGCCTTGATAAGTTTGGCAATGTAATTGTCGCTGGAGTGATAGGGCACCCCGCACATGGGGACCTTGCCCGCGGCACCATTGCCCCGGGAGGTCAAGACCAGGTCTAAAATGGAAGACGCCTGGGCGGCATCTTCAAAAAACATTTCATAAAAATCGCCCAAACGGAAAAAAAGGATGGCGTCCTTGTGTCTGGCTTTGATGTCGCGGTATTGCTGGATCATGGGGGTGGCGGCTTGCACAAGATATTTTATAGCACAAAGTAATTATCTAATCTATAATAATAAATTATGCGGTTTTTTCTGTTGATAGCTTTGATCGCTGTTTGCCCTTCTGCCGTCCACAGCGATGCGATGTCTTCCCCGCCGTTTTACGACGCTATCATGAAGATCATGGTCCCATTGGAATACTCGGGGGTCCCGGTCATGGTCAAACCCCGGGTGGCTTTGAGCGTTGATTTTGGCAGGCGGACTTGGACCTTGCATAATATCCATGAATATGACAGTCAGGGGGTTGTCATCTTAGAGCAGGGCCGTTTCGGTCTTTGCGCGGAATTGGCCACGTATTTATTTGAGAAAATAAAGCCATTGCTGGATGGGCGCTATGAGGTCAAATTCGCCATGGTCACAGAACCGGGATTTTTTTCAACAGACCTGTCCAACCATATTGTTTTATTGCTGCAGGACAGATCCGACGGACAAATTTACCTGATCGACCCCAGTTTTCATAAATATGCCAGGATGAAGGACCTTGCCGAATACCAGGTCATCAACACCCAGGACACGCTGTCTTTTGTCAGGGACAAGTCCCATGATGTTTCTTTCGGCGTTGACCAGGCCATACCGCTTTATATTAAGAATGATTTTTTGTTGTCATTCTCGGTAACATCCGTGGACGGGAAATTTGACAGGGACAATTTTATTTTTGTCATTTCCGCCAATCGCCGCAATAAGTTTGCCGGCCGCGATATTGTCCTCATCGGCCGGCGAAACAAGGAATTTGAGGATTTTCAGGACAGGCAGGTACTTAATCAACTTTTGACCGAAGGGGAGATCAATATACTGTTTGATAAATTAAAAAGCTGGATAGAAAAGGTGTGATTCTTATGAAATGGTATGCCCGTTGGGAAATTTATGCGCTGGGTTCGGCTTTTTTCGCGGGGCTCACGGCCCTTTTGGGTAAAATGGGCGTCATGAGCGTCAATTCCAATCTCGCGACCTTCATCCGCACGGTCGTGGTCCTGGTGATGACAGCCGGCATCCTTTCATGCCGCCATCAATGGCAGTGGCCCCATGGCGCCGCGATGAAAGCCTGGATTTTTCTGGTTTTATCGGGAATGGCCACAGGCCTTTCCTGGATTTGCTATTACCGCGCGTTAAGTTTGGGGCCGGTTTCCAAAGTGGCTTCCATCGACAAATTAAGCGTCGTTTTTGCCATTATTTTAGGGACCATATTTTTAGGGGAAAATCTTACCTGGCAGCTTGCATTGGGTGCCGGATTGATCATTTTGGGCGCTGTGGTCATTCTTTTTCTTTAGCCAATACTTCCCTATTCCTTGCTCAGCAACCCTAATTGCGTCGGGGTTAATAGCCAGTTGAGGGAGGCGATTAGTTGGTTTGGTGATTGGCCCAGAGTCAAGGAACAAAGCCCCCCTTTTTTAAAATCGATGACAAGCGGCCCATCACTTTTTAATAGGCAGGAAATCATTTCCGTTAAATGCGGTTCATGACCGGCCAATAAAATATTTTCGGATTTCGGAAAATTTTCATTGATTTCCTGCAGTAAATTTTCGATGGTAGCGGGGGGAAGCAAATTATCCGTTAAATGGATTTCTTTTTTCTTTATTTTGTAGACCTGGGCCACTATTTCCGCGGTTTGTTTGGCCCTAAGGTAGGGGCTGCTGAGGACCAAATCAAATTTTAGTTCCAATGCTTGCATGCCCAGGGCCGCACGATGCATTTTTTCTTTACCCTGGGCGGTCAATGGCCGCAGGCTGTCGTCTTTATATTTTGGATCGCCGTGCTGGCCCGCGAGGCCGTGGCGTAGGAAATAAAGTTCGATAGTAAAATCCTCCTAAATCTATTATAATAGAAAATCTAAATATTTCACGTGTCATTGTGGGAAGCGGAGCGCAGCGAAACGACGTGGTAATCTCTTTAGAGTTTAAAGATTGCTTCGCTTCGCTCGCAATGACACTCGTCGAAGGGATCCTGGTATGCGATGTGTATCGATCATTCTTTTAAGTTTAAGCCTGGCCGGCTGTGCTTCGAGTGTTGTTTACAATCCCATGCAAGCGGCCACCCAGCAGGAAATATTATTAAATGAGGGCGGTTTAAAATCGGTCCAGAACGGGATGGCCATGGCCCAAGTCCATCAGATCATGGGGACGGGTCTTGTTATCGGTTATGCGCTTGATTCCCCTAAGTCTTCTGATTATAAGCCCATGACTGTTCCCAATCCTTACAAAAGCGAGGCCATTAAGGGCACAAATTATTTTATTGAGTATTACTTGCAAGCCATACGCCGGCCGGACGGCATTGTCAGTGATGACGAATTGATGCCTTTAATTTATAAGGACGGCAATCTTATCGGCCGCGGCTGGCCTTTGGCGAACACCATACGCCCTGACCATTCCCCGGCATGAACGCTTTTTATGTTTCATTAAAGCCTTTTTTAAACCATGGCGCCCTGGGCCGTCCGACGGACTGGGCCGCGATTTTCGCCAACAAATCCTGTTTGGAAGTTGAGATCGGCTTTGGCAACGGCGAATATCTGGCGATGTTAAGCCGTGCCAACCCGCAGGTTAATTTTGTCGGGTTTGAACAGTACTGCGAACGCATCCACAGGACCTTGCGTAAATTAAGCCGCACCGGCCTTGATAATGTGAGGGTGTTGAGATTGGACGCCAGGGCCGGCCTGGAGCGTTATTTCTCTCCCAAGACCATCTCCTTTGTGCACTGCCTTTATCCGCCGCCGTGGCCTAAAAAATCAGACGTCAAGCACCGGCTTTTTACAACGGATTTTTTAAAACTCGTCAACAGCCGCTTGATTGATGGCGGCGCTTTAAAGGTCGTGACCGACCATCATCCGTATATGGAGTGGGTCAGGGAGAACATCCGGGACACCGGCTTTTCCGCCGAATTTAAAAATATCCGGGCCAAATACGGCACTAAATTTGAGAAAAAATGGGTCGAGGGCGGCCAGGGCGAATTTTATGAACTGCTGTTGACCAAACAAGCCCACATTCCCGTGGGGTTAAAGGAGGACAATCTTTTGCAAAGCTATCTCATCGACCGTTTTAACCCGGATCATTTTGGTTTTAAAGACTATTCCCAGGAAGGGGTGGCGGTTTCTTTTAAGGAAATTTTGTATGACGCCAAAAAGCAGGTCGCCCTGGTCCATGTGATCGCCTGCGACGGGCCGCTGGCCCAGAACATCCGTATCGTGATTGCCCATTCATCCAAGGGCTGGCGCGTTAATCTGGCCGAAGGCACCATGTTGATGCCGACCATGGCCGTGTCCCAAGCGCTGGAATGCGTTTATCAAGCGGCCCAAAACAGCATCGCATAATAATTAGGGACAGCGCTTAATTTTGTTAAAAAAATAGAGCGCTGTCCCTAATTATTTGCATGGCAGGTTGTTCTTTTAGAGATCCTTCGCTTCGCTCAGGATGACGATATTGGAATTAAGTATTGTGTCACTTTAATTCTTAAAGTATATTGCACGTTATGATGAAATTCTTTCGCGTGGTTCTTATTGCTGTTTTGGCAGCCGTGTTGATATCTCCCGAAACCGGTATGGCGTACCGGCTTGTTTTCAGGCACAGGGGGCCGTATCATTTGACGGCCAATACGGCCCTTCTTTGGGACCCTGTTCTCAATCAGCGTTATTTTGATTTTGGGGCTGACCGCGAAGTGTTTCCGGCCTCGACCACCAAGGTATTGACAGCGCTCCTGGTGCTGGAAAATCTTCCTTTGGACCGGTATGTGACGGTGAGCCAGCACGCGACCCAGGTGCCGCAGACCAAATTGGGTTTAAGGGCCGGCGAATCTTACCGGGTGAGGGACTTGCTTTTCGGGCTCATTCTTAAATCCGCCAACGACGCGGCCGTGGCCCTGGCTGAGGCCGTGGCCGGGTCTGAGGGTAAATTTGTCGAGATGATGAATGCCCGCGCCAGGCAGATAGGGGCCATGCACAGCCATTTTGCCAATCCCCACGGGCTTCCGTCCGCCGGCCCTCAATTTACGACGGCCTCCGACATGGCCTTGATTTTCACCCAAGCGCTCAAAAATGATTTTTTCCGCCAGGCGATCACGTATAAATACCTCGTCATCTATTCCAGGGAAGGCCGCCGTTGTTTTTTAAAGTCCCATAACAGGACCTTGTTTTTAAACTGGAAGCGGCATGTTTTCGGTAAAACAGGGTATACGATTGAGGCGCAATCCTGTTTTGTAGGGTATATCCCCAAGGGAAATGACATGTTGATCATCGCGGTTTATGGCTGCCGCAGGCGCTGGACAGACATGAAATATATCATTGAACGTTACGGCCATATTAATCTTTAAAATTTTATTGTTTGATTTTTTGATTTGAGGTAGTATATAAACACTAATTTGATAAACATATTAAAGTATTATGGAGGATTGTATGGAAAACAAAAGTAATGTCACGGTCATTCTCTTGGTTGTTCTCATCGGCGCTGTAGCAGGGTTAGGCCTGTTAAAAGGGATCACGTACGCCGTCAGGGTCGCCCTAAGCCCATTGAACGCGAAGCTCGCTTCCATCGAAAGAGGGGAAATGAACATCGAAAATAGATTAAATGCCCAAAACAATGGCAACAGCAGTGGTTCTCTTGCCAGTATCCAAAATGATCTACAACAGATCCAAAACAAGCTCAACAGCATCAATACCAATGCCCAGCAGCCCCAACAACCGCCGGCTGAGGACATGAATAAAGTTTACAACATCCCCCAGGGCATTTCCTCTGTGCTTGGCAATAGAAATGCTCCGGTGACCATTACCGAATTCTCCGATTTTCAATGCCCGTTTTGCGGCCGTTTTTATTCGGCCATCAAGGATGTATTGGCGGCATATCCTAACCAGGTCAGGGTGGTCATCAAAAATTTTCCCCTGCCCTTTCACCCTAATGCCCGTCCGGCGGCCAAATTAGCAATGGCGGCCAACGAGCAGGGTAAATTCCAGGGGATGATGGAGGCATTATTGGCCAATGGCGGGGATGTTTCAGACGACAAAGTCAAGGAATACTCCAAAAACCTGGGGCTGGATTATAACAGGTTGATGGCTGATTATAAAAACCAGGATGCCCGCTGGGAGAAACAGATCCAGGATGACCAGCAGCTGGCCCAAAGCGTGGATGTGCGCGGGACCCCGACGTTCTATCTAAACGGCCGCAAGACCAATTCAAGGGACCTCGCGAGTTTTAAGACCCAAATTGATGCAATTTTATCAGGGAAATAGGATTAATTCTTGATTAGGTGTTAGGGGACAGGGACCAGGGTTTAGGGTTGAATGAGAAAAGGATTTTATTAAAACACAACCAACCCCTAACCCCTAATCCCAAGCCCCTATTTTTTCCCTTTGCAAAATGCAGGTTTTAGTGTATATTATCCGCTTTACACAAGGTATTTCTAAGGGGGTTTAAAGCTATGGGCGGTCGTGTAGGTGGTATTACAAGTAAATATTATTGTGAAACAGCCGGCATCAAGGTTTCCGGCGGGCAAAAGGTCAAGTCCGGTACTATCTTGACCCGTCAAGGGGACCAATGGAAAGCAGGACTCCATGTGATCGGCCGCAGTTCTTTGACGGCCGCGTGCGATGGCGAAGTCTATTTTACCCGCCGTAAAAACGGTTATAACAAGGTCATTACGCTCGTTAATATCAAACCCTAAAAAGCCACAAGACACAAGTCACAAGGTCACAAGATATAATTGATGACATGTGACAGGTGACTTGTGACAAGTGACATATGTGCGGCATTGTCGGCTACGTCGGTAATAAAGACGCTTTACCCATACTGCTTGAGAGCCTTAAGAAACTCGAATACCGCGGGTATGATTCCAGCGGTGTGGGTTTTTTAGACCATGACTCGCATCTCATCGTCCGTAAATCCAAAGGCAAGATTTGTAATTTAGAAGAGTTGATCCAGGCCCAGCACCTGCCATTTGCGCATACGGGGATTTCCCACACGCGCTGGGCCACCCACGGGTTTCCCTCCGACACCAATGCCCATCCGCACACAGACAGCAAGCACACCATCGCCGTTGTCCATAACGGCATCATAGAGAATTACCAGGAACTTAAGGCGGTTTTAAGAAAAAAGGGTTGCAAATTTGTTTCCGAAACAGATTCGGAAGTCATCCCGCAGCTGATCGCCATGTTTTATAAAGGGGACTTGCTTTCGGCCGTGCGCCAGGCCATCGGCAAACTCCGCGGCACCTTTGCCCTTGGGATCATCAGCCGCGAGCATCCGGGCATGCTCATCGCCGCCCGCGTGGGTTCTCCATTGATCATCGGTACCGGTGAGGGGGAAAATTTTATCGCCTCCGACGTGCCTGCTATTTTGGAATATACCCGGCGGGTCATTTATTTGAAAGACGGGCAGATCGCCGTCCTGACCAAGGACAAGGTCGAGCTTTGTACTTTTGACGGGAAAAAAGTGAAGTCCAAAACAGACACGGTATCATTTAACGTGGTCACGGCCCGCAAGGAAGGTTACCCGTATTTTATGCTCAAGGAGATCCATGAGCAGCCGGATGTCCTTAAGCAGATGCTGGGATTGCGTCTTAAAAACAAACAACTGGCCCTTGAGGGGCTGGGTTTGTCCGATGATACTTTAAAACGCACACGCCGTGTGATGGTGGTGGCTTGCGGCACGGCGTATCATGCCGGTTTGGTGGGGAAATACATCATTGAAAACCTGGCCCGCCTTCCGGTCGAGGTCGACACCTCCAGCGAATTCCGTTATCGAAACCCGATCATTGACCACGGCACCCTGGTCCTGGCGGTCAGCCAGTCCGGCGAGACAGCCGATACCCTGGCCGCGGCCCGCGAGGCCCGTGCCAAGGGTGCCAAAGTGATTGCCATATGCAATGTGGTGGGCTCTTCCCTGGCCCGTGAAGCCGACGGTATTTTATACACCTATGCCGGCCAGGAAATCGGGGTCGCTTCCACCAAGGCCTACAGCGCCCAGTTGATGATGTTTTATTTATTGGCATTAAAATTGGCCCAAGTGCGCAAAAGCCTGGCCCCAAAGGAATCAAAAGACTTGATGGACCACTTGCTTCGCGTGCCGTCTTTGTACAGGGCGATTTTAAAAGACATGCATAATATCCAAAAGATAGCGGAGGCCAATTCGCATTTCGGCTGTTTCCTGTATCTGGGACGACATGTCAATTATCCCTCGGCCATGGAAGGGGCGCTTAAGCTCAAGGAAATTTCCTATATCCCCGCCGAGGGTTATGCCGCCGGCGAGATGAAACACGGGCCCATTGCCTTGATCGACGAATACCGGGCGGTGGTGTGCATCAACCCCAAGTCCCATGTGTATGAAAAAATGGCTTCCAACATGCAGGAGATCCGGGCGCGCAAGGGCAATGTCATTGCCATAGCCACCCGCGGGGACAAAGAGATCAAATCGAACGCTGATTTTGTGATCGAAGTGCCTGCCACGCCGGAGATCCTAAGTCCCTTGCTGGTGGTAGTACCTTTGCAAATGCTGGCTTATTTCATCGCTGTCAAACGCGGCTGCGACGTGGACCAACCCCGCAATCTGGCCAAATCCGTCACCGTTGAATAAATGTTATACATCGTCTCAACCCCCATCGGGAACCTTAAGGATATTACCCTGCGCGCTATTGAGGTGCTCAAGTCCGTCGATTTGATCGCCGCAGAAGACACCCGCCACACCAAGATACTGCTTGATGCCTACCAGGTCCAAAAACCGCTGACCTCATTTTTTGAGCACAATCAAATTAAAAAAGCAGAACATCTTTTAGGACTTTTAAAGA
>Ga0207006_1145_pt1 | contig 12306 bp, 12 predicted proteins | sample Alteio_BWMinCont_84_FD_153497 | JGI IMG/M metagenome (GOLD analysis project Ga0207006, IMG submission 153497) | Enriched cells from forest soil in Barre Woods Harvard Forest LTER site, Petersham, Massachusetts, United States -... | ecosystem: Environmental > Terrestrial > Soil > Temperate forest >...
GGGATAATTTGAAACCTAAATTGGACCTATTGGTTGCAATGGGAAAAACCGGACCCCCTGATCTTGTGGTTGGGCTCACGGTCTTAGGGGGCTTGAATTTAGAATTATTGCAATTGATTTTCAAAGTGGCCCAAGCCAACGGTATTAACAAGGACATATATTTTTTAAAAAAACAATATATATTACTCAATGAAAAGGTAAGTAATATAAATGGTCAATCCGCCACCTATTGGGTCAATGCGAATGAAGGGAATTTAAGGCTATTGGAACCTGTGGTCAAGTGGGACATGAATATCGATACTGAAATTAAGGAATTTCATCTGAAAAGAGCAGACTCGGCGATGATGGGGGAGTTAAAGGATAAAGGTGATCGGTTTATTCTCCCCCGACCCATGAAAGTGAATATTACGTACACCTATGGGCCGAAAGGCGATGAAGTTGAGAAGGGCATGGTTTTAAAAATTGGAAAGAACATTGAGACCGTTGACATAGACGATGGATTAACTCTCATTCAGGATGATCAAGTAGACAATGAATGGATTGTCTATTTAGGAAAATCGGCGTTCCTTAATATATTCTGTTCCAATTCCCATCCTGTTGTTATTTTTCAGGACAGCGCTCCAAATATTGTGCATTGGGAAGGCAAATTAGATGAGCCAGTGGGGCCCCAGAAACCAGGTAAAGATTATTCCGGGGAGAAGGTTTTACGGCAATATTTAGAAAAAATTAGCGAGGAAAAAAGTGCGGGTGATGGGAGAGTCATAGTTTTAAATCTCACGATGGCAGAGTTAATTGAAAAATTTAAATTAAAAATGAATAGAATATCGGTCTTGGAAATTCTTAGTGAATTTAATGTTTTTACAATGCACCATCTAAGAGGACAAAGATCTTTAAAAAATGTAGGGAAGAGAATCGATTCCTTCAGAAAATTTGTAAATGATCCAGGCACAACCATTGAGGAGTTGAATTCTAACACTGCGGCCATTTGGGCTTCAATGTATGGTATTCATATAGCAGCGGCAAACAGGATCCTTGCAAATCGTCGCCGTAAAGAAAAAATCGAATCGGAATCCAAAGACAAGGCCGCAGTGGCTAACCCAACAGGCGGTATTGACATGAATTCCGTGAATTTGGACATGCGGATCAAGCGTGACGGGAATGGTGTTCTTTTGCCCGTCAGCCGGCAGGACTTGGAAAATATCCATATCAACGGCCTTGTTCCGGTCATCTATGAAATCATACCGGCTGACTCAACGCCCATCCTCTCGCAGTTAACCACAACAAACAGGTAGGAAGAACCAGTTTTTGACAAAAGGATGCCGGGATGATATATTGACTTCTTCTTCAGAAGGGGTTGTAGCTCAGTTTGGGAGAGCGCCTGCATGGCATGCAGGAGGTCAGGGGTTCGATCCCCCTCAACTCCACTTGAATTTGCCAAGGTGGCGGAACTGGTATACGCGCTGGTCTCAAAAACCAGTGGTCTTAACGGCCGTGAGGGTTCGATTCCCTCCCTTGGCATTGTATTTTTTCTTATTGTAAACCTCATTTACCATCGCAGTTGACAATCTCTCCCGTGCGGGCTTATAATCTCTTATGCGCTGTATTTATTTAGACCATGCTGCAAGCACTCCATGCGACCCTCACGTGTGTGATGCCATGCAACCTTTCTTTTTCGAGCAAAGCGGCAATGCGTCAAGTCCCCACCAACAAGGCCGCCGGGCCCGCAAAGCCCTTGAAGAAGCCCGGGAATTATTAGCGGGCTTTATAGCTGCTGACCCCACGGAAATTATTTTCACAAGCGGGGCCAGCGAATCCAATAATCACGCTATTATTTCAACAGCCAGGGCATTGAAGGCACAGGGCAAACATATCATCGCCTCGGCCATCGAGCATCATTCGGTAATAGAGCCCTTGCATCAACTGGAGCAAGACGGTTTTCAAGTGACCTTTCTCAATCCCAAACCCGATGGCGTCATTGCGTATGAAGAAGTAAACTCCGCCGTACGATCAGACACTATCCTTATTTGCCTGGCCCACGCCAACAATGAGATCGGCACCATACAGCCCGTTGAGCAGGTGGGCCGTTTGTGCCGCGAGCGCGGCATTTATTTTTTAGTGGATGCCACCCAGACCATTGGGCATATACCGGTGAATGTAAAAAACATTAATTGTGATTTTCTTTCGCTTTCAGCGCATAAATTTTATGGGCCTCAAGGGGTGGGTGCTTTTTATATCCGTCGAGGGATTGATGTCCCTGCATTAATTTTAGGCGGGGACCAGGAGCGCGGACGCAGGGCAGGCACGCTTAACATCGCGGGGGCCGTCGGTTTAGGTGAAGCTGTCAAACTGTCCCAAGTCCAGATGCCGGAGGATGCGAAAAGGGAAGTTGTTTTACGGGATAGGATCATTGATTTTGTTTTAAAAGAAATCCCTTCGGCTGTCCTTAACGGTCACCGGGAAAAGCGCCTGCCTAACAATGCTCATTTTTCTTTTTCCGGTATCAACGGCGAGGAACTTGTCAGTGCTTTGGATTTGGCAGGTATTGCGGTGTCCATGGGATCTGCCTGCACCTGGGGAAAGTTAGAACCATCGCATGTGCTAAAAGCTATAGGATTAACTGACCGCATGGCTTTAGGTTCCCTGCGCGTCAGCATCGGACGCTGGACTACCGAAGAGGACATTGCCTATTTTTTGGAGCAGTTGAAATTAAAAGTGGTTTTATGCAAGAACGCATCATCCAATTTCTAAAAGAAAGCGACGGGTATATTTCCGGCGAGGAGATCAGCCAGCGGCTGAAGATGTCGCGGGCCGCCATCTGGAAGCACATGCAGGAATTGCGCTCACAGGGATATGAGATCGCCGCTGTCCCGCACTTAGGTTATCAGCTGGTGACGTGTCCTGATAAACTTTTGGCTTTTGAAATCCAGGCAGGCCTTGACACCAAGGTCATCGGCAAAAAGGTCATCGTCATGGACACGGTCACTTCCACCATGGATGAAGCTTTCCGGTTAGGCATGGAAAACTGCCCCGAAGGCACCGTGGTTTGCGCAGAGGCCCAATCCAAAGGCCGCGGCCGTCTGGGGCGCGCATGGATCTCGCCCAAGGGCAAAGGGCTTTATTTTTCTTTCGTGCTGCGTCCCCATTTACCGCTTAACCAGCTGGCCCAATTGACATTGATGTCAGCGGTCGCGCTCTGCGAAGCGATCGAGGGTAGCAGTGAGCTAAAACCATTGATCAAGTGGCCGAATGATATTCTACTGGAAGGACGTAAGCTGGCAGGCATTTTGACGGAACTGCGCGCTGAATCCGACCAGGTCAATTTCGTCGTCGTCGGCATCGGTCTTAATATTAATACATCTGTCCATCAATTGGTCACGGGTGCCGGTTCTTTAAAAATTGCCGCCGGGCACAGCTTTAACCGGGCACTAGTTTTTCAGGCCATTTTACGCTCTTTGGAGAAATGGTACTTAAAGCTTTTGCATCATGAGTTCGCCCAGGTCATGGAAGAATGGAAAAAGCGCGAGTGCACGCTCAACAAGCGCTTGAAGATAACGGCCCCCAACGGCACCATCGAGGGCGAGGCCATCGACCTGGATGAGGACGGTGCCCTTTTGATCCGCAAAGACAATGGCCTGGTCATCAAAAAATCCGCGGGAGATGTCATTTTATTGAGATGAATACAGAGATATTAAAGAATGATCTGCAAGATTTGACAAGGTCGGGAAATTTCCGGACTCTCAAAACAGTTGGTTCCCCTCAGGGACGGGAAATCATCCTCGGGGGCAAACGGGTATTGAATTTTTGTTCCAATGATTATTTGGGCCTTGCCAATGATGGGCGCATCAAGAGGGCGGCGCTTGAAGCGATGGAGGATTATGGATTTGGTTCCGGGGCTTCACGCCTGGTTTGCGGTAATATGTTTCCGCATGAAAAACTGGAAAGCGACCTGGCTGGATTTAAACGTACCGAAAGCGCCCTGGTCTACTCCAGCGGTTATATGGCCAACACCGGGATAATCCCGGCCTTGATGGACCGCCGCAGTGTGGTATTGAGTGATAAATTAAACCACGCATCCATTATCGACGGGATTATCTTAAGCCGAGCCAGGCTTGTGCGTTATCCTCACGCGGACATGCAGGCTTTGGAGGAAATTTTAAAAAATATTCCTGCAAACCGTCAAAAATTGATAGTCACGGACACTGTTTTCAGCATGGATGGCGATCGTGCGCCGCTTAAGGAGATTGTCGATTTAGCCCGACGTTATGAGAGTATGGTCATGGCAGATGAGGCACATGCCTTTGGCGTGCTTGGGGAACACGGCAGCGGATTAGTCGAAGAGTCTGGCCTCGGGGGCCAAGTGGACATTCAGATGGGGACTTTGTCCAAGGCCGCGGGATGTTTTGGGGCATATGCTTGTGTACCCGCGGTTGTGCGTGATCTATTGATCAATAAAAGCCGCAGTTTTATTTATACCACGGCGATGCCGCCGTCCTTGGCCCAGGCGGCACGGGCTGCTTTGCGGATTATCCAAGAAGGAAATCAATTGCGCCGCAGCTTGCTTGAAAAGGCGGAATACCTGCGTCATAAACTCCGGGAAATGGGGTTTGATACCATGAAATCAACCACACCCATCATACCGATTTTAGTCAAAGATTCACTTCAGTCGGTGGCTATGTCCAAGCGCTTATTGGAGCAGGGAATTTTTGTGCAAGCCATCCGCCCGCCAACGGTGCCGCTAGGAACAGCACGGCTTAGGCTTACAGTGACAGCCACCCATACTCAAGATGATTTAAACTGCTTGTTAAACGCGCTAAGGAATTTATAAGTATGCCGGATTTTAAAACGCACAGGGGTTTGGACTGGCATTATGAAATCTCCGGCACAGGGGATCCCATCGTCATGATCCATGGCCTGGGTGCCTCAGGGCATATCTGGCGGGCACAAAAGGATTTTTTACAAACGGATTTTCAAGTGGTGACATTGGACTTGCCCGGCCATGGCCAAAGCGGCTGGATGCCGGTGACTATAAAAGACATGGCCGCTGACATCTGTCAAATAATAAGCAGCTTGGGGGTCTCCCAATTTTCTATGATTGCCTCATCCATGGGGGGCCTCATCGCCTTGGAGCTTTACCGCATGGTCCCCCAGGACATCATGCGCTTTTCCCTGGTTGGTTCTGTCCCTAAATTCGCCAAGGGACCCAATTATCCCGCGGGCTTGGACATTGACAAAATCCGTTTTCTCAGCCAACAATTTGACGGGGATTATGCTTCGATATTGGATATTTTTTTTCGTTCCCTATTTACCATGAAGGAACGGGAAAGCGAGCGCTTTAAATGGGTCAAGCAATTCCGGCAGAATGAACCGTTACCGGGCCGGGAAGCATTGAAACATTTTCTGGATATTTTAGAAAAAGCGGATTTGCGCGACCGTATTGCTTCGGTGATCTGTCCGCTGCAATTTATTACCGGGACAGGGGATTACATTTGCCCGCGCGCGATCATGGATTGGGTGGCCCTGCACACCCATAACGCCAGGTTTGATTTTATGGAAGGGTGCGGGCACCTGCCGTTTTTAGTCGAGGCAAAAGAATATAACCGTCTATTGGAAGACTTCTTACTAAGCTAACTGTCATCCTGAGCGTAGCGAAGGACCTCTAAAAGAACAACTAGTTATGCCACAAACCATCAACTATAAAATACAACGGAAATTTAGTGAATCAGCGTTGAGCTATGATCGTTTCTCCGGCTTGCACAGGGAGATAGCAGACCATCTCCTGGCCCAGGTGATCAAAAAAGGGGACAGTTTAAACTGTCCCCTTTTTCTCCTGGATATCGGCTGTGGCACGGGTTATTTGACGGGTAAGGTCAAGGACTGCTTTCCCCAAAGCAAAGTCATTGGTCTTGATATTGCCCAAGGGATGCTTGAAGTAGCACGTTCCAAACATGGAAATATAACCTGGGTTTTAGCGGATAGCGGTCATTTGCCTTTTCTTGACGGAAGTTTTGATATTCTGACTTCTAATTTGGCCTATCAATGGGCCGGGGACTTAGTTCAATCACTGACTGAAGCAAGGCGGGTGCTTTTACCCGGCGGAGTTTTGGCACTCACACTTTTTGGCTACCATACCTGCCAGGAGTTGTTTCAATGCCTGGATGAAGCAAGGCCAGGAGCGTTGCAATTCGCCCGTTTGCCTGATCTGCTCCAGGTTAGAAATGCGCTCGCCGCCAGCGGATTCGATCAGCTCCAAGTCGAAGGCGAACAGATTACAATTGAGTTTAACGGCATGCAGGAGCTGTTGGCCTGGCTTAAATCTATTGGGGCCAATAATCTATTGCGGGAGGGTTTTTTGGGGCCCGAAGTCATTTCAAGGGCAGCTTCTATTTACCGCAAGAAATTTTCTAATTCTAAGGGTGTCAGTGCCACCTTTGAGGTGATCCAGGTCTATGCTAAAAAGTAAGGTCATTTTTATTACAGCGACGGACACGTCTGTTGGAAAGACAGTGACGGCTTATGTCTTGGGCGTCTTGCTTAACGCCCATGGCCATGATATCGGCGTGATGAAGCCTGTTCAATGTGCGGGCAGTGATTCGCAATTTTTTAAAAAAGCCCTGGGGCTTGACGATGAATTAAAAATAATCAACCCGTTTTATGCGCCGGAACCTTTATCCCCACATCTTGCTTTTCGCCGGGAAAAGATCAAATTTGATAAACGCAGGGTGCGGTATTGTCTGAAAAAATTGCAGGCCCGCCACGATATCGTTTTAGTGGAAGGTGCCGGCGGACTTTTGGTGCCGTTGACCAATGGGTATTATAACGCGGATTTGATCGCAGATTTAAAGGCGGAAGTGATCATCGTTGCCCGTCCGGGATTAGGGACCATCAACCATACCATTCTGACGATCAATGAGGCCCAAAGGCGGGGTTTAAGGATATTGGGCCTGGTATTTTGCCATACCAGGCCCGGCAGAAAAGGACTGCCGGAGCGCACCAACCCCGGGGAAATAGAAAAATTATCCGGCGTGAAGGTCCTTGGCACTATTCCTTATTTAAAACCATTGAACCGAAAGAATATTTTACGCCAATGCCAAAATCTCAAGCTGGACGTTTGAAACAATGGGACAAAAAATACATCTGGCATCCCTTCACCCAGATGAAGGACTGGGTCGGGACCAAGCCCTTGGTCATTGATTCCACCGACGGTATTTATCTCAAAGACATAGACGGGAACACCTACATGGATGGGGTCTCGTCCTTGTGGGTCAATGTCCACGGCCATGGCCACGCGCACATCGATGCGGCGCTCAAGCGGCAGATCAACAAATTAAGCCACTCAACTTTACTGGGCTTGTCCAATACCCCGTCGATAGAATTGGCCAAACGTTTGGTTGAAATCGCGCCGAAGGGTTTAAAGAAAGTATTTTATTCGGACAATGGGTCCACCGCCGTTGAGATCGCCATCAAGATGGCGTATCAATATTGGCAAAATACCGGACAGTCCAGAAAAACGGCCTTGATACATTTGGCTGATTCCTACCATGGGGACACTTTAGGCTCTGTTAGTGTCGGCGGTATTGACTTGTTCCACAAAGTTTATCGTAAGCTGATTTTTAAGACGATCACCCTTAAAGGCCATGGGTGGACAGCGGTTGAAAATCTGGAGAAATTACTGAAAGCACAAGGAGATCACATCGCCGCATTGGTCGTTGAGCCGTTGGTGCAAGGCGCAGCCGGCATGCTGGTATGGCCTGACGGCGTACTTAAAAAAATGCGTGAACTGACCCGGAATTACAATATTTTTCTCATAGCCGATGAAGTGGCTACAGGCTTTGGGCGCACGGGCAAAATGTTTGCCTGTCAGCATGAAGGAGTGACCCCGGATTTTCTGTGCCTGGCCAAGGGGATGACCGGCGGGTATTTGCCTTTGGCCGCGACCCTGACCACTCAAAATGTTTTTGATGGTTTTCTTTCTGATTACAATGTAATCAAAAAGAAAACCATCAAAAACATTGAGATGAAAACGTTTTTCCATGGCCATACATACACGGGCAATCCTCTGGGTTGTGCCGCGGCCCTGGCCAATCTCGATGTTTTTCAAAAAGAGCGTACCTTGGCCAAACTTGCTCCCAAGATAAAATTCTTGGCTAAAAAACTTAAAATGTTTTATAATTTACGTTCTGTCGCCGAGGTGCGCCAGAAGGGTTTTATGGTAGGTATTGAACTCAAAGGCCGTCTGGAAGACCGCGTTGGTACAAAAGTTTGTCAGCAGGCACGTAAATACGGGGTCATTTTAAGGCCGCTGGGTAACGTGGTCGTAGTGATGCCGCCGTTGAGCATATCCGTCGAGGAATTGGATTTTCTGTTGATGGCGACCTATAGGGCCATAGAAGAAATATGAAGACCAACAAAGACATGACAGTTTACGTCGCCATGAGCGGCGGGGTGGATTCTTCGGTGGTGGCGGGCCTGGTCAAAGAGGCCGGCTATAACACCATAGGCGTGACCATGTGTTTTAATATCACCCACAATGACGGCAAGGCCTCCTGCTGCGGCATTGACGGCATTGCCGATGCCAGGCGCGCGGCAGACATCCTTGATATCCCGCATTATGTGTTCAACTTTGCCGCGGACATCAATGATTACATTATCGACAATTTTACCAGTGAATATTTAAACGGCCGCACGCCCAATCCCTGTGTCCGCTGCAACCAGCACCTGAAATTCGGCACGCTTTATCAAAAAGTCAAAGCATTAGGCGCCGAATATTTAGCCACGGGCCATTACGGCAAAATAGAGTTTAATCCGCAGCGCAATGGCCATGAATTAAAAAAAGCGGCTGACCCTAAAAAAGACCAGTCTTATTTTTTATACAGCATGAAAAAGGAAACCTTGCCGTCGGTGATGTTCCCGTTGGGCGGCCTGACCAAGCCCGAGGTGCGGGCGCTTGCCCGTAAATTCAACCTTAATACCGCCGAGAAACCTGAAAGCCAGGACATATGTTTTGTGCCTGCCAGCGGGTATAAAAAATTTATTGAAAACAGGCTGGGCCCTGAAGTCATGACCCCGGGGCCGTTTGTCAATGAAGAGGGGCAAATCATAGGGCAGCATAAGGGTTTGGCCAATTATACCATCGGCCAGCGCGATAAATTGGGCATAGCGCTGGGTCATCCGGTATATGTTTTCAAAATGGACCGCATGACCAACAGTGTCCATGTCGGTCATTTAAGCCGGCTGTATTCCGGCGGTTTGAAGGCCAGCGCCATGAATTGGTTGAGCATTGAAATTCCCCAAGAAACCATAGAAGTCAGGCTCAAAATCCGCTATAATTCTCCTGAAGTCAAAGCATGCCTGACACCCGTGGGCCGTGACTCTGTCCGTGTTGAGTTCACAGAGCCGCAAAAATCCGTCACCCCCGGCCAATCCGTGGTTTTTTACGACGGTGATGTGGTTTTGGGAGGGGCTGTCATAGATGAAGCCCTGGCCTGTCCCGATGAAAAATTGGCTTTGGCTGATATTAAATAGCCCCGTCCCGGCCTGCCGGACAAACAGCGGGTGCGCGTAAGGAGAATTTACGATGAAAATTTACCTTGGTCTGCTGACATTAATAATGATCGCGGCTCCTTTATCATTTGCCCAGTCGATTAACCCCGCCCGCATGTATGAACAGGCAAGGGGCACGCAGTCCCCGGTTGAAGGGGTGTGGCATGTTTATGACAGGCAAGGGAACTTATTAAGAGAAGAAAATTACCATAATTACAGGCTTGACGGTGAAATGAAGATTTTTTATCCCTCCGGCGCCCTGAAAGAATTGTTGCATTATTCCGATGGTTTACGCGAGGGGGATGACAAGGCTTTTTTTGAAAACGGCGGCTTGGAACATGAAGATAACTATGAGGACAATGATCTCCAGGGGGCCGGGGTGCATTATTATGACACCGGAGAAATCAAAAGCCGCGAGCATTACAACAATGGCAAATTGGACGGGGAAAAAAACGTCCTTTATAAGGACGGGATTTTGAAACAAAGCATGTATTATGTAAACGGCCTGCTTGACGGCGTTGTTTCCACCTACGCGAAAGACGGACAGATCATCGTTGAGGAGCATTATGTCCACGGGAATTTATTCAGCCATAATGAATACGGTGATAAAACAAGCTATGTGTCCAAGAACGATACTGCCGCCAATTCAGCGCCACCCACGACCAGCACCGCACCAGCGCCAGCAGATATGCCCGCTAAATTAGGTGATAGCAGCTATGATAACCCTTAAAAATGCAAAACCTACGGTGTCTTTCGCCGTAGGTTTCGTAAGGGGATAGGCCTTAGACTTGCTTTCGCTATCCATTCGACCCTCCGTAACTACACTTTATTTATACCACGATTTTCCTAAAAATGCAAACACCCGGCCCTAAAAACTCGTTTGAAATTGTCCTCGCCGCGCGAGGGCTTTGTAAATTTTATCCTGATACGCAAAGCAAAGGGGTCGTCAAAGCTTTGGACCATTTGGATTTGAAGGTGCGTGAAGGGGAGATATTGGGGATCTTGGGTCCCAATGGCGCGGGGAAGACCACTTTTTTAAATACCCTGGCGACTTTGTTGCTGCCGGATGCGGGTGAGGTCGAAATATTCGGGCTTAGGTCAATCCCTCAAAATTTTAATGCCGTTCGCGCCTGGATCAATATGTCCTCGGGCTATCCCAATTATGCGTTTAGCCTGACCGTTGAAGAGAATCTCAAATTTTACGGGCGCCTTTATGGATTGAGAGGTGCTTCTCTGCAGCGCAAGGTGGATGAAGTGACGAGTCTGTTTGAATTGCAGTCCTATGCCAAGCGCCGTTTTGATGAACTGTCCTCAGGCACCAAACAGAGGCTGTCCTTGGCTAAATCGCTTTTAAATGACCCGAAGATATTATTTTTAGATGAGCCCACCATCGGCCTTGACCCTGACGTGTCATTGAAAACCCGCGAAATTATCCTGGATATATTACGCAAACGCCGGATGACGGTGCTTTTGACCAGCCATAACATGGATGAGGTTGAGGCCATGTGTGAGAGGGTCGCGTTTATCCAAAAGGGACGGATCATCAAATTGGCCGCGGTGGATGAGCTCAAACGCCTGCATCATACGGATGATCTTGAGAAGATATTTATCCAATTGGCGCATCAAGACCCTGAAATCAGATCATCGGGTCCTGGCTCGGACTTGATGTCAGGTGCTCCTGACATACCCCCTATTTCTTGCTCGGCATTCCGAAACCCCCTCTATGACGACCAAGGAACAGGGAATCTTCCCTCGCCACCCGATGATACGCGTGCCTGGCTCAACCGCGCTTATGCATTCACTGTTCGCAGCTCCATATTTGCGCGCCGTAATTTGTTTGTGATGACGGATGTGTTTTTTTGGCCGATGATTTCCCTGCTTTCTATCGGTTTAATGGCCAAATTTATCAAATTAGGCCCCCAGACCCTGGGCTTTGTGATGACAGGGACCCTGGCCGCGGGTGTTTTGCAGATCACCCAACTGGATGTCGGTTATACCGTGCTTTATGAGTTATGGTCCAAAAGCCTCAAGCACACCTTATTAACACCCGTCGGAGTTTCAGAAGGGGTGGCAGGGACATGGATCATCGGCATGCTCAGGGGATTTATCGCCTTTGTGCTTTTGACCTATGCCGCTGCGTGGGGTTTTGGTTTTTACCTGCCCGGACTTTTGACAACGGTCTTATTTTTATTCGGGCTTTTTGCCTGTGCTTTTATTTTGGGCATCCTTGTTAATGTCCTTATTTTGTCCTTCGGTCAAAAAGTAGAGATCACCGCCTGGATGTTCGCCCAATTATTCATGATCCTTTGCGGCATCTATTACCCGGTAGATATATTGCCCAAGGCCTTTCAATACATGGCATTCTTAGTGCCCATCACACACTTTCTGGAATTTTTTCGCCAATCCTACGGCTTTAAGCCCCATACCCCGTATCCGTTACTCACCGGCTTTGCCCTGACCCTTCTCTATATTATGCTTGCTCTTCGCCTTTTGGCCCATGCTTACACCAGGGCCCGTAAAAAGGGCATCATCATCCGATTATCGGAATAAAGTACAAGAATATTTTCGCAATATTTATAAATATAATAATATCAATATGTTATATAAATATCGGTAGGTATAAAAAATTTGCCTACCAGGCTTTTATATGGCATACTTTCTTATCTAATATTGAAAGGATACTTTGTTCGAATGAAGCGATTTTTTATTATTTTTCTTATTTTTTCTTTTGTTGGCCCTACAATAACTATTCCCCAAGCCTATGCC
>Ga0207006_1148_pt1 | contig 12146 bp, 5 predicted proteins | sample Alteio_BWMinCont_84_FD_153497 | JGI IMG/M metagenome (GOLD analysis project Ga0207006, IMG submission 153497) | Enriched cells from forest soil in Barre Woods Harvard Forest LTER site, Petersham, Massachusetts, United States -... | ecosystem: Environmental > Terrestrial > Soil > Temperate forest >...
GCCGAGCTTAAATATTTTTCCAACAAAAGTCGGGGTGTTTATATGCAGAGAGGAACATCCACAGTACAAGACAGCTTATGGAAAACCAACAATCACATCTTTATCGCAATCTTTACTTGGAAATACAATACAAATCAGAGAAAATCTAATAAAATTTCAAAACACACCAGTAACAAGATTTCAACAAATAGAAATTAATCGATCCATCATGTATAAAAAATTTCATCAAGATATACGCTCATATGACAAAAAACGGTCTAAGTTGATTTGTGCACTATCAGCAGCGGCTCTTTTAAAAGCAAAAGAAATAAAGGAAAAGGGAAAACTATGCAAGTAACACCTTCTATCAGCTCTACAATCCCAGAAAATTTACACAAGCTTCTCCCTGAGAAGGAAACGCCATGGCAGATCAGTTCAAAGCTGTTTGAGAGGATTATGGCAGCGCCTTACGAAGGAGGGGAGGGGCGTTATAAAAAATGCCCACTCTTTCAAGAGGATCCAGAAAGTGCTTTTGTCTCTAGCTATTTTGAGCAGAATAAACCTGCAAACCGAGTGATCTCTAATGTCTATTGTATTCATAATCCGGCACTGACAAAGGAATTTGTAGCACGTGTTGAAAATATCGATGCAGAAGCACAAACATTTACACCTGAGTGGCGTGCAGAAAATGGGGCAGCTACACGAGAAAAAGTGATTCAGCGATGGCAAGCCCAAGCGGGTCAGTTTTTTCCTATTACGATCAAAAAAACAAAAAGAAAAGTTACATTCACTCGCGTTCGAGTTCTTCCCCTTATACATGGCACTTCAGAAGCGGTCTGTCATTCTATCGCCTCTACCGGGTTTACCTATTTTGGAAAACATCATTTTCTTCATCCTGAGGCTAAACCTGGGAAGTTTAAAAATATAGATCCAGGATATTTTGGCGGTGGAATTTATTTTACAAATAGTGCCAAGTATGCGGCTATGTATGACACAGGCACTCTGATCATTGCTTGGGTAGCGATGAAAGAGCCCTTTCCTGTCATCAATGATCTCCCCCATCCTGGTAAAGGCAGTGACATGAACAAGCTTCGCTCTCTTGGGGCTTATCAAGCCTATGATGCCCACTATATCCCTGTTTCTCCTATTTCTGATCATCCTGAGTGTATTGAGTATTATCCCTGTTACCAAAATCAAGTCCCGGTATGCGATGAATTTGTCGTCTTTCAAAAAGCGCAAACATTGCCTAGATTTTTGATCGAGCTAGGGATTGGCTTACCAAAACAACTTCCAAGCTACCTTTCTGACATACAACTTCGCAAACAACGATTAGAAAAATTGAGAGAAAAAGATAGCCAAAATTACCCGAGCTATTTAGACGAGTTGTTAGACCGAAGCTTCCTTCATCTCTACGATCATCTTTTATCCATGAAATCGCTCAGCAGTCGAAACGATCGTCTAGAGGCAGCTAAGAAAATGAGTTTTTCTTCATTGTCCCACGTAGTCCTAGAAATAAGAAAAGCAGTAGTGAAAAAGGTAAAACAGTCTATCCCTCCTGATAGCCATAATATCTTGTTTTTATTAGGCGGATCAGGGGCGGGCAAATCCACAACTCTTTGTTTTTTACGCGGCGATCAGATGGTCATGAAAGATTTTCGCTACGAATCACAAAATGAGCAAACGAAGATCATCGGACATGAAGGGGCAATCTCTTGTACATTCTTACCTACTGTCGAGTGCATCAAAGATCTCGTGGTCGTCGATTTCCCAGGCTTTGATGATACTCATGGCCCTATTGTTTCTCTAGGAATGGAATGTGCTTTAAAGGCATTGATTAGAAAATACCATCCTAAAGTTTTAGTGTTAGAATCGATTACAAATACCGAAGGTAGATATGCCGCTGCAGCGCGACTTGGATCAAAATTGAGTCGCCTTCTCGAGAACAAAGAAAATTGTCTATTAGGGATCACTAAATATGTTAAAGATCCAGACTATGCTCTAATCAAGGCAATAGAAGAACATCAAAAGAGGGAACGATTAGCTCCAACAGATGAAGAAAAAAAACTTGAGGGAGCCATAGAACAATTTTCTCAACTAGTCGCAAACATACCTGCTTTGCAAACCACCATTGAAGAAAATAAACAAAAACTTGCCGAGCTGCAGCAAAAAAGAATGCAAAATGCCGATCAATCTTTACCAGAAACTGAAGAAAAACGAAATAGGAGAGAAAATCTGGAAGAAAGGGAAAAAGAGCTCTTACAGCAAATTGGACTGAAAGAGATCCGGCGATTTAATGAATTAGAAAATGCTTTGGTTTTCTCCTCCTGTCTATCATCTCTTTCTGCAAAGGAGATTCCGACCTTATCAGTTCCTTCTATTCCTCATTTAGATCCGGCTGATGTTACATTATTAGAAGGGAGATTTTCAGGGGATTTAAAACAGGAGATAATGAATAAAGAGGAGTATTATCTTTCCTTTGGGAGCTTTGAAGAATTTGAACAAGAAGTTTTAGAGTCTAGCCTGATCAATGTAATACTTTCCAAGACACACCCTGAAATTGGGCAATTTTTACATTTAGCTGAGATAGACCCTCGGCTTGTAAAAGAATATGATAAAATCATTGTCAATGACTGCATCAAAAAATATCAGAACGCTATTATCGGCACTCTGAATATTTCTGCTATCCGTAAAGTTCTGGATGATCCACAAGTTAAGGATTATGCAAAAGATGAAGCTCATGCCCTTAACAATCAATTGAATCTCCTACAAAAGTTTGTCATGGGTCGATTAGGTTCTTTACAAGAAGATCCTCAAAAAGCAAATGAAATATGGAAAGCCATGGAAAAGGAGCGCGAGACAACTATAGATAGTATTGAAATACAGTTTAAATTGCCAACTTGGGTCACTGTTTGTCTCTGTATCCCATTAGGAATTCCGTACGGAATTAGAACACTTTTGAAGTGGAGCCAGCAAAAAGATGCCGAGATAAAAACAATAAAAAAAACTCTTACTAATTGCTCCACAGAACTAAATGTAGTGTATCATACACTAAAAGGGTTAACAAATTTAGAAAAAACTATAGAGAAACAGGAGAAAATTGAACAAGCATTTGATTCTGTGTCCGTTTCTATGGAGAGTTGGATTTCTTTAAACAGCTCCATATCAGCCAGAATTAATGCAGTAAGAGACGCATATGGCAATAAAGATTGGGACCATTACGTCTCTGTTTTAGCGGAGGAAATAAATCTAGATGATTTTTCACTATCTTCATCCTCACATAGTTTATGTATGTATGCTCATGCATTTTGTTTAATCGAGCCAAGCTTAGATATTACTAAAGAAGAGGATACAGTGCTTATAAGCTGGGAAAAGCTCCCACACTGTAAAGGACTATCTAAAAGAAATAGTATAGAATCAGCAATTCCATATTTATTGTCTCAATCTTTATTTGAAAATCTAGTAGATCTTTCGCAAAAATCGCCATTAATAAAATATCAAGAAATGACAATTAATCTATTTGCGACATATAAAAAATTTCGTGAAGACATAGATTCATATGGCAAAAAACGACCTAAATTGACTTGTGCACTAGCAGCAGCAGCCCTTTTAAAAGCAAAGGAAAAAAAGGAAAGAAAAGAACAAAAGAGAAAGCTATGCAAATAACATCCCCAGCTCCTATTAGCTGTACGATTCCAGAAAATTTACACAAGTTTCTCCCGGAAAAGAAAACACCATGGCAGATCAGCTCAAAGCTGTTTGAGAGGATTATGGCAGCGCCTTACGAAGCAGGAGATAGGCGTTACAAAAAATGCCCGCTGTTTCGAGAAGATCCGGAAAGCGCTTTTGTCTTTAGCTATTTTGACCAACATAAACCTGCAAACCGAGTGATCTCTAATGTTTATTGTATTCATAACCAAACAATGACAGATGCATTTGTAGCTCGTGTTGAAACCATTGATGCAGAAGCAAAAATATTTACACCAAAGTGGCGTGGAGAAAGTGATGTAACTACACGAGAAAAAGTGATTCAGCGATGGCAAGCCCAAGCAGGCCAGTTTTCCCCTATCACCATTAAAACAACAAGAGAAGATACATTCACTCGCGTTCGAGTTCTTCCTCTTGTGCATGGCACTTCGCAAATGACATGTCATTCTATTGCCTCCACAGGATTTACCTGTTTTGATGGGTACTTTGGCAGTGGAATTTATTTCACAAATAGCGCTAAATATGCGTCTATGCGTCACACAGGCACTCTGATCATCGCTTGGGTAGCAATGAAAGAGCCTTTTCCTGTCATCAATGATGCTCCTCATCCTTATGAAGGCAATGATATGAAAAAACTTCGTTTTCTTGGGGCTTATCAGAACTATGATGCCCACTACATCCCTGTTTCTCCTATTTCTGATAAGGCCAATTGTACGGAGTATTATCCCTGTTACCAAAATCAAGCCCCAGTATGCGATGAATTCGTCGTCTTTCAAAAAGCGCAAATATTACCTAGATTTTTGATCGAACTCGGTGTAGGCTTGCCAAAACAACTTCCGAGCTTTCGCGTATTAGAAAAAAAAGAGCAATTAGAAAGTTTAAGAAAAAAAGATAGCCAAAATTACCCGAGCTATTTAGACGAATTGTTAGACCAGGACTACCTTCATCTCTACAACCATCTTTTATCCATGAAATCACTTAGCAGTCGAAATGATCGGCTAGCGGCAGTTAAGAAAATGAGTTTTTCTTCATTGTCCCGCGTAGTCCTAGAGATGAGAAAAGCAGTAGTGAAAAAGGTAGAACAGTCTATTCCTGCTGATAGCCATAATATCTTGTTTTTATTAGGAGGATCGGGGGCGGGTAAATCCACAACTCTCTGTTTTTTACGTGGCGATCAGATGGTCATGAAAGATTTTCACTATGAATCGAAAAATGAACAAACGAAGATCATCGGACATGAAGGAGCGATCTCTTGTACATTCTTACCTACTATTGAGTGCATCAAAGATCTCGTTGTCGTCGATTTTCCAGGCTTTGAGGATACTCATGGCCCTATTATTTCTCTAGGGATGGAATGTGCTTTAAAGGCATTAATCAGGAAATACCATCCTAAAGTTTTAGTATTAGAATCGATTACAAACAACGAAGGGAGGTATGCTGCTGCTGCACGGCTTGGATCAAAATTGAGCCGCCTTCTCGAGAATAAAGAAGATTGTCTATTAGGGATCACTAAATATGCTAAAGATCCCGATTATGCTCAAATCAAGGCAATAGAAGAACAGCAAAGAAAAGAGCGATTAGCTCCGACAGATGAAGAAAGAAGAGTTGAGGGGGCCATAGAAACACTTTCTGGACTAGTCGCAAGCATGCCTGCTTTGCAAGCCACTTTTGAACAAAAGAAACAAGAACTGCTTGAGCTCCAGCAAAAAAGAATGCAAAATGCGGGCCCATCTTTACCAGAAACTGAAGAAAAACAAAAGAGCAGACAAAATGTGCAAGAAAGGGAAAAAGAGCTGTCACAGCAAATTGGACTAAAGCGGGTCTTGCGATTTAATGAATTAGAAAATCCCTCGCTTCTCTCCTCATGTTTATCCTTTTTTTCAAAAGATATTCCAACCCTATCAACTCCTCCCATTCCTCATTTAGATCCAGCTGATGTTGCATTATTAGAGGAGAGATTTTCAGGGAATTTAAAAGAGGAGATAATGAATAAAAAGGACTATCACCTTTCTTTTAATAGCTTTAAAGAATTTGAACAACAAGTTTTAGAGTCTAGCCTGATTAGTGTAGTACTTTCCAAGACAAATCCTGAAATTGGGCAATTTTTACATTTAGCTGAGATAGATCCCGAGCTTGTAAAAAAATATGATAGAATCATTGTCAGTGACTGCATCAAAAAATATCAGAACGCTATTATTGGCGCTCTGAATATTTCTGCTATCCGTAAAGTTCTGGATGGCCCAAAAATCAAGAGTTATGCAAAACATGAAGCTGCAGCTCTTAGCAATCAATTGAATCTCTTACAAAAATTTGTTATGGGTCGAGAAGGCTCTTTACAAGAAGATCCAGAAAAAGCAAATGAAATATGGGCAACTATAGAAAAGGATCGTCAGATATCTACAAGTGATATTGAACAACAGTTTAAATTGCCAAATTGGGCAACTTTTTTTCTCCGTATTCCCTTAGGAATTCCATTTGGGATTAGAGAACTTGTGAAGTCGAGCCAGCAAAAAGATGCCGAAATAAAAACGATAAAAACAACGCTTACTAAATGCTCCAAAGAGCTAAATGAGGTGTATGAAATACTAAAAGGGCTAACAAATCTGGAAAAAACTATAGAGAAACAGAAGAAAATAGAAGAAGCGTTTGATTCTGTGCCCATTTCTATGGGGGATTGGGATTTGTTATATTACTCGATACTAAAGAGAATTAATACGGTAAGAGACGCATATGGCGATAAAGATTGGGACAATTATGTGTCTGTTTTAGCGAACGAAATAAATCTCGATGATTTCTCACTATCTTCAGAATCTCCACATACCTTGTATATGTCTGCTCATGCACTTTGCTTAATCGAACCCAGCTTAAATATTCAAATAAATACTGTTAGAGTATATATACATCGGAAGCACCAAAGGTGCGAGAAAGCTTCTGCAGAAAATAGCCCTATGACCAAACCAAAAATCAAATATGGCCTATTACGATCTGTTGCCAAAGATGCACTCGGCGTGTATATAAAACTTCAAAACGGGGTAATCGACATGAGTACTCTCAAGATCTATAAAGAATTTCGCGAAGATATACTCTCATATGGCAAAAAACGATCCAAATTGGCTTGTGCATTAGCAGCAGCAGCTCTTTTAAAAGCAGAGGAAAGAAAAGAAAAAAAGAAACAAGAGAAGAAAAATGAATATCCTCTTCTATTATAGGCGTGAGGCAGAAGGATTTGCTTATACTGTGAGACGGTGAAATTTTGCGATATATTCTTATTTCAAGCAATAGCTTGACCCGACTTTGACACTTGCTCCCCTTCAAAAATCTTAAGTCTTTAACAATCAGAGTTTTTTATTTATAAATGTTGTGTCTAAATATTTTTATTGCAACTAGAATAAATTTGTGTACAATGTTATACATGTACGTAAGATTAACTTATTCAAAAAAATCTAGACACCCCACTCTCCAAATAGTTGAGGGCATCCGTGAAGGTAAAAAGGTAAAACAAAAAATCATTGCTTCCCTTGGAGTGATCAAGGAGCCAAAAGACCTGGAAAAACTTCGCAAACTTACTGATCATCTTATCCAAAGGCTTGAAAAAGAAGGCTTACCACCTGATGGAAAAATCGACTTGAAAAAATTAATCCATAAGAAAACCACTTATGATGGCTTTGGGATAGTTGTCCATAAATTAATGCAATTATCTGGCTTTTCAGATGTCATACGAAGCGCTCAGGGGAAAAACAGTTTCGATTTAGAAGAAGTTGTAAAGTTAATACTCGTGCAACGTTTTGACCTGCCTAGCAGTAAATTACGAACTTTCGAACGTCAGGAAGATCATGGTTTTCAAGGAATTGATCTACAGCATATTTATAGGGCTATGGACGCCATCGGATCTCTTGAATCAGAAATTCAAGAACAGGCTCTTCATACTATCCGCAAGATTTCTGAGAAACAAGTCGATTGTTTTTTCTTTGATGTTACAACACTGTATTTTGAAAGTGTTATTCAGGATGAATTAAAAGATTTTGGATGGAGTAAAGATCAAAAATTTCACCAGGTTCAAGTTGTCCTTGCTTTAGTTGTTGATTCACAAGGTATGCCACTTGCATATGAAGTTTTTAAGGGAAGTTTAGGGGAAACCAAGACCCTTGTGCCTGTTTTAGAAAATATCAGAAATCGATTTTCAATTAATAATATTACAGTCGTCTGTGATCGTGGTTTAGCCAGCAAACCCAATGTGATAGCTTTGCAAGGGGCAAAATTTCATTTCGTTATTGCTACAAAGCTCAGGTCTATGTCCAAGAAATTAAAAATTAATGATCTATCTGCCTATTCGCTATTACCCGGTCAGCAAGAGGTTTCAGAAGGGGAGCGGGTTTTTATACGCACTATGAAACATCCTCAATATGACGACACATTGCTTATTGCTACTTACAGCCCTAAGAGAGCTAAAAAAGATAAAGGAGATCGAGATCGATTAATTGAAAAACTAAAAAAGAAACTTGCTGATGCATCTGATGAGACTTCTGTCAAAAAAGTGATTAGCAATGGAGGGTATAAGAAATTTACAAACATTAAAGAAGGTTCTTTGATAACGCTCAATGAGAAAGCGATAGAAGAAGATGCAAAATGGGATGGTTTCCATGGTATTGCAGTATCGAATAGTTCAAAACTCACTGTTGATCAGGCTTTAAGTCGCTATCGTGATCTTTATCATGTGGAGGAGGCATTCAGAGTAGTAAAATGTACTCTGAAAACACGACCCGTTTTTCATTGGGTACCGCACCGTATCCGCACACATGTATTGCTCTGCTTTATGAATTTATTTCTGGAAAGATTTTTAGAGCAGCTTCTAAGAAAGGAGGGAACTCCATTGACACCTGATCGCATTAGGTATGCCCTTTCCGGAGTACATACAATGATTTTCGAAGAGTCAGGAACTCAAAAAGTGAGTGAAATGCGATCTTCTCTTTCCGAAGAGGCTACAAAAATATTAAACGCATTAAAAATATCAACTGATCGATCGGCTCAACTATGTTACGTTTAGATTTGTCTGTATTGTTGAGCACAAAAAATAGGGTAATATCGATGGGAAACATAAAATTCAGTGCGAATTTGATTAAAGAAAGCCAATACCTTATAGTGTCAACTGTTTCAATATGCCATAACAGATACCGTTCTCATAAGCCATTTTCAGTAAAAGTGAAACAGTATACACCAATCAGCGCGAATTTGATTAAAGAAAGTCCATACCCTATAGTGTCAACTGTTTCAATATGCCATAACAGATACCGTTTTCATAAGCCATTTTCAGTAAAAGTGAAACAGTATACACCAATACGTTTAATGCACACTGTCACGGGTAAAAATGACGAAACATAACTATCTAAATATTCTAAGGGCATTATTTGATAAAAAGAAGGTCCTCAATATGTCGGAAGTTTGTAGGGCTCTGAGCACAATGTCGCGAACCACTGGATTTCGATACCTGCGAGAGCTGCACCACCTAACCAGTTATACCCATAACGGGAAATACTATACCATTCCAGGAATAGCTCAGTTTGATACCAATGGTTTTTGGCACTTTGAGGAAATTGGATTTTCCATCTACGGCACACTCATCGATACTTTGCATCAGGTGATCACTCAGTCTGTGAATGGAAAATCCAATGCTGAGTTAGAAAAGCATTGCAAAGTTAGGGTCCAGGCTGCTTTGCGGACCTTATTGCATTCCAAAAGAATAGCCCGAGTAAAACTAAAGAAGAGATACCTCTATGTGAGTATTGATCCAAGTATCATTGATCGTCAGATCAGAAAACGCTTAGAAGTGGAGCCTTACAACACCTAATGTGTTGTGTCTAAAAAATAGTTTGTAAACATCTTAGAATGAGATGTTTACAAAACAAGTGTCAAAGTCGGGTTTACCAAAGTACCTGATATAGAACCTACCAATAATCTCGCTGAAAGGGACTTAAGAAAATTAGTCCTTTGGAGATGCAAGAGCTATGGCACATGCAGTGAACAAGGAAAAAGGTTTGTAGAAAGAGTCACCACAGTGGCTCAGACTTTGAAAAAACAATCTAGAAATATTTTGGCATTTATTCAAGAAGTGATCGCAAGCTTTTACCCTAAGAAACCCACGCCATTCGTATCAGAAGTGATGGGGTTTTAACGTCTCATTTCATTTCCCGAGGGAGGGAGGTGAATATTTACATTTCATTTTTTGTTCTTTTCTTTCCCTTGCTTTTAAAAGAGCTGCTGCTGATAGTGTACAAGCCAACTTAGATCGTTTTTTGTCATATGAGCGTATATCTTCAAGAAATTTTTTATACATGATAGATCGATGAATTACTATTTTATTTTTTTCAAATTCTATTAATGGTGGGTTTAATATGTCTGCAATATCCGTTGGTTTTTCATAAACTTTCCTGTACTCTCGGCATTTTTCCCAGTCTATAATCACTTTATTTAATGCACTACTAATACTAATTTTCAAATTAGGCTCGATTAAACAAGATGCATGGGCAGATATACATAAACGATTTGAAGATAGCGAAAAATCACTTAGATCTATTTCTTCTGCTAAAACAGAGACGTAATGGTCCCAATCTTTATAACCATATGCGTGCCTTACTGCATTAATTTTGGTGAATATAGAGCTTTTTAAAGAATCCCAGCTCTCCATAGAAATGGGCACAGAATCAAACGCCTGTTCTATTTTCTCTTGTTTTTCTATAATTTTTTCCAAATTTATTAAACCTTTTAGTGCCTGATATACCTTGTCTAGCTCTGTGAAGCATTTAGTAAGAGTTGTTTTTATTGTTTTTATTTCGGCATCTTTTTGCTCACCCCACTTCAGAAGTGTTCTAATCGCGTATGGAATTCCTAAGGGGATACAGAGACAAACAGATGCCCAGGTTGGTAATTCAAACTGTTGTTCAATATCACTTGTAGTTGACTGGCGCTCCTTTTCCATACCCTTCCATATTTCATCTGCTTTTTGTGGATCTTCTTGTAAAGAGCCTTTTCGACCCATGACAAATTTTTGTAAAATATTCAATTGATTTCTAAGGGCTTCGGCTTCACTTTCTGCATAAGCTATAATTTCTTTATCATCTACAAGTTTACGGATAGCAGAAATATTAAGAGTGCCGATAATAGCATTCTCATATTTTCTGATGCAGTCGTGGACAATGATTTTATCATATTCTTTTACAAGCTTGGGGTCTATCTCAGCTAGATGTAAAAATTGCCCAATTTCAGGGTTTGTTTTGGAAAGTATTACATTGATTAGGCTAGACTCTAAAACTTGTTGTTCAAATTCTTCAAAGCTTTTGAAATAAAGGTGATAGTCCTTTTGATTCATTATTTTCTGTTTTAAATCCTCCGAGAATCTCTCATCTAATAATTTGACATCGGCTGGATCTAAATGAGAAATGGAAGGCGTTGATGGGATCGGAATATCCTTTGTAAAAAGACGTGACAAACAAAAACGGAGAAGAGAGGGATTTTCTAACTCATTAAATCGCAGAATCTGTTTCAGCCCAATTGCCTTTAATAGGTCATTCTCTCTCTCCTCTATATTTTGTCTACTCTTTTGTTTTTCTTCAGTTTCCGGTAGAGATTGGTTAGCATTTTGCATTCTGTTTTGCTGCAGTTTGGCAAGTTTTTGTTTATTTTCTTCAATGGTGGTCTGTAAAGCTGGGATGCTTGTAACTAGCTGAGAAAGTTGTTTTATAATTGCCTCGCACCCTTTTTCTTCATCTGTTGGAGCCAATTGTTCTTTCTTTTGATGTTCTTCTATTGTCTTGATTCGAACATAGTCAGTATCTTTAGTATATTTAGTGATCCCTAATAAACAATTTTCTTTATTCTCGAAAAGACGACTTAATTTTAATGCAAGTTGCCCTACAGGGATGTATCTACCTTCGGTATTTGTAATGGATTCTAATACTAGAATTTTAGGATGGAATTTCTTAATCAATGTCTTTAAAGCACATTCCATCCCTAAAGAAATAATGGGACCGTGACTATCATCAAATCCGGGATAATCGACGATGACTAGACCTTTGACGCACTCGATACTAGGTAAGAATGTACAAGAGATCGCCCCTTCATGTCCGATGATCTTCGTTTGCTCATTTTTCGATTCGTAGTGAAAATCTTTGAAAATCATTTGATCGCCACGTAAAAAACAGAAGGTTGTGGATTTACCCGCCCCTGATCTTCCTAATAAAAACAAGATATTCTGACTATCAGGAGGAATAGACAGCTCTACCTTTTTCACTACTGCCTGTCTTATCTCTAAGACGATGTGGGACAATGAGGAAAAACTCATTTTCTTAACTGCCGCTAGTCGATCGTTCCAACTACTGAGTGATTTCATGGATAAAAGATGATCGTAGAGATGAAAGTAGCTTTGGTCTAACAATTCGTCTAAATAGCCGGGGTAATTTTGGCTATCT
>Ga0207006_1147_pt1 | contig 12083 bp, 5 predicted proteins | sample Alteio_BWMinCont_84_FD_153497 | JGI IMG/M metagenome (GOLD analysis project Ga0207006, IMG submission 153497) | Enriched cells from forest soil in Barre Woods Harvard Forest LTER site, Petersham, Massachusetts, United States -... | ecosystem: Environmental > Terrestrial > Soil > Temperate forest >...
CTTGGCCGGTGATATCACAATCTTTCTTTATCCCCTCGGGGTTAAATAAAGGTATTCGGTTTTGCTGTTACGCATCCTTAAGTCGACAAGTTCGTCCTGCTTCGCTGCTTCACGGCAGCTTTGCAGGATGAGACATGAAAGTAATTCTGCTTGGCTCGCAAGAGCGAGGCAGAAACCCTCGATTAAGGTTCTGCTGTACAACAGAACCAAGTGGTTTTGAGTAGTGCCTTCGGGCATTGCTCTACACAAACCAATTCAAACTTGAGAGTTTGATCATGGCTCAGAACGAACGCTGGCGGCAGGCTTAACACATGCAAGTCGAGCGCTGTAGCAATACAGAGCGGCGCACGGGAGAGTAATACGTGGGAACCTACCCTTTGGTTCGGAATAACGTCGGGAAACTGACGCTAATACCGGATAAGCCCTTCGGGGGAAAGATTTATTGCCGAAGGATGGGCCCATGTTGGATTAGCTAGTTGGTGGGGTAACGGCCTACCAAGGCAACGATCCATAGCTGGTCTGAGAGGATGATCAGCCTCACTGGGACTGAGACACGGCCCAGACTCCTACGGGAGGCAGCAGTGGGGAATATTGGACAATGGGGGCAACCCTGATCCAGCCATGCCGCGTGAGTGATGAAGGCCTTCGGGTTGTAAAGCTCTTTTGGCGGGGACGATGATGACGGTACCCGCAGAATAAGCTCCGGCTAACTTCGTGCCAGCAGCCGCGGTAATACGAAGGGAGCTAGCGTTGTTCGGAATTACTGGGCGTAAAGGGCGTGTAGGCGGCTTGGCAAGTTGGGTGTGAAAGCCCAGGGCTCAACCCTGGAATTGCACTCAAGACTGCCTTGCTTGAATTCGGTAGAGGTTGGTGGAATTCCCAGTGTAGAGGTGAAATTCGTAGAGATTGGGAAGAACACCCGTGGCGAAGGCGGCCAACTGGACCGACATTGACGCTGAGACGCGAAAGCGTGGGGATCAAACAGGATTAGATACCCTGGTAGTCCACGCTGTAAACGATGCATGCTAGACGTTGGAAGGCTCACGCTTTCCAGTGTCGCAGCTAACGCACTAAGCATGCCGCCTGGGGAGTACGGCCGCAAGGTTGAAACTCAAATGAATTGACGGGGGCCCGCACAAGCGGTGGAGTATGTGGTTCAATTCGACGCAACGCGAAGAACCTTACCAGCCTTTGACATGTCCACTATGGACCTGAGAGATCAGGTCCTTCACTTCGGGTGGGTGGAACACAGGTGCTGCATGGCTGTCGTCAGCTCGTGTCGTGAGATGTTGGGTTAAGTCCCGCAACGAGCGCAACCCTCATCTTCAGTTGCCCCCGGGTCAGGCCGGGCACTCTGAAGAAACCGCCGGTGACAAGCCGGAGGAAGGCGGGGATGACGTCAAGTCCTCATGGCCCTTACAGGCTGGGCTACACACGTACTACAATGGTGGTGACAGTGGGCAGCGAAGGCGCGAGCCGGAGCCAATCCCCAAAAGCCATCTCAGTTCAGATTGCACTCTGCAACTCGAGTGCATGAAGTTGGAATCGCTAGTAATCGCAGATCAGCACGCTGCGGTGAATACGTTCCCGGGCCTTGTACACACCGCCCGTCACGCCATGGAAGTTGGTTTTACCTGAAGCCGGTTGGCTAACCGCAAGGAGGCCGCCGACCACGGTAAGGTCAATGACTGGGGCGAAGTCGTAACAAGGTAGCCGTAGGGGAACCTGCGGCTGGATCACCTCCTTTCTAAGGATTTGAATGCTGAGCGCTCTCACGGGCTCTCACACTCAAACTTAGCATTCGATATCTCGCTGTTCCGGGCCATCGTGCCTTGTTCAGCCGGTCGCCGTCGGCGCATCCCTTCTCCAGAGGCCAAATTCAGAAAGTCAGGATCAACGGTTTCGGCCGCCTGATGCCTGAACCTGATACGGGCTTGTAGCTCAGCTGGTTAGAGCGCGCGCTTGATAAGCGTGAGGTCGAAAGTTCAAATCTTTCCAGGCCCACCAGTTTATGGTGCGCGATCGGGGCTGTAGCTCAGCTGGGAGAGCACGTGCTTTGCAAGCATGAGGTCGTCGGTTCGATCCCGATCAGCTCCACCATCAAAAGCTGGTTTAAAAATCTCTGGAGAAGCAACTCAATTCCGTCGCGTCTGCGATGGATGATCTTGGACATGGTAAAGAAAGTTTTGTGATCGATCGATTGGTTCCGCTGCAAACGGAATCATTCGAGAGGAAAATTATATGTTTCATCCACGTCATGTCCTGCGGCTGCCGAGCTTCGGGATACGAGGAAACGGAGGGTGAAACGGTCGGAAGAAAGCCACGGTTTGTCCTCCACCCCGAAGGTGGATCAGGGGCAATCAGCAAATTTCAATGTCAGCCCGTGACGCAGATCGAATGCAGGCCCTGCTCCTTGTTTGCAGGATTTGCATTCACACCAAACAGATCTGGCTTCTGATAAGGATCAAGTATGACAAGAGCATTTGGTGGATGCCTTGGCACTGAGAGGCGATGAAGGACGTAACACGCTGCGAAAAGTTCCGGGGAGCCGCGAGTGGGCTTTGATCCGGAAATGTCCGAATGGGGCAACCCACACCGTAAGGTGTATCTTCACCTGAATACATAGGGTGACGAAGCAAACCCGGGGAACTGAAACATCTCAGTATCCGGAGGAAAGGAAATCAACCGAGACTCCGCGAGTAGTGGCGAGCGAAAGCGGATCAGGCCAGTTCTTCTGTTTTTTAAACCAGAACCAAATGGAAATTTGGGCCATAGAGGGTGATAGCCCCGTATGGGTAGATAGAAAACAGGAGGCTCGAGTAGGGCGGGACACGTGCAATCCTGCCTGAACATGGGGGGACCACCCTCCAAGCCTAAGTACTCCTCAGTGACCGATAGTGAACAAGTACCGTGAGGGAAAGGTGAAAAGCACCCCAATGCGGGGAGTGAAAGAGTACCTGAAACCGAATGCTTACAAACAGTTCGAGCGCGCAAGCGTGAGAGCGTACCTTTTGTATAATGGGTCAGCGAGTTAGTCTATGCAGCAAGCTTAAGCCGTTAGGTGGAAGCGAAGCGAAAGCGAGTCTGAATAGGGCGCCTTAGTTGCATGGATTAGACCCGAAACCTGATGAGCTAGCCATGGCCAGGCTGAAGGCAGGGTAACACCTGCTGGAGGGCCGAACCCACGTTTGTTGAAAAAAACGGGGATGAGCTGTGGCTAGGGGTGAAAGGCCAATCAAATCAGGAAATAGCTGGTTCTCCGCGAAATCTATTTAGGTAGAGCCTTGGATAATAACCTTCGGGGGTAGAGCACTGGATGGGCTAGGGGGGCGCGAGCCTTACCAAACCCAACCAAACTCCGAATACCGAAGAGTTCAGTCCAGGAGGCAGACTATGGGTGCTAAGGTCCGTAGTCGAGAGGGGAAGAGCCCAGACCACCGTCTAAAGTCCCCAAATCGTGACTAAGTTGGAAAGGATGTGGGAAGGCCAAGACAGCCAGGAGGTTGGCTTAGAAGCAGCCATCCTTTAAAGAAAGCGTAATAGCTCACTGGTCTAGACAAGCCGGCCCGCGCCGAAGATGTAACGGGGATTAAGTCACGTACTGAAGACGTGGATTCATACGCAAGTATGAGTGGTAGCGGAGCGTTCCGTAAGCCTGCGAAGTTTGACCCGGAAGGGCAGATGGAGGTATCGGAAGTGAGAATGCTGACATGAGTAACGATAAAGGGTGTGAGAGACACCCTCGCCGTAAGTCCAAGGGTTCCTGCGCAAGGTTAATCCTCGCAGGGTGAGCCGGCTCCTAAGGTGAGGCCGAAAGGCGTAGCCGATGGCAACACGGTTAATATTCCGTGGCCTGCTGGTGGTGACGGAGGTTCGAGGTGGTTCGTGATTATCGGATTTCACGGGCCGTCAACAATCTTCCAGGAAAGAGCCCCAGCGTATAGGCCGTACCCTAAACCGACACAGGTGGACGAGTAGAATATACTCAGGCGCTTGAGAGAATGGTGTTGAAGGAACTCGGCAAATTGCTCTCGTAACTTCGGGAGAAGAGAGCCCCGTCTAAACGCAAGTTCGGACGGGGGGCACAGAAATGGGGGTGGCGACTGTTTATCAAAAACACAGGACTCTGCGAAGTCTCCCAAGACGACGTATAGGGTCTGACGCCTGCCCGGTGCTGGAAGGTTAAGGAGAGAGGTGCAAGCCTTGAACCGAAGCCCCAGTAAACGGCGGCCGTAACTATAACGGTCCTAAGGTAGCGAAACTCCTTGTCGGGTAAGTTCCGACCTGCATGAATGGCGTAACGACTTCCCCACTGTCTCCAACACCAACTCAGTGAAATTGAATTCCTCGTGAAGATGCGGGGTTCCCGCGGTTAGACGGAAAGACCCTATGAACCTTTACTATACCTTTGCAGTGGTATTAGGGATCGCATGTGTAGAATAGGTGGGACGCGTTGAAGTCCGGGCGCTAGCTCGGATGGAGCGGTCAGTGAAATACCACCCTTGTGTTCCTTGATATCTAACTTAGCCTGGTTTTACACGGGCAAGGACCCTGCATGGCGGGTAGTTTGACTGGGGCGGTCGCCTCCCAAAGCGTAACGGAGGCGCGCGATGGTTAGCTCAGGATGGTCGGAAATCATCCGCTGAGTGCAATGGCACAAGCTAGCCTGACTGCGAGACTAACAAGTCAAGCAGAGACGAAAGTCGGTCATAGTGATCCGGTGTTTCTTCGTGGAAGGGACATCGCTCAACGAATAAAAGGTACTCTAGGGATAACAGGCTGATAGCGCCCAAGCGTCCATAGCGACGGCGCTGTTTGGCACCTCGATGTCGGCTCATCACATCCTGGGGCTGGAGAAGGTCCCAAGGGTTCGGCTGTTCGCCGATTAAAGTGGTACGTGAGCTGGGTTCAAAACGTCGTGAGACAGTTTGGTCCCTATCTGCCGTGGGTGTAGGAGTGTTGAGAGGAGCTGTCCCTAGTACGAGAGGACCGGGATGGACATACCTCTGGTGTACCGGTTGTCGCGCCAGCGGCAGCGCCGGGTAGCTATGTATGGACGAGATAAACGCTGAAAGCATCTAAGCGTGAAACTCACCTCAAAACCAGCACTCCCCAAGAGCCGTGATAGACCATCACGTTGATAGGCCGGATGTGGAAGAGCCGTAAGGCTTGCAGCTAACCGGTACTAATAGCTCACTAGGCTTGATCCTTATCAGAGGTTGATAACCCAACTTCCGACCATAATTTTCCTCATTTCTTTCATCCGCCCCGACGACCTGGTGGTTATTGCGGGGGATCTGCACCCGATCCCATTCCGAACTCGGACGTGAAAGCCCCCAGCGCTGATGGTACTGTGTCTTAAGACCCGGGAGAGTAAGTCACTGCCAGGTCTTCGGGGCGGATGGAGGAAATTCCGATCACAAACTTTCTTGCCTGTCTGTTTTTTCCCAAAACTTTATCGATATAAGCAGAGCGCATTTTGGCGCTGCACTTTCGGCTGCCTAAAATTCGACGGTGAGGCCGATGCTGCCGAACCGGTCGTCGTGCCCCTGCTGGCCGTAGAATTCCTTGGTACGCTCAATAACCGAGAAATCCAGCCGCACATGGGTTGACCAGAATATGGATGCGCCGGCAATGAGATCAGCGACCAGCGGCTTCTTATCGACGCTCATGCTGTCTTCCCAGGTATTTCCGTCGAGAAAGATATTACGGCCGACGGCCCGCCCCTGCGCGCCGGCAAACAAATACCATCCCCAATTGCCATCCAGCCGGTCCTTATCGAACCAGCCGGTGCCGGAAAGGCTTGGCCGGATATGGCTCGGCCCGTAATCGGCGGCGAGATTATGGCCGATACGAAAGAGTGCTGAGGTTTCGCCGTAGGTGAAGATATTGCCAAGTGTGCCGCCGAGTTCCGGGATCGCATCCACCGCGAACGTATCGTTGAGCGGCTGCGTAAAACGCCATTTGCGTTCGTAGCTGAACACAACACCCGGTTCGTTGTGTATCTGGTTGTTCCAGCCGGCCGCTGCCTGCACGCCGATAAACTGGTGCCAGTCATTTTGTACCAACCTGCCCAGGGCGGCCGGCCCCACCATGCCGAACAGCAATTCGGCATTTTCCAGCTGGTCATAGTTGGTAGTCTTGGTCTGCTGCAGCAGGCTGGCACCGGTATAAAGCCAAGCGCCATAAGGCCGATCGTTCGGTTGCGGCACGGATGTATGGATTGCCGTCGGCGTAAAGATGCTCTGGCCGAGCGCCGTCCAGTCATATTGGCGTTTGAATAAACCGGCGCCATCGAAAATCGGCGTAGTGTCCGATAACCAGCTGAACGGCGCGTTCCACGGACTATCGGATGCCACATCGCCGGGCAGCCATGAAAAACGCAGCCCTTGCGTATAATGCCGGTCATCGTCAGACGTAAAAGTATCGTTCTCCTCGACTGCCATAAGACGCCCCTCTTCGGCCCGCGCCGGCAACGCCAGCAGCAGGGTGAGAACGGGCATGTAAATGAGAAGCTTCGATTGCATGCACTTACCTCGAATCGATTCAATTGACCTCAAAGTGAGCTTATAAAACCCTTTCCGGCAGCGGAATCGGGTTGTTGCACCTGCCATTTAGCTCTGCTATTTCGAGGCCGGGATTAGCATTGAATTTAGGCATGGAAAGGGCTCCTTTTGACGCACGCCGACCCGACCTCGACAGGCCCTGTTATAGCCGGCGAAATGGCCGTGCTGGCCCGCCGTTATGCCGGTGCGTTGTATGATCTGGCTGAGGAGCAGAAAAACGTCGAAGGAGTGGCCGCTGATTTGCGTACCTTACGCAATCTCGGCCGTGAAAGCGCCGAATTTCGTCGACTGGTTGATAACCCGCTGACGCCCCGCGCACAGCTGATTAAAACCGTCGAGCAGATTGCCGCGGCCGGCAAACTCAATCCCCTCACCGGGAAATTCCTGGTGGTGGTCGCCCGCAATCGCCGGCTGCCGATCATTGAGGCGATGTGCGACGCTTATCTGGGTAATCTTGCGGCGCGGCGCGGCGAATTCACGGCTGAGGTGCGTACCGCACGACCGCTCAACCCCACGCAACAGGATCATCTGTCACGGCAATTGCAGGCGTTGGCCGGCGGCAAGGTGCATATGAGTGTGGCCGAGGATGAAAGTTTGCTTGGCGGCATTACCGTCAAGATCGGTTCGCGTCTCATCGACGCCTCGATCAAGAGCAAGCTGGCAAAACTGGAACGCCAGCTTAAATCGCAATCGTTAAGCGCTTTGGAAGGAGCGGCGTAAGATCATGGATATTCGCGTCTCGGAAATTTCCTCCATCCTCAAGCAACAGATCGCCGGTTTCAGCGGAACGGCAGAAGTGGCCGAAGTGGGCCAGGTGCTGTCGGTCGGCGACGGCGTCGCCCGCATTTACGGTCTCGACAATGTGCGCGCCGGTGAAATGGTGGAGTTCGCCAACGGTGTTAAGGGCATGGCGCTCAATCTCGAATCCGACAATGTCGGCGTGGTTATTTTCGGCGACGATCGCGCGATCAAGGAAGGCGATATCGTCAAGCGCACCGGCGCCATCGTCGAAGCTCCCGTCGGCAAGGGCCTGCTCGGCCGCGTAGTCGACGCGCTCGGCAATCCTATCGACGGCAAAGGCCCGCTCAAGGATGTGAAGACCACACGCGTCGAAGTGAAAGCGCCCGGCATCATTCCACGCAAATCGGTAAGTGAGCCGATGCAGACGGGGCTTAAGGCAATCGACAGCCTGGTGCCGATCGGCCGCGGCCAACGCGAGCTCATCATCGGCGACCGCCAGACCGGCAAGACGGCCGTCGCCATCGACACCTTCATCAATCAGAAGACCGTCAATCTAGGCAACGACGAATCGAAGAAACTCTATTGCATCTATGTCGCGATCGGCCAGAAGCGCTCGACCGTGGCACAGATTGTGAAAACGCTGGAAGATGCCGGCGCGCTCCAATATTCGATCATCGTCGCGGCCACTGCGTCAGAACCGGCGCCGCTGCAATTTTTGGCACCCTACACTGCCTGCGCGATGGGTGAGTTTTTCCGCGATAACGGTATGCATGCACTCATCGTCTATGATGATTTGTCGAAGCAGGCGGTTGCCTATCGCCAGATGTCGCTGTTGCTGCGCCGCCCGCCCGGCCGTGAAGCCTATCCGGGCGACGTGTTCTACCTGCATTCCCGCCTGCTCGAACGCGCGGCAAAAATGAATGATAAGCAGGGCGGCGGTTCGCTCACGGCGCTGCCGGTGATCGAAACGCAGGCCGGCGACGTGTCTGCTTATATTCCGACCAACGTGATTTCGATCACCGACGGGCAGATCTTCCTCGAGACCGGTCTTTTCTATAAAGGCGTGCGGCCGGCTATCAATGTCGGTCTTTCGGTGAGCCGCGTTGGTTCCGCCGCGCAGATCAAGGCGATGAAGCAGGTGGCCGGTTCGATCAAGCTCGAGCTCGCGCAGTTCCGCGAAATGGAAGCTTTCTCACAATTCGCCTCCGATCTCGATCCGGCGACGCAGCGTTTGCTCAATCGCGGCCGTCGCCTCACGGAACTTCTCAAGCAGCCGCAATACGCGCCGCTGGCGGTCGAGGAACAGGTTTGCGTGATTTACGCCGGCGTGAAAGGTTATCTCGATAAGGTAAAAGCCGAAGACGTCTCGAAATATGAGCAAGGCCTGTTGCGCGAATTGCGCGGCCGCGGCGTTGAGATTCTTAACGCCGTCCGCGCCGACAAGCAATTCAAGCCGGAGACCGAGGAAAAGCTAAAGGCGTTGCTGGAGAGTTACAGCAAACTGTTTGCGTAACGATCCTGCGTTTTCACCAAATTTTAGAGTTAATGAAACGCTAACGGCCGGTTTTTCTGGCCGAGAGTGGCTCGTCTTAACTGAGCTTTCGAATTTCTTAACCGATCTCTCGATATATTTGCCCAGCACATTTGAGCAGCTTGGCGTCAAATTTAGCGAAGTCGGATGACATGAATCGCATTGTTCGATTGGCGGCCGGCGTACTCGGTGCGCTCCTGATTCTTATCCCCCTCAATACAGAGGCGCAGACCTGCCTTCCGTCGGTTGCCCAAACGCTCGGCCTTGATCCTCATCACACAACCATTGCCGGTGGTGCAGGGATGGGTGGAACGCAATTGGCGGCCCATGACACGATTGTCATTCGGGCGCCGACTCCTACCGATCCCACTCCACCGCCGTGCCGCTCCATCACCAATAATAGCAACGTAAGCTATTTCGTTCCTTGGAACACTCCGTTCGAATGGCAAAAATTTCTCAATGCCGCCGGCAGCCTGCCGGGCGTAACGGTGGGTGCATGCTGCGCACCGGATGCTACCCAAACGATCTGTGGCGTCCCCATCGGAACCATGAATGGCACCGCCAACAATAATCTTGGCGCCCGCTGGCTCGGGGTACCAACTTATCAAAATATTAGCCCCAACCCCAATCTCCATATTCCGTCTGCCGATGCCGGGCCAGATGTTCCCTATTGGGGTGGCGGTAATGACGTGGTCGGGCCCATTTACGCCTGCAATGCACTTGGCCCCGGGGTTGATTTCGCGGCGACTTTCGTATGTGAAGATGGTGTGTGGGTTCAGACCCATTCGGTTGGCAGCTGCACGGCTATCCACGGCGCCTGCAATCCCAGCGCCATCCCACCCGGCGGATTTGCGACTTTTCCGACCTCTCAATCGGTGCAAGACACGCTCTGCGGCTCTGGCAGCGAGTTCCAAAATCTCACCGGCACCGGCCCCTGGAGCTGGGAGTGCTATGGAACTTTGAGCACCGCGACATGCACGGCACCTCTACTCACCGTGACGGACGGTGTTTGCGGTCCGACCAGCGGTACCAGTGTGGTGAGCGCACCTACCCTCAACCTGTGCGCGGAAGGCTCAGCGGGAGCCGTGGTTCCCAACGCGACCAATAGCGTATGGAGCTGGATGTGCTCCGGCCTCGATGGCGGCACCAACGCATTATGTCAGGCTTTCAATGCCAATCCCGCGGGCACCTGTGGTGTGGCGAATGGCACGACCGTATTTACGGCGCCAAGCATGCCGAGCGAGCTTTGCGCACCCGGCGATACAGCTTCGGCTGTCACGGTTTCTGGCGGCACATGGACCTGGACCTGCAGCGGGCCCGGCGGCGGCCCGATAGTCGCCTGCGGCGCGAATAACGCCAATCCTACCGGCATTTGCGGCAGTGATAATGGCCAAACCTTGAACAGCCCGCCGGTCAATCTTTGCGCGGGTGGCACCCCGTCGGTGGTGGTTAATCATGCTGGCCTTTTCTGGACCTGGGCCTGCTCGCAGATCGGTGGCGGTGCCACTGCGAATTGCGAAGCTTTCAATGCAGGCGCGCCTGTGTGCGGCCCGGCCAATGGAACCACCCTTGCTTCAGCGCCGCCTGTGACTGCGCTTTGCACGAGCGGAACACCGGGCAGTTATGTGACGACGGCCAATAGCTGGACCTGGGTATGCAGCAACGGCGCTGTGTCCATTTCCTGTTCTGCCAATAATGCGGTGGCACCTATCAACGGCGCCTGCGGCGGTGCAGCCGGCATTCCAGTGCTGACGGCGCCCACGACCGGCCTCTGCGGCACCGGAACAGCGAGCGCCGTAAGCGGCAGCGGTCCATGGAACTGGACCTGCAGTGGCTTGAACGGCGGCGCCACTGCCCCCTGTTCTGCCCCCTTGATGGCTTCCTTTAACGGCACTTGCGGTCCGAGCAACGGCACCACTGTGCCGAACGCGCCGGATGTCAATCTGTGCGATACCGGTACCCCAAGCGCCGTAACCGGCACCGGCCCATGGAACTGGACCTGCACCGGCGGGGGCGGAGGCGTCCCGGCTAGCTGCTCGGCCGATCTGTGTAATGCCTGCACCGGCACGATCAGCCGCGCAATTTCTTTCCCACGCACCGGCGTAGCTGGTGCCTGCCAGGCGACCGGCGTTACGGGCTGGACGGAAACCGATGCTCTTGTGACCTCGAATGTCGGGCTCGGCTCGCTCACCATACAGTGGACAGACGTATTCGGCGGCTACTCGTCCTCGATCAATGAAGGCGCCGCGCCTTGGCCGCAATTCTGCTCGCCCTGCTATCTCAAATTCCAGAATGTCACCAATGTCGGCACGCAAGTAAATTCTGATAATGGGGCGTGCCCGCCCGGCGAAAACGCCGGCAGCTTTGTGCCCGCCAGCGGCGTGAACGTTCACCCTTAAAAGCTTTAAATAACGCGATTCGGCGGGGTTTGCGGAATCGCCGGTCTGTGCTTTAAGGAAGAGAACCTCTCTTTCCTTTACAGCCCGATGACGGATATCCATTTCGCCCAATTATTTTCCGCGCTCATTGAAGGCATCGGGCTGGTGCTGTCGCCCTGCATCCTGCCGATTCTGCCGATAACGCTGGCCGCCTCGATCGATGGCGGCAAAATGCGGCCGCTCGGCATCATTACCGGTTTTATCGGCGCCTTTACCGCTTTTGCCCTGTTGTCGCGGCAGCTGTTCGTGAAACTCCATCTTGATCCCGGAATCGCGCGCGATACGGCGATCGCTTTTCTCGTCCTGTTTGGACTGGTCATGCTGTCCAGAAAACTATCGGACAAACTGCTCGGCATATCGCAAGGGCTGGCCGATGTCGGGCAGAACCTGGCGGCGCGCTGGAACGAGAACAAAAGCTTTGTAAGCGGCGTCGCGATCGGCGGGCTTATCGGCCTTATCTGGACGCCGTGCGCTGGGCCGATCATGGCCGCTGCCATCGTGCAGATCGTGCAGGCCAAGACCGATCTTGAAGTAACCCTCACCGTCATCATGTTCGCACTCGGCGCGGGCCTGCCGATGCTGCTCATCGCACTGCTCGGGCGTAAAGTGACCAATTCTCTTGGCTTCTTCAAGCAGCATAGCCTCGCCGTGAGGCGCACGATCGGGATCGTCATCATTGCGATGGCAGCACTTATTTATTCGGGCCTCGATGTGCAGCTTGTTGCGTTATCCGTCAACCCGGAACCTGAGCTATCGCCGGCCAGAAACAACAGCGCGCTGGCGACCTCCCTCCTCGCCAAACCCTAT
>Ga0207006_1132_pt1 | contig 12021 bp, 9 predicted proteins | sample Alteio_BWMinCont_84_FD_153497 | JGI IMG/M metagenome (GOLD analysis project Ga0207006, IMG submission 153497) | Enriched cells from forest soil in Barre Woods Harvard Forest LTER site, Petersham, Massachusetts, United States -... | ecosystem: Environmental > Terrestrial > Soil > Temperate forest >...
AGCGAACCAATTACTTCCTGGCGCCCGCACCGCCGGAAACATTGACCTCGTCCTTAAGCTGCTTGCCGGCGCGGAATTTCGGCAAGCGCGAGGCCTTGATCTGGATTTCCTCGCCGGTACGTGGGTTGCGGCCCTTGGAGGCGTTGCGCTTCGAGACATAGAAATTGCCGAAGCCGACCAGACGAACTTCCTCGCCTTTCTTGAGGCTGTTTTCGATTGTGCTGAGACATGCATCGATGACTGCCGAGACACAGCTCTTCGACAGGTCCATTTTTTGCAGCGATTTGTTCTCGCACACGGCCGCGATAAATTCATTCTTGTTCACGGGGTGGCTCCTTGCAGTTTGAGTTGGGGTGCCGGATCAGATTTTCGTACTACTGTGCGAATCTGCCGTCCTACAACGCAAATCTAGACATCCGCTTTTCGGCCTGTCAATCAGCGGGGCCGAAAGAATCGCGGTTTTCTGCCGATTCGACGCGAAAAGTGCAAAGACTCGGGTAGTAAAAAAGCGCAATTAGTTAATAAAGCGCCTTTTTACGCACATGTTTAAGATTCCGGATTAACGCCGATTCTCAGTGCCGCACGACGTCGGACGATTCATCGTCGCTGCGCTTGCGCGCTTTTTCCGCCGCCAGCTCAGCCGCTTCGTCCCACTCGATCGGCGTGAGCGGCTTGGTGAGCGCGAATTTGAGAACCTCATCGACCGTATTGATGAAGATGATCTTGAGACCCTTCTTCACATTGTCCGGGATCTCGGTGAGGTCCTTCTCATTCTCCTTGGGAATGAGCACGGTGGTGAGGCCACCACGCAAAGCCGCCAGCAGTTTTTCCTTGAGGCCGCCGATCGGCAGCACGCGACCGCGCAGCGTGATTTCGCCGGTCATGGCGACATCCTTGCGTACCGTTATGCCGGTCATTACCGACACGATCGAGGTTACCATGGCGACGCCGGCGCTGGGGCCATCCTTGGGTGTCGCACCTTCCGGCACGTGCACGTGGATGTCGCGCTTTTCCAGCAGTGGCGGCCGGATGCCGAACGCGACCGCGCGCGCCTTCACATAGCTTTCCGCCGCCTGCACGGATTCGCGCATCACATCGCCGAGCTTGCCGGTGATGGTGATCTTGCCCTTGCCAGGCAATGCGACTGCTTCGATCGAGAGCAATTCGCCGCCAACTTCGGTCCAGGCGAGGCCGGTGGTGACACCGACCAGATCGTCGGGCTCCACTTCGCCGAAGCGGAACTTCTTGACGCCTGCGTATTTTTCCAAATTGCGGCGTGTGACATGGATCGATTTGAGGCTCTTGACAAGGATTTCCTTGATCGCCTTGCGCGCGAGATTGGCGATCTCGCGTTCCAGGTTACGCACACCAGATTCGCGCGTGTAATAACGCAGGATATCCCGTATCGCATCTTCCGAAATCGAAAACTCGCCATTCTTGAGGCCATGCTCCTTGGTGATTTTCGGCAGCAAATGGCGTTGCGCGATTTCGATCTTCTCGTCCTCGGTGTAACCCGAGAGGCGGATGATCTCCATGCGGTCCATCAGCGGCTGCGGCATGCGCAGCGTATTCGCCGTGCATACGAACATCACGTCCGACAGATCGTAATCGACCTCGAGATAATGATCGTTGAAGGTGTTATTCTGTTCGGGGTCCAGCACCTCAAGCAGCGCCGACGACGGATCGCCGCGCCAGTCGGAGCCGAGCTTATCGACCTCGTCGAGCAAGAACAGGGGATTGGACGATTTCGCCTTCTTCATGCCCTGAATGATCTTGCCGGGCATCGAGCCGATATAAGTGCGGCGATGGCCGCGGATTTCGGCCTCATCTCGCACGCCGCCCAATGACATGCGCACAAAATTGCGGCCGGTCGCTTTGGCAATCGATTTCCCAAGCGAGGTCTTGCCGACGCCGGGCGCGCCGACCAGGCACAGGATCGGGCCCTTGAGCTTCTGCTGGCGCTGCTGCACGGCGAGATATTCGAGAATGCGCTCCTTCACTTTCTCGAGCCCGTAATGATCCTCGTCGAGCACCTTCTGCGCGGCCTTGATATCGCGGCGCACCTTGGTGCGCTTTTTCCATGGAATCGCGAGCATCCAGTCGAGATAGTTGCGCACCACGGTCGCTTCGGCTGACATCGGGCTCATCGAGCGCAGTTTTTTGAGCTCGCCCAGCGCCTTTTCGCGCGCTTCTTTACTCATGCGCGTCTTGTTGATGCGGCCTTCGATTTCGGCAGACTCGTCGCGGCCTTCCTCGCCTTCGCCAAGCTCCTTCTGGATCGCCTTCATCTGCTCGTTGAGATAATATTCGCGTTGGGTCTTTTCCATCTGGCGCTTGACGCGGCTGCGGATGCGCTTTTCGACCTGCAACACGCCGATTTCGCCCTCCATATGGCCGAAGATCGCCTCGAGCCGTGCATTGACTTGCGGCTCTTCCAGCAATTTCTGTTTGTCGGCGATCTTGAGCGAGAGATGCGAGGCAATCGTGTCGGCCAGCTTGGCCGGATCGTCGATCTGATTGACCGAAACCAGCACTTCCGGAGGAATTTTCTTGTTGAGCTTGATATATTGCTCGAACTGATCGACGGCGGCGCGGGTGAGCGCGGCCAGCTCGCCCTTGTCGCCGACGAATTCATCAACCGGCTCGGCGAAAGCTTGGAAAAATTCGGCATTCTCGGTAAAGCGGCTTACGCGGGCGCGATGGCCGCCTTCGACCAGCACCTTAACCGTGCCGTCGGGCAATTTGAGCAATTGCAGTACTGTGCCGACAGTGCCGAAGGTGAACAGATCATCGCGGCCAGGATCGTCCTGCGAGGCGTTCTTTTGAGTGAGGAGCAGGATGTGCTTGTCGTCCTGCATGACGTCTTCGAGCGCGCGCACGGATTTTTCGCGGCCGACGAACAGGGGCACGATCATGTGCGGGAAAACGACGATGTCGCGCAGAGGAAGGACCGGGTAAAGCGCACCACCTGCAGCCTGTAAAACCATTTTCACTCCTTCCGAAACCCGGGAACCGGCTCAAAACGGCAGAATGCCTTGATTCTGCCGGCTTCTCTAGGGGGAATCCTATAAGCCGAACAGTTAATAAAATGGTATTTTCCCGCCCTGTTTCAAGTACGGTTAAAGCGTGTCTTTGCGGCCATAAGGAACTGGTCCGGAGCCACAATAAAATCCCACGAAAAGCAGGCCTATAGGCTTTATGCCGCACCCGAAAAGTGTTGGCGGATATTTACCATAATCGATAGTTATTCGTTTGGAGACCGAAATTCCGGCGGCCTGGCGCGAGTATGCAGCTAGGCGGGCTGGCATCCTGCCGCCAAAACGCTCGGCAAGAAAAATTGGAAAATCAGGCCTTGGCGACCGCTGCGCCGCCGCCGGCAGCCGCGCTCACGCGCCGTTCGCCATGGACATAGATCGGCTTGGCCTTGCCTTCGACCACATCTTTGTTGATGACGACCTTTTCGACATCGTCCATGCCGGGCAGCTCGAACATCGAATCGAGCAGCACGCTTTCCATGATCGAGCGCAGACCACGTGCCCCGGTTTTACGCGCAATCGCTTTCTGGGCGATGCCCTTAAGCGCGTCCTCGGTTACGTCGAGACTGATATCTTCCATCTCGAACAGGCGCTGGAACTGTTTGACCAGCGCGTTCTTCGGGCGCGTGAGAATATCGATGAGCGCATGTTCGTCGAGATCGGTAAGTGTCGCCACCACCGGCAGACGGCCGACGAATTCGGGAATAAGGCCGAATTTGAGCAAATCTTCCGGCTCGACTTCCTTGAGGATTTCGCCGGTGCGGCGTTCGTCGGGACCGCGCACATCGGCGCCGAAACCGATCGAGGAACCACGGCCGCGCGCCGAGATAATCTTTTCGAGCCCTGAAAAGGCGCCACCGCAGATGAAGAGAATGTTGGTAGTATCGACCTGCAAAAATTCCTGCTGTGGATGTTTACGGCCGCCCTGCGGAGGAACCGAGGCTACCGTGCCTTCCATGATCTTGAGCAGGGCCTGCTGCACGCCTTCGCCCGACACGTCGCGCGTGATCGACGGATTGTCGGATTTGCGGCTAATTTTATCGATTTCATCGATATAGACGATGCCGCGCTGGGCGCGTTCGACATTGTAATCGGCCGCCTGCAGCAGCTTAAGAATGATGTTCTCAACATCTTCGCCGACATAGCCCGCTTCGGTGAGCGTGGTCGCATCGGCCATAGTGAAGGGTACATCGATGATGCGCGCCAAAGTCTGCGCGAGCAGGGTCTTGCCGCAGCCGGTGGGGCCGACCAGCAGAATATTCGATTTCGCCAGTTCGACATCCGAATTGCGCGCGCCATGCGCGAGGCGTTTGTAGTGGTTATGCACCGCGACCGACAGCACGCGCTTGGCGTGTTCCTGGCCGATTACGTAATCGTCGAGCACCACCATGATATCTTTGGGCGTCGGTACGCCATCGCGCGATTTGACCAGCGTGGTCTTGCTTTCCTCGCGGATGATATCCATGCACAACTCGACGCATTCGTCGCAGATGAACACGGTCGGGCCCGCGATGAGCTTGCGCACTTCGTGCTGGCTCTTGCCGCAGAAGGAGCAGTACAGCGTGTTCTTGGAATCGGTCGAGGTCGATTTCGTCATCGGCTGCCCTTGGCCTCCCGCAGGCGGATTTCATTCAACTTACGAAAAGCATATCGCTTCTCTGGTTACCGGATTATTAAGCCTCCGTCCACTTCGGAGGCCGCAAAGAAACTATAAAAGTCAGTTTGCCGCGGCTTTGTAACAAATGCCATTTTCGCGGATGCAACAATCGGCGCTTCGATCAGCTACGAGGGCCTTGAATCAGCAAACAAAACCGTACCCCGCGCGCGCAGCAGCGTTTGCTGAACGGAACTTCATCATTACATATATAATAATCCAGCCGGCCTATTCCAACGCTCAGGCGGCTTTTTTGTCGGTCTCGGCGCCGCCGGGACGCTTCGTTACGACTTCGTCAATGAGGCCGAATGTTTTCGCCTCTTCGGCCGACATGAAGTTATCGCGCTCGACGGCGGTCGAAATCTTGTCGATCTGCTGGCCGGTATGCTTGACGTAGATCTCATTGAGCCGCTGGCGCAATTTGAGAATTTCGCGCGCCTGGATTTCGATATCCGTGGCCTGGCCCTGAGCACCGCCTGAGGGCTGATGGATCATAATGCGGCTATTCGGCAATGAATAGCGCTTGCCCTTGGCGCCTGCGCACAGCAGCAACGAGCCCATCGATGCCGCCTGGCCGATGCATACGGTTGAGACAGGGGCCTTGATATATTGCATGGTATCGTAAATCGAAAGGCCCGAGGTCACCACGCCACCTGGCGAATTGATGTAGAACGAGATTTCCTTATGCGGATTTTCGGATTCAAGGAACAGCAGCTGGGCACAGACCAGGCTCGCGACATGGTCGTCAACCGGGCCGGTCATGAAAATAATGCGCTCCTTGAGCAGGCGCGAATAGATGTCGAACGAACGTTCGCCGCGGGCGGTCTGTTCGACGACGATTGGCACCAGCGTGCTCATTTTTTCGACGGGATCAATTTCGGTAGGCATGGGGATCTCCTGATGCGAATGCTGAGGCCAGGTTAGGCTAAGTGAACGCACGAGGGCAAGTCGCGCTTTGCCGACGTTATAAAGATATGATGAGGAAGCGAAAATTCAAGGGCGTGGAGGATCAGTCCATTTCCTCAGGCATCTTGAGCAGCTGATCGGCAGCTACCTTGCGCTCGCTCACCTTGGCCTTGGCGAGGATATGGTCGATCACTTTTTCCTCGAGCAGGGGCGCGCGCAGGCGTTCCATCGCACCCTTGGTCTGCGTGAAATAATCGATCACGGCCTTTTCCTGGCCCGGGAAGCGCCGCGCTTCGGCGATCATCGCATTGCGTAATTCGGCCGGGCTAACCTCGAGCTTGTTGTGGCGCGCGACATCGGCCAGCAGAAGGCCGAGACGGATGCGCCGTTCGGCGATACCGCGATATTCCTTCTTGAGCTGTTCGTCGCTTTTGCCTTTTTCATCGTCCGGAATCTCGCCGCGCTTCTTGCCTTCCTCGACCTGCTTCCAGATGGCGTTGAATTCATTCTCGACCATGCCGGGCGGCAGCTCAAAATTGTGCATCTTGGCCAGTTCATCCAGCAGGTGGCGCTTGATAATCGCGCGGCTGATGCGTTCGTAATCGGCCGAAAGATCATGCGTGACGCGCTTTTTGAGTTCATCCAGCGAGGCAAGGCCGAGTTCCTTGGCGAGCTCGTCATTGAGCTCAATCGGCTTGTGTGCGCGCAGTTCTTTTACTTCGACCGCGAATTCGGCCGCTTTGCCGGCCAGTTCTGCTGCATGGTATTCGGCGGGGAAAGTTACCTTGATTTTCTTTTTATCGCCGGCTTTGCTGCCGACCAGCTGATCTTCGAATGTATCGATGAAGGATTTGGAGCCGAGCTCGAGGCTGTGATTTTCACCCTTCATGCCGGGCTGCGCCACACCATCAACGGTGCCGTCGAAATCGATCACCACGATATCGCCTTTTTGCGCGGCCCGTTTTTCCGTTACTGCTTCCGGCTCGCGCATGGATTTCGCGATGCGTTCGATCGCTTCCGTGACGGTCTTTTCCGGCACATCGGCGGTCACGCGCTCGAGCGCGATCTTGCTGAAATCACCGGGCGTTATCTCAGGCAGAATTTCTACCGCCAGCTTGAATTCGAGATCCTTATCCTCGCCAATGCTGATCAATTCAATGCGCGGCTCGGTCGCAGGGCGCAGGTTGCGCTCCGTGAGGGCTTTCTGGGCCGCTTCGGAAATCGTTTCGTCGACCACTTCACTGCGGGCACCGGCGGCAAAGCGCTTTTGCAGCACCGGCAGCGGCACCTTGCCGGGACGGAAGCCGGGCAGCTTGACCGACTTGCCTATTTCCTCGAGGCGCGCCATGAGCTTCTTCTGCATGTCCTTCTGCGCGACCTTGACGTTGAATTCGCGGGTAAGACCTTTTGTGACCGTTTCTTCGACTTGCATGATGATTAAATATCCTTTGCTTTACGGTTCGATATGGCGCCGGGGTCAATAACCTGCCACCTTCCCGGGCGCAAGAACGTAAATATAGCGGGTTTTTGGCGGCTTCAGAACGGATAATTCGAGTAAATGCGTTGCAGCTTGCTGTCGCGGGCAATGCTGGCCGGCGTGATTAATTCCTGGTCGAGGATATAGGAATAGCATTGCCGGAAATCGAAATGCTGTGATGTGCATTCCGGATCGAGTTGCCAGCGCCTTTCTATGAGCTTTTTGACAAACGAGTTATTCGCATAAAGCTCCGAAACCTTCTCAGTTTTTCCCACAGGGCTGCCCGCTTCTTTGTAGGCGAGATAAACCAACTCGCTGCAATAAATGCCGTTATTCTTGAACGAAAAGAAAATGTTATAGGGCCGCCCGTAATAAATTTGAGCAGCCGCTAAAACCCGTGAGGCCGCATCCGGTGTGAGCGCGGGATCGCGATAAACGGCTATGCGTTTAAAGAGGCCGCGCTTGATCCATTCATTAAAAGGCGTTTCCTTAACAGGTCCGACCGCTTCCACCACATAGGCTATATTTCCGGAAAGTTTAACTATGCCTGTATGTGTATAATAACTTGCTGTTGCAGTCGCGATGGCAAGGGACTGATTATCCAAAGTCGTTTGGAAAACAATATCGCCGTCTTTCAGCGGCGGGTATGGCGCGCTGGTTTTTGTGTAAATCCATCCGGCAGCGATCAGCAGCAGGGCAAACGTGAGAAGTTTTTTCATATCGCTTTAATGGAAGAAAGATGATGGTGCGGGCGAAGGGACTTGAACCCCTATGACCGAAGTCACCAGGACCTAAACCTGGCGCGTCTACCAGTTCCGCCACGCCCGCAACCGTCACAAAATATGGATCGCGAATCAAAAATGCTACTCACACTTACGAGGCGCGTCCGGCAGAATCATTAACCATAACTGCGGTCGATGATGATCACGCTCCTTAATCTTTCTAGCCACTGTGTCGCAGTGATGCAAATAGGCCACTTGGTTTTTTTACCACTTAGCGCTTTGACATTTCACGTAAAGATTCCTACCCAAAATTGGTGGGTGTTTTCGCTTGCCGAAAGCAAATCGAGCGCTTACCAACCGAGATTATGCCGATAAGAAAAATTACGAATCACATACATCCAAGCGTTCCAAAACTGGCGGCCACAGCGTTAATTTGCTGGGCCCTTAGCCTTAACACGCATTTCGATAACGCGAACCTCGCCTCGCCATCCTGGCATAGCGCGCATGAGGCGCTTATTGATCACGCGGCCGAGGAAAGCCCAGCGCCAAGCTTCCATATTCTCACTGAAATCGATGCCGAACTCTATAGGACCGTTTTCGATGCGCAGGATCGCAGTGACTGGAAAACGGCTGACGCCGCTATGGCCCATCTTGGTGATAAACGGCTGCTCGGCCATGTGCTGGCAGACCGTTACGAGCGCCGCGATCCGGCCGCCGGCGAGCTCAAAACCTGGCTTACCCAATATGCCGACCTGCCGGAAGCCGATGAGCTTTACGAAAAAGCCAAGCAATTACCGGGCGCGCAGGCCGATCTTGCCGAGCCCTCAAGCAATCTGTGGTCCGGCGGCGATGAGTTTGCCGGTTCCTTCAATTTACGCATGGCCAGCAAAGATAGAAAAGGTTTAGGGACTTCAATAGCTTCCCGTAAATTTACGGCCAAGCTCAATAAGGCCCTGCAAAAGGGCGATCCGTTGGCCGCCCAGCTTCTGTTTGAATCCGAACAGCGCCATCGCGCCATTGCGCCGCATGAGACCGCTACGGCCGAAGGGCTTATCGCCGCCAGCTATTTCTATAGTGGCAAGCTCCTGCATGCCCGCCATATGGCCAGCCTTGGAGCCAAGGAGCAAAACCCGCTCGCGCTCTGGGTCGAAGGCCTTACCGACTGGAAGCTTAACGATATGCGGCCGGCTGGTAATGCCTTTGCCCTGCTGGCGACGCAGGCCGAACTTTCCGACTGGGACCGCGCCGCTGCGCAGTTCTGGGCATGGCGGGCGCTCAAGCGCGCAGGTGATTCCAAGAATGCCCATTACTGGCTCGAACAGGCGGCGCATCAGCCGCACAGCTTCTATGGTGTGATGGCCGCGCATCTGCTTGGCAATGACAACAGCTGGTCGTGGGAAGTTCCAACTATCGATAATCGCCGCATCGCGATTGTCGCGCGCCAGAAAGCCGGCAGCCGCGCACTTGCGCTGCTGCAAATCGGGCAGAAGGATCTTGCTGAAGAAGAACTGCGCCACATCAACCCGCAGGGCCAGCGTGATCTTCAGGAAGCGATGCTGGCACTGGCCTCGTCCGAGCATATGCCATCGCTCGCATTGCAGTTGGGCGGCGTGGCGACCCGCGCCGATGGCTCGCTCTATGATGCTGCGCTTTATCCGGTGCCGCCATGGCGGCCGGCCGAAGGGTTCAAGGTCGATCGCGCGCTTATCTACGCACTCATGCGCCATGAATCGCAATTCGATCCCGAAGCCGTGAGCGACCGCGGCGCCTGTGGGCTCATGCAGATCCTGCCGGCCACCGCAGTACTCATGACCCGCGATGGCGACACGAAACTTGATCCGAGTAACTGCTCGGCCAGCCTGCTGGATCCCGATACCAATGTGGCGCTGGGCCAGAAATATGTGCGCTATCTCACAGAACAGCCGGTTATCGGTAATAATCTGCTGCTGTTGTTGGCGGCCTATAATGAAGGGCCGGGCAAGCTCGCGCATGATATACCGAGTGACGCAAAGCCGAGCCGCAAAGTCGATCACCACGATTTCGAGAAAGGTGATCCACTGTTCTTCCTCGAAAGCCTGCCGGTGCGTCAAACCCACGATTACATCCAGCAGGTGTTTATCCATTACTGGGGCTATCGCGCGCGTTTAGGCGAATCCGAGGCGACACTCACCGATCTCGCGCAGGGCGCGTGGCCGCATTACGTGCCGCTGGTGCCCGCGCGGCCCGCCAAAGGCATCCGCGAAGCGGCCTCGCCGGACGGCAGCGTCATTCTCGCCAGCTACGAAAAAACCCCACACTGACAATTTGATTTATTTGTCATAACACTCGAAGTGCGACCTTGTTGTTCTTGTTTTGTTCTTTACAAAAGTGCTGGATTTACATATATTCCTGTATGGTCGACGAACTTCCCAATCAAACCAAGGCTGGACGCGGGGCGATCGGCAATCCGGCCGGGCGTTTTGAACTGTCGGGCGCACGGCGCGTCGATGATGGCTGGGAACAGCCGAAAATCCCCGACGATCCACTCGCCGAGGAAGAACCGGACGAAGAAAAAATCCCGACCGTTCTTCACATCAACACCACCCGTACGGTTATCAACGATATCGATTCACCCGATCTCATGCAGATGCGTTCGATCAATCCTTACCGGGGTTGCGAGCATGGCTGCATCTACTGTTTCGCGCGGCCTTCGCACAGTTATCTTGGGTTTTCGTCCGGCCTCGATTTCGAAACCCAAATTCTCTACAAGCCCGACGCGCCGGAAGTTTTGCGCCGTGAACTGGCGGCCAGGAATTACGAAGTGAAAACCATTACGCTCGGCAGCAATACCGATTGCTATCAGCCGTCCGAGCGCCAGCTCAAACTCACACGCCGCATTATCGAAGCCCTGCATGAATGCAATCATCCGCTCGCCATCATCACCAAATCGGCTTTAGTCACGCGCGATATCGATTTGCTGGCGCCGATGGCCACTAAAAATCTCGCGCACGTATCTATTTCGCTCACCACGCTCGATCCCGAATTGGCGCGGGTGATGGAACCGCGGGCGGCCGCACCCTGGAAACGCCTTGCCACCATGCGCGCGCTAAGCGAAGCCGGCATCCCGGTCACGGTAATGACGGCACCGCTTATTCCGGGCCTCACCGATATGGAAATGGAAAAGCTGCTCGAAGCCGCTTACGCGCATGGCGCCCGCCATGCTCATTACACTGTCGTGCGCCTGCCTTATGATTTGAAAGACCTGTTCCGCGAATGGCTGGAAACCCACCGCCCGGACCGTGCCAAGCACGTGCTCTCGCTCATTCGTGAGACCCGTGGCGGTAAGCTTTATGATGCCGAATATGGCCAGCGCCGCCGCGGCACCGGTGTTTATGCCGATCTTATCGCCCGGCGCTTTGCGCTGGCCCGCAAACGCATCGGGTTCAGCACCGATTACGACGACGATAATACCAGCCTGTTCCGGCCGCCGGAACGTCACGGCCAGCTTGGTTTCACTTTCGACTGACGCGCGAAGCGGTTATGGTTCGGCCATGAACCAGCCATCCTGGCATCCCGGGCAATTTGCCCGCCGCAAGCCGTTCCTCGATATCCGCCAGCGCGTGATGGGCGCCCTGCGTGCGTATTTCGCGCAAGAAGGTTTTGCTGAAGTTGATACACCGATCCTGCAACACATGCCGGGCGGCGAAGTGCACCTGCAGGCTTTCGCAACCGAGCTTAAAGATGCGCAAAAAAAGCAATCGCAGCGCATGTACCTGCATACAAGCCCCGAACTGGCAATGAAAAAACTGCTGGTGGCTGGCGTGCCGAAACTTTATCAGCTCACGCATGTATTTCGGAATGAGGAGCATAGCTCGCGCCATCATCCTGAATTCACCATGTGCGAATGGTACCGGGCCGAAGCGACGCTCGAAGCCATCAAGCAGGATTGCATTGGCCTTGTGCGCGGCGCAGCGCAGGCTGCCGAACGCAAAATATTTTCGGCCAACGGCATGGATTGCGATCCGTTCAAGGAATGGGAAACACTGTCCGTGCCGGAAGCTTTTTGCCGCTATGCCGATATTGATCTTATGGCGACCGTCCTCGATCCTTCGGCGCCCGATACCTCGCGGCTTGCCGCCGAAGCCAAGCGCATCAGCGTGCATGTGAGCGCGGGCGATGCGTGGGATGATCTTTATTTCCGCATCATGGGCGAGCGTATCGAGCCGCATCTCGGTAAGGGTCGGCCCA
>Ga0207006_1146_pt1 | contig 11955 bp, 9 predicted proteins | sample Alteio_BWMinCont_84_FD_153497 | JGI IMG/M metagenome (GOLD analysis project Ga0207006, IMG submission 153497) | Enriched cells from forest soil in Barre Woods Harvard Forest LTER site, Petersham, Massachusetts, United States -... | ecosystem: Environmental > Terrestrial > Soil > Temperate forest >...
AAAAGTGAAGCCTGTTTGACAGATAGAGTGGCAGATCGCAGCTTTAGTGCCGTGCCAAAGAGGAAGAATTTTGGTATGTGCATAACTATCTTTTCTGCTGTTTGCTCCCGGAATCGTGACTGGAGAATAGGGATCAGTCATTGCTTTCCAGCGCTGGTTCACCTTTTGTCTGAGCTGGGCATCCTCCTCTTGTTGCCACTTTGGGGAAAAAGCAAGGCTTTTCGCTTGTTGATCTATTGTTGGAATAGCAGACTGAAAACTTTGAGTTGCATTCGGAGAATGGATACAGTGAACGGCTTTAATGCAGCGGTTGGTGGGTTTTTTCCATTCGAAATAACGGAGGATAAAGCCCCATTCAGGATCATTGAAAGTGATGGGACATTTTTTATACCCGTGTGTGGTCTGTGTTGTTTGAATTCTTTGAAAAAGTTGTGGGCTGACTAACCACGGGGTTTCAGGGTTTGGAAGAAATTGACGAATGGGTGGCATTGGGTCAGGCATCACGGTGGGCGGATTCATAGCTCCTCCTTATGTTAGAACATTTGATCTTTTTCAAGCAAGCGTAACATATGAAAAACATTTTTTCAATTCAATTCTAAGATATATTGGTGCAATGTGTTTTAAGCCTATTTTAAATGCGATTAGAACGCGTATTGCACTGTTTTAGAAGAGATGAATATCCCGATCCAAACCATCGAATCCTATCATCGCTAGTGTGTTTTATCGCGCAGGTGTGATTGAAAAATGGGGCATCGGAACCCTCAATATTATCGATTGGTGTAAAGAAAATGGAAATCCCAAGCCAACATGGGAAGTTCGCGCGGAATCCGTTGTTACTACTTTTTTACCCTCTTCATTCTTTTCCACTGGCAAAAGACCAGAAGAGCAAGCAGGTAAAGCCGAAAAAGCAAGGCCCGAGTCGAGGCCCGAGTCGCTAGAGGATGAGGTGCTAAACTTGATTAAAGATGGACCCTTATCCAAGGGAGAAATATCTCAGGCTTTAGGACATAAGCGAATTTCGGGCAGATTAAAGAAAGTACTAATATCTCTGCTTAAAGAAGAAAGAATTGCTTATACGATACCCGAAAAACCAAATAATAGACTTCAAAAATATAAATTCAACAAATGATTTGCTTGAAAGAATAGTGCACTTTTTGCACGCGCGGGGCCAAGTTCCCAAGGTTGTTACAGTAGGAATAATTGTTACCAACCCCCCCCACATAGATCCATGCTATTACCCATAAGTCCGCTTTTTTTAACGCAGAGGCGGAGAGACTCAAAGTAGGTTTAAGATTTTAGCGGCTTGAAAGAAAATGAAGTAATTAGGTATATCTTGATCAAACAAAGACTTTAATGGTGCACCCTTTGATAGGTTTTATTTTTGCAAGCTTTTTTGGAATCGACTTGACGCTCTCTCTTTTTGCAATCACTGCTTTTACTTTAGTTGTGGTCTTTCTTGCAGGGTTGATTCTTTTGACAAAAGCTAAACTTGTCAGTACTGAAAAATGTAGGCTCTCAATTAATGATGACCCTTCTTTGACGCGTGAGGTTGAAGGAGGGCAAACACTTCTTTTAGCGCTCACTTCAAATGGGATTTCGATTCCATGTCCTTGCGGGGGAAAAGCAACTTGTAAACAGTGCCGTGTGCAAGTTTTAGAAGAAGGCATTGTCCCTTTAGAGACAGATAAAGCGACTTTTACTAAAAAACAGTTAAAAGAGGGTTTTTGTCTCTCTTGTCAACATAAGGTCACTCATGATCTGAAACTTCAAATCGATCCTCATGCATTTGGTGTCAAAGAATGGATTGGTAAAGTCATCAGCAATGAAAATGTGGCCACATTCATTAAAGAACTGATTGTAGAATTAACCCCCGGCACTGAAGTCCCTTACAAGGCAGGTGGATATTTGCAATTTCATGTGCCTCCATTTAAAACGAATACGGAAGAGTGGAAAAAGACGATGAAAGAAGAATATTTCTCTGACTGGGAAAAGTTTCATCTCTTTGAAAAAGAGATCGATTTTTCAGCTCTTCCAACAGGGAAAGAAGAAATCATTCGCGCTTACTCGATGGCTTCTTACCCAGCAGAGGGCAATATTTTAAAATTCAATATCCGCATTGCAACGCCTCCTTTTATTCAAGGGAGAATGGTAGAAAATATCCCGTGGGGAATTTGTTCAAGTTATACCTTTTCTTTAACGCCAGGCTCCCCTATTAAGTTGTCCGGCCCTTATGGGGAATCCTATATGATTGATGATGAGCGCGAACTCATCTTTTTAATTGGAGGAGCCGGTTCCTCTTTTGGTAGAAGTCATGTGCTCCATCTCTTTAAAACGGAAAAAACAAAGCGCAAAGTCTCTTTTTGGTATGGAGCGAGATCCATCCGAGAAAATATTTATGAACAAGAATACAAAGAGCTCGTCCAAAAATTTCCAAATTTCAGTTATCAACTAGTTCTCTCAGAGCCTCTGCCAGAAGATATTGAAGCTGGCTGGCCGGCTAAAGATCCTTTAAAAACAAACTATCTTTTTAAAGCTTTTGAGCTTGGGCAATTAAGACAGATGGATTATCCAGAAGAGGCTTATTTTTATGTGTGCGGGCCTCCGCTGCATAACACAAGCGTATTAAAACTCTTAGATGATTATGGCGTTCCAAGAGAAAACATCGTCTTAGACGATTTTGGCAGTTAGTAACCATGCGCATTGTTTTGGCTCAAATAAATCCTACCGTTGGCGATTTGGAAGGAAATCAAAAAAAGATCATTTCAGCCATTCATGAAGCCAAAAAACTAGGTGCTGATATCATTCTTTTTCCAGAACTTGCCCTTTGTGGCTATCCTCCAGAAGATCTTTTATTCCTGCCACAATTTATTGAAGAGATAAACATAAAATTGAATGAAATCGTATTAAGAACAAAAGGGATCACTGCAGTTGTTGGAACAGTGCGCAAAAATCTTGGACCAAAAGGAAAAGATCTTTTTAATAGCGCAGCAATTTTATCTAATGGAAAACTCCTCTATTTCCAAGATAAAATTTTATTGCCGACCTATGATGTTTTTGATGAAAGACGTTATTTTGAGCCCGGCAATCAATCCCATATTTTTGAGCTTTGCGGTAAAAAAATTGCAGTGACTATTTGTGAAGATATCTGGGAGCATTCACAACTTGGAGTGGAATTTTCAGATATTAAATACCATGTAAGTCCGGTTCAGGAATTAAAAAAATTAAAGCCAGATCTCATTTTAAATTTATCCAGTTCCCCATTTTGTACAACCCATTTTAAGGACCGTTTAAAAGTGTGCTGTCATGCTGCAAAGAGCATCCATGCACCTCTTTTATATTGTAATCAGGTAGGGGCAAATGACAGTCTGATTTTTGATGGGTATAGTTTAGTTGTGAATGAAAAAGGAGAGTTAGTAGACCTTGCAAAAGGGTTTCAAGAAGATTTCCTTTTAGTGGATTACCCCCTAAAATTAGCTCCAAAACAAATTATAGATAATCCCTTATCAGATCTTTACCATGCTTTAGCCCTAGGAGTGCGCGATTATTTTCAAAAATCTGAATTTAAAAAGGCAATTCTTGGACTCTCTGGGGGGATTGATTCTGCATTAGTCCTATGCATTGCAACTGAAGCATTAGGAGCTGAAAATGTCCTTGCGATTGCCATGCCATCAAGGTTTTCTAGCAGCGATAGTATAAAAGATGCAAAAATACTTGCAGACAGGCTTTCTGTCGAATTTAAGGAAATCTCTATTGAACCCCCATTTGAGAGCTATCTAAACATTTTGCAGCCCCATTTTCAAAGACAAGAATTTGATGTGACAGAAGAAAATTTGCAAGCTCGTATCCGGGGAATGCTTTTAATGTCCATGTCCAACAAATTTGGATACATCGTCCTTAGCACAGGAAATAAAAGCGAAATGGCCCTCGGTTATTGCACCCTTTATGGAGATATGTGCGGGGGACTTTCAGTCATTGGTGATGTGACGAAGAGTGAAGTCTATCAGCTGGCCGGCTGGTTGAATAGAAATGAAGAAATTATCCCCTGGAATACAATTCATAGACCACCTAGCGCTGAACTTAAAGAAAATCAAAAAGATCAAGATACACTTCCCGAATATGAAGTTGTTGATAACATTCTTCAAAGCTATTTAGAAGGGCACTTTTCCGTAGAAGAAATTGCAGAAAAATTTAACTATCCATTAGAGTGCGTTAAAGATCTTATTAAACGCATTCATCAAAATGAATATAAAAGAAAACAGGCTCCCCCTGGCCTTCGCATCTCTAAAAAAGCATTTACAGTAGGCAGACGCTTCCCTATCGTCCAAAAATGGATTTAGAGGAGAGGGCATCTTGAGATAAGGTAAAGGGGGTAATTATAGATAGCGCCATCGTGTTTCAAATTCATTGTGGTAGCGCGAAATAATTTGGATGGCGTGTATTTTTGGTCGTAAATGAGAAGGCTTTTCTTTTTCTCACTTGAGCCAGCCTTTACTTCAAGAGGGTAAATTTCATGCTCTTGCTCGATTAAGAAGTCAACTTCTGCTGTTCCTTCACTAGCCCAATAGTAGGGTTTTTGATTTTGCGTTGCAATCAGTTCTTGAGCGACATAATTTTCTGTGAGGGCTCCTTTAAATTCAGTGAATGCAAGATTTCCATTAATAATGGCGTGTGATGAAAGGTTACTTTGAGCTCCAAGCAATCCGATATCTAAAAGAAAGATTTTGAAAATATTGTGATCTGCGTAAGCACTTAGAGGAAATTTTGGAGACTCTACCAGATAACTTTTATGAATAAGACCGGCATCGATTAGCCATTGGATAGATTCCTCATAATCTCTCCCACGAGCACTTTTTCGAATGGCTGCAAAAATGAATTTCTTGTTTTCTTTTGCTAGCTGGCGATGCACTTGGTTCCAAACTATGGTGATTTTCATGATTTCGTGAGGAGGAGCATGTTTAGCAAAATCTTTTTCATAGGCATTTAAAATTTCTTGTTGAATTTCTCTAACAATAGTTAATTGTCCACTCTTCACATATTCAGCAACAGCTTCTGGCATTCCTCCGACAAAAAAGTAAAATTTTAAAAGTTGAATCAGTTTTTCATGGATTGGGCCTGGAATTGGCTCATAAGTAGACAGTTTTTCTAGAAAAATACGGGTTTTTTCTTGTCCCAAAGATTCAAGAAATTCAAAAAATGTAAGAGGATACATATGCAAAAAATTGACTTTTCCTACAGGAAAGCCTTTGTCTTGCGCCGTTTTTACACCGAGCAGTGAACCGGCAGCTGCAACATGATATTCATTTGCCTCTTCGTAAAAATACTTTAAGCTGTTCAGCGCTTTTGGACATTCTTGAATTTCATCAAAAATTAAAAGGGTCGTTTGAGGTTTAATTTCTGTTTCCGTATGAATAGTTAAAATTTTTAAAAGATGTTTTGGATCTAATGTCTCGTCAAAATAATGGCTTAATTTTTCATCTTTTTCAAAATTTAAGTAAGCTACATTTTCGTAAGACTTTTTAGCAAAGTGTTTTAATGAAAAAGTTTTGCCAACTTGCCTCGCTCCATTTAATACTAGTGGTTTCCGCCTTTCAGACTGTTTCCACTGTTCAAGATGTTTATAAATATCTCTCTTCATCTCTTCAATATAAGAAATATTTCATTAAATTGCAAGCATTCCTTAGGAAAACGTGGTGGATAATACGTTTTTCGTTGGAAAAACGTGTTTAATCTACACGTTTTTCCAACGAAAAACGTGATTACTCATATTCTGAAAATAAATACTTCTTTCTTAAAAGAGCAAATTCGAGCCTCTCTTTTTCCTGAAAAGCGCGTAATTTCCAGACAATTGATTTAAGCTCTTTGATCATCCGATAAATTTCTTTAGAGCCGTTGACTTTATTGAACATCTCTTCTCGATCTTTTGATTCTGCGATCGCTTTTTCAAATTCTTTGGGGTAAAGAGATTTTAGTATTCCAATCAGTAAGTACTGGGTGGAGACCGGTTTATAGATTAAAGGGTTGGTAACGATGATTAAAGTTCCTTGACACTCTTCATTTTTAAAACGCCCATAAAAGGGTTTAAAATAAAAAGGTTCAAAATAGACACCTGGGAATTTTTGATCGTTTAGTTTTTGTGTAAACACTTTAGCATCAATCCAGGGACTGCCAAGAATTTTAAAGGGCAATGTATACCCAATTCCAATATTGACAACCTGTAACTCTCCAATTAACCCTGTCATCGGGTAATAAAAAGCAGTTGTCGCTTCTGGAATATTTGGACTTGTGGGAATCCAGACAAGGCCAGTCTCTTGAAAAGACATTTTTCTATTCCATCCCTTCATTTTGACGACGCTTAGCTTGCAATTGATTTTATACTCGCTGTTAAATAGCTCTGCAAGCTCACCTATTGTCATGCCATGACAATAAGGCACGTTGATGTAGCCAACAATGGATCTTAAGTCATCATCTAACATGGGGCCATCAATTACAACCCCATTGATGGGATTTGGTCTATCTAAAACTAAGACTTCAATATTGTGTTTAGCAGCCTCTTCCATCACATAAAAAAGGGTTGTGATATAGGTATAAGACCTTGAGCCAATATCTTGGATGTCATAGATCAAAAGATCTACTTTTTTTAGCATCTCTTCAGTTGGCCGTCTTGTCTTTCCATGTAGGCTATAGATCGGAATTAAATCTTCATCGACGAGATCTTTAATCTGTTCTGAAGCGTGAGAGGCACCTGTAATCCCATGTTCTGGGGCAAAAAGAGCTGTGAAGGTATACTGATATTTTTTTGCATTTCTTTTAATCAGGCTACTCGTAGATTCCATGTTCCGATTAATGGCTGTATGATTTGTAATGAGACCGATTTTCTTGGACTTCAGTTTCTGTTGATACCCTTCTGAAAAGAGTAAATCAGCACCGACAGTAACTTTTGGAGTGGCTGAGAGGAAAGTAAAGAAAAAAAAGGTCAATAACCACAAGTAGTGCATATTAAATTTTTAAGTCCTTTAGCGGTGGAATAGCAGAGAAAAATTCAACTCTTGTCTCAGCATTCAAGAATTTTCCTGCAAAATCAACAGTTCTTGTGAGCGCTGCATCATCTTGACAGCCGCGCATTCTGACGCATAAGTGAAGAGCGTCAACTACAATCATCACATCTTCTGTTTCAAGAACTTGCATAAGACATTCTTGAATCTGTTTCGTCATCCTTTCTTGGACTTGAGGCCGGCTTGCAAAGTATTTTGCAATACGGTTTAATTTAGATAAGCCAATAATCTTTTTTCCCGGAAAATAAGCGATATGGCAATAGCCCAAAATGGGGACAAAATGATGTTCACACATACTTTTGATGCCAATATTTGACTCGACTAGCATCTGGTTGTAATGGAATTTATTTTCTTGAGTTGTAATTGTTGGAAAATTGTGATCTTGTAATCCAGTAAAAAGCTCTTTCACTAACATTTTTGCATAGCGCTCAGGCGTTTTACAGAGGGAATCATCCATTAGATTGAGACCAAGCGTCTCTAAGATGCATCTAAAATGATGGGCAATTTTATTAATTTTTTGCTCGTCTGTAAGATGATTTTCAAATTTAGGCGATTTACAGATCAGGTCAAAATTAAGGGACTGTTCACACTCTTCTAATATTTCAATGACTTCTTTTTTCATCATATTCTCATTTATAAACTTCAACATAACAATTTTCGCCCTCATAAAGCTTCAGCTCTGTCACAGTGACACGAGTCTCTTTTAACTGCTGAGGACAGACAACGTGTAAAAGATAATGGGCGATATTTTCAGCTGTTGGATTAAAGGGACAAATAAATGGTTTTTTTGGACTTTTAATCATTTTTAACGCTTCAATCATTTCAAAGTCATCTTTAAAAACTAAAAACGTATGGTCAAAATATTCCTCAATCCATCCGCCAATTTTTTCTTTTAACACGGCAAAATCAATAACGCGCCCAACCTGATCTAGCTGGTCCGCCTCTGCTGTGATATGAGCACAATAATTGTGTCCATGAGGGTTTGCGCATTTCCCCTCATGCTTAAAAACTCGGTGACCTGCAGAAAAATGAATTTTTCTTGTACATTTGATTGTATTCATAATTTATAAAATTGTATCATCTCACACTGATGATTGCAAGGACAAGTAAAATGGACAGCTCTCAAGAAATCCAAAAAGCTAAACAAATAATTTTATCTACAAGAGGTCAACCTTTATCTCTTGAGGCTAGGAAAAACAAAGCCATTGAATTAGCGAGTTTGATGTTAATAGAAGCGCATCGCATTGAAACACAAAAAGAAAAGAAACTTAAACAACAACTCGCGGAAATGGTTAAAGATGAAAAGGGAAAGAACTTTTTAATTCAATTAATCGATCAATCTTTTAGAACAAAAGACTCTAAGCGCACAATTGATCAAATTAAATTTTTAATTAACAAATATGGAATTCCAAACTTTTTCAGCAGGTCTCAAAAGTTTGGACTAAATCTCATCAAATATTTAGGAACTTATTTTCCTCAAGTATTTACTTTCTTAATCAGATGGATGATCAGAGCTCAAACATCAGGGTTGATTTTACCTGGCGGCAAAAAACTGACACAACATATCAACTTGCGTAAAAGTCAAGGGATAAGAGTGAATTTAAATCGCCTGGGTGAAGCCATCCTTGGGGAAGAGGAAGCTCTAAGGCGTTTACACCTCTATTTAAATGACCTTGCAGATCCATCAATTGAGTGCATTTCAGTAAAGATTTCGTCGATTTGTAGCGATCTTAATTTAATCGCATTTGATGAGACCTTAAGTGTATTAATTTCAAGATTGAAGCTTCTTTACCGAGCTGCTAAAGAAAATATGCGCGTTGAAAACAGAAAAAAAATATACAAGTTTGTTTATCTCGATATGGAAGAATCTCAGGATGTTGGACTCACTGTAGAGGCTTTTAAACGCGTTTTGGAACTTGAAGAATTTAGAGATTTAACAGCTGGTATCGTATTGCAAAGCTACCTACCAGATTCTTATTTGATTCAGCAAGAGTTGACCATTTGGGCGATAAAGCGCGTCAGTCAAGGAGGAGCTCCAATTAAAATCCGCATCGTTAAAGGCGCAAATCTTGCAATGGAACAGTTAGAATCAACTCTTCGTCTTTGGCCATTAGCAACTTATGATAAAAAGCTAGATGTCGATGCCAATTACAAACGGATGCTGATTTATGGAACTAAAAAAGAACATGCCACCTCTCTTCATCTAGGAATTGCAACTCATAATTTGTTAGATATCGCTTTTGGACTTCTTTTAGTCTCTGAAAATGAAGTGGAGCCGTTTGTCTCTTTTGAAATGTTAGAGGGCATGGCAGAGGCTTTAAGCCGTGTAGTTTTAGATCTATCAGGAAATCTACTTCTTTATTGCCCAACAGTAACTCCTGAAGAATTTCAACATGCCGCCCCCTATCTTGTGCGTCGGTTTGACGAAAATACAGCTCCGGGAAATTTTTTACGGGAAACTTTTTCATTAGAGGTTGGAAGCCCTACATGGAAAGAGCAAATAGAATTGTTTTCCAAAAGCTGTCATGAAATTGACCGTTTAAATTTTTATCCAAAGCGCGTCCAAAATCGATTTTTAGAGCCCGCCAAAATGGATATAGATGCTCCCTTTCAAAATGAAGCAGATACTGATTTTTCACTTCCACAAAACCGCATGTGGGCTGCCAAAATTATACAAGAATGGTCGGCAAAAAAAATTAATCAGATCCCTCTTCATATCAGTGAAGAATTGATTTTGACTAAAAAAGTTAAGACAAAAACAACTGCTGAAAAAGGGGATCTTTATTGCTATTCTTTAGCGGATGAAGAACATTTAGAAAAAGCCATTCAAACAGCTGTTTTAGCAAAGTCAAGACCAGTAGATCTGAATGTCAGAATAGCTATTTTAGCAGAGATTGCTAAAGGTTTACGCAAAGATAGAGCTAATTTGATTGGAGCGATGCTCCTCGATAATAAAAAAACGTTAGAGCAAGCAGATGCAGAAGTCTCAGAAGCCATTGATTTTGCAGAGTATTACTTGCGCTCTTTAAGAGAATTAAGCCACATTGAAGAAATCAAGTGGAGTCCAAAAGGGGTAATCCTCGTCGCATCCCCTTGGAACTTTCCTTGCTCTATTGCCCTTGGCGGGATTGTCAGTGCATTTGTCACAGGAAACTCTGTCATTTTTAAGCCGGCTGAAGAAGCGATTTTGGTAGGTTTTTTGATTGCAAAAATTTGCTGGAAAGCGGGTGTTTTGCCAAGCCTGTTACAATTTATTGTGTGTGAAGATGAACCAATTGGAAGTTTAAGCGTTAAAGATCCAAGAATCAATAGTGTGATCTTGACTGGAGCTACCTCTACAGCCAAATTATTTCTTAAATTAAGACCAGGAGTTGATCTCAATGCAGAAACTGGGGGCAAAAATGCGATGATTATTACTAGTCTTGCAGACCGCGATCTCGCCATCAAAGATTTAATTCAGTCAGCATTTTCGTTTTCTGGACAAAAATGTAGCGCTTGCAGCTTAGCCATTTGTGAAAAATCACTCCATGATGATAAAAGTTTTCAAGAACAGTTAAAAAGTGCAGTTGCCAGTTTGAAAGTGGGCTCTGGTTTTGATTTGGCCACAAAGATTAATCCTTTAATTGGAAAGCCAAATGGTTCTCTTCAGTATGGATTAACAGAACTTGAAAATGGGGAAGAGTGGTTATTAAAACCTATGCAAGATAAAAATAACCCTGATTTATGGTCTCCAGGAATCAGACTTCATGCAAAGCGCGGAAGTATTTCGCATAAAACAGAATTTTTTGGCCCTGTATTAACTTTGATGCGAGCAGATGATTTAAAGCACGCTGTAGAGCTTTGCAATGACACACCTTACGGCTTGACATCGGGGCTGCATTCATTAGATGAAAGAGAACAGAGCTATTGGCTAAGAAATATTGAAGCTGGAAACTGTTACATCAATCGCGGCATTACTGGCGCTATTGTGCAAAGACAGCCTTTTGGGGGATGTAAGGAGAGCTCCTTTGGCCTTGGACTAAAAGCTGGGGGACCAAACTATTTAATTGAACTGATGAATAAAACAGATGTTTTGCTTCCAAAAGAGAAAAGCCAGCCAAAAGAGGAGATCAAAGCTTTAGCTGCACTTCTCCCACAAGAATCTGTTAAAGATAGATCTGATTTGACTATTTTTTTCTCAAGTATTGGCAGTTACGCCTTTTTCTTTAACAACCTATTTAAAGAGATGGATGATCCAAGCAAATGCAGAGGGGAAGATAACTTCTTAAAATATGTGCCAAGAAAAGGGATGGTTTTTCGCATTTTGCAAGAAGATTCTTTGTTAGATATTTTAAGAGTCATTGCCGCTGCAATGACGTGTGGGACTGATTTAGAGATCAGCTCCTTTAAAAAAATTAAAGGCTTATCTTTAAAAGTAGAAAGTGACGAGGCTTTTCTTGCCCGAGTGCGTGAAGGAAATATCAAACGGATCAGGCTTTTAAGCGAACCAGATGATGCGTTAAAAATGGCTTTAGCTGAAAAGTCTTGCAACGTCATTTTAGCAAGAGTATTAAGTCATGGCCGCATTGAATTATTAAATTATTTAAGGGAGGTTGCAATTAGCATTGATTATCATCGCTATGGTAACCTCTTAGACAGGAAATTTTCATGAATCAGCAATTAAATGAAGAGCAAAAAAGAGCAGTATTTACAGTTAATGGTCCATGTCTTGTTTTGGCAGGGGCCGGATCTGGAAAAACAAGGGTTGTGACATTTCGCATCGCCCATATGTTAGAGTCTGGAATAGCCAAAGAGAAGATTTTAGGGTTAACTTTTACAAACAAGGCAGCGCTTGAAATGAAAGAGAGGGTGCGTCAGCTGACGATGAGCGATGTCTTGATTTGCACATTTCACAGTTTAGGAG
>Ga0207006_1149_pt1 | contig 11889 bp, 12 predicted proteins | sample Alteio_BWMinCont_84_FD_153497 | JGI IMG/M metagenome (GOLD analysis project Ga0207006, IMG submission 153497) | Enriched cells from forest soil in Barre Woods Harvard Forest LTER site, Petersham, Massachusetts, United States -... | ecosystem: Environmental > Terrestrial > Soil > Temperate forest >...
AACAGAGAGCATAGCGGCCTTTCCGCCTGCATCTTCGATAATTTTACATAATATAAAAACTATGGCGCCGTTCGGAATTGCAAAAATCGCTAGCATAACAAGATTATTTCCGAACAACCTCCACCAGTTATTGGCAGTCAGTAGCCAGCTTGCACGCAATACGTTTTTAACCCGGCTAATGGCCAGCGGGAGCACAACCAAAAATTTAATTACTAAATACTCGAACGCCAACACATCCGCCAGAGTAGCGGGGTAATTCATCCAAACGGCGATGGCGGGTAATCGTAAAAAAAGAAGAAGCACGATTCCGAGAATTAAAGTAGGGCTTAAAACGATAAGAAATGATAGAAGCAGATACCCGATAGCCTCTAACAAGTTTACGATGGTGGGCTTGGGAACCGATACTATTGGATATATTTTTAGATATCTGACCGCTACACCGTATTCTATAACAAATGCACACAAGAGGCCCAAGATTTGAGCCGCAATCCAGGACACATGTGTATATAAATCTTTAGGTGAAAAAGAAGAAAGCCCGTCATAATATCCAGTATTTATTTCCAAGAAACTGATTATCGTCCCAACAAGAACACCAAGCGCAATCCAAACCCACAATTTCCCGCGATACCGCCATGCCTCTTCGAAGGTCTGGCGCCATAGGCTTTTATTTTTCTCTACAGCGCTGTCCATATTTGGCGATCCTTTAAGCCTGCCGGACAACTCTCTCTATGCGGCGGCGGACCTTGTTCAATAATTCCATAGCCCAGGCTGAATCCATCAGCGAAGCTTTTTTGCGCTCGATCTCATTGAGCTCCGATGTGCCATAGTGCTGGCGGAAATAGTACAATGATTGAAGGCTTTGGCGCAACTCGGCGGGAAAGCCGTCGTCATCGGCCACGCTGTTGATGAGGGCTTCCAGCTCCCCTGCCTTGCCCAGCAACACGGCGTCCTCGATATCGCTGGCCAGGGCCGGGTCGATATGCATCATTTCATCGTTGATCATCGGCATCTCCTCTATCCCGTAGGCGCAGGGCGACCGTCGCCGGTGCTGCGCACATGCATCGGGGGAAGGTTTACATCCGCAAATATTAGAATTGCGTAAATGCCGCGGGGAGTTTCCCGGCTACTGGCAGGCGAGGCACTCTTCGTATTTGTTGTCCTCGGCAACCTCCGCCACCTCGACCTGGTCGTCGTTGGCGGCCTTGCCCGGCTGCTGCGACCCCTGCATCGACTTCTCGACATGGGATGCCGATTCAGCCCGTTGCAGTGACTTCGAGCGGCAGTAATAGAGGCTCTTCACGCCCTTCTTCCAGGCCGAGAAGTGCAGCATATGCAGGTCGCGCTTATGCACGTCGGCCGGCAGGAAGATGTTGAGGCTCTGCGCCTGGCAAATGAATGCCGAGCGGTCGGCCGCGAGGTCGATGAGCCAGCGCTGATCAAGCTCGAACGCAGTCTTGAACACCATCTTTTCGTGATCGTCGAGGAAATCGAGATGCTGCACCGAGCCCTCGCGGGTCGTGATGCTGCTCCACGTATCGTCGTCGTTGTGGCCGTACTTATCCAGCACCTGCGCAAGGTATTTGTTGCGCACCGCAAAGCTGCCCGACAGTGTTTTATGCAGGAAGCTGTTGGCCGCATTCGGTTCGATGCCGGGGCTGGTGCCGCCGCAAATGATCGAGATCGAAGCCGTCGGCGCAATCGCGATCTTGTTGGAGAAACGTTCCTTGCTGCCATATTCGGCGGCGTCGAGGCACGGCCCGCGTTCCTTGCCGAGCTTGAGCGAGGCTTCGTCGGCCTGCCGCTTGATGTGGGCGAACATGCGCTTGTTCCACACTTTCGCCATCACGCTTTCGATCGGCACATTCTGGCTCTGGAAGAAAGAATGCATGCCCATCACGCCGAGGCCGACCGAGCGTTCGCGCTCCGCTGAATATTTGGCGCGCTTCATGCTGTCGGGCGCACGCTTGATGAAATCTTCCAGCACATTGTCGAGGAAGCGCAGGCAATCCTCGATGAAGTCCGGGTGGTTTTCCCATTCGAGGAACTTCTCGAGATTGAGCGAGGACAGGCAGCACACCGCCGTGCGGAAATTGCCGTCCTTGTCGCGCCCGGTCGGCAGCGTGATCTCGCTGCACAGGTTCGACATCTTGACCGTGAGGCCGGCCAGCTTGTGATGATCCGGGATATGGCGGTTCACATTGTCGATAAACAGCAAATACGGCTCGCCGGTTTCCACGCGGGCGGTGAGGATACGGATCCACAAGGCGCGCGCGCTGATGCGGCTGATAACGGCGCCGTCTTTCGGGCTGGTAAGCGCCCATTCTTCGTCTTTTTCGACCGCGCGCATGAAGGCATCCGGGATCACGATACCGTGATGCAGGTTGAGCGCCTTGCGGTTGGGATCGCCGCCGGTGGGCCGGCGCATTTCGATGAATTCCTCGATTTCCGGATGGCTCACATGCAGGTAGCACGCGGCCGATCCGCGCCGCAGGCTGCCCTGGCTGATGGCGAGCGTGAGGCTGTCTTGAACCCGGATGAAGGGTACGATGCCGGAGGTTTTGCCGTTGCGGCCAACCGGTTCGCCTATGGAACGAAGATTGCTCCAGCAGGAACCAATGCCGCCGCCAAGCGCCGCGAGCCACACATTCTCATTCCACAGATCGACAATGCCATCGAGGCTGTCGGAACATTCATTGAGGAAGCAGGAGATCGGCAATCCCCTTTTCGCGCCGCCATTGCTGAGGATCGGCGTCGAGGGCATGAACCACATGCGGCTGATATAGTCATACAGGCGCTGGGCATGCGCAGAGTCGTCGGCATAGGTCATGGCGACCCGGGCAAACATGTCCTGCGGTGTTTCTCCGGGGAGAAGATAACGGTCCTCGAGCGTAGCAAGCCCGAAAGCCGTCAGTTCTCCGTCCCGAGAACGATCCACAACGACGTGCGGACCACGCTCGACCTGCATTACATCAAACATTTCTCTGCCTCCGACACAGTCAGACATTATGCCCATGACAACCCGCCTCTTGTTCAAACGTGGCTTTTTCGACGCAAAATTAGTGCCGAGAAGACACTTGGGGTTAGACGGCTTTGTTCGTGCAAACTGTCAGCGACTGTGGATAACTATAACGCAAGACTTGTGGTTTTTTCCACTACATCTAGCAACTGGGGATCGGGATAGTACCACATCTCGTATTCCTGTCACCCTTTGACAACATCTCGAAATGAGCGCCGTTAACCTCGGCGTCCAATTGATTCTTCTCTCGAATCCGGATGAGGGGAACACGAAACTTTATTTCTTTTTTATCCTCCTGAGGTTCGAGGGACGATTTTTGATCTTGGGACCGGGTGACGATAAGGATGCCTGAGGGACGACCGACTGGACCAAAAACTATATCACCTCCGCGACGATCGTTTCAATCAAAGCTGTGCAAAAAAGATTCGGATCCGAATCGGTCAAAGACTCGTCGTGTAAAGACGGGCGGTTTGTCGCAGGCATTTATCCAAGCCACTGCCAGAAATGGGGAAATGCCGACTCTGCCACCTACCCTGCCCACAGCCGTCTATTTGGATACCGGGTAGTACAGGAATGAGAAAAGTGAACTGTTTCAATTCGTTTGGCGGTTTTTGGCCTTTGTGTCGCAGCCCGATGAGCCCAACAAGCTCGTTATAAAGAGGCTAGTTGTATTCACGGGACCGTAGGGGCATGCGCGCATGGCGACACTTAACCATAGACCATCCCTAGACGAAACTATTCTTCGGCCTTAGCATTCATCGAAGTTATAGGATAGGAAGGATGCCATGAGGCAGATAAGAGTGAGACATTTTAAACGAGCCGGGCGAGAATTTATCGCGGCCGCGCGAGAAGTCGTTATACCCTGCACAGTGACGTCGGTTATCGCCACCGATATCATGCCCGCTCTGACCAACACCACTCCCAACTTGGTTGGAACGGTAATTGGCACTGCTCTGGGCTGTGCTCTGAGCAAATGCTGCTTGGAAAGCCTCCGTTGTGGGCCTCGCTAATCAGCAACGCCGTAAAACCTGCGCTGCAGCAGCCGATGACCGCTAAGACCCACATTCTCATGCCGGAAACGGCGGTCGAGCGTTTTGGCGGAATGCATGAGGCTGCCGATGCCATAAAACAGGAATTTTAAGCCTCCCGTGACTGCAGACGAACTCGGCAGGGTGTTCCCGGCGCTTAGCTTCAGCCGGAAAGAACCATCCGTGGTTTTTGAACATGGCTTCGATGCTGTTCCAGGATATGAGGAAAGCGCGCAGCGGCGGTCAGAGCGAAGGCCTATTCCGGAACCATCGCCACGCATCTTTTGTTACTGCATACAGCAATCGAGCTTGGCGAAGATGGCCCCGGTGGGCGTGTGAAAGCATTCGGGTGAGTTGGATCGTCTACCCCGCCTTTTGTGCACACGGCAAGGGCACTCTGGGCAATATCGTATGAGGCTTGGTTCGTTGCCCAATCTCCACAAAACTTATTGTGAACTACTCTACAATCGCCATCTTTCACGCAGTCATCCCTGATTAATACCGTAACATCGCCCTGCGCAGGGGCAGGCTTTGTTGTAATCATCGATCTGGCAACCTCCTCCAGTTTGGCGCGTGCGGCGGGAGGCAGCGGCACATAAGGCGACGCATCCGGCCTCTCTGATTGAATTGCGGTGGTACTTGGCGGCGTAAATATGAATATACGGACGTACGATATCAGTAGCACGAGGATTGAGATTATGATGACTCCGCGGTTCATGTCGTAACTCCGACGATTATTTTATTGACGTGATTTTGCGGCAAAATTCTTAGATTCTGGTGAAAATATCCCCTTAATGGCCGCAACACCAAAAACCGCTGCATAACGTGTCAAATCCGCCGCAGCATGGTAAAAATTGCTGCGCAAATCGAGAAAAAGATGAGGAAAATCGGGCGCTTGACTAACAGCAGGTCGGTATTGCGAATTTCTTAAATTGAGCAAAACCGCACTAGGGTCAGAGCGATGGCTTATTGCGGGACCATCGCCACGCACTTTTTGTTTTCACACACAGCAACGGAGTTCGGCGAGGATGGCCCGGGCGGGCGCGTAAAAGCATTCGGGTGAGTTGGATCGTCTACCCCGCCTTTTGTGCACACGGCAAGGGCACTCTGGGCAATATCGTATGAGGTTATATTCGTTGCCCAATCTCCACAAAACTTATTGTGGATTACCACACAGTCGCCATCTTTCACGCAGTCATCTCTGACTGAATTAATATCGTCCTGCGCAGGAGAATGCTTTGTAATCAAGTTAACCCCCTCCTCCAGTTTGGCGCGTACAGAAGGCAGCGGCACATCATATGACGGCCTCTGGGCTTGAATTGGGGTGGTACTTGGCGGCGTAAGTATGAATATCCGAAATAAAGATATCAGTAGCAGCGCGGCGATCGACGTGAGCAAGATGACATCGCGGTTCATGTCGTAACTCCGATGAATATTTTATGGACGTGATCCTCCTGCAAAATTCTTAGATTCTGGTGAAAATCTCCTCTTGATGGCGACAATGCCAAAAAAACCGCGGTCCGCCGTGTCAAATAGGCCGCAGCATGGTAAAAATTGCCTTTCGAATCGGAAAAAAGACAAGGAAAATCCGGCATTTGACCAAATATCGCAGCACTTTTGATTTACAAAAGGCCCTTGAACTCCTAGATTGCCGCGCTCACATTGCCTTGAGTTAAAAGGGTTGAATATGAAGGTCATCCTTGCCCAGCCACGCGGTTTTTGTGCCGGCGTCGAGCGCGCGATTGAAATCGTGGAAATGGCGCTCGATAAGTTCGGGCCGCCGATCTATGTACGCCACGAAATCGTGCATAACCCGCATGTGGTGAAGGACCTCGCCGACAAAGGCGTTATTTTCGTCGAGGAAACCGACGAAGTGCCCGCCGGTGCCGTAACCATTTTCAGCGCCCATGGCGTCGCCGAGGAAATCGAAAACCACGCCAAGGGCCGCGGGTTGCAGGTGATCGATGCCACCTGCCCGCTGGTGTCGAAGGTGCACACCGAAGGCCAGCGCTATGCCAAGCAGGGCCGCGAAATTATCCTTATCGGCCATCAGGGGCATCCGGAAATCGAAGGCACGCTCGGCCGCATTCCTGGCAAGGTACATCTCATCTCCGAAGCCGGCGATGTTGCCGGTTTGCAGATCACCGATCCGGAAAAGCTCGCCTACATCACGCAAACCACACTCAGCGTTGACGACACCAAGCTCGTGATCGATGCACTCAAGGCGCGTTTCCCCAACATTGTCGGCCCGGCAACGAAAGACATTTGCTACGCCACGCAGAACCGCCAGGTCGCCGTGCGTGACCTCGCCAAGCATGTCGATGTGGTGCTGGTGATCGGCGCGCATAACAGCTCGAACTCAAACCGTTTGCGTGAGCGCGCCGAGGAAGTCGGCGTGCCGGCCTATCTCATCGAGGATGCCGGCAAGCTCGATACCGAATGGGTCAAGGGCAAGAAGACCGTCGGCATTACCGCCGGCGCCTCCGCGCCCGAGAAACTCGTGCAGGAACTCATCGAACGCCTGCGCCAGATCGAGCCGGTCGAAGTTTCCGTGTTGCCCGGCGTCGAAGAGAACGTCCATTTCCGCCTGCCACTCACGCTCACCAAGGCGCAGGGCCGTCTTTCGCCATCCAGCGACGAAACGACGTCGCCACCCGCCTGATCCAGAAACAAAGAGGTTATCGTGTCCGTCCCCCTTCGCCAGCAGTTCGACGTCGCCCTTTACATGCTCAAGCAGAAGCTGAGCGGCAATAAGCGTTATCCGCTCGTGCTCATGCTGGAGCCGCTGTTCCGCTGCAACCTCGCCTGCGCCGGCTGCGGCAAGATCGATTACCCTGATGAAATCCTCAATCAGCGCCTGTCGGTCGAAGAATGCCTCAAGGCCGTCGATGAATGCGGCGCGCCGATCATCTCGATTCCCGGCGGCGAACCGCTGCTGCATCGTGAAATGCCGGAAATCGTCAAGGGCATCATCGCGAAAAAGAAATACGTCTATCTCTGCACCAACGCGTTGCTGATGGAAAAGAAGATGGCTCAGTACGAGCCGTCGCCCTATTTCACCTGGTCGGTGCATCTCGACGGCGGCAAGGACGATCATGACCGCTCCGTCTGCCAGGATGGCGTGTATGAGAAAGCCGAAAAGGCGATCAAGCTCGCCATCGCCAAAGGCTTCCGCGTCAACATCAACGCAACGCTGTTCAACAATGCCTCGCCGGAACGGCAGGCCGCGTTCTTCGATCACATGATGGAAATCGGGCTTAACGCGATCACTGTTTCACCGGGATATGCCTACGAACGCGCGCCGGATCAGGGACACTTCCTCAATCGCGAAACGACCAAGAATATTTTCCGTGACATCTTCCGCCTCGGCAAGGAACGCGTGAAGCAGGGCAAGCCGAAATGGCGCTTCAGCCAGTCGTCGCTCTACATGAACTTCCTCGCCGGCAACGAAACCTACGAATGCACCCCGTGGGGCAACCCGACGCGCAACGTGTTCGGCTGGCAGCGCCCCTGCTACCTGCTCGGCGAAGGTTTTGCGAAGAGCTTCAAGGAACTCATGGAAACCACCGAATGGGACAAGTACGGCACCGGCAAATATGAGAAATGCGCCGACTGCATGGTCCATTGCGGCTATGAGCCGACCGCCGCCAACGATGCCCTCGCGCATCCGATCAAGACGCTCGTCACCGCCCTGCGCGGCCCGAAGACCGAAGGTACGATGGCGAAGGAGATCGATCTTTCGCAACAGCGCCCGGCCCAGTACGTCTTCAGCCAGCATGTGCAGGAAGCGCTCACCAAGATCCACGCCGAAAAGGTGATGGAAGCGAGCCAGCGCGACAAGGTTGAGGCGGCGGAGTAGCGGCGCTAAAAAAGCTCCTTCCCCTCGATTGTTAGCAATGCGATACTCCCGGGAATATGCACCCTTCCCGCGAGGCGCGTTATGCACAGCCGCTACTCCAGGTTATTCCTGAATATTCTTCCCGTTTTTCTGATCGCTATTTTCTTTTGTTCAAAATCCCTTGCAATGAACCCGTGCGAAACGAGTTGTTCTTATTACGTCAAGCAAAATGGGGCGATTTTTTATCGCAATTGCCACCGGCAATTAGTACCCGTTGATGCCGACATAAAGACTTTCAAGGAACTGCCATCGACTTGCGGGGGTCCCTATTTCGCCGTCGACAAAAATCATGCCTATTGTGGAGAAAAAATATTGGAAGGTGTGGATCCCGCTTCATTTGAGTCCATCAGGGATGTCTACGCCAAAGACAAGTCGCACGTTTATTCGCATTTTTCTTTTTCATGTTCTGTCGTGGGAGAAGCCGAACCCGCCAGCTTTGAACCATTTAAAGCCCCACCCTCCTGGGACGGATCTTCGCCGCTCTATTTTAAGGATGCTTCCCATGTCTTTTACGAGGGCCGCATGCTGCCGGGAGCGAAGGTAAAATCCTTTAAATTCCTTGTTGATGACTTCATTGCGATCGGGATGGACGATGAGCATGTATTTTACCGCGACAAACTTATTGCCGGCGTAAATTCCGGCGATGTGAAACTGATCCCGCACCCGCCTCAGTATCTCACCAGCTATTGGACTGATGGCAAACATGTTTATGATCGTGGTGAGCTTCTTCAAAATGCCGACCTTCCAACATTTAAAATAGACGATGAAAAAACCGCGTCATCAATGGCATATGTTGCTGATGATAAGGACCATTACTACATACCCGGCGAAAAAGACGGCGCGGAGATAATAATGGATAAATCCCGCTGCTCGCTCATCGGACGCGATTTTTTAAAATGTGACGATAGCCTCTATGACCATGGCAAAAAATTTACTTATGCTGATGCGCCGTCTTTTCATTTTGTCGGCCTGCTTTCCCTGACAGAAGACTGCAAACCTATTCGTGGCTTCGCCATCTACGAAGATGTGCAGCACATTTATTTTGTGGGTAACAGCGACATTAACAATATGCCGCCGGCCAAAAATGCGCCGCAGGTTTCATCACTGACGCCGCAATTCAAGCAATACCTGTGCGACCATATGAATGATCGCTAATTGACCTGCGAGCCGTTTTTCAACTCAGGATTTTCGTCGTCGCACATCGCTCAACTGCGAAGCGATAAAAGTGTGTCTATAACACATCTCCGGTACTAAACATGCCGTCCGACTCGGCGTTTTATGCGCGTAAACATCGACTTGAAATTCCGACTCAGTGCTAGATCGCGGCTCGCGGAAATATTTAAGTCGCGCCGCGCACCGAAAATCGCACCCGTTATACTGGCACTCTATGTTTAAAACTGTCATGCAGGAACCTGTCGTCCCGCAACCCGTGGAAGGCGTCACTGTTCGGTTCGCCGATGAGGAAGACGCCGAAACCATGCTCGGTTTCATCCGCGAACTGGCCGAATATGAAAAGCTGGCGGATGAGGTAGTCACCAACAAGGAAACGCTCGCGCAAAACCTGTTCGGCCCGCAGCCTTATGCCGAATGCCTCATCGCCGAAAGCAATGGGCAACCTGCCGGCTTCGCCGTGTTCTTCCATACCTTCTCGACCTTCGCCGGCAAGCCCGGCCTTTATTTGGAAGATCTCTATGTAAAACCGGAATTCCGGAAAACCGGCATCGGGTTTCAGCTTATGCAGGAACTCGCCCACATCGTGCTTGAGCGCGATTGCGTGCGCATCGAATGGCGCGTGCTCGACTGGAACATCCCCGGCATCATCTTCTACCGCAAGTTCGGCGCCAAGCCGCTCAACAACTGGATCACGCAGCAGCTGGAGCGTGAGCAGATTGAGCAATTGGCGGAAGAGGAGTTCGGCTAAAGAGTCCCTCCCCCCTTGGGGGGTTAGGTGGGGGGTACAAAAAAAACAGCGATGGCTGCTTCAGGCAACGACAGCAGTTTTTTATACCCCTCCCCTAACCCCTCCCCAAGGGGAGGGGGATTTCTCACTTTAACTTCGCCACCAAATCCCACCCGTCATGCGCCAACCCGAAGGCGAGGCAAATCATCGTAATGCCGATTGCGGCATCGATAAACCGCCAGATTTTCGGCTTCGTCAAAACCGGCGCGAGAAACCGTGCTCCATATGCCAGCATATAAAACCACACACCGGATGCCGTCATACCGCCTATCGCGCAGGCGGCGCGCTCCGGCTCCGGGTAACGCGCGGCCAAGCCGCCGACCAGCACGACGGTATCGAGAATCGCATGCGGGTTGAGCAGGCTCACCGCCAGCGCCGCGGCCGCGGCTGTTTTGCGCGTGGCTTTGGCGGCATGTGCGACATCGAGGCCTTTCGCATGTCGCGCCGCCTGCAAGGCGCGCACGCCATAGACAGTAAGAAAAGCCGCGCCGCCGAAAGCGATGAGGATGCTCAGCACCATGCTTTCGGCAAACATCACGCCGAGCCCCGCCGTGCCGATGCTCACCAGCACCACATCGCACACAAAGCAAATGCTCGCGGTAACGAACACCGCCTGACGCCTGACGCCCTGCCGCAGCACGAACGCGTTTTGGATGCCGATAGCGACGATAAGCGCCGCCATGGTGGCGAAGCCTTTGCCGAAGGCGGCGAGCCATGGAGTGAAGCTCATTTGCCCCAAACCTCGATTTTTTCTTTATTGGCGGCCCGGCGTAAGTCTTCATCCAGCGTCGCCAACGGCAATTGGCGGCGCAAAGCGAGTTCAAGATAGGCAGCATCGTAGACCGTCAGGCGATTTCGTTCGGCTAACTGAGCTGTTTCAGTCCATATCCGGTCATTCGTTTCCAGATCGAATTCCAGAAGCGTCTGACACAGTAGCTCGATCATTTTCTTGCGCTGCGACGCTGAAATGCGCTTGCGCCGCTCGGCCATAAGCAATCCGTTTAGCGTTTCGGCGGGCCATAATAACGGAACGATAACGCCGTTTTCTCCGGCAAGATCGAACAAAGATTCGGTTGCAGGCGTCTTCTCGTCATCAAAACACCACGTAAGCGCAACCGAGCTATCAAGCACAAAGCTCACGGACGGCCTTCGTTGATCAAATCCTTGATTTTAAGTCCGCCAAGCTTGACCCCTTTTCTGAGGGCACGCATTCTTGCCACCGCTTTGCGCGCTTTCTCACGGTCAAAGACCGGCGTGGCCGGAACCAGTTTGGCAACGGGGCGGCCATGCTTGGTGATGACGATTTCCTCGCCCTTCTCGGCGCGGTCCAGCAGGCTGTAAAGACGATTTTTGGCTTCAAAAGCGCCGATGCGGTCCATGGCCAGTCTCCTCAAGTAAGCTAGCTGTAATCTAGCTTGATTTAGGTAAAAAATCAACAAAATAGAGGGTTTTCAATGATTTTCAGGCCCTAAGGCAGTGGACGCCTTGCGCAAAACTTTATGCGCCTTGCCGGTTCCCTGCAGCATGCCGACGAGATCACCGCATTGCGTCGGATGGCGCATGATGTGCCACATGGCGCGGCCGATATGGATTTTGCCGTCCTCGCCGATCGATACCATCACCACCGGCGGCACATCCATATTCGCGCTGTCGCATACCACACGCAGCACGCCGAGTGGGATATTAGCCTCAGCTGCGATCTGCGCCGCGCACTGGCTTTCCATATCGACCACCAGGCAGCGCGATTTTTCGTAAACCTGCCGCTTCTCGCGCGCGCTGGCGACAATGGTTTCCGAACCCCATACACCGCCGCAATGCGCTTCAGGAAATTTCTGCATAAGCTGGTTCACCCATTCAACATCGCACGGCCATGTGCCGTCCGGCGAATGAACCTGAGATCCGATCACCATCGATCCAATTGGCAAACCGGGCTCAAGCCCTCCCGCAATGCCGAAGCTAAGGATGCGTTTGACGCCGCGCTGCACCA
>Ga0207006_1150_pt1 | contig 11807 bp, 12 predicted proteins | sample Alteio_BWMinCont_84_FD_153497 | JGI IMG/M metagenome (GOLD analysis project Ga0207006, IMG submission 153497) | Enriched cells from forest soil in Barre Woods Harvard Forest LTER site, Petersham, Massachusetts, United States -... | ecosystem: Environmental > Terrestrial > Soil > Temperate forest >...
GGTGGAAAACAATGCGGGTTTGAATATGAGCGGCAATCCAGGATTTCGGGAAGGCCTAAATATACCTATATCAAACTTTTTCTGCTGGCCATCAACGCCTCCATTTCATTTTCAAAAATCCCTTTAAGGGTCATATCGATCACAGGCATCATAGTCGCCACCTTCGCCTTTTTGCTCAGCATCGCCTTGATCATCATGAAATTTACGATCAATATACCACTCTTAGGCTGGACCTCCACTGCCGTGTTGATCATTTTCTTCGGAGGGTTAAATCTTTTTGTTTTAGGCATCATTGGGGAATATATCGGGGACATTTTCGACGAAGTCAAAAACCGCCCTGTTTTTCTGGTTGATGAAACGATAGGCATGGAAAGTTAATTTTGGCCGTCAATCCCACATTCTTATGCATCCTTGCCCTTGCCGCTGTCCTGCGGATGGGGACATTTTTTTATCCTCATAACAGCTGGGACGAGATTTACTATTCTTCCCTGGCCATGAAGCTGGATACATCCGGTTTTAAGGAATACAATTTAAAAAATGTCGTTTTTAATAAATTGCCGGGCGCGCAAGGCGTTGAAATAAAGAAAGTTTATAACTCCGATAATGACCTGATAAGCAAACAAAAAAGGCGGGGCCTGTACTATTATGATGAACCATTATTTTATGAACCGCCCCTTCTGCCCTATTTAATTAAATTTTCCCATGATCTCTTTGCCCGCGGCCAAAAGCATCTCTACATCGATCTTAACGCATGGGTTTATGCCCATAAAAACCATTTACCGGCCTTCTTCAAACAAGAATTTTATAAAACCATAGTCCCCTTTACCTTCAGCCTGCTTTCCATCTGCATGGTCTTCTGGTTTTGTTCCAAATTCATCAATGAAACAACAGCATTTTATGCGGCGTTATTCCAGGCAGTCAATCCGGTGGACATCATGGCGGCCAATAGGATCTGGACAGACTGCATTGCCGCTTTCTTTTTTACTTCTACCTTGTTCTTATTTTATATCGCTTATAAAAAAGACAGCTTATCCATTATTTTGCTCAGCGGTATCTGTTGTTCTCTGGCCCTTCTCACCCGCATATTCAGCGTGTCCCTTCTGCCGATCGCAGCACTCTTTCGGATATATTTATTCGCCACATCGCCCAAAAAAGCGATCTATGAGATCGCGGACAAAAAAACAATTCTTTTTCTAGCAACGGTATTCCTGATCACCTTGCCATGGTTTTGGACGACCACGCATGTCTTTGGGTCCCCTTTGCATTTACCTTACAGTAAAAATTTAGAAAAACTTTTTCCTTTTGTTTATTTTATCCTGCATAGGCCGTGGTTCATTTACCCGGTCAACATCCTGTCCCAGAACCCGATATGGGCCCTTTTTATATTTGCCCCATTTTGCGCGCTGAATAAGCAAATTAAATTTTTGCTGGGGCTATGGATACTCGTCCCGTTATTGTTATTGACCATATTACCGGTGCTCTCACAAGTCCCCAAAGAAGACCGGTTCGCTTTGCCGGTATACCCGGCGATCACGATCGCGGCAGGCTTTGTTCTTGCGGAATTGGACAAAAAACTAAGAGTGGAAAATACCCTTTTAAAATTACTTCTTAACTTTTTGACCTTAGTATCTTTATTCTGGTCATTGAAAATAGCCATCTATTTCACCTATTCCCATCTGTCCGATACCATAGCCTTTCCATTTTGACAGCCCCGGATCACTATACATTGGGAATTTAATTTTGAGTAGTGTGTCATTCCCGCGAAAGCGGGAATCCATTATCGATAATTAAGTTTACTATGTACTACTGTAGTGGTTTCTTGGCAATGGCCATCACCGATGATCCAAAAATGGGATTTGGCATTACAGCAATTTCAGCTTTAATGAGGGCACTTAACATTTCATTTAAAAACGAATTCTTCGAATCAAACCCTTTCTCTACAATAGTGTCTTTTTTATTTTCCCTCATCACAAAAATTTTGCGACCCCAAAGCAAAGGTATGAAGGAAAGCCCCCAATAATTAATGTGGACGGCTTTCAAACCATTTGCTTCAAACTGCTCCGCCATCATTTTCGTATCATAGCGCCGAAAATGGCCAATAACTTTATCATAATTGCTCGTCAAAGACTTCAAAGCAGGCACATTTAAAAAAATATACCCACCCGGTTTCAGATGAAAAAGGCATGCCTCAAGAAAAGGGGTCACCTTTTCAATATGTTCAATAACATCATAAAGAACAATAAAATCATAGTAATCTTTTAAAAAATGTTCTTTGTCAAAAACATCGTATAAATACACCTCACCCCGGCATGACGGATTATTCTTCAAAGCCCCAAGATCAAGGTCTGTTCCATCCACGGTCCATTGGCTATGGCGTTCAATTTGAGAGCGTAAAACACCATGGCCGCACCCGATTTCCAGGCCTCTTAACGGTTGATCGATCGGGACATGATTACGCTTAAACTGGTGAAGGAGCGCGTAAAGCCTCCCTGTCATCCAGAAATGAGAATCCGGGGCGATATCATACCAGCCCTGAGCAAAAGACAATTGGCTATTGGGGGACAAGATTTTAACTTTGGAATTAGGCATGAATTAAATATACAAAATAATCTTTATTTTCATACAATTTATTCCATTTTTTAAAAAAATCATATTTTATCACAAGACCATTTTCCTTTTTTGTAAGAATGATCACATTAGTATTCTTAAACCGCAGAAGAAACTCCGGGTCTCCGTACTGGATTAGCCTGGCTAATAATATCCTCTTAAGTGTAAAATCAGGTGTTAAAAAAGCATAACTGATTTCCGCCCTCTGATGGGTCAAAACCGGGACCAAATAACCGAATAAATAATTATTTACAGCCACCACATCCTGTTCTTTCCTGTTTTCCAAGAAATCCATCACTTCCTTTTCAGAATGCGGCATATATCTCAGGGCAGGAGTATCGGTACGATAGGCCACAGGCAGGAAACATATATTATCGAACGATACGAACATAATCATGAATGCCCCTATCACAACGTTCTTGCTCAATCCGGCAAAGACCCTGTGAAGAAAATCATTTTCCTGGATTAAATAAAATGTGAATAAAACCAAACAAAAAAAAGGATACCCCCTGGAAAAATGGGCGGGTTGAATGATCTTAGTGATCAAAACATGGTGGTACATCAACACAAAAGTCGCCAAAAATAAGCAAACGATCAATCTCCAATTTTTAGAAACAACGAACTGTTTATAATATCTTATTACTGCGAAAATCCCCACAAAAAACCAAATACCGCATCCCATGATCAGTCCGGGCAAATGGATGATGTATCGCAACGCGGCATTGATTTTACTTATCTTGGCAGATTCAGGAAAACAGGCCATCCAAAATAAATTATAATAGAGAAAAAAAATGAATAATACGCATGCGGCGATAAATGTCCGCAAATACTGGGGCCGGTCTTTTTTATTTTCTATGAATAAGGAAAGGAACAAAAATAATAAATATGTAAAAGCCAATTGAAGACCGTTATACGGGTGCGCGTACAAGGTCAAAGCAAAGAAAAACAAGGACGTGCGCCAATAAGCTTTAAAAACACACCACAAAGTCACAAAAAACATTAAGTGATAAATGATCTCCGTCGCGTAGAAATAATTGCGGAATAAATCTACAAAACACCAGGTGGCAGCACCTTCCAGATACTTAGAACAGATAAATAATTGTGAAAATTTGATTTGACCCGCAAGAGCATAGAACAAACTGATAATCCCCGCGGTCCCGCCCCCAAACAAGAGACAATAAAAGCACCCGTACCTGATGTCTTGGTCTTTAAATAAAACATGGATAATTTTCCAAATACTGACAGTTAAAAGAGTGCCGAAAATAATACGCAAGGGGATATAGGACAGCATGATCGGCAAATGCGTGAATTTCCATGTATAGGCCACTAATAAAGAGAATAAATACGAATAAATGACAGGAGTGTTGCTGTTGGAATCATACGGATTGGGATAGGCAAATCCATTGCCGCGTTCAATAATTGCCCGTGCATTTCCAGCATAAACGTATTGATCGCTTTGAAGCTCCCAATTAAAATGCCACCCCAATGGCCTGGTCAGGTGGCAAAATAACATGACTAAAATCGGTATGCAGGAAACCAAAACACCTATAACATAGATCCTTTTGGGAACATCTTCAAAATACGAAAGAAATTTCCACATAAAAAAATTATAACACACGGACCCTGCGTGTAGTCGGCAAATTTAATTTTTTAATACTGTCATCCTGAGGCCATTAGGCCGAAGGACCTTAAAGTAACATTAAGATTCTTCGTCGCTGCGCTCCTCAGAATGACGTTGAATTGCCTGAAAAGCGTCAAACTCAAGATTTTAACAAAGAAAATTTTCTTATAACATAAGGAATATATTCAATCATATCTGCCGCAATCATGCCTGTTTTAAACTTGAGTTTGACCGCTTGATCACCCGCAGCCCCATGCAATTTAGCTCCCCAACAAGCGGCCTCATAGGGTACAATGCCCTGCCCCAAAAAGGCCGTGATCATGCCTGTTAATACGTCCCCGCTCCCGGCAGTGGCCATTGCGGCATTGCCGGTTTTGTTGATGTACGTTTTTCCCTCAGGTGACGCAACGACCGTGCGATGGCCTTTAAGCAGTAACACGCAATGGTACTGGCAGGCGAAATCGCGGGCGGTTTTCAAGCGACTGGCTTTAGTTTCATTGAAGAATTGTCTATTTTGGATTCCCGCCGAACAACTGTGAGTGTCGGTCAATACGACGTTCGCGGGAATGACAATGGATTTATGTCCGTTTATCAACCTGGACATTTCTCCTGAATGAGGCGTTAGAATACGCGGGCCACGGGCATTATGTAATATTTCAGTATGTCCTGCCAAAGCAAACAAGGCATCCGCGTCAATGACCAATGGTTTAGGACAGTGTTGAATGACTTGAAGTGCAAATTTTTGGGTGCTGGTATCACGGCCTAGTCCGGGGCCAATGGCCACGGCGTCAAACCGGTCCCATATTTTTTTAAGATCATTATAAGCCTTCAAGGAAAAAGCACCGCTTTTCCCCTGCGCCAGGGGCATGGTCATGACAACATTGGAAATTTTTTTTTGAAGGGCCAGATTCAGGCCGCGCGGGACCGCCGCGGTCACCATGCCGGCACCGCTGCGCATCGCAGCCAGGCAGCTCAAAGCCGCCGCTCCAAGCATCGATGGAGATCCCGCAATGACCAGCAGATGGCCGAAATCTCTTTTGGAAACCTTGGGATCATCCCTCAACAATGGCGCCGGTAATCCAACCATATCAAAATAAATCCTTAACGACTTCTTCTTTGGTTTTTCCCAAGTAAAGGACCAGGTCATTCAAGATACTGTTTAGCGTACCGATCTTAATATAATCATGATCAGGCACAGTAATATGATGTTCTTTACCGTAGGCGTGGGAGGTCAGGCGAATATGACTGCCTGTTTGGCGGGTGATCTTATACCCATAACGACTTAACAATTGGACTAAGGTTTGACCTGAAACATCCCTTGGAACTCTAGGCATATGTCAGAGTTTCCTCATGGACTATATGCAAACGGATACTGGCAGGAATATCATCTTTATGTTCATAATGACAAGTAAGGGCATCTTTAATGTTCTTTTTAATTTCCGCTAAGGTTTCACCTTGGGTAAAAATGGATTCCCCGATGGCTTTGGCCGTAAGGCCGCCTTGGGGATCTTCTTCAATTAAAAAAATTAATTCCGCGGATTTCATTTTGCACCACCTTTCTTAATACCTAATTAAAGAATACCACATATCATCCATTTAAGGTAAATTTATTACCCCTCAACAATGGCGCTGGCAACGGCATAGTCCCTGCTGTGCGAGATGGAGATTGAAAGGCGGTGTTTGAATTCTATATTATTGAACTGGCAAACAGGTTTGCCGTTGGTATCATTGGTGATGGCCAGATCATGCCATTTCAAATGAGGAATACCTGCTGCCTTAAAGACCGCTTCCTTGGCCGCGAAACGCCCCGCGTAATGCCCGTAAGGAAATTTGAATTTTTTGGCATGCTCGATTTCCACGGATGTGAATACATGGCTTAAAAATCCCTCTCCCCATCGCTCCACGGCTCTCTGTATCCTTTGGATTTCGATAATATCTATACCTGTTCCTAAGATCATAACTTACACCTTACGACGCCTAAGCAATAGGGCCTTTTTTCGATAAAATCTATACCTGTTCCTAGAATCATATTTTAAAATTACTGTCATTCTGAGCGAAGCGAAGAATCTCTTATAGAATTAATTTTGTTGAGATCCTTCGCTTCGCTCAGGATGACATGGTTTCAATTGATGATAGCGATCATTTCACTGACAGCTTGTTTGAGCCCGACAAAAACAGCACGGCTCATGATGGCATGGCCGTCTTATAGAATTAATTTTGTTGAGATCCTTCGCTTCGCTCAGGATGACATGGTTTCAATTGATGATAGCGATCATTTCACTGACAGCTTGTTTGAGCCCGACAAAAACAGCACGGCTCATGATGGCATGGCCGATATTTAATTCCGCCATGCCTTTGATACGGGCAATGGCAAAGGTATTTTCATAATTCAAGCCGTGGCCCGCGTTGACCTTCATCCCTGATTGACGGGCATAAAGTGTCATTGCTTTGATCTGGGCGAACTCTTCAATGGCTGACCGGTCCGCAAAGGCCCGGGCATATTGGCCTGTATGCAATTCAATGGTTTTGATCCCTAGGGAACAAGCCGCGTCTATTTGCTTTTTATCCGGAGCAATAAAAATACTGACATCAATGCCCGCTTTCAACAGCGCCTGGCTGACCCTATGGACCCTCTTTAAATGGCGCAGGACATCCAATCCGCCTTCGGTCGTGATCTCCTGACGCCGTTCAGGCACTAAGGTGGCCTGGTCCGGCACGAGGGCCAAAGCCATTTTCACAATACCCGCGTCCAGGGACATTTCCAGGTTAAAACGTGTTTTCACCGTTTTACGCAAAAGCACGATATCACGGTCCTGGATATGCCTTCTGTCTTCGCGTAAATGGGCAACGATGCTGTCGCAGCCCGCCTGCTCGCATAAACGGGCCGCCAGGACAGGGTCCGGGTCGAATTCCCCCCGGGCTTGGCGCAAAGTAGCAACGTGATCGATATTGACGCCTAATTTAACCATGCATGCCCTTGACGTAAAACCAGGTGATAATTGCCAGGGCCAGGGCCACTAATTTCAATACCAGGTTTGATCTAAGCCAATTTTTCATGTTTTTTCTTTTTTGCGGAAACCAGGACCTGGTTGAGAAGTTTCATAAAATGTTCTTCATTATGCACCGCTATAAAATGGCCTTCAAAGGCAATGCTGATTTCCCCGGTTTCTTCCGAAACTAAAACGATCAAGGCGTCCGTATGCTCGCTTAACCCCAAGGCCGCCCGATGGCGGGTGCCCACTGTTTTTCCAACGCTGGGATTGTCCGACAAAGGAAATAAACACGAGCTTGCGGCCACACGTTCGCCCCTGATCACCACCCCGCCGTCATGCAAGGGTGTCGCCGGCATAAAAATAGTTTGTAAAAGCGCTGAAGAGACCTTGCCATCGATGACGATTCCGCTTTCGATATATAAATCCAATTTCATCTCGCGCTCAATGGCGATCAAGCAGCCGGTCCTGCGTTTAGACAAACGAAAGGCCGTGTCATAGATTTCATCCACGAGGGCCTTGATCTCCGGCTCACCTAATGAGATCGTGAATAAATGCTGTTGGCCCAAACGGGCCAACCCGGAGCGCAATTCATGCTGGAAAATAACGACAATGACAATGATCCAAATGGAAAAGAAATTGCGCAAAAGCCAGTTTAGCACTTCAAAGCCCAAGACCTGGGAGATCAAAAGCGCTATGATCAAATAGGTGATGCCCCTCAAGACCTGGAAAGCGCGCGTGCCTTCAAAAAACAATAAAATACGGTAAAAGACCACCCATAAAATGGTCATTTCAACCACCGCTTTCGCAATGTATATAGCTAACTCAGGTGTCTGCGTTGAGTATGGCATCCGTCACTTTCAGTGTTTCTTTGATTTGTTTCACATCATGGACGCGGACAATGTGCGCCCCCTGCATCACTCCCGCCGCCACTGTTGCCGCTGTGCCCATCAGGCGCTCTCCCGCGGGTTTTTGCAAAATCTCCCCTATAAATGATTTACGTGACGTTCCCAGCAAAATAGGGTAATGTAAAATATTCAGCCGGTTTAAACCATTGAGCAATATCAAATTTTGGCCGGCCGATTTTGAAAAACCAATGCCCGAATCAACGATGATCCTGTTTTTATTTATGCCGATCTCCAAACATTTTTCGACGGCCATCCGCAATTCTTCGATGACTTCTTTCAATACATTTTTATAATGGGCGTATTTGTGCATTGTTGCCGGCGTGCCTCTCCTATGCATGATGATGATTGCTGCTCTGTAATTACGCACCATTTTCAAAAAACTTGTGGCCATGTGAAGGCCGCTGACATTATTGATGATGGAAGCACCGGCATCCAGGGCAGAGCGGGCCACATCTAATTTAGAAGTATCTGCCGAAATAGGGATTTTAATAGTACGGGCTAAAACTTTAATTACAGGGATTATCCGCCTGATCTCTTCTTGGGGCTTCATGCCCAAGGCCCCCGGACGGGTGGATTCACCGCCGATATCAAGAATGTCCGCGCCTTCACGGACCAGTTTACGGGCATGACGCAGGCAGGCGGCAGTGTTGCTTTTGCCATCGCCGCTGAAAGAGTCCGGGCTAGCGTTAACTATGCCCATGATCTTCGTCACATCCCCCAAAATCATAACAGTATCACGGGCGTGAAGATCAAAAAGACATCGCTTCATAAATTAATTTTGCCGGTTAAGACGGATTTTGGGGCGCGTCCGTATGGAGATTAAGCTTATGCTCCGGGAGCATCAGCAAAACCCTGGCTTCTTCGATGTCTATGGTCTCTTTTTCAATCAAACGCTTGGCCAGAAGATCCAATTTGTCCCGGTGATCGAGCAAAAGTTTTTTGGCCCTCTCATAAGATTCGTGCACCAGAGAGTGTATCTGCTCATCGATCTTACGCGCGGTTTCTTCGCTGTAATCTTTTTCATCAAACAGGTCGCGGCCTAAAAACATCTGGTGGCTTTGCTTGCCGAACGCCAATTTATCAAGCTGGTCGCTCATGCCGTATTGGCAGACCATGCTGCGGGCGATCTGGGAGACCCTCTGCAGGTCATTGGACACGCCTGTCGTGGTGTCATTCATATAGATCTCTTCGCCCACCATGCCGCCTAACAAAACAACCATCATCCCTTTTAATTCATTCTTCGACATATAATGCTTGTCCTCTTTGGGCGGCGTCAAAGTATAACCGCCGGCCATGCCGCGGGGAATGATGGAGACCTTTGTAAAGGTGTCGACTTCATCGATGAGCAGGGACAACATGGCATGACCTGCCTCATGATAGGCCGTCATTTCTTTTTCCTTTTTGGAGGTCACATGGCTTTTCTTCTCCGGCCCCATGGTCACGCGTTCAACCGCAGCGAGCATCTCTTCCATGCCGACTTTTTCCTTGTTGCGGCGGGCGGCAAGCAGGGCCGCTTCGTTGCAAACGTTGGCCAGGTCCGCACCGGAAAAATACACGGTCATCTGGGCTATCCGCCTTAAATTGACTTCCTCGCCTAATTTGATGTTCTTGACGTGGACTTTTAAAATGCCTTCCCGGCCGTTGATGTCCGGCAGGCCCACCACGATCTGGCGGTCGAAACGTCCGGGACGCAAAAGCGCCGGGTCCAGGGTGTCCGGACGGTTGGTGGCGGCGATCAAGATCAAGCCGCTGACCGTGTTAAAACCATCCATCTCCACAAGCAAAGCATTAAGGGTCTGCTCGCGTTCGTCATTGCCGCCGCCGATACCGGCAAAACGCTGGCGGCCCACCGCGTCAATCTCATCGATAAAAATAATACCGCCCTTGCCTGAGACCTTGGCGGCCTTGCGGCCTTGTTCAAAAAGATCACGCACGCGCGAGGCCCCGACACCCACGAACATTTCAACAAAATCCGATCCGCTCAAAGAAAAAAACGGCACCCCCGCCTCACCGGCAACGGCCTTGGCCAATAAAGTCTTTCCGGTCCCCGGAGGCCCCACCAGCAAAACCCCTTTGGGGATCTTTCCGCCGAGCCGTTCAAATTTCTTCGGGTCTTTCAGGAATTCTATGACTTCCTGCAATTCTTCCTTGGCTTCATCGACGCCGGCCACGTCCGCGAAAGTCACCTTGCCGCCGCCCGAGACCTGGGCGCGTGATTTGCCGAAGGCAAAAAGCTTATTGCCCATTTGGGAGCCTTTGTAAGAAAAAAACCAAATCACCCCAAAAAGCAGTAAGAAAGGCAGCATCGAAGCGAATAACTGGCTCCAAAACAATTCCGGAGGGACGACGCTGAAATCACTGACATTGTCCCGGACCATTTTAATCAAATCATCGTCGTGCTGGGGGATATTGAGCTTAAACTCCAGGCCGTCGGCATAGGTGCCTTTTAAAGTATTGTCCGGACCTTCGGTCAATTCCACATGTTTGATCTGGTGTGTTTGGGGATTGTCTTTTAAGATGGCGTAAAATTCAGAGTAGGTCAGCTCCTTCTCAGTTTTTAAATTGGACCTGTCCTGGACCGCCATGAGCAATAAAAAAACCACGCCCATGACCACCCAAAACCAAACATTGCCATTGGGGCTGCGGGCCCCGCGAGGGCCCTTTTTGACCGGGATATTTGTATTAGGTTGCGCCATTCAATGCCTCCAGGAGAAAATTAAGTGAATTGTTATTATATAGCAGGAAAAAATTAAATCAAGGGTATTTGGCGGGCTGTGATGTTTGACGGGAGAGTTTTACGCCATCTTGGTAGGTATCAATATAGGACAGGTTTCCATTTTTATTATACAAACGGACAATGCCGTTTAACTGCCCGTTATGATAAACTTCCTCGGTCATGGTCTCCCCTGTCTTATAGTAAGACTTGCTGGGGCCGTTTTCCAACCCGTCTTCAACGGTCCATTGCTGTTTAAGCGCCCCATTGTCGTAAAATTCTTTCATGTCACCTTCCTTTGCGCCGTCTTTAAAATTGACCGCCATCCACAAATAACCTTCCGGCGCGTATTCACGGGCCTCCCCGTCTTTCAAATTATTTTTATAGTTCCATTCCAGCCAAAGCTTGCCATTCTCCCGGAATTGACGGCAAACCCCGTCCTTCTTGCCGCCGGTATATTTGCAATCACTCTTTAAATTGCCGTTAGGCTGGAATTCGCGGACAATGCCGTCGAATTGATTGTTTTTATAGTTTGCTTCTATCGCAAGCTTCCCGTCAGGAGCATACTTTTTGCTTAGGCCTTCCAAATTGCCGTCCTTAAATACCATCTCCCACTGCACCTGGCCGTTATTATAGAAGGTCTTTGAGGCCCCGTCTTTCTGGTCTAATTTATAATTCCAGACCGCGTATAAACTGCCGTCCGCGGCGTACTCTTTAGACATGCCGTCGATATGGTCATCATCGTAATTGATCTCGTTTTTCAGGGAACCGTCTTCATTGTATTCACGGCTTGTCCCGTTTAACTTCCCCTTTTTAAAATTCATGGCCATTTTTAAATTACCATTTGGGAAAAAGTACTGGTTAAGGCCGTTAAGCGTGTCAAAGTAATAATTTTCAACATTTTTAGGCACCTCATTTTCGTAATATTCGCGGGAGGTCCCGAAAAGTTGGCCGTTGATATAATTCTT
>Ga0207006_1151_pt1 | contig 11734 bp, 10 predicted proteins | sample Alteio_BWMinCont_84_FD_153497 | JGI IMG/M metagenome (GOLD analysis project Ga0207006, IMG submission 153497) | Enriched cells from forest soil in Barre Woods Harvard Forest LTER site, Petersham, Massachusetts, United States -... | ecosystem: Environmental > Terrestrial > Soil > Temperate forest >...
GGCTGCCGCGTCCCAGGCAGATGCGCGATGCCGCCCGCTCGATATCGGGGATATGCTGCAGGATAGTGCGGAGGGATTTGCGTAGTTCGGAGGAGGTCACGAATAATGCGACCATATCAAGCCGGTGGTTGATGATATCGCTGCTGGTCAAGGGTGCGGCAAGGGTGCTGGCGAGTAAGCGGCCACCGATGCTGGTCACCGTATGGTCGATGGTGCTCTGCAGGCTGCCGTTCCGCTCGCCACTTAAGGTCAGTGTCAGTTCGAGGTTGCGGCGGGTACTGCTGTCAATCGCCATGAAACTGCCGTCTTTCTGCTGATGCGGCTGGCGGAGTTGCGGTAATTTGCCTTTCTGGGTAAGGGCAATATATTCGATCAGCGAGCCGCAGGCCGAAATTTCAGCGCGGCTGAAATTGCCGAAGCCGTCAAGGGTGCCGACCTGGTAGTAGGATTTTAGACGCTGCTCGCAGCGGACGCTATCAAAGAAGCTGGAAACATGGGGGCTGGCGGCATTTCTATAATCACCGAGGGCAATGGTGATATCGGTATCTTCAAGCAATTTATCCGAGATGAGTAATTCCTTCGGCTGCAGACGCGCCAACTCCATCGCCAGAGAGGATTGCTCAAGCATCGTTACCGCACATTCGCCGGTCGAGATATCGACCCAGGCCAGCGCCAGGGTTTTATCGATGCGGGTGAGCGATACCAGATAATTGGCGGATTTGGCATCCAGCAGATTATCCTCGGTCAGCGTTCCTTGCGTGACGATACGCACCACATCGCGCTGGACGACTGATTTATAGCCGCGCTTTTTCGCCTCTTCCGGGCTTTCCATCTGCTCGCAAATCGCCACTTTGAAGCCGTGTTTGATCAGTTTTTGCAAATAGGCTTCATAGGCATGGTAGGGTACGCCACACATGGGGATATCGTTCTTTTCATGCTTGCCGCGCTTGGTTAGGGCGATATCGAGGACGGAGGCGGCTTTTAGCGCATCATCGAAAAACAATTCGTAGAAATCGCCCATCCGGTAGAAGAGGAGCGCATCGGGATGCGCTTCCTTGATCGCCAGATATTGCTGCATCATCGGGGTGGCCGTGGCGGCAGGGGAAACCGTGGCTAGAGAAGACTGGCTCATGAGGATATGCCTTTATTGATTATAGCTGCTAACGGCGGGGAACACATCCTGCACTGGCTGATTAGTAGGCGGCTGGTTGACCGAAGGCTGGTTCATCGGCCGCCTTGGCATGGCCTGGGGCGAATCCTCGGTAATCGGTACGACGGTGCTGCCTGGCGGTACCATGATTTTTATTTTATCGGACGGCACCGAGGTTACCGCTTCTGGAGGTATTGGAGTATTCGTTGCCGCAGGGAATTTCTGCGGTTCAGGAATAATTTTACTTGGCGCAATCGCTTTCGGCACCACGGTGATCACCTGAACCGGCGCTGGTGCAGGAGGCGCTACTGTCACCGGGGTCGGATCTACCGGGGCAGCGTTTGTTTTAAGGGTGATGACTTCCGGTGGATATTCTTTGCCATCGGTCAGCTTATCGAGCATTTTATGCAGTTTTTTATCTTCCCAATCGATCGACCCCATCAATTTAGCGACGATTTTGCCTTTGCTATCGACGATATACGAGGTCGGCAATGCGACGATCTGCAGTTCATTAAATAGCGCGTTATGCTTATCGATATAGAGTCCGAGATTGGTCAACTGGTTGGTTTTATAAAATTCCCGCACCGCATCCGCTCCTTTGAAATCTTCCGAGATCGCCAGAACTTTCAGATTGGTGCGTTTATAATCTTTCTGTAGCTGGGCGATATCTGGCATTTCCTGCACGCATGGCGTACACCAGGTTGCCCAGAAATTGACCACCAGTGGTCTTCCATAAAACTCTTCAAAGGTATGAGGCTTGCCGATCTCATCGTAAAATTCCGTCTCAGGCACGGGAACCGAGGCCACTTTTTCAAGACGTTCGATCGGCTTATCTTCAAGCAGTCGTTCTTCTAAAAGACTGGAACCATTATTTTTTTCTTTACCTGTCGCCGATTTTCCTTCACTCTGAGGGGCGATTATGCTATCCGCAAAGGCAGACATAGACGTAAAAAATAACACTAGAAAAAAAATGGTGCGGAACATCGTATCACCCTAAAATTTATGACAACAAATACTACCAAACCCGGCGCTGCCAATCCGTTATGGGGAGGCCATTTCGATCAGGGACCGTCGAAAGTGATGGAACAGATCAATCAGTCGATCAGCTTTGATAAAAAGCTCTACCGCCAGGATATACAAGGTTCGCTCGCCCATGCAAGGATGCTTATTGCGCAAGAGATCATCGCGGCTGGAGATGGCGCAGCCATCATAGCAGGACTCGAGCAGGTTTTGCAAGAAATAGAAGAAGGCCGCTTCATCTTTAAAGAAGCGCTTGAAGATATCCATATGAATGTTGAAGCGCGGCTGCATGAGATTATCGGTGATGCCGCCGGTAAGCTCCATACCGCCCGTTCAAGGAATGATCAGGTGGCGACGGATCTGCGCTTGTGGGTGCGGGATACTCTTGATTATATGGATAGCAGGTTGCAGGCGTTGCAGTCTGCCTTGATTGCTCGTGCTGAGGAGCACCAGGCAACCATCATGCCCGGCTTTACCCATTTACAGACTGCCCAGCCGGTGACGCTTGGCCATCATCTGCTGGCCTATGTCGAAATGCTAGGTCGTGACCGGAGCCGGATCAAGGATTGCCGTGTGCGGCTTAATGAATCGCCTTTGGGAGCAGCAGCCCTAGCTGGAACATCGTTCCCGATTGACCGTCATATGACGGCGGAATTGATGGGGTTCGACCGGCCGACCGCTAATTCGCTCGATAGTGTTTCCGATCGCGATTTCGCCCTTGAGTTTTTATCGCTGGCCAGTATCTGCGCTATGCATCTTTCGCGCTTTGCCGAAGAGCTGGTGATCTGGGCAAGTGCCGGGTTCCGGTTTATTACCTTGTCGAACAGCTATACCAGCGGCAGTTCGATCATGCCACAAAAACGCAATCCCGATGCGGCGGAGCTGGTGCGTGCCAAGACTGGCCGCATTGCCGGGAATTATATGGCGCTGCTGATGGTGATGAAAGGCCTGGCGCTCACTTATAGCAAGGATATGCAGGAAGATAAGGAGCCGGTGTTTGATACGGCGGAAAGCCTGCTGTTGGCGATTAATGCGATGATCGGGATGGTGGAAGATTTTACGGCCAATAAAGAGGCGATGCATCAGGCGGCGAGTGGCGGGTATTCAACAGCGACCGATATTGCCGATTGGCTGGTGAAAAATCTCGGCCTGCCGTTCCGTAAGTGCCATCATATCACCGGGCGGATCGTCAAACTGGCGGAAGAGAAACAATGTCAGTTGGATGAGTTGACGCTTGCGGAAATGCAGTCGGTTGAATCCGGTATTACCAGTGATATGCTGCAGGTGCTAAGCGCCGATCATTCAGCGGCCAGCCGCAAGAGTTTCGGCGGAACGTCACCTGAAAATGTCGCGAAAGCGATTAAGGTGGCGCGGGAGAACTATTTATGAAGCAATGGATTGTTATATTGGCGGCCTTGATGCTGCTTGCCGCCTGTGGCGTCAAAGGACGGCTTTACCATCCGGAAGATCCGCCAACGCGTAAGCCGCTATTTGCTGCCGAAACGCCGGATGCGGATGCTAAAAAAGGCCAGGATGATCAGCAGGTTGCGCCGGATACTAATGCGCCTGGCAAGGATAAGGACCTGGATATAGAAAATACCGGGATCGGCCATAGCGGGGTTGATATTGAGCCGGGGAATAAATAATAATTGCTTTAAATATTATTTGATAAGTGCAGCAGCACGCAAAATTGTAGCAGCAGCGCCATCATTTTCGTGATTGGACCAATGTTTATCCTTTATTAGGTGACAGGTTATTTATCCCGAATTATAATGATCTCACGTGATTGAACCCCGGTGAGACGATATGGACCATTTTTCTTATAAAAACCAGCTGCTCCATGCGGAGAATGTATCGATTGACAAAATCGCTGCCAGTGTCGGTACGCCGTTTTATTGTTATTCAAGCGCAACGCTCGAACGCCATTTCCGGGTATTTTCCCAGGCCTTTGAATCGGTGAGCGCGACCATCTGCTTTGCGGTCAAAGCTAATTCCAATATCGCGGTTCTGAAAACCTTAGGCGATCTTGGTTCGGGAGCGGATTGTGTTTCGGAAGGCGAAATAAGGCGGGCGTTGCTGGCCGGTATTTCGCCGCAAAAAATCGTCTTCTCAGGTGTTGGTAAAACCCGCTCTGAAATGGCTTATGCCTTAGAGCAAGGCATCTTCCAGTTCAATGTTGAATCGCGGCCGGAGCTGATTGCGCTCAATGAGGTGGCGACAGCGCTTTCGATCAAAGCGCCGATTGCCATCCGTATCAATCCGGATGTTGACGGGAAAACGCATCATAAAATAACGACCGGCAAAAAAGAAAATAAATTCGGTATCAACTGGGAGGAAGCGCGGGATATTTATAAGCTTGCAGCCACGCTTCCCGGTATTGAGATCAAGGGAATTTCCACTCATATCGGCTCGCAGCTCCTCGATCTTGAGCCGTTCCGTCAAGCCTTTCGCCGGGTAGATGAACTGGTCTGCGCGCTTCGTGATGACGGGCACCGGATCAGCCGCCTTGATTTGGGCGGCGGGCTTGGGATTCCTTATGATACCGAAGAGCCGCCTTCACCGCAGCTTTATGCCGATATGACGATTGCTGCTACCCGTCATCTTGGTTGCGAATTGATATTTGAGCCAGGCCGTTTGATTGCCGGGAATGCGGGTATTCTGGTGGCAAGCGTCATTTACCTGAAAGAAAGCGGCAGCAGGGAATTCCTGATCGTTGATAGTGCGATGAATGATTTGATACGGCCAAGCTTCTATGAAGCCTATCATGAAATTATTCCGGTGCGGCAACCTGCTGATGACGCCCAGGAAATGCCGATGGATATTGTCGGTCCCGTCTGTGAGACTGGCGATATTTTTGCCGCCCAGCGCTTTATGCCATTGCTTGAAGAGGGCGATCTGGTCGCCTTCCGTTCAGCGGGAGCTTACGGGGCGGTGATGGCCTCGACTTATAATTCACGGCTGCTGGTACCGGAAGTATTGGTCAAAGGCGATCAATTCGCGGTTATCCGCAAACGGCCAAGTTATGAGGAAATGCTCGGGCTGGATAAGTTGCCTGGGTGGTTTTAAAACGGCAATTCCCCATATCGCTGTTCCCACAGCATCATCAGGTAATTCCAGGCGCTTTTATTCCATTCCGCATCGTGCAGTGCATGATGGGCATCGGTTTTCTGCTCGGGGAGCTGCGGGCGGCCCAGCACGTACCAGAGCTGTTTGAGGTCGTTGCTATACCAGGGATAGCCTTTTGGTAAATCGCGGATATGGCCGAAGAGCTGGCAGAATACCACCCAGTCATAAGCGCCGTTATAGACCCAGAATTCCGGGCTGTTATTGCCGATGAACAGGGTGATATCCTCGCGAATCTGCGCCCGTGATTTCCAGGAGGATTTATCGGGTAGATGCGTCAGCACATGCTGCTGCACCCAGCTATCGGCCTTGGTGAGGTCGCATTCGTTGCTGACCCCGTAATAGGTGCGGCCGTTCTCGCTGACCATGCCGATGCTGATTAATTCGATCGTGTGTTTATTATCGATAAATTCGGTATCGAACCAAAAACGCATCCGTTTATTCGGTCTACTCATTATAATTTCTCAACATATTTACTATAGACATTTATTTTTTGGCACCTTATCCTTTCCCACCTAAGGAGAAGTATTATGTTTGTTATTACCTTATCATACCTGAAGCCCCTTACAGAAATGGACCGGTTGCGCCCGGCGCATCTGGAATTTCTCGACCGCTACTACGCGAAAAACATATTCCTGACGTCAGGAAGGCAAACGCCGCCCACAGGCGGAGTGATTCTGGCACTGGCAGATTCTAAGGCGGCCCTCGAACAGATTATCGCCGAAGATCCGTTCTATACCGAAAAAGCCGCCACCTATACTATTACCGAATTTATCCCGACGAAAGTCAATCAGAATTTGGCAGATTTGCTGAAAGTTGCGTGAATATTTAGAAATCCGTCATTACCGAGGTCGATTATGAAAAAAATTATTGGAACTGCGTCGCTCTTTTTTGCTTTGGCCATGTCATCTGCTTACGCAACTGATGCTATACATACAGATTTTATCAATAACAAAGGCGATAAAATCGGAACTGCGACGATTACTCCGATGGCAAAAGGCACGCTGATCAGCGTCGATGTCACTCTGCCAATCGGGCCGCATGCGATCCATATCCATCAAAACGGCAAATGCGAAGTGGGGGATTTCAGGACGGCTGGCGGGCATTTCAATCCGGATGGGCATAAGCATGGCATTAATAACGAAGCGGGTATGCATGCGGGCGATCTGCCGAATCTTTATGTGGAATCCACTGGACATATCAAAGCCGATATTTTCTCGAGCGCGGTTAACTTAGCCACCCTGCCACATGGTGCGATTATCATTCACGAAAAAGCGGATGATTATAGCAGTGATCCGACCGGCAATGCGGGTAGCCGTATCGCTTGTGCGGTGATAAAGTAGAGTGCTCAAAAAATAAATCTTGTAACTTGCGCTCAGATAGGGTATTGTGACCTCATATTAACTATTCGAGCGCAAATTCTAGGTGGGTTTTACCCGCCTTTTTCTTTGCGTGAAAGATACAGAATTGGAAAAAATGAAAGGCTCTCCGCTTGAGGTGCGTATTACAGAACTGATCAATCCCTCCGTTGAAGAAATGGGGTTGGAAGTCGTCCGTACGCGGATCATGGATGGTAAACGCCGTACCTTGCAGATCATGATCGATCATACGGATGGGGAAAAGGTGATTACCGCGAAAGATTGTGCGAAAGCCAGCCGTCAGATCTCGGCATTGCTTGATGTGGAAGATCCGATCAGTGGGGAATATGACCTAGAAGTCAGCTCTCCAGGGATCGACCGGCCATTGATGAGGGAAAAGGATTTTGCCCGCTTTGCCGGCTATGAAGTGAAATTATCGGTGGCAACCGCGATTGAAGGGCGTAAGCATTTCAAGGGCGTGTTGTTGGGGATAAAGGGTCAGACGGTGCAGATGCGCTGTGACGGTGCGGAGCCGGTTGATATCGATTTTTCTGATATCACCGCCGCGAAATTGATACTAACGGACGCGCTGATTACTGCCGCTCTCAAAGAAGCGGAACGGCAGGCAGCTGTCCAGGATGAAACAACGTAATAATAACAGGAACAGGTGAAAAACATTATGGCGAATAATTCTCTCAGTTTTGGTAATGCGGAAATCTTGCAGATTGCGGACGCGGTAGCCCGTGAAAAAGGCATCCAGAAAGATTCTGTGATTGAAGCGATGGAACAGGCGATCCAGGTTGCCGGGCGCAGGAAATACGGCCATGACCATAATATCCGCGCTGAAATCGACCGTAAATCCGGCGAAATCCGCTTGTTCCGGGAACTAGATGTCGTCAATCCGGTTGAAAATTCCCTGACTCAGATTTCATTGCCTGATGCGCTGGCGCTTGACCCTGAGATCAAATTAGGCGGGACGATCCTTGATCCACTGCCGCCGATCGATCTTGGCCGCGTTGCCGCCCAGACTGCCAAGCAGGTGTTGACTCAGCAGATCCGTGAATCGGAACGCGACCGTCAATTTGAAGATTATAAAGACCGTGTCGGTGAGATTATCAACGGGGTGATCAAGAAAATTGAATATGGTAATGTGACGGTCGATCTCGGTCGTACCGAAGCCGTTCTTCGCCGTGACGCGATCATCCGTAATGAAGCGCTGCGCCTTAATGACCGTATCCGTGCGTATGTGGAAGATGTTCGCCGTGAAGCGAAAGGCGCGCAGATTTTCCTGTCACGTACCCATCCGCAGTTCCTCGCGAAATTATTCGCGCAGGAAGTGCCGGAAGTTTATGATGGCGTCATTGAGATTAAATCCGTGGCCCGCGAGCCTGGTTCGCGTGCTAAAATGGCGGTATATTCGCATGATGGCAGTATTGATCCAGTCGGTGCTTGCGTCGGTGTGCGCGGGGTGCGCGTGCAGGCGGTGATCACCGAATTGCAGGGCGAGAAAATCGATATCATTACCTGGTCGGCTGATCCGGCAACCTTTATCGTTAATGCGCTGGCTCCGGCTGAAATCACCAAGGTGGTGATCGATGAAGACAAGCACCGCATCGAAGTGGTGGTCGCGGAAGATCAACTGAGCCTGGCGATTGGCCGCCGTGGACAGAATGTCCGTCTGGCCTCGCAGTTGACCGGTTGGAATATCGATGTATTGACTGAAGATGTCGAATCGAAACGCCGTGTCGATGAATTTAACAATCTTTCCGGCCAGTTTATTGAAGCGCTGGATGTAGAAGATGTGATGGCGCAGTTGCTGGTCAGTGAAGGATTCACCAGCCTCGAAGAAATCGCTTATGTGCCGATTGAAGAACTGGCATCGATCGAAGGATTCGATGAGGCGATTGCCGAAGAGCTTCGTCAGCGGGCGCGTAGCTGGCTGGAGAAGAAGAGTGCTGGCGACGATGGTAAAGGCTTGGGAGCGATTCCGGCTGTTGCCAAACTGCCACATATCAATAAGGCAATCATCGGCAAACTGGCGGAAAATGGCTTGAAATCACTGAACGATATCGGCGATCTTTCCCATGATGAATTTGCGGAAATGGTACCGGAAAGCGGCCTTGACGATAAGCAGATCAATGAGCTGATCATGGCGGCACGGTCGGAATGGTTTGACGAGGCAAAAAACGACGCAGCAGAATAACCATCAGCTAAAGTTTATCGCAAACCCGGCGGGTAGCATTATCGCCGATATTGGCGATACGCTGCCGGGCAATGCCCTCTGGCTTCCATGCCATAGGCAGGCGGTAGTTGAGGCAATCGCTGCGGGCGGCTTTGATGCATTGCTGCCGGCTAGGGCGGCGGATAACCTGCCGGAAATGGTAGAAAAACAATTGCGCCGGGAGTGCCTGGCGCTGATTGCGCTTGCTAAAAAAAGTGGCGTGCTTATTGCAGGGTACGAGAAGGTACGCGGTGAAATAGCAAGCGGTCATATTTCACTGTTGATTCAGGCGAATGATAGCCGTGGTCGGCAGCTTTTTTTACCGAATAACAGTAAACCTCCGGTGTTGTTATTTAGCAGCGATGAGCTTTCTGCTGTTATTGGCCGCCAACATGTGGTATATATAGCGCTCAAGAGCGGAAAATTGACAGATACGTTGCGCGTGGCCACCGGACGACTGACCGAATATAATACGAATAACCAGCTTTAGGACGATAATGAACGATACACCAGAACAAGGCAAAACTACCCTTACGCTCCGGCCAACGCTGCAGCTTAAGAAAACGGTTGATGGCGGCTCGATTCGTCAGCACCTGGCGCATGGGCGCTCGAAACCGGTCGCGGTGGAAGTCAAGAAAACGCGCGTATTCTCAAGCAGCGATAACGGTACGATGGTCGAGGTGAAAACACCGGCGGTCGAGGCGAAGAAGCCTGAAATACGGATTCCTGAGGAAAAAACGTCGGTCAAAGGGCGGATATTGACCGCTGATGAAAAAACCACCCGTATGCGGGTATTGCAGCAGGCAGCGGAAGATGCGCTGGCCGATGAGCTTGCCCGTCAGGCGGCAGCGGATAGAGCGGAAGAAGAACAACGCAACCAACCGAATCAGGAAGAGGAAGCGGTAGTAGAGGAACAGGCGACGCAGGAAGCCCAGCCGGAGGCGGCAACAGAAGAGACAAAATCCGTCCATCATCCAGTGATCTCACCGATTATGACGAAAGTCACCGAAGATGAGGAAGACGAGCATAAAAAAGGCCATAGCAAACCAAAACCAACGACTGGACGTTTGACCCTCACTGAAGATAGCGATCGCGGTAAGAAAACGGCCCATTCAAATACCAAAACACCACTTAAAAGTCGCTGGGAAGATACCCGCCGTTCAGGGAATCTGACGGTCAATAACGCGCTTGAAACAGCGGAAGAGCGGGTACGCAGCCTTGCCTCGCTGAAACGGTTGCGCCAGAAGGCAAAACGTCATGAAGCACCGCGTGAAGTGGAGAAATTCTCCCGCGAAATTACGCTGCCGGAATTAATTACCGTGCAGGAATTGGCCAACCGTATGGCTGAGCGCGGCACCGATGTCGTGCGTGAACTGATGAAGCTCGGTATGATGGTGACGGTCAATCAGGAAATCGATGCAGATACGGCGGAACTGGTCATCCAGACCTTTGGCCATAAGGCGAAACGCGTGACCGAAGCCGATGTAGAAAATATCCTGATCGAGACGGATGATAAAGAAGAATCATTGATGCACCGCGCGCCGGTGGTGACGATCATGGGCCATGTCGATCATGGGAAAACCTCGCTGCTCGACGCCATTCGCTCGACCGATGTGGTCGCAGGCGAAGCGGGTGGTATCACTCAGCATATCGGCGCTTACCGGATTAAAACAGGTGACGACCATTATATCACCTTCCTCGATACGCCAGGCCATGAAGCCTTTACCGCCATGCGTTCACGCGGTGCGAAAGTCACCGATATCGTGATATTGGTGGTAGCCGCCGATGATGGGATCATGGCGCAGACGGTTGAAGCGATCAATCATGCGAAAGCAGCGGAAGTGCCGATTATCGTCGCCATTAACAAAATTGATAAGCCCGATGCCAACCCGGAACGTGTGCGTAACGAACTGCTTGAGCATGGGCTGGTGCCGGAAGAATTAGGCGGCGATGTGATCGTTGTGGAAGTATCGGCGAAGAAACATCTGCATCTCGATAAGCTGCTGGAAACAATCCTCTTGCAGGCGGAAGTGCTTGACCTCAAGGTCAATCCGAACCGTGCAGCAGTAGGCGCCGTGATCGAAGCGAAAGTGGATCGTGGTCGCGGGGTGGTAGCAACGGTGCTGATCCAGCGCGGTACGCTCAAAGTAGGCGATATTATTGTGGCAGGTACGGCTTCAGGTAGAGTGAGGGCGATTATTGACGATAAGGGCAATAGCCTCGAACAAGCCTTGCCATCGATGCCGGTTGAGATTCTCGGCCTGGCCGACAGCCCGCATGCCGGCGATCAGTTCTCGGTCGTGGAAAATGAACGGCAGGCGCGTGAAATCGCAGAATACCGCGAAAAACGCTCACGTAATGTCCGTACAGGGATCGTTAATCGTGGCAGCCTGGAAGAGTTATTCTCCAAGGCGTCCGGTCATAGTAAAGTCAAAGAAGTGCCGATTATATTAAAGGCCGACGTGCATGGTTCGGTCGAAGCGGTGATTGGCAGCCTCGGTAAGCTTACCCATGAGGAAGTGCAGTTGCGTATTCTTCATGCGGCGGCAGGTGCTATTTCCGAGTCCGATATTGCTCTTGCGCAGGCATCCGGTGCGATGATCCTCGGCTTTAACGTGCGGGCGAATCCGCAGGCCAAGCTGCTTGCTGAAAAAGAAGGTGTCGATGTCCGTTATTATTCGATCATCTATAATCTAATTGATGATCTGAAATCGGCTCTCTCCGGTATGCTGTCGCCAATCTTACGCGAACAATATCTGGGCACGGCGGAAATCCGGCAGATTTTCAGTACCTCGAAAACTGGAAAAGTGGCGGGTTGTTATGTGCTTGACGGTATGATCAAGCGCGGCGCCAATGTCCGGT
>Ga0207006_1152_pt1 | contig 11720 bp, 9 predicted proteins | sample Alteio_BWMinCont_84_FD_153497 | JGI IMG/M metagenome (GOLD analysis project Ga0207006, IMG submission 153497) | Enriched cells from forest soil in Barre Woods Harvard Forest LTER site, Petersham, Massachusetts, United States -... | ecosystem: Environmental > Terrestrial > Soil > Temperate forest >...
GATATTCCCGAACGGTCACGCCGTTCGCAGTGCTGAGCTCGTGGACTTTGTAAGCCTGAAAAGTCTGGACACGATCCTCGCTCTTCATATGCTGCTGGTCGGTGGTCACCGACGCTTCAGACTCGCCCAGTGTTGCCCATGCCGGTACGGTTCCCAGAATCAGGACGAGCGAGATCGTCAACACGGTTCTTATGTAATGAAAAAAAATGCCGCCTCGCAGACCTGTGGCAGGCGAGAGGCTCGGATTCAGTTCGCGGTTCATGACACATCTCCTTTGCTGCTACAGCGTGCTAACGCGGACCTATTGTGTGGTCACAGTGATTTGGGCCGTATGGTTGATGCCGCCGATCGCGGCATTCACGATCACGGTTCCCGACGTTACAGGCGCGGTCGAGGGAACCTGAATTGCAAATGAATAGTTCACAACTGGCGCAGGGCTGCTGCTATTGGAGCTGCCGCTCTGGGAGCTGCTGCCTCCGCAGCCAATCATAATGGCCAGCACGGCCATAAGAATAAAACCCGGCGCCAGCCTCGGAGTTGCACGTAAGTTCCGATCGCCGTTTTTCGAACGTCCGAAGCTCGCGAGAACAAAAGCCGCTCCGGCCAAAGTAGCTCCGACTGCTCCCCACCAATTAAGTTCCCGGTAGTCTCTCGGCGCCTCAAAGGCGGCAGAGACAGCAGGCACCACCGCGCACGTCGTCGCCCCAAGCGCCGCCGGCACAATACACGTGAAGCTTGGCGTGCCCGCGAAGCCGTTCAATGGCGTTAAGGCAACTGTTCCGCTGCCGCAGGCGCCTCTCTTCACGACGAGTTGCGTCGCCGTAAAGGCCAGGGAAAAGTCTACCGACGTAACAGCATTCGCCGTGCTCGCTGGATTCACGGTCGTCCAGTTCGAAACCACATTAAATACGTCTATGGACCCCAGGCCCGTCGCCAAATCATATCCAGGTAAAGCGTTGTAGCCGATTTGCGTCGATGCCACGCAAGGCGGGCTGAATAGAACCTGATTATTCCCGGTCACAACGTCATGGAACCCCGCCGTGGAGAGACGCGCGGCCAATGGATAGAGGACCGTATTGATGTTTCCGGAACCCCCGGAATTTTGCGTGGATTGATTGATCAGCGCCATGATTCCCGCCATCACCGGCGGCCCCACCGATGTGCCCCCCACCGCCGTCAGCGTGCGGTCCGTATTACGAAAGGTGCCGCTGGTTGGGCACGTAGGTGAAAACGTGTTCGTCATCGAATCGAAATGCTCCGAGCAGATCAAATAGCCGTCGCGGACCGCCGAGGCGCTGAAGGAAATGTCCGGCACGTCGCGTGCCCCGTCGTTTGGCACTCCCGTTCCCGCCTGCCACGCTGGCTTGGGTATGACCGTGCTCGACCCGCCGCCCCCGGCCGAGAGCCCGATGGAAGCCCCGTTGATTACTTTGTTTGTATCGTTCCACGCAGCTTCCGGAATGTAGGAGAGCGCCGACGACACGACATCACTAGCAAGCGCGGGTTGCCAATAAGTGCCTCCTCCTTCGTTGAATTCCGTACCGCCTAGCGACGTTACACTTTCCAGCGCTCCCGGCAGATCGACGGCCAGCCCGCGCGTGGACGCCGTCGTCGGACTATTCGGATTGGAATTGAAATCGCAATCCGCCGGTCCGGTGTCTCCGGCTGGGCCGAGGACGGTTATGCCTTCCAGGTTGGCTTGCTGCATGAGCGCTTTTAGCGAATTGAGAGCGCCGGTGGAAAAATCCGCCTCGCAGTCGCCGTAACTTGTGCTGATCACGGGCGCGGGGATTGGTTTTGTGGTAATTGCATAATTGATCGCATCGACCACGCCGTTCCCGTTCACCGGATCGCCGACTATGAAAATAAGCGTCGCGTTCGGCGCAATCGCCCCACCCCACTCGACGTCCAGGTTCGCTTCATCGACATCGCCCTGCCGCAATCCAGGGTTGCTGGTTACAAATATCTTCTGAGGATCGTTCGCAGGTAAACCGGAATTGCTACGAAACGCCTCGACGTCCGTTAGGTTGACGTCGCTTTGCCCCACGACAACGATTTTCTGTCCCGTCCCGGTGAGGCCTTTCTGATACAAAGGGTTCACATCGTAAATCGTCGCGAAATCCGCCGGCGTAATGAAATGATTCCCACTGACACTCGAAGTGAAGCGCGGGCTCATCCTAAGCGCCCGTGGCTTCAGTTGAAAATTATTCAGCCCGCGAAATCCCAATACCACATCCGCGAGCGCCGCCGGAATCGAGGGCTCGCTGGCATTCGCAAAGTGCGGCTTGCCATCGACGGCATAGCGATGCATCTCCGTGTGCAGCGCCGATTCCACCTGCTGCGCCGTCCCTCTGAACGTGATCATGTTTCGGCTGGCGGGCACGCCTTCGACGTGAAATCCCGCGCTCTCCAGCCATCTCGTCACTTGGTTGATGTCGCCCTGACTCAAGCCAAAACGGCTGCCGTATTGCTCCGGTGTGAGCCAGCGATGATAGTCAGGCGATCCGCGCTCCTGCTGGGCCGCAAGCAGCGCATCGAGATCCGCCTGCTGCGCCGGCGTCATTTTGAAGGTCATGGTTACGCGCATCCCCATCGAGGGTTCCACTCTGCCTTGATCGAATTCCGGGCGTGCCAGGGAATGCACGTTCCCCCCGATTGCTGTCATTTGCGAGGTGTCTACCGCCTGTACGACGCGGTCCTTGAGGGCTTGGGCAAAGAGAAGCTGCGAACAGCAAAGCACGCTAAGCACACCAAAATACAGAGCGTTCAGAGAACCCTTTGTCCTGGTATGCATGGATATGGTTTCAAACTCTCTACCTTTCGCTGGAGATTCTGGACCTTGGATTGGATGCATTTTTGTCTTGGCGGGCTGTTCCTGATTCTCCGGCGCGTGCGTAATCGACACGTTCGTATATTGCCCAATACCTTTATGGATGGCGAGATGGCGCTAACGGATGAATGTGGTGAAATGACCTAAAAGGGAATGATCTTTTGGCCGCCATTTTTGGCGCGCCAATTCACAATTCAGAGGATCAGGCGCCGCCGGTATGCCTTTGCGCCGCCGCCCCTAATTATCGAGCGCTTTCCATCCTGGAGGCGGAAAAGAGATGTGCCAAAAACCTGGAGCGGGCACCGCGAATTCCACCGGGACGAGATAGCCCTTCTGATTTTCAATGGCCGCCCGCGTCACCCGGCAGCTCTGCTTCGCCGAAGTACGCTCGTTAACCAAATCGAATTGTGTCTCCACGGGAAAGTTCTTCGTGCAAACCAGCATCGCGCCATGGTCATTTACCGATGCGGTCTTGGCGTGTATCGTCGTTTTCGCCCCCCCTAATGTCATCTCGAGTGTTACGGGAATCTGGATCATGACCCGCTGGCTGCGCCGCCGTTCCTCCGCCGGCTGAAGTTGTGGCCCTGTATCCGCCTGCTGAGGTTGTTTGTTCACAGTTCCAGCCCCCAAAAATCCGTGGCCGGATGAATCAATTCGATTCCCAATTCCCAGCCGTCCGGCCGCTCGTTTCCCTTCCAGACGATTACCGCGGAATTCGCTTCATTCGTTGCCAGGTTGACGATCCGCAGCGATTGCTCGAGTTCGAGCCGTTCTCGAAGGACCACCAGGCATCCGTAAGGCCCAACCACGCGCGTGAAACCCTCCTCGCGGCAGGACCCAGGCGCGTCAGCTTTTTGCCATTCGATGGCCACCGGAACCCGCGAATTCAATCGAATGCCGCGGCGCTTCTTTTTCACTTTTGGTGGTGGTGTCGTTACCACTAGCGGTTGCACGCCTTTTCCCCCGATCCCCCCGAATAATTACGATTTAACCGATGATCGAATGGTAGAAAGCGAGGTTAAGTTGCGTCAATGGTACGCAGGGACAGCCGAACTCTACTGCGCTCGGGACCAGAGTATCTCCGCAGTTAACAGCGCCAGATTGAACCAGCTTGCTGTGGATGGTTCCGGTTTCGGGAGCGCTGTGAATTCCAGTCAACTCCCGAAACCGGGCACTGAGGTTTCGCTTCGGAACTTGACTAAGACTCGCTCACTAATTGCTTCATGGCCCAATCCGGGAATACCGGCGCGCGCCGGTCGCGGGGCCCGCCGGCATTCGCCGCCTGCGCGTGGCCAGTGCCTTCCACCATTTCCCGCTTGGAGTTCACCGCTGCCTGGTACAGCTTCAGCGCTCCCGCCGGGTCCATGATGCGATCATCTTTGCTATACCCGATCAACATCGGGCAGCGGATTTTGTCGGCTCTGCCCTCGAGCGTATAGTCGCGCAGCATTTTCCGGGCGTCCGCCAGGTCGCGCGCGCCGATAATCCAGCGCACCCGTTCCTGGATGGACGGCAGGTAATCGAAAAGGTCCTTCCCCAAATCGTAGGAACCGCTGCTCATGAGCGCCGCCGTCACACGGGGTTCGTTACTGGCAGCACGGGGCACTCCGTATCCGCCCATGCTGATGCCCTGCAGTCCGATTTTCTTCGTATCCACGTCGGATCGAGTCTCCAGATAATCGATCATCGCCTTGATTACGCGATCGGTATCTGGCGGCAAGTGCAGATCCTTTAGCCGCAGAGCCCCTCCTTGCCCGGGAAAGTCCACGGCCATAAAGGCCATGCCACGAGCCAGATAGGCCCCCGCCATTCCCATGATCGTCGCCTCGGCCATGGTGTCTGCGCCTTGAAACGCGATCACCACCGGAAACTTCTTCGCCTGTTGTGCTCCTGCTCCGCCCGGTTTGCGGAAATAGCCGTCGAGCATCTGGTTCTCCCATTTCACCTGGATGCGCTCGAAAGGCGGACGCTGCAGCTCCCAGGCTCGGTCAAACAGTTGCCGTGCTTTCTTGTAGGTGGGAAGCATGCGGTCATCGCTGACCGGCATCGGCCACGACGCCTCACGATAAAAGTTAGCCGCGCGCAGGTAATACTCATTCGCCGTCAGCTTCAGTCCCTTGGACGCAAACTCGTCCGCCTCTTTCTCATTGCGCTCCGCCACGCGTCTCCATTCCGTCACCCAGGAGTCCAAATCGTAAGGCTTCATGCGCTGCGCTACTTCCAGCGCGTCGGGATCGCTCGTGTAAATCGTTTGCGTCAGCCGAATCTCCAATTGGCCTCCGCCCGCTAACCCCTTGCCCGGATAAAGCTCGCCCTCGGCTCTGCCTCCCACCTCTCCAATTTTTCCGCTCTCCGAACCGGCGTCCTGCGCCAGCGCGGGGGACGCCAGAACCTTGGAGAGCGCGGGGAGCCCTGCGGAAACCAATCCCCATTTCACCAAGGCACGTCGACTCAGATTCGAGATGGAACTCATGATTTTCCTTGCCTCCTCTTCCAATTAGTCCAAAACCGAGAAGAACTTCTCAAAATTGCCGAGAACCCCGTGCCTTCTGATAGGCCATTCCCGCCTTGATTGTCAAATGATATTACGGCGCGTTATGCGCCGGCGGATTCTGAATCCGCAGCTCCAATCTGCCGGAGATGATGAACCAGGTGTCTCAGATAATCCTTCGTCAGAAAATCGAGCGTGACCGCCTCACCTGAGCCGATCCGGCAAGGAGTGCCCAGCTTCGATTCAGGCAAACGGTCGATGACGTGAGCGAGATAGCGGTTATAGGCGGCCCAGAGCGAAACCAGCAGTTCCCAGTCAGCCTCTTGAGGCGCTTGCACCCGTACGCATCCATCTTGCTCGTAGCCGGGAAAATCGAGCGACGCTTGCAGCGCTGCCCGGACAAATCGCTGATGATTGTTCGATGCCGAATCGATCAGATGCCCGATCACCTGCTTGCGCGACCATCCGCCCGCCAGCACCGGCTTTGTACTCTCAGCGGCATTCGTCTTGCGAAGCTTCGGCTCCGCCGCATCAATCACGCCCAACAACTTTTGGCTCAGTTCTTTCATTAGCTCCCGCCTCCCAATTCAGCAGTCGCGTACCGTGAGAAATCGTCCCGCACCGCATTTTCTTTTTTCGGGTGCTCCCACCCTTGTTTTGTAAGGGCAGGTCTTCTGGCTTTTTCCCGCCTCGAGCAAGCGCCACTCTCGCCTTCGCACCTATTTCTCGTTTGGAAACGAAACGCCAGTAAATGCTGCCACTCCCGCCCTCATTTGGACAATATCATCGCGCTTTCTGACAATGTATAATCCATCAACGCTCGAAGGGGTGCGTCTCTATGAAGCCGACTTCGAAATTGTCGCTCGCTCTATTTTTATTCGCGGCTGCACTCTCGTTCGCCGTCACGGCCCATGCACAGGGCGTGGGCGCCTCCGCTGACATCGTCGGAACGATCACCGATCCCTCCGGGGCCGCCATCCCCAAAGCCAAAGTGACCGCCACCGACACGGCCAAGGGACTCAGCCGCGCCACCTTCACCGACGAGCGCGGCGAATACCGCCTCAGCGGGCTCGCCCCCTCCACGTATGACGTGAGTGTGGAGGCCCAGAGTTTTCAATCGGCCACAGAGCACAACGTCGTGCTAACCGTCGGCCAGACCGCGCTCATAGATTTGCGCCTGGTGCTCTCGCAAGTCACTCAAAGCGTCGAGGTGACCACTCAAGTTCCAGTGGTCGAAACCGAGCGCAGCCATTTGGCCGATACCGTCACCGAAGATTACATCAAGGATCTGCCTATCGATCGCCGCGATTATCTTACCTTCACTCTGCTCATGCCGGGCGTCTCCAATTCCACGCGCCTCGCCGGCGATCAGGATTTTCGGGTCAAGCAAACCCCTCAGAGCGGCCTCTCCTTCTACGGCAGCAATGGCCGCGGCAATACCGTTACCGTGGATGGTGGCGAAGCCAACGATGACGCCGGCGGTGTTCGCCTCACCGTAAGCCAGGATGCGGTGCAGGAGTTTCAAATCAATCGCAGCAACTATTCGGCCGAATTGGGGAGCGCCAGCGGAGCAGCCATCAATATCGTTACCAAGTCCGGATCCAACCTGCTGCACGGAAGCCTTTTTGGATTCTTTCGCAATGATGCTCTCGATGCGCGAGATCCGTTCGCGCTCAATCAGGCGCTCGCGCCCGGTCAGCCATTTAACCCTGCCAATCCCGATTCGGTGAGCCAGCCGGTAAAAAATACGTTAAGTCGTCAGCAGTTCGGCGGAAGCTTTGGCATAGCCCTTAAGCCGGACAAAACGTTCCTCTTCGCCGCTTTCGAAGGATTGCGGCAGGACGCCCAAAACGCCGTTCCGATCCTCACGAATACAAATACCTTCCGCCCCGATAACAACCCCAACGGTAACAATCAGCAGGCCATCATCAATGGCCTTGCCGCCGAGGGCGGCACGATGGTCCCGTGTCTCTCGCCCGTTCCACCCGCGACTTCGGTGACGGTTCTGCCCGCAGCCTTCTGCGCCGTCGCACTTCAGAACGTTCTAACGCTCAATTCCGCTGGAAGTCCTTTGGACTCATTTCTCATCGGCGAGTTCGAAAACAACGGCGGTCTTTTTCCTTACAACACCCGCGAATATCTCGCCTCGGGCCGGCTGGACCACAAGTTCAACGATAATAACCAGGCCTACCTTCGTTACGGCTACGGCCACGACCGCGAGGAAAATCCCGATGTAACATCGCTGACCGGCTTCTCCCGGGGCAGCGCCATCCACACCTTCGACAGCACACTGCAAGCTGGATGGTTCCACATTTTCAACTCGAATTTGCAGAATGAAGCGCGGGCCCAGTGGAACTACAACGATTTTAACGTCATCCCCAATGCGGCCGCACAGGTTGGCCTGAATATTCCCGGGTATGCAAACCTGGGCACCCAGATCTTCCTGCCCAGCGACACCATCCTGCGCCGTTACGAATTGGCCGATAACGTCACTTGGATCCGCGGCCGCCACACCATGAAAATGGGTTTCTACGAATTGATTCGTGGCGACCACAGCGAATCGCACACCTACCTGCCCGGCCGTTTTGAATTCGGCGCTCTCCCCGGCGGCATCGTTAGTCCCTGCCTCCAGGTGCCGGCCGCCTGCGGTCTACTGACTACGCAGCCTGCGGACATTAATGCGCTGCAATCGGCTTCGCTGGGTTTGCCGCAGTTCTATCAGCAAGGCTTCGGCTCGCCGACATATAACTTGACCAGGCCTTTCACAGCCGCCTATTGGCAGGACACTTGGCGCATACTCCCTAATTTCACGCTGAACTACGGCCTCCGTTACGAACTCGATTCCCAGCCCAGCGTCATGAATACCGATAAGGACAATTTTGCGCCGCGCCTCTCCTTTGCCTGGGATCCCGCCAACGATCACAAAACCGTGATCCGCGCAGGAGTAGGTATCTTCTACTCGCCAATTTACGCGCAGATTCCTACCGTTGCTCAAACTCTGGGCAACGTCAATAGCACGCGGCAGATCGCTCTTCTCTTGGTTCCTCTCACGGGCGCGCCTGGAAATGCCGCCCTCACCTCCGGCCTCATCTTCAAAACGCTCTTCGCCGAGCCAACCAATCCTGGCGCTGCCAATTCGCCCAATTTCATCAGCTGCACGACGCCCCCGCCCGGCCAATTGGCGTGCATCGGCCCCGCGCAGCTTACGCAGTTCGGCTTGAACGTGACCAACACAGGTCTCCTTCCGCCCGCGCCCGGCGCCGTGCCACTGCCTGTTTTGTTCAGCACGCAGTCCGATTACCAGAGTCCTTATTCCTTGCAAGCTGAAGTCGGAGTCGAGCGTCAGCTTACGAATAATCTTTCTGTCTCGGCGACTTACATCTACATTCATACGCTCCGCTTGCCGGTCGCGCTCGACGCCAATCTGCTTCCGGCGCCCATAATTGGCGGAATTCGAAATTGGAATGCCTTGCAATGCCAGACGAATGCATTAACTTGCTTCGTCAATCCTTTCATTCTCCAAAATAATATCTATTCCTCCGCTGCCTATGCCCTGTATCAAGGTGGCTCCTTCGAGCTGAAGCAGCGTTTCAGCCATCACTTTATGGCTATGGTCAACTACACCTACAGCAAGGCCAGGGACACCACCACCGATTTCAATAGCGACTACGCTCCCTTCGACGAAACCAATCTTGCCGCCGACTACGCCCTCTCGGATTTTGACGAGCGAAATAAGTTCGTGGCCACGGGCGTATTCGAAAGCCCCTGGAATAACCGCATTCTGAAAGGCTTCGAGCTCGCACCCATCCTCAATTACCACAGCGGGAACCCCTTCAACCTTTTGACGGGCACCGACGTGAATAACGATCGCCACTTCACCAACGACCGCCCGCCCGGCGCAGGGCGCGATACCGGACTTGGCCCAAATTATTTCGCTCTCGATCTGCGTCTCTCGCGAACCTTCCGTCTTCACGAGAAAGCCAACCTTCAGCTCTTGGCCGAAAGTTTTAATCTCACCAACCGCACAAACTATGCCAGCGTCAACAACATCGTCAGCCCTAATTTGACCAATTTCAACGCTAGCGGAAGTGCAGCATTCTTGCCCACTACGCCCTTGGGGTTCACTTCCGCGTACCCGAAGCGCGAGTTCCAACTCGGATTCCGCCTTGATTTCTAAGCTAAATGTGGTGAAAGACTCAGTGGCCAATTCAGCCTCGTGGCTTTTTGGGGAGGTCAGAGCGTCCCTAGGCAATCCCCGTACGTCCCTGAGAAACTACGGTCATTCCCGGATGGCGGCCCTAGTCCAAAGACCCTACACTTCTTATCGTTCCAGGGGGGATTATGCGACCGATTCAGATCCTATTAGCCGACGATCATGAAGTTGTGCGCAAGGGTCTTCGCGCATTGCTGGAGTCTCAGCCTGGTTGGAAAGTAGTCGCGGAAGCCATCGATGGCCGCGAGGCGGTGGAAAAGGCCAGAGATATGCGCCCCGATGTGGCCATTGTGGATATCGGCATGCCTTCTCTCAACGGCCTCGAAGCGACCCGCCAGATCGTGAAAAAAGCGCCCCGTACGCGCGTTCTGGTCCTGACCATGCACGACACCAATCCGCTGATTCAGCAGGTGGTCAAGGCCGGAGCTCGCGGCTACGTGCTCAAATCCGATGTGGCCAGCGACCTGGTCTCTGCCGTGGATGCGCTCTGCCGGGATCAAACCTTCTTCACCTCCAAAGTCTCTCAAATTATTCTCGATCGCTACGTGGGCAAGGCTGCGGGCGCGGAGGGTTCTCCCGACCCCGACCCGGACTCGCCTCTCACTCCTCGCGAGCGCGAAGTCGTACAACTTCTTGCCGAAGGTAAAAGCAGCAAGGAAGTCGCCGCCGTACTGGGGATCAGCGTCAAAACAGCGGAAACCCACCGCATCAACCTGATGAGAAAACTCGATTGCCATTCCGTCGCCGAAGTCGTCAGATACGCCGTGCGCAATTTGATTGCGGAAGCTTGATGTCCGCTCCTCTCCGCGCGACGGCAATCTACATCAGCGGCTTGGTTTCCCGTGGCGCCGCCGCTTGTCTGCGCAGCGTTCTTAGGCCGCGCGGCGCTTCCCCTTCACGTATTTTCTGAGATGAGGCTGAAATGGCGGTAAAGATTTTGATCGTCGATGATCACGAAATTGTGCGCCAGGGAATCCGCCGCGTGCTGGAAGCCAAGCCGGAATGGGAGATCTGCGGCGAGGCAACTAACGGACAGGAAGCTGTGCACATGGCTCGGGAACTTACCCCCGACGTAGTCATCATGGATGTCACCATGCCCGTCATGACTGGCTTCGAGGCCGCCGACGCGATCTCCCGTTTGCCCATAGGTTCTCGCGTGCTTTTCTTTACCATGCACGATGCCGGCAGCATGGCAGGAGCGGTCCGAAGGTCCGGAGCGCAGGGATACGTCGTAAAGTCCCGGGCCGCGCAGGATCTGATTCTGGCTCTGGAGCGGCTCCTGACCGGCGGAACTTTCTACGATTCCGGCATTTACGTACAATAAGCCCTTCTGCAACAACCATTTACCTGCCCCCGGAACTGGATCGAATACTGCAAATCCTACCCGACGACAAATCCTATCCCCCGGTCGTAAGGCGAATTTGATCCCCGAAATCCATTGCTACACGTATTTTCGCGAGGGCCCGCGCCGCGATACCCTCGTTCGCGCTCTAGATAAAGGCTCTTATAGCCGAGCGCCACTATAGGAAAGGCCAGGGACCCTCATGCCAAAGCAGGCTCGCGTTGCAATTGTAATGGCTGCAATCATCATTTTCGCCGTAGCTATGTTGGATCTCGTTCGTTCTAAGGTAGAAGCGAGCGGCCGTGCCTTCAAGGCTGCTGCAGTGCAGTATACGACGGTAAAGAAAATCTACGCGGTGCCTGCTACAGACGTAGTTCATGCCTCAGCGCAAACCTCAGCGAGTCAAACTGTCCAGTAAACTCACAATAACCCAGGGAACGTGAATTTAGGGAAACGTGCCTTCAGCGCGGTTGGATTTGGTGGAACGTGCCTTCAACGCGGTCAGACATCTAGGCTGCACTTACACTCCGCATCGCCCGCGTATCTGTGGCCCGCCGCATCTGTGGAAGGCCCAGCTAGGTTAAAGTAAGCGGCAGGTCAAGCTTATCGCAATAAACTGAAAGTAAATGACTTACTTAGTGTGCATTGGCGAACTCTGCTGTCATCGTGCCCATCTCGGCTTCGCGGCTTGCTCCCGGTCGGTTCCATCGGTAGGCCACGTCGACAGCATTGCTGTCACAATACGGACAGCGCCCGTGCCTGCTCAAAACGTCTACTATTCGTAAGCAATTCGCGCAAAACCATTCGTACTCGCTCATCCGTTCCATTTCCTGCCCCCCTTGTG
>Ga0207006_1153_pt1 | contig 11613 bp, 10 predicted proteins | sample Alteio_BWMinCont_84_FD_153497 | JGI IMG/M metagenome (GOLD analysis project Ga0207006, IMG submission 153497) | Enriched cells from forest soil in Barre Woods Harvard Forest LTER site, Petersham, Massachusetts, United States -... | ecosystem: Environmental > Terrestrial > Soil > Temperate forest >...
CTTCTAAGCTGTGGGTCGCACGTTCGATTCGTGCCAGGGACGTTGATTTTTGTGGTGGGTGTAGCTCAGTTGGTTAGAGCGGAAGATTGTGGATCTTCAGGTCGGGGGTTCAAGTCCCCTCACTCACCCCATTTGTTACCCTCCTGCGAACCAGAGTATAGTTTTAACCACAAAACTGGTTCGTATGGGGGATTTTTCATCTGTAGAAGACTCCATTCCTCAATTTACCCCTGAAGAGACGCTGGCTTATATAAACTACATCCAGAAATACGCTTCACAACAACCTCGCACATATTGGATTACAATTCCATTTTATATCGTTATTAAAGACCATAAGCAACAATTTCGTTTTGGCTATCGTCCAGAAGACTTGGCCCATATTGATACAATAGAACAGAAGGCCTGGAAGAAACATGAGGTCTATTTAAAGCGTTTAGAGCAATTTCCTTTGGACAAAGCTGAATATTATGCCCGAATGAAGGAAATACACGGAATAAGCACGGTCAGAAGTCCGCAGACAAGTGCTGCAACGCAAGAAGCCAGTCGTGAGCAGGTGGTGCAGGCGCTCAACAGAGTTGCTGCCCTAAAGATATCTTTGAAAGCAAGGTCACAATTGCCATTGGCATCATTGAGCGGGCGCGGCAATCTTTTAAGCAGTCGGTAACGGTGTTGATGGACTCCTGGTATGCCTGTGCGCCGATATTCAATAAGATTATTGAGGCCCAATGTGATTTTGTGGCCGCCATCAAGCAAAACCGCAAGGTCATCGTCAACGGACGTGTAAGCTATGTGTGCAACCTGGCCAAGGGGCCGCGTGCTTACATAACCGTCAAACTCTCGGCCAAACGTGTCATGCGGGTGGCCAAGACCACGGTGATCTTGCCTAAAGTGGGTGTTGTAGCGTTGTTGGTCTGTAAGCATGGGCATCATGAAACACGGTTTTTTATAAGCAGTCTTGTAAAATTATCAGCACGGCAATTGGTTAAACTTTATCGTGAGCGTTTTGAGACTGAGTTCTTTCACAGGGACATCAAGCAATACCTCGGCTTCGGTGAAATGTTTATGCATTCCCATCACTGCGTTCAAAAACACTGGACACTGGTTTTGGTCGCATATAATGCCGTTGCCTTGTTGTCCTCTGGGCAATCTCACAGCTTCCGACGCAATATTGACCACTTCCGTCAATCGATATCAGTGCAAGATTTAAAGTCGCTCGCTCGGGTCAGCGTCTAATTTTGCCAAAGTCGAGTTATAATTTAAAAAATTTAATTCTAAAATAAATCATAAAAAGCTTTATCTGTTCTTGATTTGGGTGTATAAAATTAACATCTTGCGAAGTTTGATCAGGCAACTGTTATCAAACGACTTTGCCGGGTGATCCTACGAAAGGGGATGCCGATTGCGTAAGTCGTTGACAACAGTTATTTTTTTTCTTGCCACATTCCTTGCCATCTCCTTTTCGTTTGCCGCTGAAATCTCACATAAAGAATTTCTTTCCAGTAATTTTGCGAAATATTTCAAAAATAAAGAATATGAAAAAGCACTTCAAGAATCTAATGTACTGCTCAAGAAATATCCGGGTGATCCCCTTATTTTGCGCTACCGGGCCCTGACTTTAGAAAAGCTAAACTATCCGCAGGAAGCAATCCAGCTTTATCAAGATATTTTACAAGTCCATCCTAATGATATCCCCGCCCGTTTATTTATGGGGCTGGCTTATATTAGAGAAGCCCAGTACCAAAAGGCAGAAGAAGAATTGCAGTATATTATTGAGCATGGTGCGACTCCGGAATACAGGCATTGGGCCCATGAACAATTAAATCGGTTGCGTTTAAACGAACGTCTTGTTAACAAGCCCATCGAAAAGAAGCCTTATCTTCTGGGTAAATTGGGTCTTGATTATGATAGTAACCCTTTGCTTATTCCTGATAATAAAAGTCTTGTCCCACCGGGCAGCAAGGTGGCATCAGCGCTTTATGTCAGCGAGCTCAATGTGGGCTACCCTGTGATTTTAGATAAAGATTTTCGTTTTGATATGTTGTATATAGGAGAAGAGTATCTTCATAGCGCAGGCGCTGCCGGTCAAGTGAATTTTTCTTCCCAGGGTTTTGCTTTGGATGCCAAGAAACGGCAATTTTTGGGAGAACGCCCCTTCCTGCTGGAAGGCCGCTATGATTTTCGCGCTAATTTTTTAACAGGTGATCTCTTTTCATACGTCAACAGGTTCTTTTTAAGTGCCGACACTTCTTATTGGCCCAAGACACTGACACATTTCTTTACTCATTACACCGTTTTTAAATATGGTACTGACGTGGAAGATACTGACCAATCCGTCCGCAATGGTGAGCGCGAAGGGATTGGCGTAACTCAATATTTTTATACCTCCAATATTAAAAGGTTTTTCTTCGTCAAGGGTGAAGGTGATTTTGATCAGGCCAAAGATGAGAATTTTAACCGCCAGGGTGCTAGCACGCTTGTAGGTTTTCACACACCAATTGATTTTCTTCACGAAACGGATTTAGATGTATCGTCAGGCTTTGATTGGGGGACATATCCCGATTTCACATCTTTATCTTCTTTGGATACCAGGGATCGGATTGATAAAGGGTTTGATGGTTATATTGGTATAACACACCATTGGAGAGCCAATTTGGCAACAAGGATTTTTTATAGATATATTAATTTAGGCAATAATAATAGTCTTTATGACAGTACCCGGCAATTGGCAGGGGTGGAAGTCATTTTTTCATTTTAGAGGGTTTTGACTATGATAAAAAATTTTTGTGTCCTTTTTTTGTTTATGTCAGGCTTTTCTTCCTTGGCTTTAAGCGACGCAGACAAAAATGTGACTGTTGACCAGGCGATTGGAGGCATGGAAGAAGGAAGTCGTATTTCAGGGCCGACGGGCTATAGTAATAAAGATATTGCCTCAGAAAAACACGGAGGCGTTGCCAATCCTGTCACCGATGCACATGCGCATCCTTTTATGCAGATGACCGGAAATCGGGGGTACATGTATGTTAATGCAGGGGTGAATGGCCCTCAAAATGTGATCAATGGAAGAGGTAATCAACAAACGAGTGGAACAGCTTTGACGGGGACAAATCCAGCACAAGCAGGTATTTCTATCAATGGTGGTACGACAGGACAAATTTCTGTACCAAATCAAAACAATACAGAGCGTCCAACGACACAAACAACAAATATTGGTTCAATAACGGCTGAGACAGGTACAAGTCAGACACATACTGGTTCGACGTCAGATACGGTGCAGGCTGTAACCCAACAGAGTGCTGGATCAGCTAATGTTGTGACACAAGCAGGTCAGGCGGTAACAGAACATACAAGTGGTCCGGTGAATACCGGAACGCAAATAAGCCAGACCGTTCCGGGACAAACCATCGGCCCTGTAAATGTGAATAATAGTGAAGGATCTCATGGCAATGGAGGAATTTTAACCGGTGGGGAAACCTCACCGGCCGCTTCTGCGGGCTCAACCATTGCGGGCACCACAACAGAAGCTCAGGCGGGAAGTGGCAGCTCTGGTACGCCAAGTAATCCAATTGTGGGCGTCGAAGCTAATACAAATCCAACATCAGGCACGCCTAACGTTAGCGTTCATACAGATACCGGCGGTCAACTTGAAGACAGACAAGTTGTTAGCGCAGGTGTCGCAGGAGCAGTTACAGGCTCAACTGGAACACAAGTTGGCAGTGCTTCAGAAGTTACTGGATCAAACACTGTTCATAATGCAGACGTAACAACCCAACCGATTGCTGGCACAACTGGTCAAACCGTTCCAGAACAAGCCAGCAGTTCTGTGAACACCGGTGAAACAACCGCCACCACAGTCACCGGTAATGGCGGAGTCTTCGCTGGTGGAGAAACATTTTCAACTGGGCATACAATTTCAGGGGCAGCGACACAAGAACCATCTTCCGGTACCTCAAGTAATCCCATCGTCAGTGTCGTAGCTGGCACAAACCCAGAATCAGGAACGCCTAATGCTGGCGTTCATACGGATACCAGCGGTCAGCTTGAAGACCGGCAGATTGTTAACGCAGGCGTTGCGGGAGCGGCTACAGGCTCAACCGGAACACAAGTCGGCAGTGCATCAGAAATCACTGGATCAAATGCCGTACACAATGCAGATGTGACAACTCAACCGGTCGTTGGTACAACGGGCCAAGCCGTTCCAGAACAAACCACTGGTTCTGTTAATACTGGTGAAACAGCAGTCACCGGTAATGGTGGAGTCTTCGCTGGTGGAGAAACATCTCCGACCGGTCAAACGGGTTCAGGGACAGTGACACAAGAACCATCTTCCGGTACCTCAAGTAATCCTATCATCGGTGTTGAAGCTAATACAAATCCAACATCAGGCACGCCTAACGTTAGCGTTCATACAGATACCAGCGGTCAACTTGAAGATAGACAAATCGTTAACGCAGGTGTTGCAGGAGCAGTTACAGGTTCAACCGGAGCGCAAGTTGGCAGTGCTTCAGAAGTTACTGGATCAAACACAGTTCATAATGCAGACGTAACAACTCAGCCGGTTACGGGTGCTACAGGCCCAACAATACCACAAGAAACAGGTACAAATATCAACACTGGAGAAGCTCATACGGTTGGCAGTTCCGGAACAGCTACGCAAGAACCATCCGGCACATCAAGCAATCCTATAGTCGGTGTCCAAGCTGGTACAAATCCAGAATCAGGCACGCCTAATGCTAATGTGCATACTGATACAAGTGGACAGCTTGAAGATAGACAGATTGTTGGTGCAGGCGTTGCGGGAGCGGCTACAGGCTCAACCGGAACACAAGTCGGCAGTGCATCAGAAGTCACCGGATCAAACACTGTACACAATGCAGATGTAACAACACAACCGGTAACTGGTACAACAGGCCCAACTGTTCCAGAGCAAACTGGTGGTTCAGTTGCCACAACTGGAAATCAGGGGTATATTACAGGACAAGCGGGGACAACTGAGGCCAGTAGTCCTACAGTAAATGCACCAGCGAGTGGTGCACAAGAGCCATCTGGCACTTCAGGTGCATCGAGTAATCCTATTGTCAGTATCGAGGCTGGTACAAATTCAGGATCAGGTACACCTAACGCTGGTGTTCATACTGATACCAGCGGTCAACTTGAAGATAGACAAATTATTAACGCGGGTGTTGCGGGAACAGTGACAGGATCGACTGGAGCACAAGTCGGCAGTGCATCAGAAGTCACTGGATCAAATACTGTCCATAATGCAGATGTAACAACACAACCGGTCACTGGTACAACAGGCTCAACTGTTCCAGAGCAAACCAGTGGTTCGGTGAACACCGGCGAAACGACCAATGCGCCAGTCGCAGGTAATGGTGGAGTATTTGCCGGTGGAGAAACATCTCCGGCAGGATCAAGCAGCGGTCCGCAAACAGGCACAACCGAATCCGGTACAACAAACAACAATCCCATAGTTACAGTTGAGGCAAATACCAATCCTAATTCAAGTACACCTGCTGCCAATGTTCACACCGATACCAGCGGCCAGTTGGAAGACAGACGAGTCATTGATGCAGGCGTGGCTGGCACAGGCAATAGTTCATCTGGGACACAGGTCGGCAGCGCGTCAAATATTACAGGCTCCGAAACCGTCCACAATACTAATATAACGACCCAGCCGGTCACTGCGGCAACAGGCCAAACTGTTGGGGAACAAACCGGAACAACTGCGACCACACTTGCGCTAAGCACGTCAACAGGTGGCACACAAGGACCGTCTTCCGGTACATCAAGCAATCCTATAGTCGGTGTCGAGGTCAATACAAATCCAGAATCAAGCACACCTAATGCTAGTGTCCATACGGATACAAGCGGCCAACTCGAAGATAGGCAGATTGTTGATGCAGGTGTTACTGGACAGGCAGGTTCAACTCAAGTCCAGGAAGGCAGCGCTACAGATGTTACTGGTCAGGAACTAGTCCAGGAAGCAGATGTAACTACTGAGCAAGTCCCTGCTACGAGCCAAACCGTTATAGGACAAACCAGCACAGGTTCTAGGGCAACGACACAAGAGCCATCAGGTACTTCTGGTAATCCCATTGTCAGTGTTGAAACCGGTACAAATCCGGAGGCAGGCACGCCCAGTGTTGGTGTTAGTGCAGACACCACCGGTGAAGTTGAGGATAGACAGATTTTGCAAACAGATTTAGCTTCAGAAGGTGTTGCCTCAGCTGGACAAGTGGGCAGCGCTTCGGATATTACAGGATCGAACATTGTTCATGGGGCGGATATAACAACACAGCCTGTTTCTGGCACTACCGGGCAAACTGTTCCGAGCACAACAGAAGCTCAGACAGGAAGCAGTAGCTCTGGGACAACCGCGCAAGAACCATCAGGAGCCTCAAGTAATCCGATTGTTGCTGTTGACACAAATGTAAATCCAAGTTCAGGGTCGCCAAATGCTGGCGTCCATGTGGATACCAGCGGTCAACTTGAAGACAGGCAGGTTGTTGATGCAGGCGTTACTGGAGCAGGAACGGGGCCATCCGGAACACAAGTGGGTAGTGCTTCAGAAATCACAGGATCAGGGACTGTTGGGGGCTTGGATGTAACGGCCCAGCCTGTTGAGAGTGTCCTTCCCGCCCCTTCGGGCATTGGCGCCGAGGTTGATACAACAGGGCAGACGATTGGAGCGGCAGCCGATGTTGGAGTACAAGCAGATGTTTCCGGTGTTAGCGACAGCAGTGATGTAGCGAAAAAAGATTCCGCTGATGGATTGAATTTAGGAACAACGACACACACTGGTCTATGATCTTGCCTAATTTCCTCTAAGTATGGGGAACCTCCCGTTAATCGACTACAATACACTCTATTAACAAAAATATGGGGACAAAAACGTGCGTGAAAATGAATTTTGCGTTATCATTTAAATGGATATGAATGCAGCCACACTTTATTCAATAGGTCATTCCAATCATTCTGTCGAGTAATTTATTTCTTTGCTTAAATCAAAAGGAATAAATTGTCTTGTCGATGTTCGATCGACTCCCTATAGTCAACGACTTCCTCAATTTAATCGCGAGGCTATTACCAGCGACCTTGCCAAAGCGTCAATACTTTATCAATACAAGGGAGATAGTTTAGGAGGCAGATATACCAATCCCGCATTATTGACGGGAGATGGGCAGGTTGATTATGGCAAGGTTATGCAAGAAAATAGTTTTCAAAAAGGCTTGGACGAATTAATTAAGTTGGCATCTTCAGGTGAGAAGATTGCCTTTGTCTGCGCGGAAAAAGATCCTTTTGATTGTCATCGCTTTGCCTTGGTCTCTCGGGCTTTAGTGTTAAAGGGGCAACATGTTTGTCATATATTGGCAGATGGGAAAGTTATACAACAGGCAGATATCGAGAAACGTCTGTTGCAAAAATATAAGAGTGATTATGATCAAATGGATCTGTTCGCTGGTACTTCAAGTAGAGAAGAGGCTCTTTCAGAAGCATATGCTATGAGGGGGAAAGACATAGCGTATGTCGGCACCAAGAATGAAGGATGGCAGGAATAATGGATCTTTTTACTATCGGGTTCACAAAAAAGACGGCGAAACAGTTTTTTGAATTGTTGAAAAAGAACCAGGTCAAATCTTTGATCGATACGAGACTGAACAACAAGTCTCAGCTGGCAGGTTTTGCCAAGAAAGAAGATTTGGAATATTTCTTAAAAGAAATTTCGGGTATTAAATATATTTATAAGCCAGAATTTGCGCCATCCGATGAGATCCTGACAAAATACAAAAAAGGATCCATGGGGTGGGAGGAGTACGAGGAGAAATATCTTCAGCTGCTTAAGCAGAGGAATATTTTACAGAATATAGATTTTTCTATATTTGAAAATGCCTGTTTATTATGTAGTGAACACTCTCCCCAACATTGTCATCGGCGCTTGTTGGGCCGAGTGCCTTTCACAACATAACGCATCTCTTAAAATAATACATTTGTAAAAGGTCTACATGTTTTATAGAGATATTATCTGTCTTGCGGATTCTTATAAATGAGGCGGTCGTTGCGTCGCGGGAAAAGATATAAAAGAAATGAACTGGGTTAGACCTGTTAGTGATAGCCCCACTGGAGAATTAAGTCTCCAACAAATCAATATAGCTGGATTACAAGAGCCAAAATTATTTGATATTATTCGAATCCCGTTTATTGACCCGAAACCAAGTTATTTCCAACCTGAAAATGTTTTAATTGATTCAACAATTCCCTGGCAGAAAATTGGAGGGTATGATCAGGCGGGAATTAATAAACTTTTAGATATTCCAAATTCACTTTGGGAAAATCTTGGGTCAAGAAATGATCGGGTTCCTACAGATATCCTTAAGTCTAATCCACCGTTGTCGTCACTATATTTTATAAAGCCTTCCGAATTTATTCTTTATAATAAGATTCGTGAATTAGGCAACCTACAGACGAGAGCAGTATTTACATACAATGACGTACAGTACGATCTGGTTGTGACTGATCCTGTAATTAAAGAAAAGTTTAAGGAAGAAGGCGTTGGAACTTATAAATTTAATCGAGATGTTTATATGTGTGTTAGCCTGGGAGAAGGATTTCACCTCGAACATTATAAGTTGGTCGCCTCTGTCTTTGAAATCGAGAGTGATCTTTCAGCTAATCCTAAAGTCAAAGCATACACTTTTAAGGAAATCAGAGTAGATTATCCACAAGCGTATGCTCCATGGACTACCGAAGACGATCAATTGCTCCTTAAGAAATTTAAAGATAACTGCTCTATTGATGAAATGGCTGCTTTCTTTCAACGAAAAAGTGGGGCCAGTGCATCTCGGCTAAAGAAGCTTGGTGTCATTTAAGTCTATTGTGAATGTATGGTTGCTCACCACCCCAGAAATAGCGCTACGAAAACATTCTCGATTTAAACCAATTTATGAGCATATTATATAGGGAACATGCGGTTCTAAATGTGATAAGGCGTGGGATGATATAAATAAAGCTGAGTCCATGGGACTACAAGTTGATCCTACATTGACAGATAACTTAAAAAAAGAATCAGGTAAGGATAATTAAATCGTCGCTTCGTTCCGAGGTGGAAGAAGTTAGTGCGCTGGGTAGCGGATATTATTAGATTTGCTACGGGGAATAAGAATGAAATCAAGCTCTTTATAAAGATCATCTGCCTGTAAATCTGCACACAGCGCGTGCAGAAAGGTATGTGGACTTGGGAAACCCTTGTCAAAGTCTTAAAAATCTGGCATACTTAATTTGATTATGACAGCGCAACAAAAGATTATTTATAAGTTTAATGAATTTGGCGATGACATTCGCTCGTTTGGTGTCAAGCGCATAGGCCTTTTTGGGTCTTTTGCCAAAGGCCAACAGCATTCAAAGAGTGATTTGGATGTCCTTGTGGAGTTTAAGAGGGGCCAGAAGACGTTTGATCATTTTATGGATTTAAAGTTTTTTCTACAAAAGCATTTTGGTAAAAAAGTAGATTTGGTACTCAAAGATGCTTTGAAGCCCACCATCCGTAAGAAAATCCTCAAGGACGTCTTGTATGCGGGATTATAGGCTTTATATTCAAGATGTTCTGGATTCCATTAAGAAAATTCAAGTTTATACCAAGGGCGTGTCAAAAGAAAAATTTGCGAAGAATTCCCTTATTGTTGACGCGGTAGCTCGGAATCTGGAAATTATAGGTGAAGCTTCTAAAAGGATACCTATTGATATCAAACGACGAATGCCTGATGTCCCATGGAAAAAGATCATTGGGTTACGGAACATGCTTATTCATGAATACTCGGGGATAGATAAAGAAATTATTTGGGACATTCTTGAAAATAAGCTGGACGTTTTAGCTGCATCTTTAAAACCCTTCGCAGTTTTGAAAAAGCCCTCAGCTAAGAAATAGTTTTTTCACCACCCCAGAAACAGCGCTACGAAAATACTCTCTTTTCACGTCAATTTATGGCCCTATTATTTAGGGAATATGCAGTTCTAAATATGAGATGGTTGCGGGTACGAGTCTTGTCACCCCCCATTTTTGTTGTAAGTTATTGTGATTAAATTACTTATGTAATCTTTATGAGAGTATTTGAACTCAAGGTTTTAACTTTTGACGTGTCAAAGGCTTAGGGCATAATATTTTCTCCGACGAAAGTTTCATTGCGATAAAATGATCCTCGACGAAATAAGATAAGAATTTCTCCCAAATCCACCCAAAAAAGCATCTATTTATCTCAAAATTTGCACATAGCCACTTAACTGGTATTTCCTTGACTTCTCGATGGGTTTGGTATATTTATAAATGGCAGTTAAGTGAAAGTGGGTATATCCTAATGGATAATTGAAGCAGTTAAGTAGGAGTCAGAATAGTGCAACATCCAAGCCTATTCTTGACCGAGGGGTACATAATGCCTATACTATCGAATTAAAAGGTGAGTCAATGCGTAAAATTAGAACACAAAAACGTCTTTGATTTAGGGGAAAAATGCTCAAACACTTCAAAACATTTTTGCTTATTCTTTTACCTTTTACATTTGCCGTAAACGCCCATGCTCAAAACACTAATTTTAAATCTTTTTCAATTGATTACTCAAATACTTTGGACGGCACGGCAACAGGTTATGGTAAATGGTATTTTGCTAAAGATAAAAGACGTGTGGAGCAAGCCTTCTATGGCAATCAGTATATGCAGGGCAGAAAAAATGTTGCAATTATTCGTTTGGACAAACAAGTTATGTGGGAACTTGATTCTGACCTAAAAATATACACTGAAAGATCTTTGCATCCCAAGGGATCAAGTGCCATGGCACAGGATATTAAGAATCACGGCATAGAAAAACCTATGGGGACTCTAGTGGGCAGTGAAAAGATTGACGGTAAAATAGCCGATAAATATGTCTGGAGCGTCTCCACTCAAAACCCTTTTAAAACAACCACTCAAATGACTTCATATTACGTCCATGATTCGATGATTCCAATAAGAATCAAGACCGATATACAGTCTAATATTATGGGAAATATAAAGAATGGCGTTGGTATTATGGAATTTAAAAATGTTCAATTTAATGAACCGTCGGCTCAACTCTTTGAAATCCCAGCGGGCTATAAATTTATTCCTAACTCGAAAGATTTTTATAAGCTATCGATTCGCAAAGTAGCTCAGTAGCCTGTCAATAAGAAGTGCTGTTCTTTTAAAAAGATTTTGAATCGTCGCTTCGCTCCGCGGTGGAAGAAGTTTGTGCGCTGGGCAGTCGGCGAGCCATTTATGGCATGTCCGGCAGTTTCATGCTCTTTATAAAGATCATCTGCCTGTAAATCTGCACACGGCGCGTGCAGATTCTAGGGAAGAGCGACGAATTTTTTAATGGCTATGAAGGCAGAGTATGGTTTCTGAAAAAAAGAAAAGATCAAAGCGTTATGATACCTCAGGAATGGTTGAGGCACAGTTCGAGCCAGGCTCTCACGATCAGGTATTAAAGAATTTATTGAGCACCAAAATCGTTGAAGAAATGGATCAGGCGGTAGCGTTAGCTCTAGAAGATGCAGAGGATACACTGATTAAGACTTATGAAAAAGACCATCGATTTACAGCTAAAG
>Ga0207006_1154_pt1 | contig 11522 bp, 6 predicted proteins | sample Alteio_BWMinCont_84_FD_153497 | JGI IMG/M metagenome (GOLD analysis project Ga0207006, IMG submission 153497) | Enriched cells from forest soil in Barre Woods Harvard Forest LTER site, Petersham, Massachusetts, United States -... | ecosystem: Environmental > Terrestrial > Soil > Temperate forest >...
GGCCCAGGGCTTCCGTAGTGATCACTTCGATCCCGCCGAGGGCGGCGGAGAGTTGCGCCAGAATGAGCGGATTGCGCGCGCCGCCGCCGGAGACGATCAGTTGCGAGATCGGAGTTTTGATTGAACGCGAAAAGTCCCTCCGGCCAACACGCCGCGGCGCCGACCTGGCCGACGCGGGAACTTTTCGTTGGGGCGGCAGAACCCAGCGGTGCAGGGCGTCGGCGATGGAGAGCGCGGTCAGCATCGTTCCGGTGCGCACCAGATCTTCGGGACGCGCGCGGTGGCGCCCACCCCAGGCGAGAATTCTCTCGACATAAACCCTTCCGTATTGTTCGCGGCCGGCGGATTTTGGCGGAGCTTGCCGGAAATAATCTTCGGCGAGCAGAGCATCGAGCAGACCTGGCAGCAGATGGCCGCGCGAGGCCATTCGCGCTTCGGCATCGTAGCTGCGCCGGCCGGAAGTGAACTCGCGGACGAGCGCGTCGATCACCATGTTCCCGGGTCCGGTATCGAAGGCGATGACCGATCGCGGCGATGCGGCTGTGGGGATGATGGTGACATTGGCGATGCCGCCGATATTCAGGATGGCGCGGCCGCGGCGGGCGTCCCGATAGAGAAGATAATCGCCGAAGGGCACGAGCGGCGCGCCTTGTCCGCCGACGGCCATATCCGCGGGACGAAAATCGCCGACCGTGGTCACGCCGGTGATGGCGGCAATCAGGGCGGGCTCGCCGATCTGCAAATTGGAGGCGACGTTTTCGCCGAGAAAGCGGCTGGGTTTGCCCTGGTGAAAAATCGTCTGGCCGTGCGATCCGATGACGCTGAGGCGCCGCGGGGTGAGATGAAAGTTTTGGCAGGCGCGCAGAGCGGCTTCGCCAAAAAGGCGGCCGAGGCGGAAATTCAACTGGCTGAGTTCGCCGGGCGAGACGCGGGCGCCTTCGGCAATGCGCAGGACTTCGGCGCGCACGGCGGCGGGGAAGGGCACGGTGATGAAATTCTCGAGGCGCGCGTGCGCCGCATTTTCCGTGATCGAAGACGCGATGCGAACGAGGGCGACGTCAATGCCATCGACGGAAGTGCCGGACATGAGGCCGAGGGCGAGACGTGAGGATTGCCTTGCGCGGCTCATGAAGCGGAGTTCCCCGGCGACCACAACACGAAACGTGCGTTGAGGGCCCACGGGCTGCACGATTGGCGGATTGATTCAACCGCTGTGTCGCCCCTACGGGGCTTCTTTTTGTTTCGGGATGCGTTCCCAGTGCTGCCGCACTGGGCTACGTTGTGTCGTCCCTGACGGGACTTGCGATGACGGTCATCCACGGCATAACCCGAAGGAAAGCTGGAATTCCCCGGGGCCCGCAACACAAAAACCGGTGTTGCGGCGCCCCAGGCTACAAACGCAAGACGCAGAGCGAGTGCCAAGGGCGGGGGCGTCATGAGATTTGCTTTTTCAGTTGCGCGAGCAGATTCAGCGCGTCGATAGGGCGCAGTTGATCGAGATCGGCGGCGCGAAGGGCGTCGATGACTTCGCGATCGATTGGAGTAAACAGGGCCTGCTGCTCGCCGGAGCCATTCATGGGCGGCATCCCGGGAGTGAGTTTTTCGCTCAACTGCCGTTCGCTCTGCTCGTGCCGCCGCAGGACTTCGCGGGCGCGCGCGATGACCGCGGGCGGGAGTCCCGCCAGGCGGGCCACTTCGATGCCGTAGCTTTTGTCCGCGCTGCCCTCCTCGACGCGGCGCAGGAAGACGATCTCGTTGGGCATCTCTTCGACCGAGACGTGCACGTTTTTCACTCCGGAGAGCAGATCGGCAAGTTCGGTCAATTCGTGATAATGGGTGGCGAAAAGCGTGCGCGCGCGGGTGTGCGATTGCAGATATTCGACCACGGCCCAGGCGATGGAGAGGCCGTCGAAGGTGGCCGTGCCGCGGCCGACTTCGTCGAGCAAGACGAGGCTGTGCGGCGTGGCCAGATTCAGGATGGCGGCCACTTCGCTCATTTCCACGAGAAAAGTTGACCGGCCGCGCGCCAGATTATCGGAAGCGCCGATGCGCGTGAAGACGCGATCGGTGATGGGCAGGCGGGCCTGTTCGGCGGGGACGAACGATCCCATCTGCGCGAGCAGGACGATCAGCGCGGCCTGGCGCAGGTAGGTGGACTTGCCGCCCATATTGGGCCCGGTGATAAGAAGAATCTGGTGCGTGGCGGAGTTGAGGTACAGCGCGTTGGGAACGAAACGCTCGCCTTGCTGCTCGAGCAGATGCTCGATCACGGGATGGCGGCCGCCGAGGATGAGGAGTTCGCCGCCGTCGGTGAACTCCGGCCGGATGTAGCGGCGCGTGGCGGCCAGCACGGCGAAGGTGGCCAGCACATCGAGTTGCGCGATGGCGGCCGCGGTGCGGCGCAAGCGCGGCGACTGCTGGGCCACCCAGCCGCGCACTTCGGCAAAGAGCCGGCGTTCGATTTCGGCGATGCGCTCATCGGCGGCGAGAACTTTGGTTTCGTACTCCTTGAGCTCGGGCGTGGTGAAGCGCTCGGCATTGACGAGCGTCTGCTTGCGCTCGAAATCGGGCGGGGCGAGATGCAGGTTGGGCTTGGAAATCTCGATGTAAAAGCCGAAAACCTGGTTGTAGCGGATTTTCAGCGAGCCGATTCCGGTGCGCTTGCGCTGGCGCTCTTCCATCGCGGCGATGGTCTGACGGCTGCTCTGGCTCAGATCGCGGAGACTGTCGAGTTCGGCATCGAATCCGCGGCGGATCACGCCGGGATCGGATGCGAGCGCGGGCGGATCTTCGGCGATGGCTTGTTCCAGGCGCTGCTGAACGTCGGCGAGTTCGTCCATCTCGGCGTGTAGCGACGCGGGGCGCGCGGCGGTGCAATTCGCGAGATAACGGCGGAGCAGGGGAAGGCGCGCGATGGATTGGCGCAGCGCGACGAGATCGCGCGGCGTGGCCAAGCCCAGCGTGGCGCGGCCGGCCAGGCGTTCGAGATCCTGCACGCCGCGCAAATTCTGGCGAATCTCCTCGCGCAGCATGGTTTTTGCCTTGAACTCGGCGACGGCATCGAGGCGGGCTTCGATCTCCGGCCGCGAAAGCTCGGGGCGCAGAATCCAGGCGCGGAGCAAGCGCGCGCCCATGACCGTCACGGTCTGATCGATGGCCGAGAAGAGAGAAGCATCGGGTTGCGAGCCGCGCGGAGCCTCGTCGCCGTTCAGGGGAGAGAGCAGCTCGAGATTGCGCACGGTGACCGGGTCCAGCACCAACGAATCCTGCTGCTCGTAATAGCGGATGGTATCGAGATGAACCAGGCCCGCGGGCGAATTGCCGTCCGGCTTGGCCGAAGTTTCGCGAAGATAATGCACCAGCGCCCCGGCGGCACAAATGGCCTGGGGATGCGCGGCCAAGCCGAAGCCTTCGAGTCCGGAGACGCCGAATTGCTCGGTGAGCAGGCGCTGGCCGTAGGCGGGACGGAAAATCCATTCTTCCAGGCGGGTTTCGGCGCCTTCCGGCGCGGCATTGGCCGAAGCTTCCGGCCGCACAGCGCTGGCCGGGGCGAAAAGGCCCGACTGGCGCGGCAAGAGGATCTCGCGCGGCCGCAGCAATTCCAATTCATCGTGCAGGTTTTGTTCCGCATCCGGTCCGGCAAACTCGGTGGCGCGAAACTCACCGGTGGAAAGGTCCAGATAGGCCATGCCGATGGGCACCCCGGCATGGCCTCGGGCCACCGCGGCCAAAAAGCTGTTTTCCTTGGGCTCGAGGACACTCAGGTCGGTGGCCGTACCGGGCGTGATGACGCGGACCACCTCGCGCCGGACCAGATGCTTGCCGGGGCCGGGCTGTTCCATTTGATCGCAAATAGCGATCTTGTAACCGGCGCGCAACAATCGGGCAATGTAGGTGTCCGCGGCGTGAAAGGGAACGCCGCACATGGGAATGGGTTCGCCGCGCTCGCGATTACGGGAGGTCAGGGTAATTTGCAGCTCCTTGGAGGCGACCAGGGCGTCTTCGTAGAAAAGCTCGTAGAAGTCGCCCAGACGAAACAAGAGCAGCGCGTGAGGATAGCGCTTCTTGATCGCTTGATACTGCCGCATCAGCGGCGTCGAGGCTTCTATCATTCGCGACCTGGCGGGGCCGGAATATACTAGCCGACGATGCGCTCGGCGAGCAAAACTGGTCTGAGGAAATCCGGCGGCCCTGCTCCGAGGAGAACACACACGGAAATTGAAGTTAAGCTTCGCATTGCCGACAAGCGGCGGCTCGTCGGCCAACTCGCGCGCCTGAAAGCGCGGCCGATCGGCGCTCGCGTTCACGAAATGAACACGCTTTACGACACGCCGGACGGAAATCTGGCGCGGCACGGGCAGATGTTGCGCCTGCGCGTGGAACGGCCGGCAGGGCGTGGCAATCGGGGAGAGAAGGCGCGGAAAATGGCTCGGGCTAGATCGGGGGCTTCGGCTCTGCTCACGTTGAAAGGGCCGGCAAAGGGCCCGAGAGGGGCCCAGCCAGAGCGGTACAAAGTTCGCGAAGAACACGAAGAGCGCATCGCCAAGCCTAGCGGGGCGCCCAGGATCCTGGAATCGCTGGGCGTAAGGCCCTGGTTCCGTTACGAGAAATTTCGGTCGACATTCCAGCTGCCCGGCATGCGCGGTCTTAAAGTGGCGCTCGATGAAACGCCTATCGGGCTCTTTGTGGAACTGGAAGGCCCGCGCGGAGAGATCAACCGCGCCGCCGCGTTGCTGGGTTTCGCGCGTTCGGACTACATCACCAAGAGCTATGGGGCGCTCTTCATGGAAGAGTGCGGGCGGGCCCGCCGAATTTCCGGCCGGGCGTCCCATAATGAACCCGTCCCGTTTTCCGGCGTGCCGGATATGTTATTTGGAGCGAAGAAGAGCCTGGGCTAATGATCGCTGTTGGACAGCATTGCCAACACGATCAGAAAAGCAGATCCCTCGGTCGCCGCGGCGACCTCGGGATGACACCTTTGCCTAACCTACAAAATGGGCCACCACGGGTCAGTTCGTAGCGCGATAGCCGCCGTTTAGACCTTGGCGCGACAAATCCGGCAAAAATTTCGCGATTTCGGCACTCTTTTCTTGACAAAGCGAGCGACTACATTTACTAGATCAATGGAGGGGAAAAAACTTTTTGCAATGAGCTATTCGGACCAGGAGCCCTCGCCAAGTGGTCACGCCGTAAGGGCGGCAGGCGTTTCGCGGATCAGCGGTAAGGCTATGGGACCCTCTCGGACAGCAAGCAGCGGAACTTGGGGTAAGAGCACGAGAGCCGACTAGGGATATGCGGGTCCTTTGGGCTGACCCGTGGTCGGGCGCTCACCCCGGCCACGGGCTTTTTGTTTTTAGGGCACCCTGTTTTTACGGCACTGAAGACTGAAGGTGAATGCGAGGGTTGACGCGGCTCCCACCCTTCGCGCCCTTCCTTCTGAGGCGTGATCGATTGCTTGCGCTGGGGCGCGAAGGATGGGGCACCCGCAAAGGCAAAAGAAAGGGAGGTGATCGCGAATGCTGCACGCGACGGAAGTGCTTGGCGGAGAGGCTTACGACGCCCAGGGTAACTTTGTCGGGCGGGTGTCGGAGTTATTTATCGAACCGGCCGACCAGCCCAATCGAGTGGCGCGCTACCTGTTGGGCCGAGGCAAATATCTGCCGCTCTTGGCGCGGTACGACCAGATTTCTTCAGTGGCACCGGGAGTGATCAAGCTGAACGTCGAGGAAGGAGACTTGGAGCATTTCCACAGCAATGAAGCCTGGCTGGCGATGCGCAAGGATCTGCTGGATCAGCAGATCATCGATACGCGGGGGCGCAAAGTGGTGCGCGTGAACGACGTCGATCTGGCCGAGCAGCGCACCAACGGCACGGTCGAATTGAGGATCACCGACGTGGATGTGGGCTTGCCCGGAGCGGCGCGGCGCCTGCTGCAAGGCCTGGCTTCGCCGGCCTTCATTCGACGCATCCAGGAGAAACTTCCGGCGCGGACCATCCGCTGGGAGTTCGTGAACTTGATCGAGCCGGACCCGCTGCGGCGCGTCAAGCTGCGCATCACCCACGACAAGCTCGAAAGTATGCACCCGGCGGACCTGGCCGACATTATGGAAGAGCTCTCGCCGGCGGAACGCCAGGCCATCATCGCTTCGCTGGACGAGCAAACCGCCGCCGAAGCCCTGGCCGAACTGGATTCCCGGCTCACTTCCCAGATCGTGGAGAAGATGGCTCCGGATAAAGCGGCGGACATCATCGAGGAGATGGAGCCGGACAAAGCCGCCGATCTTCTAGCCAACCTCTCGCCGCAAGCTTCCCAGGATGTGATCGGGGAGTTGCCGGGAGAAGAGGCGCGCGAGGTGGAAACGCTGCTGAGCTTCGATCAGCACTCGGCAGGCGGGCTCATGACCACCGACTTTGTTTATGTGGGCGAGACGGCCACCCGCGCCGAAGTGATTGAGTGGGTGCGCGGGCGTGAAGAGATCAACCCCGAACAACTCGACACGATTTTCGTGATCGACGGCAATGCCAAATTTTCCGGAGACATCGCGGTCGGCCGGCTGTTGATGGCCAGGGACGACGAACCGCTGGCGCAGCTTAAGTCGCAGCCGCTGGTTTCGGTTGCGCCCGATGCCCGGGAGAAGGAAGTTTTCGCGCTTTTCGATAAGTACAACCTGCGCACCCTGGCTGTGGTGGATGCTTCGGGACGCCCCATTGGAGCGATCACCGTGGACGACGTGATCACGCATCTGCGGGCTTCGTTGTAGGAGTCTCGGGCGTCATTCACGGTTGCGCACCGCGATGAGCGCCAGATAAAGAGAGATTCTTCGGTCGCCGCGGCGACCTCAGAATGACAATGGTTTGGAAATGAACTGGACTTCCATTAACGAGCGCACCGAGGAACTGCAGCGCCGCGCCACGCATGTGCGCCGCCGCAGCCGCAACTTGTGGCGCCGCCTGGCGCTCCTGGGAGCCGTGTTGGGTCCGGGGCTGATCACCTCCAACGTGGACAACGATGCCGGCGGCATCTCCACGTATTCGCTGGCGGGCGCTCAGTTTGGCTACGCGCTTTTGTGGTCGCTCATACCGATGACCATTGCGCTCTATGTGACGGAAGAGATGTGCGCGCGGATGGCCGTGGTCACCGGTAAAGGGCTTTCGGACCTGATCCGGGAGGAGTTCGGGTTCCGGCCGACTTTTTTTGTGATGGTCGCGGGCTTTTTGGTGGACCTCGGCAACGTGGTGGCGGAATTTGCCGGGGTGGCTTCGGCGGTGCAAATATTCGGAATCAGCCGCTATATCGCCGTGCCGCTCGCCGCGCTGGTGGTCTGGGTGCTGGTGCTGCGCGGAACTTATCGGCAGGTGGAGAAGATCTTTCTGGCGCTCTGCTCGTTTTATCTGGCCTACGCCTTTTCGGCTTTTTTAGCGAAGCCCGATTGGCTGGATGCGGCGCGGCATACCGTCATTCCATCGCTGCAGTTCAACAGCAACTATTTGCTGATGGTCACGGCGCTGGTGGGCACGACCATCGCTCCGTGGCAATTCTTTTACATGCAGGCGAGTTTCGTGGAGAAGCGCATCGGCCCCCGCCAGTATTCGCAAGCGCGGGCGGACGTCATTGCGGGCAGCGTGAGCTGCATGGTCATCGTGTTTTTCATTATCGTTTGCACCGCGGCCACTCTGTACGCTTCGGGCCATCGCAATATAGTGGATGCCGCGGATGCTGCGCGCGCCCTGGTGCCTCTGGCAGGACGCTGGGCGGGGCTGCTTTTCGCCTTCGGCCTGCTGAATGCGTCGCTCTTTGCCGCGTCGATCCTGCCGCTCTCGACCGCGCACGTGATTTGCGAAGGGTTGGGCTTCGAGGCGGGGATCGACCGGAAATTCAAAGAAGCGCCCATTTTTTATTGGCTGTATACGATCCTGATCGTGGTCGGCGGCGGATTGATCCTGATTCCGCGGGCGCCGCTCTGGCGCATCCTGGTGCTCTCGCAGGTGGCCAACGGCATCTGGCTGCCCATCGTGCTGATTTTCATGATCCTGCTGATCAACCGGCGAGATTTGATGGGAAGTCAGGTGAATAGCCCCACGTTCAACGTGGTTGCTTGGGTCACCAGCGTGGCCATGATCGCGCTGACCCTGGTCCTGATTTATTTCGGCCTGTTTCATCCCTCCGCAGCCACGGGCGGATTGTAGGTTTTGCACCAGATGTGCGCCGGTGTGTCGTCCCTACGGGGCTTTGGGTCTAGTCGCCAAGTAGCCCAGGGCTTCCGCCCTGGGCTACTCTGTTTCGTGCCCATTCGGTCACTGTTGCGCCGCATGACGCACTGCATATGGCGAAGTTGCGCGGGGTGGGGGGCTGTGTTAGCTTTGCGTTGTAAAGGAGCCGGCGCCTGATCCCCGCAGCGTAGACTTGTCCGGCGACACCTCGGAAGACATCGGAATAAGAAGAGTGCAAATACCCAAGTTACTTGAACCGGCCAGCCGCGAAGAGGCTCGCCTGCTGGAAGGCCTCGACGCGCAGCGGCTGCCGCGGCATATCGCCGTCATCATGGACGGCAACGGGCGCTGGGCGCAACGCCGGCATTTGCCTCGCGTGGCGGGGCATCGCGCCGGCGTGGAATCCGCGCGCATCATCATCGAAACCTGCGCCCGACTGCACCTCCCGGCGCTCACACTCTACGCGTTTTCCATGGAAAACTGGCGCCGGCCGAAATCCGAAATCGATTTCCTGATGCGCCTGCTGCGGCAATATCTGCGCAAGGAATTGCCGGTCATCCACCGGAACAATATCCGCCTGCGAATCATCGGCCGCATCGAGCAATTGCCGGAGGAGGTTCAGGCCGACATGGCAAAAGGCGTGGCCCTGACGGCGCAGAATTCCGGGATGATTTTGACGGTGGCCCTGAATTACGGAGCGCGTGCGGAATTGGTGGACGCCTTCAACGCCATCCTGGATCGTTTGCGCAAGAAAGCCGCCAACGGCAATGGCGCTCTGGCCAATTTCCGCGTGGACGAGGAGACTATCGCCGAGAACCTCTATACCGCCGGGTTACCCGATCCCGATCTGCTGATTCGCACCAGCGGCGAAATGCGCATCAGCAATTTTCTGCTGTGGCAGATTGCCTACGCGGAAATTTACGTCACCGAGACGCTGTGGCCCGATTTTCGGCGTGCGGAACTCTATGCCGCACTGGCGGACTACCAGAAGCGCGAACGGCGCTATGGCGGTTTGGCTGCGGAGCGCCCGGAAGTCCCGGCGCTGCAGCCGGAATGATCCTCTTAAAGAAAGCCAATCGAAAAAGCAGATCCCTCGCCCCACCCCAACACGCGCAAGATCGGCGCATGCTGGGGACCCCGGTGTCGTTCGCCCCTCATGAAGACATGAGAGCGAACTTCCTCGGGATGACAGCTTGGTCGGTTTCTGAATTCACTAGCGTCCACACCGCTGGAGGAACATTGACGGATTCCTCGGAACGACAATTTGGGGCTTCTATCATGCGGTCGCATAGACGACAATGATGGGAGTGTCGGACGATTCCGCAAAACTCGGAAGGGAAACAGATCGGGACGACCAGTTCTAATTCGGTGAACGCGGGCGCGCGCTCAGGCACGGCGGCCCGCATTTTGACCGCGGCGGTATTGATCCCGGCCGTGGCGGCCGCGGTTTGGTGGGGATCGACGGCGCTGGTGGCGGCGCTCGGCGGTTTGGTTGCGGTGCTGGCTCTGCGGGAGTTTTTCTCCTTGGGCGCGCGGCTGAATCTGCAGGCTTATCGGCTGTGGACCGGTCTGTGCGCGCTGGGCATATTTTTTCAGCAGTGGAGCGTGAGCGGCGCCCAATCCTGGCAGCTCGCCGGCAATCTGCGGCTCACGCGCTCCCCATCGGCCCCCGAATTCCCGCTGGAGCTGGTATTTTTCATTTTCCTCGTTGGCTGCACGGCGACGATCTTCGCTTCCCGGCGGCCCCTGGCCGATGCGATCGGAGATATCGGGATCGGCTCCGCGGGGCTCCTGTTCATCGCTTTACCCCTTAGCGCGGTGGTGCGGATTCATGCGCTCGGCAGAATTGGCCCCAAACTTCTGCTTTTTACGCTGTTGCTGGTGTGGGTGGGCGATACGCTGGCCTACTTTGTGGGACGCTCGTTTGGCCGCATGCCCATGGCCCCGCAATTGAGTCCCAAGAAAACCTGGGAGGGCGCCGCCGCCAATCTGCTTGGATCGGCCATTGTGGGAGTGGTTTTGTTCAGCTGGCTGGATATCGACGCGTTCCAGGCCGTCTTCATGGCTTGTCTTGCGAACGTCGCCGGTCAGGCCGGCGACCTGCTGAAGTCCGCCTACAAACGGGGCGCGGGGGTCAAGGATTCGGGTACGCTGCTGCCGGGACATGGTGGCATACTCGATCGCATCGACGCTTTGATTCTGGCCGCGCCGGTGGTCTGGTACTATTTTCGATTCCTGCTGGCCTCGCGATTCTGAGCGCGGATCGCAGAATACAACGGCGGCTCAGAGGCTTGTCATTCCGAGCGCGATTTTGGCGCGAGGAATCTGCTGTTTCGATGGCCGAGCAAAAGCAGATTCCTCGTCGCCCGCCCCTGCAGGAGCATGGGCGGACTCCTCGGAATGACAACTGGAGCTTTGGCCGCGCAATCTTAGCCGGAATGGGAGTGTCGCAATATCGTGCCAAAGCTCGCTAGGAAAAGATTGGGGCAGGGTCCGGATCTTCGATGAAAGCAGTTGCCATACTTGGCTCTACCGGCTCCATCGGCCGGCAGACGCTTCAGGTGGTGGAATCGCTGCCGGAGCGCTTCCGCGTGGTGGCGCTGGCCGCCGGCGGAAATCTGGAAGAACTCGCCGGGCAAATCGCGCGGCACCGGCCGCAGCTTGTGTCCGTGAGCGACGCGGCGAAAGCAGCGGAACTGCGGGAACGGCTGCGGCAATCGGCAGGCGATTCTCCGGATTTGCCCGAGATTCAGCATGGCCGGGAAGGGCTGCGGAGTGTCGCCACGCATCCGGATGCTGCGGTGGTGGTGTCCGCCGCGGTCGGAGTTGTGGGTCTGGAAGCGACCTATGCGGCCGTGCAGGCAGGAAAAAGCGTGGCGCTGTCGAATAAGGAAGTGCTGGTCGCGGCCGGCGCCCTTGTGATGGCTGCGGTCAAAGCCAAGGGCGTCGAACTCCTGCCGGTGGATAGCGAACATAACGCCATCCATCAATGCCTGCGCGCCGGGCGGCAGTGCGAAGTGCGCCGGCTCGTCCTGACCGCGTCCGGCGGACCCTTCCGGCGGACGCCGATGGCGCAAATGGCCCAGGCGACTCCCGAGCAGGCTTTGGCGCACCCCAACTGGCGCATGGGGAAGCGAATCACGATTGATTCCGCTACGCTGGTCAACAAAGGCTTCGAGGTGATCGAGGCGCACTGGCTTTTTGGGATCGATCCGAAGCGCATTGACGTGATCATTCATCCGCAATCGACCATTCATTCCATGGTCGAATACGTGGACGGTTCGATCCTGGCACAACTCGGCCCAACCGAC
>Ga0207006_1155_pt1 | contig 11482 bp, 6 predicted proteins | sample Alteio_BWMinCont_84_FD_153497 | JGI IMG/M metagenome (GOLD analysis project Ga0207006, IMG submission 153497) | Enriched cells from forest soil in Barre Woods Harvard Forest LTER site, Petersham, Massachusetts, United States -... | ecosystem: Environmental > Terrestrial > Soil > Temperate forest >...
TCAGCCGGTGGTGATCTTGTCCAAGTCAAATCCGGTCTACACGGTTGAAGCGCGCGAGCTGGGAATCGAAGGCGAAGTGCTGGTCGAAGTAATCTTCCGGGCCTCGGGGCAGGTACAAACGGTTCGGGTGGTAAAGGGGTTGGGACACGGATTGGACGAAACCGCTCTGCACGCCGCGGAGCAGATTCGCTTCAAGCCGGCTATGCAAGAGGGACGTGCGGTGGATTTTCCTGCCATCGCGCACATCGTATTTCAACTTGCTTTCTGAGGGGGGACGTATGCGGGTTTGGAACATTTGTGGGGCCGTGCTGGTTTTGAGCGTGATCTCGCTGCGCGCAAGCGCGCAAACTCCCAGCATGGACGAAATGGTCGATCGTATTGTCACGCAAGAGAAGGCGGAAATGCAGATGCTCCGCCAGTACTCCCCATTAGTCGAAACCTATATTCAGACGTTGCGGGCCGACGCCAAGCTTGGCCCCATTCCCGCAGGCGATCGATATTTCCTCGGCAAAGCTGAGTTGGCGAATGGAGTAGACCTTGAACCTTTCGCCAGCGATGAAGGTGGCGTGCGTCACAAACTGAGCACACTTGGCACCGTTTTCAGCGTCGAGTTTCTGCCGCGTGGATTTCTGCAGATGATCTATCTGGATACGAATGGATTCGACCAGCAAAATTATCGCTTTGATTACGTTCGCCGGGAATTCCTGGGGGAAGTCCGTTGTCTCGTATTTGACGTCACCCCGAATGCCAGCGCCGGCAAGGGCCGGTTCATGGGACGGATTTGGGTGGAAGATCAGTCTTTCCACATCGTTCGGTTCAATGGCGCATACAACGGGTCTTCGCGCACAAACTTCTACTTCCATTTCGACAGCTGGCGCGTTCTTGCCGGACCGCAGGAGTGGCTGCCCGCTTACGTTTACAGCGAAGAGGGCGAGGTCAAATACGCTATGACCCGGAGGCTCACCTTCAAGTCGCAGACGCGACTCTGGGGCTACAACGTGGGCCGCGCGAAACAGGAACAGGAGTTAAGCAAGATTCTTGTGGAGTCCGCGTTGCCCGTGAAGGATCAAGCGGAATCTGCCAACGATTATTCGCCCCTGCAGGCGCAGCGCACCTGGGACCTTCAAGCCGAGGACAACGTCGTGGATCGCATGGAAAGGCTGGGCCTGCTTGCGCCGCGGGGTGAGGTCGACAAAGTCATGGAGACGGTGGTCAACAATCTGGAAGTCACCAACAACTTAAATATCGATCCCGAGGTCCGCTGCCGCGTTCTGACGACTTCGACTCTGGAGTCGTTCACCATCGGCCACACCATCGTGGTCAGCCGCGGATTGATTGACGTGCTGCCGGATGAGGCCAGCCTCGCGACCTTGCTCGCGCGCGAACTCGGTCACGTGGTGCTCGCTCACCGCATTGACACGCAATATGCGTTCTTTGACCGCATGCTCTTCGACGAGAAAGACACCTTCCGCCACTTCGGTTTCCGCAGAACTCCGGAGGAGGAGCAGGCCGCAGCTCAAAAAGGCGCGGAACTGCTGCAAAATTCGCCGTACAAGGATCAGCTTGCAACCGCAAAGCTCTTCATCCAGGCGCTGCAGGATCGCTCCAAAGATGTTCCCAATCTGATCAGCCCGCATCTGGGCGACCGCATTCCCAATAATTGGGCCGTTTCCTCACCGGCAAATGGAACCCGAAGTCCCGGCACGGAAGCGGCGCCCTCTCAGCCACAGCCGCCAAATTCCGGCGCCAACGTTGCTCTCAATAAGGTCCTTGCGGCGCTGCCGCTGGGCGGGCGCATCAAGATGGACCCCTGGAATGATGAATTGACCATGCTCAAGGCCAAGCCCGTAAGTATCGTCGCCGAACGGGAAAAGATGCCTTTCGAGGTGACGCCGTTTGTTATCTACTTGAGCCGCGAGCAGCCGGGTTCAATGCAACAGGTTCCTGCAATTGCGGCCGAATCCAAACAGGGGGTGCCAGCGGTCGCGACGAAATCGAGCGCGAATGCCGGCGAGCCAGCAGATCCTCCTGCAGCCGATCCTTCTGCGGAAACGAAGTAAAGCAAAGCCAACGATAACTACCCCTGAAACGACGGCCGAGCGCAAGCGCACTCGGCCGTCTGCTTTTGCGGTGAACTTCTTCAGCCCATGCAAGTTTTCGGCATCGAACTCAGTTAGAGGATTTACAGCCTCGCGAACCGCAAGTTCTTGGGTGCAGACTTCCGGTTGCTAATTTCCACAGAAGCCCGGATTCCCACAGTCCGGAATTTAGCAAAACTTTAAAGGGACGCTTGACGCTGTTTGAGAAACTGCTATACTTCCTGGCTGTCTGGCTGGTGCTGAGAGTCAGGGGACGATCGAGTTTCAATCGAGCCCTCTCGGGGCTCGGAGTGAGGCCAGTTACGAATACCGGATAATACTTAGTCGAGCATCGCGCGAAGCCGCTTGTGTTTGTGTGCAGGCGGATTGGCCCGGCGCTCGACGCCGGGTTTTTTATTTCGGTTCGAAGATTTTCGAACGTTCCGCCGGGCGCGGAACGCTCTGGGCGGTACCCAGGGCCGAAGCTCTTTGACAACTGAAGAAGCTGGCAAAAACGCGAAGCAATCCGCCGACTTCGGTCGGGGAGGATTGCGACGCGCTTTAGTCCGCAAATTTGTTCGAGAAGAGCGAATTGTGGAAAGATCAATTATCCGCACAAAAGAACTTCCGCGAAAAAGCAAGCGCGGGGGCGACGTGCCGGGTAAGTTTTATGGTCAAGCTACTAAGGGCGTATGGTGGATGCCTTGGCGCCAGAAGGCGATGAAGGACGTGGCTAGCTGCGATAAGCCTCGGGGAGCCGCAAGCAGGCTTTGATCCGGGGATTTCCGAATGGGGAAACCCGTGCCGGTAAAACCGGCATACGGCCCGCTGAATATATAGGCGGGTGCGAGCTAACCCAGGGAAGTGAACCATCTCAGTACCTGGAGGAAAATAAATCAACAGAGATTCCGAAAGTAGCGGCGAGCGAAATCGGAACAGCCTAAACCGTCGTGCTTGCACGGCGGGGTTGCAGGACCGCGTGAGTAGAGTTACCAATCCGGAGGCTAGGTGAACCTGCTGGAAAGCGGGGCCACAGAGTGTGATAGCCACGTAACCGAAAGCTTACCGGACTCGAAGCGGTATCCTAAGTACCACGGGACACGTGAAATCTCGTGGGAACCCGGGGAGACCACTCTCCAAGGCTAAATACTCTCTGGCGACCGATAGTGAACCAGTACCGTGAGGGAAAGGCGAAAAGCACCCCTGCGAGGGGAGTGAAATAGAACCTGAAACCATATGCCTACAAGCAGTCGAAGGGTGATCTCCGGCCTTCGGGTCGGAGCCGCCTGACGGCGTGCCTCTTGCTTAATGAGCCGGCTAGTTATTCTCACAGGCGAGGTTAAGCGTAAGCGAGCCGTAGCGAAAGCGAGTCCGAATAGGGCGCATAGTCTGTGGGTATAGACGCGAAGCGGGATGATCTACCCTTGGCCAGGCTGAAGGCGGCTTAACCGCTGCTGGAGGGCCGAACGGGTGTTAGTTGAAAATAGCTCCGATGAGCTGAGGGTAGGGGTGAAAGGCTAATCAAATTCCGTGATAGCTCGTTCTCCCCGAAATGCCTTTAGGGGCAGCCTCATGTGATCTGCCGCGGTGGTAGAGCACTGAATGGACTAGGGACCAACCAAGGTTACCGAATCCAATCAAACTACGAATGCCGCGGACAGCAACATGGGAGTGAGACTACGAGGGATAAGCTTCGTGGTCGAGAGGGAAAGAACCCAGACCGCCAGCTAAGGTCCCCAACTGCAGGCTAAGTGGGAAAGGAAGTGTGATCGCTCAGACAGCCAGGAGGTTGGCTTAGAAGCAGCCATCCTTTAAAGAAAGCGTAACAGCTCACTGGTCAAGCGATCATGCACCGACAATCCAACGGGGCTTAAGCCTGCGACCGAAGCTGCGGAATTGTGTGGCGCAAGCCGCACATTTGGTAGGGGAGCATTCTGTGGAGTCTGAAGGCAGACCGAGAGGACTGCTCAACGCCACGGAAGAGACCCTGCCGGCATAAGTAGCGATAAACACGATGAGAACTCGTGTCGCCGAAAGTCTACGGTTTCCTGAGGAAGGTTAATCCGCTCAGGGTTAGGCGGGTCCTAAGGCCAGGCCGAGAGGCGTAGCTGATGGATAGCAGGTCAACATTCCTGCCCCACCTAGCGGGCGTTATTACGAAGGGGTGACGCAGAAGGATATAGGAGTCGGGAGATGGATTTCCCGATGGCCCTGTGTAAGCCGGATCGCGCAGGAAAATCCACGCGGTCATTCAACGGTCAGACAGGTCCCCAGGCCACACGGCCATAAAGTCCTTGATTTCACGCTGCCAGGAAAAACCTCTAAGGAGTCCGCAAGGTGCCCGTACCACAAACCGACACAGGTAGACAAGGATAATCTCCACAGGCGCTCGAGAGAACACTCGCTCAGGAACTAGGCACATTAGCCCCGTAACTTCGGGAGAAGGGGTGCCGCACTAGGGTTTATAGCCCGAAGCGGCCGCAGTGAAACGCGCTCTGCGACTGTTTAACAAAAACACAGCTCTCTGCAAAGTCGAATACGACGTATAGGGGGTGACACCTGCCCGGTGCCGGAAGGTTAAAGCGAGGGCTTAGCCGCCGCAAGGCAGCGAAGGCCTGAACTGAAGCCCCGGTGAACGGCGGCCGTAACTATAACGGTCCTAAGGTAGCGAAATTCCTTGTCGGGTAAGTTCCGACCTGCACGAATGGTGTAACGATAGAGCGACTGTCTTGGCGAGTGACTCGGCGAATTTGTGGTTCCGGTGAAGACGCCGGATGCCCGCATCTAGACGGAAAGACCCCGTGCACCTTTACTGCACTCTGGTCATGATTAACGGGAGGATCTGCGTAGCATAGGTGGGAGCCTATGAACCTCGGCTTTCGGGCCGGGGGGAGGCGCCGGTGAAATACCACCCTGATTCTTCTGTCGGTCTAACTTACGACCCTCGACGGGTCGGAGGACATGGCCAGACGGGTAGTTTGACTGGGGCGGTCGCCTCCCAAAATGTAACGGAGGCGCCCAAAGCTCGGCTCAGGCGGATTGGAAACCCGCTGTGGAGTGCAAGAGCATAAGCCGGGTTAACTGCGAGACACACACGTCGAGCAGGAGCGAAAGCTGGGTCTAGTGATCCGGTGGTCCCGCGTGGAAGGGCCATCGCTCAACGGATAAAAGGTACGCCGGGGATAACAGGCTGATCTAAGCCAAGAGTTCACATCGACGCTTAGGTTTGGCACCTCGATGTCGGCTCATCGCATCCTGGGGCTGTAGAAGGTCCCAAGGGTTAGGCTGTTCGCCTATTAAAGCGGTACGTGAGCTGGGTTCAGAACGTCGCGAGACAGTTCGGTCCCTATCTGGTGTGGGCGCAGGAGACTTGAGGGGAGTTGTCCCTAGTACGAGAGGACCGGGATGAACGGACCACTTGTGTACGAGTTGTCCCGCCAGGGGCATTGCTCGGTAGCGAAGTCCGGAAGAGATAATTGCTGAATGCATCTAAGCAAGAAACTCACCCCGAGATAAGGTCTCCCAACGCCGCTACGGCGGCGTAAGAAGGCCGGTCGAAGACTACGACCTTGATAGGCGGGAGGTGTAAGCGCAGTAATGCGTGTAGCTGACCCGTACTAATCGGCCGTTCGGCTTGACCATAAAACTTTCCCAGCACGTCACTGCAAAAGACGTGCGGATGCTCTCTCAGAGCAATTGCGGACGTCAGCTTCTTCAGTTTGTCGATGCTAACTGGTTTGGGTGTTTCCCAAGCGTGGTTAGCATCCAGAGTTTCTGGTGGTCATACCGCGGGGGTCACACCCGTTCCCATCCCGAACACGGAAGTTAAGCCCCGCAGGGCCGATGATACTGCACGGGTAACTGTGTGGGAACGTAGGTCGCCGCCAGGATAAACACGAAAAAGGCTCCGACGCTCATGCGCCCGGAGCCTTTTTTATTTGCGACTCGTCAAGTTGTCACTAAAAGAGAAAGACGGTTTGGTGCTGAAATTTGAGTATGCTGTACCGTGTACTGGTAGATTCCCACGCAAAATAAAAAGGGGCTCCGCATGGAGCCCTTTTCCCTAATCATGATCTCTCAGGCTATTTTTCGAAGCTGACGAAATCCCCGTTGTCGGCGCAAACCTGTTCCTCGAGTGTCCAAGTCGGCCGCAACTGAAACCCCATATGCACATTCCACGGCTTTGCCAGAGCTTTTGAATCTTCGATCGTGGCGTCGAGCTCAAGATCATTCTCATTCATTCGCTGGAATCGCTCAGTCACGTGCAATTGATCGCTATGAGGCCGTCCCGCGCGATCGAGCCAGCTTTTGTCATTAAAGCCGATGGTGTCCACAACCAGAGTGTCGCCTTCCCAATGGCCGATGGAATCACCCATGTAACTGGGCGTGACGTCGTCGGGATGTTTGCGCCCGTCAGTGAAAACATGGCGCACGGTGTGGTCATACTCGTAGAGGAGGATGACTTCTTTCGGAGTTTGCACGATTTGCCAAGGAAAGGGCTGCAGATAAATTCGCGGAACGCCCGGAGGATAACATTTGGTGATCACCGGATCGTTTGTCTCGGTTAGCGTGTACTGTCCCCCGTTAGACGCCTTCGCCTTCTTGAATTGCTCCTCGCCCCAGGGAGTAAATTCCGGCTTTGAACCCACGTAAGTGTCCCCGCCGTAGCCGCGACGCGCATTCCATACGCCAGTGAGGTCGTGCGGATCGTGCGGAGGCCCCTGCACCGGAGGCGCTGGTCCCCTCATTCCTTGTTGGGGTGGATTGGCCGGCGCTCCTGCTGGAGGATTCCCTTGCGCCGGACGCTGCCCAGCCGGAGGATTCTGCGCCATTCCGGCCGAGCACATGACGAATATCGCGCCCAGGACAAGGATGGCCCACACAAAAGCCCTTCGCATTATCGAAACTCCTTGAATCGATTGGCAACCCGATGCGGGGCCAAAGCCCATTCTCAATTATCGCCGCCGCCGCCGAGCGAGACTTCCTGGCCGTCTTTTGTAATTTTGCGGATCCACATCGTCGGGGTGCCACTCTTTGCCGGGCCGCCAATCAAGGTGATTTGATCGCCGGGCTTGAGCGTACTCTTGGTCCACCCGGCTCGCGCGAGGTGGTTCGGGCTCGTTAGTTCGCCTTCCCACTTGTCGACTTTGCCAGAGGCGTCCTTTACGTCCATGGATATAAGTACGTGAGGATTAACAAACTGAAAGTCCGTGATCGTCCCGGTGACCGTGATGGTTTTCGACATATCGTAAGCGGCCGATCCGTGATGTGCGAACGCAGGTCCCGAGAGAACGAGCAAAACGCCCAGCGAGAGTAGAGAGAAAATCAACGTCTTCTGCATGTGAGCTGCACCTCCAGCTAGCTTGTGAAGTCTCGCATTAGTGCCATGGTCTGTCAACGCTAGCGCCCGGCCAACGGTGTTAAATTAGTGTTAAGGTGCGCTTTATCGCTGGCTCAACCGGCAAGCAAGCAGGTTATGCTCGGCGAAAGAAATCGTGAAAACGCCGTGCGCCCTCCTGGAACTCAGCCTCGCACATAATCAAGCTGACCACGAGGTATCCATCGCGGGAGAAATCAAAGAAATGTCCGGGGTGCACGAGCACATCGCACCGCTCAAGCAGCTCGATCGCCAGATCTTCATCCGAACTCGCAGCCGGGACACGCAGCACCGCGTACCAGCCTCCCTCGCGTTTGAGGCGTTCGACGGAACTTCCTCTCGGGAAGAGCGCATCGAGAAAACCCAGATTCGAGCGGAGCCTTTGCCGCATTTCAGTCTGCAGCGTGCCGCGCATGGCCAACATCTCGGCCAAGGCGAGCTGTCCGGGCGTGCTCGGCGACAAATAAGTATCGCCGATCACTTCCAGGCGCTGCATCGCCGGCTCTGCCAGCGCAGCCGGTCCGCTGACGATCATCCATCCGAGCTTCATCTGAGGGAGTAAGGAAATCTTGGAAAGACCGCTTAGTGTAAACGTCAACACGGGAGAGTCGGATGCAAAGGTGGAGGGCTGCTCTGTGCCATCCACATAGTCCAGGAAAACCTCATCGGCGATGATGGCTAGATCGCCGCCCGCGCAAATGTCAGCCAGCTTATGAGCTTCTTCTGCCTTGATGAAGGAGCCTGTCGGATTGTTCGGATGCACGACCATCACGGCTTTCGAGCGCCTAGTCAGCGCGCTTAACAAGCCGGGAATATCGATCTGCCAGCCTCGGTCGTAAATCAGCGGGTAAGGCACCGGGTGGATATCGGCCAGACCGGCCAGGTACTCAAAGAGCGGATAGCTCGGCGCCGGCACGAGGACCTCATCTCCAACGTCGCATAGCAAGCGAAATACGAAGTTATAAGCTTCGCTCGTGCCGGAGGTAATGACGATGCGCGCGGCGTCGACGGACGATTCCGCGCCGAAAAATCCAGGCCGCCCTCGATAATAATTTGCTATTGCTTCGCGCGCATGTCGCAGGCCTTGGCTTTCAGGCTCATAACGAAGAGCGCCGCGATTATTCAGCGCGGCAAAAAGCCGCTCTTCCGGATAGCTAAACCCGCAGGTAGTAGGATTTGAGTTTGTCAGATCGAGCAGCGGTTTTCCGAGGCGCCGGTGTTCTTCGAGTGCTGCGGCGAAGCGGTTTGGCTCCAGCCGCCAATCTGTGCGCGAAGCAAACATAAAATTAGCAGAATCGAGTGTCGGGAATTTATATCATGGGCGTGCACACCGCACCCGCGGGATACAGACAGCGATGACAAATTACGTCTTGGAGACGCCACTGCGAGCTACAAACGCTGGGCAGCCTTCTCGCGCGTCACCACCTCGTCGCGTTCGATCTTGCCGTCTCGAAGGTGGATAATCCGATCGGCGTGTTCGGCGATCTCGCGCTCGTGCGTTACCAAAATAATGCTGTTTCCCTCCTGGTGCAGGCGCGCAAACAAACCCATGATCTCTTCCCCGGTGCGCGTATCCAGGTTCCCAGTGGGCTCGTCAGCCAGCAGGATCGACGGGGAATTCACGAGCGCTCGCGCGATGGCTACGCGTTGGCGCTGACCGCCGGATAGCTCGCTCGGTTTATGCATCATGCGATCGCCCAACTCCACCGCTTCCAGCGCACGCTTGGCTTTTTCCAATCGTTCTTCGACCGGCATACCGTTGTAAATCATGGGCAATTCCACATTATGGAGAGCGGTAGCCCGGGGCAAAAGGTTGAAGGTCTGAAAAATGAAACCAATGTCTTGATTACGAATATGCGCCAATTGGTCTTCATCAAGATCGCTTACCAGCCTGCCTGCAAGCCAATATTTGCCGCTCGTGGGAGTGTCCAGGCAGCCGATCAGGTTCATTAGCGTGGATTTGCCCGACCCCGAGGGCCCCATGATCGCAACGTATTCGCCACGGCGGATCGATAAGTTCACCCCGCGCAAAGCGTGCACCGTCTCCGCGCCCAACTCATAGACTTTTGTAAGATTCTCGGTTTTGATCGCCAGACTTTGATCCAGCAGGTCCCGGCGAATCGAAGTGGGGGTGGCGGAGCTAATAGCCATTACCAGCTCCTCGGAGAATCAGTTATACCGGCCATGGGCGGGTGGAAGCCCGGGACTTTCGACGCGGATTCCACTACAATTCCCCCATCTCGGCCAAAGGACCCCCCTGGTTATTCTATCAGGATTAGCTCAACCAAAAGCTGCCACGATAGAGCAGGCAACCTTATTGGCACTTCACTATTCTGAAAAACTAAAGTTTAGCCCTAGAGGGGATTCTCCGATTGACGCACCCTGCGCTCTGGGACTAGAATTTCATCTCTGCGCACTAAGAGGCATACTCGATGAAGAAGGACCTCCGCCTTTCCATTTTGGGAAGCAGCCTATTTCTGGTGGGCTCCTGGACCATTTCCGCCCTAGCGCAAAATCAGCCAGCCAACCAGCCGCAGCCAGCTCCTGGGCAGCAATCGGACCAAAAACAAGATAACAGCAAGAAAAAAATTAATGAGAAGCAGGTCCTGAAGGAACTGGCCACTCCTTACAAGAAGTGGCTGAGCGAAGACATCACCTACATTATTACAGACACCGAGCGCAGGGCTTTCTTGCAGCTGCAAACGAACGAGGAGCGCGAAAACTTCATCGAGGAGTTCTGGCAGCGGCGAAATCCCGATCCGGATTCGGTCGATAATCCGGTGAAGGAAGAGCACTATCGCCGCATTGCTTATGCCAACGAGCATTTTGCGTCAGGTGTCGCAGGGTGGAGAACGGATCGCGGCCGCATCTACATCATGTATGGCAAGCCCGATGACCTCGAAAGCCACACGCAAGGCGAAAATTACGAGCGCCCCCTGGATCAAGGCGGCGGCGAAACGAAGACTTATGCCTTCGAAGATTGGACCTACCACTACATTGAAGGTATCGGTGAGAACGTTGAGTTGGAATTCGTGGATCCCAGCGGCACGGGCGAATTCCGCCTGACCACCGACCCGTCAGAAAAAGACGCTCTGCTTTATGTGCCCGGCGCCGGCTTGACTCTCGCCGAGCAGGAGGGAATGTCCTCCAAAACGGCCCGCTTCCAGAATACAGATGGAACGCACATGGCGCCGTCCCCGTATGGGGCGCGGAGCGCCAATCTCGATGAATTTAGCCGCCTGGAACTGGAAGCAAAGATTTGGCAGCCACCTGCGGTGAAATTCAAGGATTTAGAGGAAGTCGTATCGTCGCGTATCGTTCGTGACCAGATCAAGTTTGACTACCGTTTCGACTTTCTGCGCGTTTCTGGTGACACGGTCCTGGTCCCGATTACAATGCAGATCCCTAATAACCAGCTGAGCTTTCAGAGTAAGGACGGGGTGCATACGGCCACGCTCAACCTCTTTGCCCGCATAACCACGCTTAGTGGGCGAACGGTGCAAACGTTCGAAGATACCATCCGCCGGGACTTCCCCGATTCGCTTTTGCAGGCCTCGCTGCGCTCGGCCTCGATTTATCAGAAGGCCCTTCCGCTGCGCCCGGGCCTTTATCGCCTGGACGTGGTGCTCAAAGATACGACCAGCAATAACATCGGCGTGGTAAACACGCGCCTCGCCGTGCCGCCCTTTGATGATGACAAACTGCAAGCCAGCACGCTGATTTTGGCCGACGAGATCTCGCCCGTGGCCTCCAAGGATGTCGGCCTCGGAATGTTCGTGATCGGCTCGATGAAGATCAGGCCAAAGCTGGACCAGAGTTTCAGCGCCCTTCAGCCGATCGGTCTTTATTTCCAGATTTACAATCTGAAGATCGACGACAAAACGCACAAGAACAATGCCTCGGTCGATATCCAGATCTTTCAGGGCAACCAATCGATCAAGCACGTGGTGCAAAATTCTGAGCAATTACATCAATCTGGTGAGCAAATGACCGTGCAGGAATCGGTACCGCCCCAGACGCTACCGCC
>Ga0207006_1156_pt1 | contig 11470 bp, 13 predicted proteins | sample Alteio_BWMinCont_84_FD_153497 | JGI IMG/M metagenome (GOLD analysis project Ga0207006, IMG submission 153497) | Enriched cells from forest soil in Barre Woods Harvard Forest LTER site, Petersham, Massachusetts, United States -... | ecosystem: Environmental > Terrestrial > Soil > Temperate forest >...
AATCTTGATATGACTGGCATTGGCTTTTATTCCTCTATTAAGTATAAATTGAAAGCCTTCAAATGTCCATTTCTCCGTAAATTCTCCTTAAAAACCCAAGAAAAGCCGTACAATACTGCACCCAACGGCCAGCCGTAGGTTTCCAGAAAAACTTTTTTTGTTGTAAGTGCATTAATCATAAATAGTTGTGACAAATTTTTCAGTCATCTTTGGGTTTTAAAAATGGGCTAAAAATCGTGCTCGTTCATCGGCTCGAACAATAATTTTATTGAAATTCTCTTTTATTATTCTTTGCATTCATCAGAAACCTTAACACTCAATACTTTATCTATTTTTCCTAATTTAGAAAACGTTTCAGATGTTAAATCCAAAACTTCTTTCTCTTCTAATAACGAAAAAGAAACGTATGTATTCCTTAATCTTTTGAAAACATCATCCTCTTTTTCTCCCAAAGAAGCAATACCATAAATATACTCACTACCTGTGGACTGAATCATATCAAGCTTGCGGTTCGACCGCTCCATATCTTTTATCACTTCAAAAGCATCAGGAGCTGTCCTATCAGCAAGTTTTTGTAATAAATAAGCCATGTCATTCTTATAGGCTTCAGTTATGTACCGACTTCTTGAGTCAAATAATGCATTACCTGATTTGATACTATCAGAAAGATTTTTTTCAAGTTCTTTAGACACATTACAATTATATTTATTTATTGATATTAATGTCTCGTTTGTATCGTTTACTAATTGTAAATTTGGTAATATGAACAAAAGAATGGCGATAACAATACTAGAGAAAGTTAAAAATAATTCAAAATTCGACTTTCGCTGTTTTAAAAAATTATTCCAAATTAAGTATAGAATTAAACCGGTGATAATTATAACAATCAAAGGTATACAATAATATGTAATAGCTCGCCCATAACAAAAATATAAAATAAAAACTAATGATAAGATTAAAAGTTTTATAACTCCTCTCATTTTTTCTCTCAAGTTACAGAAATATTATCCCAAAATTTAAATAGCAATTCGTTCAATCTCTTCATCAGGAACGAGTATAACGTGACAATGCACAGCCTTGGCGGCTTTTACGATGGAAGAGATACGTGGGTCATGATTCAAGCTTTCCGTCCTGGCCACATGAGGTTGGAGAACTTTGAGCTTTTTAGCTAAATCCCGCTGGGAAAGATTCCTACGACGACGCATGATAGCCAACTGCGTTGCTAATGGTAATTCAGCAAAAACTTTTGCATGTTCCAATGCCGCTTCTGGATTTGCCTCTAGTAATTCCTGTATATGTTTATCAAAAGTTTTCATCGGCTCATTACCTCCCTTAATCGCTTCTTGGCCAAATCTAAATCATCTTTTGGCGTCTTGGCACTCTTCTTCTCAATACAATGTAATAACCAAACCACTCCTTTATGAACTCTATAATTAGGGACAGCGCTTAATTTCTCTTTCTGGGCGGCCTACCTACCTTTTGAGGACGTAGGATAATACCAAATTTCTCTTCAAATGAGGATATATTTTCTTCAGTAGCAATAATTTGGCGCTTTCTAGTTTTTTCCCTTATCGTATCATCCATGGAGAGATTTACTTGACCCAAATAATCTTTCCAACAATACCCATTTTTATCAAATTTTAAATGAGCATTTCCTGTAGTTCGTATGATCGGATTTTTTTCAAGACCTAAATGAAACCTTGAACTTGACCATGTATAATCGGAAGCTTGATCTACCAAATTTGCTCGGACAGGATTTTGTTCTACATACCTTACCCCATGTAAAAAATGAACCTCATCCATTGGGCTGGAATAAAATCTTCCTTGCCACAAATGACCTTTCCTATTTTTTTGCTTATTTTTGTAGATGCTAAAAATCATATGAACCATATTAAAACATAAAGACATTCCGGTCTTATTTTTTGGAATTACAATAAAATGGATATGATTTGTCATTAGACAATAGGCCACGATCTCTATCTTATATTTTTGACTATATTTAACGATCCACGAACAATATTTTTGAAAATCTATGTGGCTTTCAAAAACATTCTGGCGATAATTTCCTCTTTGAGTTACATGATGTGGCATTCCCTCTAAGACAAAACGTGGTTGTCTAGGCATACTTCATCCTTTTTTTGGGGGAATTTAATTATTTTGGTTTGACGATAAGGGGGTTATCGAATGTGAATATTATAACTAAAAAATTAAGCGCTGTCCCTAATTTTTATTGAGCAAGGCTTCCAGTTGGTCCAGGGCCTTGGGGGCGTCGTTTTGGATGCCGTTGATCAAGAGTTTGCCGGAGCGGTCCATGACAAAAAGCTGCGGTAATGGGCCGGCTATTACGGAGTTCGGAGTGGACGGTGTGTTGTCATAGGCCAACGCCCTCCATGAAGAAAATCCAGCCTGCCGGGAAAACTGGGAAGCGTCGCCTAAGGTATCATACATGATATATACGATCTCATAATCCGGATGCTTGGACATCATTTGGTTATAAAAGTTTACAACCGACGGGATAAACTTATGGGTGATCGGGCAAGTGCTTGAACCACGCAGGAAAACGAAATAGCGGGGCGTGATGTTAGGATCCAGCGGCTGCTGCTGGTCAGTGGCCACATTAATGAGCTTGCCCTTTAATTCGTAAATCAGGCGGTTTTCCCTGAAATCTTCATCGGCTTGAGCCTTGGCCGCGGCTTCTTGCTGCTCTTCTACCATAAAGGTTGGGACGGCTTGGCGGTTTTCAACCAGGGCTCGGGCCTGAAGCATGATGTTAGTTGCTGAGGGGAAAACCTTAAAAGTCCCTTTGAGGACATCAGATTTGACCAGGATGGAACCATTGTCAACGGACAGCACTTTCTCCTGGGTGCCCTTGGCTAAATGATGGCCGGGAAAATCAATGTCCTCATTGAGCATGATATTGGCCGGCCAAAGGTCTTTGCGCCCAATGAGTATGGTATAGCTTAAGGCCTGTTGCTTAGGTGTAAGCGCATTGTAGGCTTTTTGGGCCACATCCAGGCAGTCGACTTCCGTTGGCTCAGCGGTAAAACTTGTCTGCCCGTCAAGTGTAGTTACCTGTACGTCCTGGGCGGAAAATTTGTCGACATTCACCATTTGTCCGGTAGTAACAGTCACCCCGCCTTGAAAGGGAATGGTAGCCTTCATCGTGCATTGGCCAGGCCAAAGGTCCGCGCGATCGGCCAATGTGTTCCAGGTTAGATCTTCCGCTGAAGCAATGATTGAGGTCAGACAAAAAGCCACTATAAAGATTAGAATTTTCATCGTTCTCCTCCTAAAAATTAAGCGCTGTCCCTAATTTTTAAAAATTAAGCGCTGTCCCTAATTTTTGGCACTGGTGGCAGATGCCAGCAATGTCGTAACGTTTGTATCAGCTCCCGGTGTGACGGTGTAACGCTTGATATTACTGTCAGCGATGGTAAAAAATTGCAAGGTCACATTGTCCTGTGTCTTCCAGGCCCCTGGAAAACTGTCAAAGAATGAATCCTGGTATTCCTTCACATTCTTACCATCGACATATAGGGTATGATGATAAAGATTGCCTGGCATGACAGCATCCGGCGCTTCCCTAAGCGTCCAGAATAAATGCTGGCTGTCAGAGGAGAAAGCTATATGGTCAGGGTTAGTTTGGGTAGTTTTAAACACCAGTTTTTGGTCAAGCCACAGGCCGCGATTGCCGCCATTGGGGTCTTGAGCGATGTAGGCGATGTGTTTGCTGTCCGGACTAAAGAGATAAAAATAAGTAGTAACCGTGGTGTCGGGGTTATTGCTTTGCCAGTTTGTAACGTACATATTGGATAGAGTCACGCCGTCAATGGCTAAGGTCCCATTGCCTATAGTATAGGCATAGCGTGAACCGTCAGGGCTGAAATTAAAAGTATCTCGAGGCTGTCCCGTCTGCACTGGTAAGGCCTTACCATCTACATAAATGGTGACGCTTTGAGATCCAAAGGGAGTCGTCCCATAAGCCAGATGTTGGCCATCGGGTGTAAACACAGGTTTAGGTGTCAGGGTTTGAAAGCCATCAGACTCATCACCATTAGTGACTAGAAATCTTTGCGATCCAGATGCAGCAACATAAAGGAATTTGGAAGAATCTGGACTGAACATGGGTTTCATGGCCGAGTCATCAATTGAGGGATACTCCTCGCCTTTTTTTCCATCTTCGAGTATAAACTCGGTATTATTGGTCGTATGGCATAAAGCGGCATAGTGTTGGCCGTCAGGACTAAAATATACACCTCTGATCGATAAACCTGCAGTTCCCGGAACAAGTTGACGATTAACAGTCAGAAACGGCGGGTCATTAGGCTTACCTTGGACCATGGCCAGAGTCAATGTACCCTTTGGCGAAATCCAAACTTGAGGGATTGAATTAGCCTTCATCACCGCTTTGCCGTCAGCGATCAGAAGGCTTGTATGGCTATCGTTGTCGTAGTAAACACTTAATAAATGGTCGGTGTCTGTAAATTGAACTTTATCACCAAGATAATGGATTTGTTTGCCGTCAATGACGCTCCATTGGGTTGTATTATCATCCGCAACACCTGTGTAGGTATAGTGCGCGCCATCCGGGCTAAACAGTATTGTCGTCAGGCCTTTGCTCCATGGTTCAGCCTTGCCATCGATCATGAAACGCAGATGAGTATTATTGGGGGTATTATCGCATATTATATAATAAAGACGATTGCCTGCGGGTGAAAACATCAGTCCTCCGCTGCCAAACACCGAGGGATTGTAGGGCGCGCTATCGATTTGTTGCCCATCCTTGATGATAATGTAATTATCACCCTGGCGGGCCGCATAAGCCCAGTGTGTGCCGTCCGGACTAAAAACTACAGGGCCACCGTAGTTATCATTTATCGAATAAGTCATATTGGGCGGTCCCATGATATACGCAGAACCGGTTGGTAATAATAATGCATCAAAGCGCGGCTGCTCCACCCCGTCAAAATAGATCACACTGTGGCTGCCCTTTGGGGCAACACAGGCTATATGCAAGCCGTTGGGTCCAACACGGCATCCCACACCGGCGGCCTTAGGGACCATGACTTCTTCCTTGATATTAGCTTGGGCAAAAACAGGTGTGCCAATGCTAAGGGCCATTCCAATCAACACCATACTTCTAATCAAAGGACCAAAAAGTTTTTTCATAAGCATCTCCAGAAGTATAAATCATACTTAATGGGAATTTTCATCGTTCTCCTCCTAGAAATTAAGCGCTGTCCCTAATTTTGTCGAAGACCGATTGTATCGATTTTTTTATCTTTTATCAAGAATCTTTTTGCCTGATACTTTTTCAAGCGCATCGATGAATGCAGGATTAACGATGATCCCTAATCTTTCTGCTTTGCGCACATTTTCCCATGCCTGATCATATTTTTTTGACTGATAATAGACAATGGCCCTATTATAATAGGCTGCTGCATAATCAGGTTTTGTTTCAATGGCCTTATTATAATCAGAGATAGCTTGGGTAAAATTATCATGCTGGTCATAGATCAGGCCACGGTTGTTATAGCTTTGTGCATATTTAGGGTTTATTTCAATGGCTTTATTATAATCAGAAATAGCTTGAACAAAATTGCCTTGCTGACTATATACAAGGCCGCGATTGTTATAGCTTTGTGCATATTTAGGGTTTATTTCAATGGCCTTATTGCAATCGGATAAAGCTTGTGTCAAGTTACCTTGTTTATAATAGTTAAGGCCGCGGTTATAGTAGGCCTCTGCGTAGTCCGGGTCTATGGCAATGGCTTTATTGAGCTCTGTTATGGCTTGCGTGAAATTGCCTTGGTTGTAATACACAGAACCAAGATTATTGTATGGCCTGGCTTTATGGGGAGATTTTTTGACGGCATCATTCCAAAAAGTATCATCATCTTTCCAGACTTTATTCCTTTGATAGGTCAAAACTGAATTGCAGGCAATAACCAACGACAAGATCACGGCCATCGTTTTAATGCTGTCTTTTCCCACAAGGTAGTAAACGCTGCTTACTAAAAATATACAATACCCCGCCAAAGGCAAATAAAGCCGGTGTTCCAGCATGACATCCCCCATCGCCCAAAAACTTGATTCAGGGACAATCAGGGTCAGGAAAAACCAAAAGATTGAAAAAGATACCAGTCTATATTTTAAAAATAATTGTTTCGTCCCATAAAAAATGATCATTAAAAGTAAAAAGCTGGTAAAAACAGGTAATTCAAAAAAACTTTTAAAAATCGGGTAATCATAATCGAAATTCTGGTTTACGGGCAAAAATACCAGCCTTATATAGGTGAACATGGCCCTGAATTGGGTCAGGAGATAATGCATGGGAGTCATTCCCCCTCCCAGCACCCTTAGATCGCCATGGAGCGCTTGGAATGTTTGTGTTTTACTGAATAATAATGTCACGGGGACAATAAATAAGATCGGCATGAAAGGCAAAACATATCTCCAATCAAGACCCCTCCCTGTTTTTAAGAATGTGAACTCATAAGACAAAACCATTAAAGGCAGGGTCACGGCATTTTCTTTTGTGAACATGGCTGCAAAGGCCATTATTAATGAAAGAAAGTAATAGAGTTTGCTTGGTTGCAATCTCGAATAGATATAAAAACATAAAGAAGCCAAGTAAAACAGGGCTGTCATGGAAGCGCAACGCTCCCAAATATAGGTCACCGCTTCAGTTTGGATGGGGTGGCTGACAAAGACCAAACCCGCAAAAAATGAAATGATATTGGCATGCCAGGTGATTTTATTGCTTTTCATGGCAGGGGTAGAAAGGGTCAAAAGTGTCAGCCACCAGACTAAAATGGCAGAAATTAAATGGACGGCCAGGTTAAAAAGGTGATAACCAAATACATCGAGACCATTGAAATGATAATTGAAGGCCAGGGAAAGATAAGCCAAAAACCGGCTGTGGTAAAAATTCCAGATATCGGGCAAATTATAAATGTTTCTTATTGCGGGGTTTTGGGTAATATTTGAACCGTCATCAAAATGAAACGAACAAAGGAAGGAATTCGAATAGACGAGAATGCCTAAACAACAGATGGCAAATATTGAAAATAACTTAATATTATAAGATCTCAAATTAAGCGCTGTCCCTAATTTTAAATTAAGCGCTGTCCCTAATTTTTATAGGCCGCGATCGATTCCTTGCTTGCCCCGAGCTTTGCATAACAATAGCCCAATTGGACGTAAGCTAAATTTTGATATTGGGTATAGTGGAACGTTTTATTACTGCCGTACCAGTTGTCCTTCATTAAAATAAGTTCCTTGAATTTCTTGATCGCATCATTGTAACGGTGTTCGTCCCGGTATAGGATGCCGATTTGATAGTGGACCCAAAAATGCTGTGGGCTTATTTTTAGCGCGGCGTCATAGGCCCCAAGGGCCTTATCATCTTCGCCTAATTTATGGTAGGCATTTCCCAATAACGCATGGAAATAAGCAGCATTGGGATGCAGCTTTACGGCTTCTTTATATTTATTAAGGGCCCCTTGGATATTGCCGCTTGCCTCAAGTGTTTGGCCCTCTTCTGTTAATGCCAAAGCACGGCTGAATGTATGGGAATTATGTAAATTGAAGATCCCCATGATGGCCAGGAGAACTGCAAAAAACGGCAACCAGGGTTTAGGGAAATTGTGTACGGTCATCGAGCAAATTTGAATTTTTTATTAACACCGCCCGGTTTCTTTTTCCAGGGTTTTGCGGTGCCCCTGCCTTTTCTTTTTTGCCATACTTTGGCCCCGGAGGTTTTTGAAGATTTTTTTTCAGGAATAATGGGGGCTGTAAAAATTTTTGGTGTTTCTTTATGGACTTTTTTAGGCTTTACAGCTTTGGGGCGTTCAATGCTTACAATCAGGGTCCGGCCCATAAAATCTTTGTTTTGTAAACCGGCAATGGCTGACTGGGCCTGAAGTTCATCCGGCATTCCCACAAATCCAAAGCCGCGTGAATTTTTTCCGGATTTTTTCTTGATACTGACAGAAGAAACAGTGCCAAAGGCCTCAAAAACATTTTTAACATCATTTTCCGTTGCTGAGAATGACAAATTACCCACAAATATATTCATTTTTTTACCTTTGGAATTAAGCGCTTTTTCCGGTGAGCAGTCTCCGGAAATTTTCAAGGCTGTAATACGGTGTTTGCGCAGCCAATTGATTGATAATGGAAATGGGGACTGAGCCGGCTGGGTCCGTGTGCTGTTGGAAATAAATTTCTGTTTGGGTTTTAGATAAAGATTTAAAACGCCATATGGATTCAATGGTATTGACACGGACCATGCCTTTGACAGGCGGGAGCCTGTCAGGAAGGGCTGTTAATCGATAGGTTATTACCCCATTAGCGGTGTTTTCGGTACGGGTACGCCTAAAAACAAAATCCCGGGGAGCAACGGGCCAGGGCATATGTAAAACTAGATAAATGATCTCCTTCTTGGGGCCTTCATGCTCAACAAGCTCTGAGTGGACGCATTGAAAATACCAGCGGCGTATCTGTTTTTCATCTTCAAAAAGTGCTAAGGCTTGGAGGATAGGCGCATCCACAATGACACCGGATTTGTATTCAAGTATCGGCGATCCTGAAACTTTCCGGATATAGACAGGGATCCCGTCCTTGTACTCTCTTAATGACCAGCCGTTATCTTGGGCATTAAGCAGGCCGCAGAAGCAGAAGCTGAATAAAAACAAAATTGTGATCAAAAACTTCATTAGACCAGGGCCCTTTCCAAACTTAGAAGTCAAAAATTATACAGTCATTAGCGGATAATAGCAAGTTAAGCTCATGTTAAGATGGATACAGATCATATTTTGACCTTGAAAACCAGCTTCTTGACCAAACCCTTGTAACCCTCATAAACACACGACGTGCGATGGGCTTGGTTAGGATAAAAAACAGCGAACTCACCGGCTTGCACGATAAAATCAGACGTTGTAGCGTTTGCCGTAAAAAAATGATAATCACCTTTAGCGTCGTAATCTGTCGAAGGGGTCAAATCTTCCAGGCGGGCGGTTTGCATTATTTCTGCCCCGCTGACGATATACTGCACATCCGCATAAATGCGGTGTATTTCAAAACGGTTCTCTACGGGAGGTTTAGGGTAATAACTCATGATACGCACAAACAATTGCCTGCCTTCTATTTCCATTTCTCCATCCGGTAAATTGGCGCAGTCATGGTCAGCGATAAATTTTAAAACAGCATTACTCATAGGAACTGAGTAGCGGTGCAAATGTCTGATCTTATCAAAAATCATAAATACCCCCGAAAAAAGGGGACAGTTTAAACTGTCCCCTTTTTAGATCCTTGAAATGACTTGCGATGGATCATGGATGTCCCGTGCTTTTTGATGGCCAGGCGATGCGCTTGGGTCGGATAACCTTTATGCTTGGCAAACCCGTATTGCGGGAAGACCTTGTCATAAACAAGCAATAGCCGGTCGCGGTAAACCTTGGCTATGATGGAAGCACAGGCAATGGACAATGATTTTCCATCGCCGTTAATGATTGTTTGGTAATGATACGGCAACGGGGACCTGAATATATTCCCGTCAATTAAAAGCATGACCTGTTGACAGAAATGAGCGTGGGAAGCTATTTCATGAGGCAGGCGGTGCACCAGTTCTTTGACAGCCATCTCCATGGCCAGGTGTGAAGCGTTGAGGATATTGACCATATCAATGGCCTTTTCGTTGATGATGCCGATGCCAACATAGGCTTTTTCAAAAATTTCATGGAAAGCCGCTTCCCGCGCTTTTGCCGTCATTTTTTTTGAATCATTAATGGAATTATTAAAATCGTAATGACGCAAACAAACCGCCGCTGCCACGACCGGCCCTGCCAGCGGTCCGCGGCCCGCCTCATCCACGCCTAAAATAAAACGCAAGCCCTTATTTTGGGCTTGCGTTTCAAAATACAGCCAATCTGCCGGTTGTGACATCAATTATACTGGCACGGTCTGATCAACCTGGACGCGGGCTTTTTTGCCTAAACGGTCGCGCAGATAATACAATTTCGCGCGTTTGATGACACCTTTGGACACGACTTCGATTTTGTCGATCACGGGAGAATGGACAGGAAAGGTCCGCTCTACACCTTCGCCGAAAGAGATTTTACGCACTGTAAATGCCGCGCCTAAACCGATGCCCGTCTTTTTGATCACCGTTCCTTCAAATGGATGGATGCGGATCTTGTCGGCTTCTTTGACCTTGATCTTCATTTTTATGGTGTCGCCGACATCAAATACAGGAATGTCTTTGCGTAAATTTTGCTGGCTGACTGAGGACATTTTTTCAATACTGCTTGCTATCATTTTAAACCCCGTCTTTCTTTTCTAACAAATCAGGCCTGACTTTTTTAGTTTTGGCCAGGGCTTTTGAATTTTGCCAATTTTTGATGAGCTTATGATTGCCAGATAATAACACATCCGGCACTTTTTTGCCACGAAAATTTGCCGGACGGGTGTATTGCGGCCCCTCCAGCAAATTATTTTGGAAGGACTCATGAAGTAGAGATTCCTCCTTGCCTAAAACACCCGGTATTAAGCGTGTGATGGCGTCCGTGATGATCATGGCCGGCAGTTCCCCTCCGGTCAGGACATAATCCCCAACGGAGATCTCTTCATCCACTAATTGCTCGCGCACGCGCTGGTCAATCCCTTCGTAATGGCCACAGATGATAATCAAATTTTTTGCTTTAGTCAAGGCTTTCGCATGGGATTGTGAAAACGGCTTGCCTGCCGGGGATGTATAGATCACGGTCGCAGGGCGCATGCCTTTTATGGATTTGACCGCGTCGAACAAGGGCTGCGGCATCAGGACCATGCCGGGGCCGCCGCCAAAGGGACGGTCATCGACTTTGCGGTGTTTTTTGTCACCGGTATAATCACGCAGGTCGTGCACGTGGATGGCGACCTTCTTTTTTTCCTGGGCGCGTTTGAGAATGGAGCTGTTAAATACGGGCCCAAACATTTCAGGGAAAATGGTGATGATGTCGAATCTTAGCATAGGTTATAAGCTGGCTAAAAGTCCAGAACCATAATTTGTTAGAAATTGTTTTTGAAAATGGGCGTAATTATCTTCTTCAATGGCCTTACGGATGCGCTGCATTAGTTTAATATAAAAATGCAAATTATGACAGCTCATCAGGCGCACACCGGTGATCTCATGCATGTTCAATAAATGGCGGATATAGCAGCGGGTGTAATTTTTGCAAACGCCGCAATCGCAATTGTCATCCAAAGGCCTGGAAATCATGGAGCACGCCGGGGGCCTTCATAAATTCATGAATTGGGACCTGCCCATCCTGACGGACAGCGGGGGATACCAAGCTTTCAGTTTGCCCAAATTCCGCAAGATCACCGATGAAGGCGTCAAATTCCGCTCCCATATAGACGGGAGCATGCATTTTTTTACACCGGAAAAGGTGATGGATATCCAAAACATCTTAGGCTCCGACATGGTCAT
>Ga0207006_1157_pt1 | contig 11427 bp, 16 predicted proteins | sample Alteio_BWMinCont_84_FD_153497 | JGI IMG/M metagenome (GOLD analysis project Ga0207006, IMG submission 153497) | Enriched cells from forest soil in Barre Woods Harvard Forest LTER site, Petersham, Massachusetts, United States -... | ecosystem: Environmental > Terrestrial > Soil > Temperate forest >...
CTCCGCCGCGACCACTGATGTGCCTGAACCTGCCATGGCTTCCGCTCCCGCTGATGTCCAGGCCAAGCCCACTAACCTGCAGATCCAGCAGGCCTTAAAGAATGCCGGACTCTATGACGGTAAGGTTGATGGCAAGATCGGGCCCAAGACCAAGAAAGCCATTCAAGCTTTTCAGACCCAAAACGGCCTGACAGCGGATGGCAAGGTAGGCCGTAAAACCTGGAAAGCTTTGTCCGTTTATTTAAATAAAAGCACAGAAGTTGCCAATCCCTCCGCCGACAGCCAAGCGGTGATGCAGTAAGAATTATTTGACAAGTAAATAAAAGTGAGGCATACTTTTATTGATGCAGGCATAAATGATTCAAAGTTCATGTTGTTTATAAGAAGGAGGATCTTGGTCATGGCAAAAGGTAAGGTCAAATGGTTCAATAATCAAAAAGGTTATGGTTTTATCACACCGGAAAATGGAAAAGACGTTTTTGTTCATCACACCGCGATCAAATCCGATGGCTACAGAACCCTGGAAGAGGGTCAAGAAGTTGAATTTGACATTCAGCAAGGCCCCAAGGGCGAGCAAGCCGTGAATGTTACTAAAGCATAAAGCTAAAGTCATCTCGATGCCCCCCGCCATAAATTTGGAGGGGGGCTTTTTAATTATATGCCGCAAGAATTTAAGAGAGAAAAACTGGGACTTCCGGGAAACGCAAACAAACTTCTTTTGCATTCCTGCTGCGCTCCATGTTCCGGAGAATTGATGGAAGCATTATTGGCTTGCGGGGCCGATTTCACGGTCTTTTTTTATAACCCCAATATCCATCCCCGCCGCGAATATGAATTACGCAAAAAAGAAAATATCACCTTCGCCCAAAAAATGAAGGTCCCTTTTGTCGATGCTGATTATGACACATCCAATTGGTTTGCCCGCGTCAAGGGGCTGGAATTCGAGCCGGAGCGGGGAGCGCGCTGCAGCGCTTGCTTTGACATGCGTTTTGAACGGACGGCACTTTACGCCCATGAGCATGGGTTCAAAGTCATCGTTTCTTCCTTAGGGTTGTCCCGTTGGAAAGACATGGACCAGATCAATGCTTGCGGAGTCAAGGCCGCGGGACGCTATGAAGGCATGGCCTACTGGACATATAATTGGCGCAAAAAGGGCGGTTCAGCGCGCATGTATGAAATTTCAAAACGTGAAGGATTTTACCAGCAGGAATACTGCGGGTGTGTTTATTCTCTAAGGGACACCAATTTGTCCCGCATCCGAAGAGGAATGGAGCGCGTTGAAATGGGTAAAAATTATTATGGAGTGGACAATGCCGCTGATGCCAAGTAAGGTCACTGTCTCTGCCGGAGGGGTCGTCGTCAACAGCCAGGGAAAAGTCCTGGTGGTTAACCAAAACACAACAACATGGTCATTGCCCAAAGGACATATTGACCCCGGCGAAGGGCCCATTCAGGCCGCCATCCGCGAGATCACGGAAGAATCCGGGATCACCGATCTCCAGTTTCTGCGGACCTTAGGGACTTATGGACGGTATAAAATAGGCAAAAATATTGATGATGACAAAAATGAATGGAAGGTGCTTCTCTTCTTTTTATTTAAAACCGGGCAAAATGAATTAAACCCCCGGGATTCCCATCATCCCGAGGCCCGCTGGGTCCATCCTGATGAAGCCGAAGCCCTGTTAACACACCCTAAAGATAAAGAATTTTATAAAAGCATTCGCCCCCAAATCAGTGGACTATACTAAAGATTTTTCCTTAATACCCGGACACACGTGGTTGAATGCCGCCAGTGAAGGTCCTTTACCGAAAAAAGCCAAGCAAGCTTTATTGGAGGCCATTGAATGGAAATCCTCCCCGCATTTGCTGACAATCCCTAAATTCCAGCAGGTCCCTCTTGGATTAAAAAAAGCAATAGCCCGTCTCATCCATGTTGATAAGGATGACGTCATTTTAGGAAATAGCGCTACTTATGGACTGCATCTTTTATCCAACGGACTTGAATTTAAAGAAAAGGACGAGATCATTCTTTTACAGAATGATTTTCCGACCGACATACTTCCATGGTTGTCCCTGCAGCAAAAGGGGGTGGTCGTCCGCCAGCTTAAAGCCCAACAATATGTTTTGACCCCTCAAGAATTAAAAAAGGCCGTCAACCACCGGACAAAATTAGTATGCCTTCCTTTAATTCATAGTTTCACAGGATTTAAGCAGGATATAAAGGCCATTGGCCAATTATGCCGCGCACAAGGTGTTCTTTGTGTGTTGAATTTAAGCCAGGCCGCGGGTGCCTTTGAGATCGATTTAAGCCAATGGGAGGTGGATGCGGTTGTATGTGCCGGGTACAAGTGGTTGTTGGGGCCCTATGGCACGGGGTTTTGTTGGATCAGAAAAGAACTCCGGCAGCAGTTGAATTATCCGCAGAATTACTGGATCAGCCTTATGGATGAGGCGGGTTTAAACGCCCAGGGCCCGATCATTTTAAAAGATGATCATTCCAGCCGCCGTTATGATATTTTTGGTACGGCGAATTTTTTTAATTTTGTGCCTTGGACATCATCCATTGGGTATCTGTTGTCCATAGGCCTTGAAAAGATAGGACAACATAATCAAAGGTTAGTCGATCAATTTATTGACGGGCTTGACCAAAAATCGTATGCACTTGTAAGTCCCCGTCCCAAAAAGCAGAGGACCAATATTGCCGTTTTTTCATGTAAAGATGCATCCAAGAACAGGCAGTTATACGGATTTTTAACAGGAAAAGGTTTTTACCCGGCAATTTGGAAGAACAAATTGCGCGTGTCCCCGCACATTTACAATACTGCAACGGAAATTGGGGCGCTCTTAGACGCCTTGGGCCGGTATGCCTCTAAATAAATTTATTTTTAAAAAAAGGTCCGGAGTGCATGGTTTTGGGATCTTTGCCAAAATGGACATTCCCAAGGCGGCCCGGATCATTGAATATGTCGGTGAGAGAATAACCAAGGCCGAAGCAGAGCGGCGGGGCCCCAAATTGATTGCCTATGCCCAAAAGCACAAACAAACCGGGGCGGTATATCTCTTTGTGCTGAATAAAAAATATGATATTGACGGGCATGTGGAGTATAATACTGCCAAATATATCAACCATTCCTGCAAACCCAATTGCGAGGTTGAAATTATTCGCGGCCATATCTGGATCATGGCCTTATGTGATATCAAGAAAGACCAGGAGCTTTTTTATAATTATGGCTATGATTTGGATAAATACCATGAACATCCTTGTCTTTGTAAGAGTCCTTCATGTCCCGGTTTTATCACGGCTGAGGAGCATTGGCCAAAATTAAAGAAGATCATGGGGCGGGTCTTAACATGAAATTAATAAAATTTTTATTCTAAATTGATAAATCCTAGGTATCCTGCTGCAGGCTTATTGTATAATAACAACCAGGATAGGACCCTAAAATGGCAAAAAAGAAGATTTTAGTTGTTGAAGACGACCGGGACATCAGTGAACTCATTACCTATAATTTGGAACGAGAGGGCTATGAAATTGCCTGTTTGTATGACGGCAGCCAGGTGGTGGATTTTGTCCACAAGCGAAAACCGGAATTGATCATTCTGGATTTGATGCTGCCGGAAGTTGACGGGATTGAGATCTGCCGGACACTTAAAAGCGATAGCGCGACCAAACAAATCCCGATCGTCATGCTTACCGCTAAAAGTGAGGAGGCGGACGTCGTGGTCGGTTTGCAAATGGGCGCGGATGATTATATACCCAAACCTTTCAGCCCCAAGGTCTTGGTCGCGCGGATCAAGGCCATTACCCGCCGCACGGCAGACTTGCAATTATCTTCAGCCGCGTCGGACAATGCGCGCAGTTTTGGTGATTTTAAGATGGATTTATTGAAACATAAAGTCTCTTATAGGGCCAAGGAAGTCAAATTAACATCCATTGAATTCGATATCGTTGAATTTCTTTCCCGCTCGCCGGGCAGGGTGTGGACACGCGAACAGATCCTGGACAATGTCTGGAAAGAAGGGAAATTCATCATTGACCGCGCGGTTGACGTGCACGTGCGCGGTTTACGCAAAAAACTTGGGGCAGCCGAAGTTTATATAGAAACCGTCAGAGGGGTCGGTTATCGTTTTAAGGACGTTGAATAATGGAGTATTTTCTAGTTTTAATCGTTTTTGTTGTGGCCGTCCTGGTTTTTTTAGTTTCCCGCCACTTTTATCACCGCCGTATTTCCCAGATCAGGTATTCCCATGATTCCGCCCGTGATGATTTTTTAAAGCAACTTAGTAATTCCTGGGTCGACCGTGAAAATTTTGAGACAATCCTCTCCAGCATGGTCGAGGGGGTCATTGTCATTAACTCGAAAGGCAAGATCGAGCATGCCAGCCCCAATTTTTGCCAATTATTGGAATTGCGGTCAAAAGAAACACAGGACAAATTATATTGGGAGGTCATTTGGAACCAGGAGATCAATGATTCCCTCAAAGAGGCCCTATTGCATAAACGGGCGGTCAGGAAAGAAATAAACATCATTGGCCCCCAGGAGTCTTTTTTCAGCATGCAGATCTCCCCTGTGATGGACCGTGAGGACAAGTTATTGAGCTTGATCGCGGTTTTTCATGATATTACGGAATTAAAGAAATTAGAAAAAATCCGCGCGGAATTTGTGGCCAATGTTTCCCATGAATTAAAGACCCCGCTGACCGCGATCAAAGGTTTTGTGGAGACCCTGAAAACCTCCGCCAAGGATGATCCGGTGGCCTTGGTGCGTTTTTTGGACATTATTGAAAAGCAGGCCCAACGCCTGGAAAACCTGGTCAATGATCTTTTGATTTTATCTTCCATTGAATTTAAGGAAGTCAAAATGAATTTTATGGCGGAATCCTTAAATAAGATCATTCATTCGGTCACGGCCCTGCAGAAAAAAATCATCGAAGACAAAGGGCACCAAATCACCGTTGATATCCCCGCGGATTTGCCTAATATATTGGTGGACCGCCTGCGGATGGAACAGGTATTCTTGAATTTATTGGATAATGCGGTCAAATTTACGCCGCCAGGGGGTAAAATCAGCATCCAGGCGCGATGGGAAAAATCTTTTGTGTCCGTTGAAGTCAAAGATAATGGCGTCGGTATCCCGGCGGAACATCTTTCCCGTGTATTTGAACGGTTTTACAGGGTGGACCGTGCCCGCTCCAGGGAAGCCGGGGGCACGGGCCTGGGCCTGGCCATCGTCCGTCAAATTGTTTCCGCCCACCAAGGTAAAATAGAAGTGGAAAGTTCCCTTGAACTCGGCTCAACTTTTCGTATTTTCCTGCCTTGCCAAATTTAATATGGTATAATTGACATGAGGATATGATTTATGCCGCAAAGCGGCATAAATCATTAACCGAATGTCACCCCCGAATGCTTTAATCGGGGGTCTAATTCAGAGATATGAATACTTTTACGCGCATCAGCGTACAGAAAGCCCATGAAATCATGGGTTCAAGAGATGTGACCATTGTTGATATCCGGGACGCAGGGTCTTTTGCTCAAGGGCATATACCTCAAGCCCAAACTGTGAATGATGGGAATATCAAGGAATTTATCAAGGCAACAGACAAGGAAAAGCCTTTAATTTGTTATTGTTATCACGGCATTTCTTCCCAACAGGCGGCCGGTTATTTCGCAAACCAGGGGTTCAGGCAAATTTATAGCATTGATGGCGGTTGGGAAGCGTGGAAAGCAATTTATTGAGGACAGCTGGGAAGAAACGGTTTATGGTAAAATTTTCGATAAATCTTCTGTTTGTATTTTTACTTTTATCAACATATTCATTTGCCATTAATAAAGACGCTCCATTGCAAAAGGAATATGGGCCTGATCTTACCCATATCCCTTTCTTTTTACGTTTTACTTTTTATCAAAAATTTGGTAAGGATTGGGTGAATTCTGATTATCTTGAACGTAAAAATTTCCTGACGGATTATGATAAGCAAACAGCCGCAGACAAGGCGAAAGAAGCAGCAGATGCAAAAGCAGAGGCCGAACATGAAAAAGAATTAATACGTGAGAAGAAAGCAGAGTTATATCAAGAAAAGGAAAAAATAAGATTGGAAAAACAAGAGGCAAGGGAGCAAAAATTAGCAGAGATAAAACGTCAAAGAGATTTTGACGCACTTGTGCACTCCCAAGAATTGGAACTCAAAAAACTTGAGCAGGAATCCGTTGTACCTAAGAATTAATAACATCTCTTATTTTTCCGTGCGATTTCAAATTTCAACATTTATTTTTGACATGGATGGCGTTATCACAGACACTATGCCTTACCATTTTCGGGCTTGGGAAACTGTTTTTGCTTCCCAGGGCATCACTGCAAGCCATGAAGATATTTATAAACGTGAAGGACAAAAGGGCCTGGACAGCGTGCGTGAATTATTCGCAGAAAAGAAAAAATTTTATACTGATACGATCGGAAAGGGGCTTCTTGGCCAAAAAGAAAGGTTGTTTAAGCGGATTTTTAAGCTTAAATTCATACCAGGCAGCAGATTATTTATTAAAAAATCCGTTGCCCGGGGCTTTAAGTTAGCATTGGTAACCGGAACTTCGCGTCACGAAGCCCAAAAGCTGCTCCCGAAGGGCTTATGGGATTGTTTTGATGTGACTGTCTGCGGTTCTGATGTCCAAAACGGCAAGCCCCATCCGGAGCCGTATTTAAAAGCGCTGGCCAAACTTAAAGTTGACCCCCAAGAAGCTGTTGTTTTCGAAAATGCCCCTTTTGGCATACGTTCAGCCAAAGCCGCGGGGCTTTTTTGCCTGGCTTTAGAAACATCCCTGCCTGCTTCTTATCTAACAGGTGCGGACGCAATATTTACTTCATTCAAACAAATGGAATCGAAAGTTAAGTTTCTTAAATCATGAACATACTTTTATTTTACAAAAACAGCACCTATGCCGGATATTTTTTAAGCGACCGCAAGCGTTTGGCCCAGTTGGAAGGTTTGTTGAATTCCGAAGAGATCAAGCGCTTTCGCCGCACGCATGAGAACCATTTCTGGAGCTTATCTTATGTGGAAGCGGTTTTAAAGAACAGGAAATTAAAGTTTACCAAAGCCTGCAGGGGTTCTTCCATTAATTACAGCCGTTTTGATTTGATCATTACGGTGGGCGGCGACGGTACATTTTTGGAAGCCGCCCGGCAGGTCAAAAATGAAACACTTTGGGGTGTTAATTCCGATCCCAGCTGGAGTGTGGGGCGTTTTTGTTCGGGGAACCCGAAGAATTTTGAAGTTTTATTGGACAAGATAATGGCCGGCAAGGCACGGACTAAAAAATTCAATCGTTTGAGTTTGTCTTTCAGCGACGGTACTCAATCCATGAATGTGCTTAATGATATTTTGATCTGCCACCACAATCCCGGGGCCATGAGCCGTTATTATTTGACTGTAGGCAGGGTCAGGGAAGAACAGAGGTCTTCCGGAGTATGGATCGCGACGGCCGCCGGTTCTTCAGGCGGTCTTCATTCGGCCGGAGGCAAAGTTTTACCGCAGGAAAATAAAGATTTTCAATATAAGCCGCGGGAGCTTTATCGTGGGAAAAATATACGCTATCACCTTAAAGGGGGCATTCTTAAACCATCTCAGAAAATTATACTGACCTCGTTGATGCGGGAAGGGGTGGTTTTTGTGGACGGCTCCCATGTGTGTTTGCCTTTTTCTTTTGGCGCTAAGGTATTTGTCAAGCGCTCATCCAACCCTTTAAAAATTATATTTGAATGAGGGCCATTCTTCTTGTAAGCCACGGTAGCCGATCATTCAAAACCAAAGAGGAGATCTCTGTTTTGGCCAATATTTTGCGCCAAAGCCTGCCGGAAGATCTCATTGAATTTGCTTTTTTGGAAATTGAGCGCCCTAGCATTCCTGAAGGTATTGATAAATGCGTGTCTGAAGGGGCCGCGGAAATAGTGGTGACTTTAAATTTCTTAAACTCCGGCCGGCACGTGGATGTAGATATTCCGGCTATTGTGCTTGCGGCCCAAAAAAAATATCCACAAGTTGAATTTGCCATAAGCCAGCCCATCGGACAGCATCCCCAGATCCCTAACCTGTTTATCGATCTGATCAATAATGTTTAATCATTTTTCCCGTGATCTAACCCGCTGGTACGCCAAACATAAACGTGACCTGCCATGGCGACGGACCAGAGACCCTTATAAGATTTGGGTGTCTGAGATCATGCTCCAGCAAACGACCGTTAATGCGGTGATCGCTTATTATGAGAGATGGGTCAAAGTTTTTCCGACGATCTATGATCTGGCCAAAGCGCCTTTGCAAACTGTCCTTAAGCAATGGCAGGGTTTAGGATATTATAACCGTGCTAAAAATTTGCATAAGGCGGCCGGTATCCTTATTAATGAACATAAAGGGGTCATTCCTAAAAACCCGGATACCATACGTTCCTTGCCTGGTTTTGGCCCTTATACAACGGGTTCGGTTTTAAGCATTGCCTATGATATTCCGTTAACGATCATTGATGCCAATGTCCGCCGGGTGGCGATGCGTTTATTAGCTTTACCCGGGATTGCAGGCACGAAACAAGACCCACAGGTCAATGAATACTTACTTAAGGTACTGCCTTCACGCGGTGCCGGTGATTTTAACCAGGCATTGATGGAATTAGGGGCCTTGGTCTGCCGGGCTAAAGAACCTGTTTGTGTGGCATGTCCTGTCAGTAAATATTGCCGGGCTTATAAAGAAGGTAAGCAGGAAATTATTCCTCAAACTAAAAAGAAAATCATTAAAGACATTCATGCTGTCATCGCGATCATTAAAAAGAGGGAACATTATTTTATCCAAAAAAGGCCTGCCAAAGGTCTTTTGGCGGATTTGTGGGAATTCCCGGGTGGTAAAATTGAACCCGGGGAGTCAAAGAAAGCAGCACTGGTCCGGGAATTAAATGAAGAATTGGGTGTTCGATTAAAATCATCAAAACATTTATTTGATGTGAAGCATTTTTATACACAATTCCGGGCCAATCTTTCTGTTTTTGAATGCCTCCTGTTCGATCAACCTAAAACGGATGTCACCCGTCAGTGGGTTAACTTTAAAAATTTCTCCAAATATCCTATGCCTTCCGGAAGTGTTAAAATCATTGAAAAAATAAATTTACTTGACAAGCGAAAATAATAATATATACTTCCTATAGATTGAATGGAGATTTAATGATTTCAAAAAAAACCACCTATGGTTTACAAGCAGTAATAATATTGGCCAAGCGTTATGATTCCGGGCCGGTTTTGATAACGGATTTAGCCCGCGAAGGCCGCATCCCAAAGAAATTTTTGGAAGCGATTTTGTTGGAGTTAAGAAAAGAAGGCATTTTGAACAGCAAAAAGGGCAAGGGCGGGGGTTATGTTCTTGCAAAAGCCCCACAGGACATCAGCGTTGGAGATATAATCCGGAACCTTGAGGGGCCTCTATCAGAAATTATTTTTGATGATGAATCTAAAGAGATCAATGAGATAAAAATGATCATAAAGGAGGTCCGTGATGCGATGTCGAACATTTTAGATAATACAAGTTTGGCTGATGTTATAGAGCGTGCCTCCAGCGGCCAAAATGTATTAAATTATGTGATCTAAATTTTTTTAAATCATAAATCTATTAAATCCATAGGGAATATAAAGATTAAGAAATTTGGAGGGTCAAATGGCTAAAGTTACAGTAAAAGACAAGCATTGGAGAAGTCTGGTAAAAGGAGTTTCCTGGCGTATAACCGGTACAATTGATACTATCATTATTTCCTGGTTCGTTACGCGTAAATTACACCTCGCCTTTACGATTGGATTCATAGAACTTTTTACGAAAGTTGGTCTTTATTATTTTCATGAACGGATTTGGGAACGTGTTACGATTGGACGAAGTGTTATAGATTACGAAATCTAAAATAGTCCCGCCCCCCGCCTGTGGCGGCAAGCAGCGGGATCAAGTCAAGGAGAGTCCTATATGAAAATTGCCAATGATATTACAGATTTGATCGGAAATACGCCGCTGGTGCGTTTAAATAAAGTCACCAAGGGCAGTTATGCGACGGTCGTGGCCAAACTGGAATTCTTTAATCCTTTGCATTCCGTCAAGGACCGTATTGGTTTTAATATGATCCGTGCCGCTGAAAAAGCCGGTAAGATTAAAACTGACACTGTGATCGTTGAGCCGACATCCGGGAATACCGGTATCGCTTTGGCGTTTGTCGCGGCTGTTAAAGGGTATAAATTACTTTTGACCATGCCTGAGACCATGAGTTTGGAGCGCCGTGCTCTTCTAAAAGCATTGGGAGCAGAATTAATTCTGACCCCAGGCACTGAAGGCATGAAAGGGGCCATCAAAAAAGCCAAAGAGATACTTGATTCTGACCCTGGCAAATATTTTATGCCCCAGCAGTTTGACAATCAGGCCAATGTGGAAATCCACCGCTTGACAACAGCCGAAGAGATTTGGCGCGACACTGACGGGAAAGTGGATTTTCTTGTTGCAGGGGTAGGGACCGGAGGCACCATCACCGGAGTTTCTCAGGTCATCAAACCCCGCAAGCCTTCGTTTAAAGCCGTTGCTGTTGAACCGGCCACATCTCCGGTTTTATCCGGTGGACAACCGGGTCCTCATAAAATCCAAGGCATTGGCGCGGGGTTTATTCCCAGCATCGTGGATACTCAATTGATCGATGAGATCATTCAAGTGACTAATGACGAGTCCTTTGCCATGGCCAAGCGGCTTATCCGTGAAGAAGGGATACTTTGCGGCATTTCTTCCGGCGGTAATGTAGCAGCGGCCTTAAAGGTCGCGGCCCGTCCGGAGAACAAGGGAAAGCTCATCGTGACCATTATTCCTTCAACCGGAGAGCGATATTTGTCGACGGATTTATTTGCTGAATTTCGGTCATAAATTGGATATAATACAAAATATGCAAACAGAACGAATTAAACAACTTAATGCAAAGGCAAAAAATCTTGATGCCCAGGGTTTAATTAAGCTGGCTTTTGATGAATTTCCCTTAAAAGTGACCTTTGCCACCAGCCTAGGTGAAGAAGATCAGGTCATTACAGATTTGATCGCCAAATCAGCGCCGGGTATAGAAATTTTTACCTTGGATACCGGACGCCTGTTTGTTGAAACGTATGATCTGATGGCAAAAAATCAAAGAAAATATAGTAATCTAAATTTCAAGATTTATTACCCTGACACCAAAAGAGTGGAAGAGATGGTGCGCACAAAGGGCATTAATCTTTTTTATGAAAGTGTAGAGGACCGTAAATTTTGCTGTCATGTGCGAAAAGTTGAACCTTTACAGCGGGCTTTAGCGAATATGGATGCCTGGATGGTGGGCTTGCGGCGCGAGCAAGCCGTCACACGCGCCAACCTTGAGCCGGTAGAATGGGACGAAACTAATAA
>Ga0207006_1159_pt1 | contig 11332 bp, 5 predicted proteins | sample Alteio_BWMinCont_84_FD_153497 | JGI IMG/M metagenome (GOLD analysis project Ga0207006, IMG submission 153497) | Enriched cells from forest soil in Barre Woods Harvard Forest LTER site, Petersham, Massachusetts, United States -... | ecosystem: Environmental > Terrestrial > Soil > Temperate forest >...
CAGGACGACAATACGTTGCGAATCGATACGGATTCGGGGACACAAACTCGGCTGTTGCATTTCGGCGGCTCCGGGCCGGAAAACACGGCGCCGGAGTGGCAAGGATACTCGGTGGCTCGCTGGGGGGATAGCGAACCCATCGTGCAGCGTGTCGGCGGCGGCGGACCTGTGGGCCAAGGCGGGCCGGAGTACGAGAACGACCTTCCCGCCGGCACCGAGGGTAACCGGGGAGATCGGGAGGTCAATTACAAGCCCACTCTTCGGAGTTATCTGAATGTGACCACCACACATATGCGTCCCGGATACCTGCGTAAGAACGGCGTTCCTTACGGTGGCAATGCCACCTTGGAAGAATACTTCAATAGCTTTACATATCGTGGTGAGACTTGGCTCTTTATAACGTCGGTAATCACCGATCCCCAATACCTCATCGAGCCCTACATTACCCACTCCCATTTCAAGAAACTTCCCGACAATTCCGGGTGGGATCCCACGGCATGCCGGGCCGATGAACCGCGTTGATTGTTCCCAGGGGGTGAGCGGATGAAATTCGCAAAGATCGCCTGGAAGAGCAAAGGCCTTTGGGCTGTGCTGCTCTTGCTGGTACTTCTAACGGGCCGGTCTGCCTGGGCCCAAGTGGATCTGAGCGGCGAATGGTCGCCCCGAGTCTACAATGACAATCGAGACATCGGCGACTATACGGGGATACCACTCAACGAACCGGGGCGGCTGAGAGCCGAGAGTTGGACTCCCGATCAGGATGCCCTCCCCGAAAATGGCCGCTGTTTTTGGCCCTTCGATCTTGGATTACGCGTGGCTCCTTCGCAACTGCACATTGACGCCGAGCACGATGACGTCACCGGACAGATCATCGCCTATCATGTGCACACGGCGTGGGCGGATTCGGCGATTTGGATGGATGGCCGCCCGCATCCTCCCGACTACGCGCTTAGCACATACCAGGGGTTTTCGACCGGGAAGTGGGTGGATAACGCAACTTTGGAATCTACCACCGACCATCTCAGGGAAGGCTTTTATTCCCGCACGGGGCTTGTCCGCAGCTCCAAGGCCACGATAACCACGCTCTTCAATCGTTACGGCAATGTTCTGACGATCACGTTAATTATTGACGATCCGATTTACTTGACCGAGCCGTACATTCGCGAATCCAGTTGGGTTTATGCTCCTAATCAGCCCATGGCTGCGCAGCGTTGCGAAATACCTCCGGAAGGGGCGCTGATCCCGGCGGGCTCGGTGCCCAGTTTTATGCCCGGAAAGAACGACTCTCTCAGTGACTTTGCCGTGGAGTACGGTTTGCCTTTGGATTCAGCCTTGGGCGGTGCGGAAACGACGTATCCCGAGTACATCAAGAAGATGAAAACAATGAAGAAGGCACCGCGCACCACGACGACGCATTATCGACGGTTCGGCTGATCCTGGGCTCCCTGTTCGCATCCTGTTCCAGTCACTATTCTTAGGGCTTCTCATGTGAGGACGCCTTACCTTATCTCTTCAGCGCGCGAAGATGTTGGGCTTTTTGTTGCATTGTAAACTTGGCACTTTCGCGTCCAGTTAGTCTCTCGCCATCCGGGCAATTCGTTACCCCGAAGCGAAATCCGATCTTTTCCACACGTTGATCCGCCGTTTTTTTCCTTGACACGCATTGAAAGCGTGTGCTAACTGCTGCCTCGCTAATAGTCGGTGTGTTGCTGCTACCCGCCTGCGCCTAAGGGAAAAATGAGAGGGAGGGATGTCTCCTATGACTTCTCCAGTGTTCACTGAGTCTCAGTGGAGAACCGCTAAAAATTTGCCGCAACTGCTGGTGGCGATGATTATCATGATGTCCCTTCTTGGTTTGCCTTTGTTTTCACAAAACAGCCAAGGCACCATTCAAGGGAGCGTGTTCGATCAAACTGGAGGAGCGATTGCCGGCGCCACAGTAACCATCATCGACGTGGCGCGAGGTGCCAACCGGGTCTTGACCTCCGATGGCGCCGGCGAATACTTGGCGAATAACCTGAACCCTAGTACGTACACAGTCCGCGCCGAGGCCAAAGGCTTCCGGACGGAAGAGCACACGGGTGTGTTGCTAGAGGTAGGCCAAAACGTTCGTGTGGATTTGGTCGTGCAGCCCGGCGAGCAGACCCAAACCGTCACGGTGACGGGAGAAGTCCCTGCCATTGATACCACCGATGCCACCTTGGGTGGAGCCCTCAGCAATCAGGAAATTACGGCCCTGCCCTTGAATGGCCGTAACTTCGAGCGCTTGATCCAACTCCGTCCGGGAGTGATCACCGGAATAGGTGGCTCGCCACGTGGAAGCTCGACCAACGGCCGGCGGTCTGGAAATGACATTTTGATCATGGAGGGCATCCCCCAATTCCCTTCAAGCGGCAGCGGCAGCAGCACTTTGTCGGGCTTTTCCCGCAGCGGAGATGGAAGCTCCCTCGTGTCAATTGATGCCATCCAGGAATTCAATACCTCGAATATTACCAAGGCGGAATATGGCTGGAAGGACGGCGGAGTCATAAACGTGGGGATCAAGTCGGGCACCAATACGATCCACGGCACAGCCTTCGCGTTTGGGCGCAATGCCGCCGCCACGGATGCGGCCAACTGGGCAACAGGGTCAGTCACGCCGGCCACCCTGGAGCAGTTCGGCGCGTCGGCCGGGGGCCGCATTATCAAAGATAAGCTCTTCTGGTTTGCGAGCTTCGAAGGTCTGCGTGACACGCTCGGGGACACAAGCGTGCTCAACACGCCGACGTCGCTCCCGGGCCTGGGCGATAACGTCAGTATGGTGGACACGTGTAATGCGCTTAAAACCGCGGGCAAAACGATCGCCCCGCTCAGCGCGCTATTGGCGGGCTTGAACACTACGACCTGCACTGTGACGCAAGCTTCCTCCAGCGTTGAGAACGTGTTCCCTTACAACACCAGCACGTCGGCGTCGCAAAACTGGGTTCCTGGTAACCATGGCGTACAGACGATTGGGCCGCTCAACAACGGAATGGTCAAAGGCGATTATAACCTGGGCCAACACCATCATTTCAGCGGCGTGTATTTTAGGGCTCAAGAGTCCCAGCTCACTAACCCCTTCGCCGGGGAAGCGTTGCCTCAACAGCAAGTCGCTAGCACCAACAAGGCCGTGTTTTACGATGGAGCCTGGACCTGGACGCCGAATTCCACCTGGCTGAACGACTTCCGAGTGGGCTACACCACCGTATACGATTTAACTCTTCCCGTGGACGCCAACCTGCTTGCATCGGGCGCCTGGCCCAACGGCTATGGCATGTTTACCGGCGTCGCTCCCTTTACGGAGACGAGTGGCATTTCCAGTGGCGGGATTCCGAACATCTGGTTCGACAGTTTCGGCGGAGGGAATCAAAACACCTTCGAGTTGGGGAGTGGCAACCGGCAGGATCTGGTAGGGCCGGAAGGCGATTTGGCTTTGGTCGAGAGCGTCTCGTATTTGCGCGGCAAGCACGCCTTCAAGTTTGGTTTTGATTATGTGGACATCATTTTTGACGGGAGCACATTCGATCAGTCCCAAGGCCAGCTGCAGTTCAACACCTTGGAAGACTTCCTCACGGGCAACGTGGAGCGGGGATCGATTCTCTACGGCGATCCTACCGCGAGCATTCGGGGCCACTGGTACGCGGGCTTCGTCCAGGATGATTGGCGTATCACGCCCAGGCTGACCGTGAACCTCGGCCTGCGGTACGAGTACGATAAGTCTCCGGTGGAGCGCAACAACTACATTGGCGGCTTCAATCCCAGTGTGAATCCGCTTACCCAGTCGGCGGTGCAACAGGTTGGCCCGGGGGAACCGCTCCCCATGTTTACACCGGACAAAAAAGGAATCATGCCGCGCTTGGGTGTGGCCTGGGATGTCAAGGGCAACGGGAAAACCGTGGTCCGCGCCAGTGGTAGCATCTTCAGATTCACCCCGGTCATGAACGCGATAGTTGGCCAGCAACCCTTCGGGGCCAATGTACCCAGCATCGGTGTCAATACCAGCGGCACGAACGTAAACAAGTTCAGCATAACCTTGACAAACCCGCCCGTGCCCGGGCTTGTATCGGGTTGGCAAAAAAACGGCCCGAACAACCCCATATTCACCGTTCCGACCCTGGTGGTTGCCGGTGCTCCCGGTAATCAAAACGGTACATATACTGGGCTGTCGTGCACGTTCCTTGGGGAGGCCGGCCTGCCCGCTGGCTATTCCCCCGTACCCTGCGCCACAGCTACGGTGGACCCCAACTTTCAGGAGCCTGGCGCGGTCGAGTGGAATCTGGGCATCCAACGCGCCATCACCAATAACTTGACCGTGGATGTGGAATACGTCGGCAACCGCGGCTTTGACGAATTCTATGCGAAAGACATTAACCAGCCGCCGCTGGGCTCGGGCTGGAACTCAACTGCCTACACCCAGCTGCCTGCCGCGACTCTTGCTGCGATAGGGCCCCCAGGGTCAGGGTTCAACGCAGGAAGCCTGGGTGGACTTAGCCCGGCGGCCTATTGCATGGCCAGCGCTGCGGCGGGTTACAACCATTGCTTCAAAAACGGAACTACAGCAGCCGCGATAACGGCCAATGAACTGGCATCCGCGCCTTTCACCAACCCCATCAACGGCAAATTCCCTTACCTTTCGAATATCATTCAACTGGGGAACGGCATGCTTTCCAGATACAATGCCCTGCAGATAACGGTGAATGAACGCACCTCACACGGGCTATCGTTCATTGCCGGTTACGCCTATTCCCATGCTCTCGACGAATACTCCGGAAACTCCCCCAGCGCCTACTTCCTGGTACCCAACGAGGTGAGCTATAAGTCCATTTACGGAAACAGCGCTAACGACATCCGGCATCGTTTTACTTTCACGCCGTCCTACCAGATCCCTGGCATAAAATCCCCGGGACAGATGCTTCAGGGCTGGTCGCTGAGCGGCATCTTGGTTGCCCAGCAAGGGCTGCCCTGGAACCCAAACACGGCTACATCAGGAGACTTCGCGGGAACCGGCGAGTCCGGCGCCCAGCCCAATATCGGAGGCGCCATGCAGCTGTGGAATTTTACCGGGAATCGCTCCGACTTCACATCCGCTCGGCCTCAGGTCGTAAATGGCGCACTGCAGTCGGGAATACTTAAATTGACGGGTGCTAAAGCCATGACAACCTGCGGGGCCGCAGCCACGGCTCCCTATGCCGGCAACGCAACCCTAACCTCACTCGCCCTCGCCTCGCTCTCAGACAATGGCTGCTACGCGCAAAATGGGAGCATTCTCACTCCTCCCGCGTATAGTACGGCTCTCGGTGACTCAGGCCGAAACTTGTTCCGCGCTCCCGACTATATAAATTTGGACATGTCCGTAGCCAAGGTGTGGACCTTCAAAGAACGCTATAGCGCCCAGTTCCGGATGGAGTTCTTCAATATTTTCAACCGTGCGGACCTTACAGTTCCCAGCGGCACCAATCCCACTGCTAGGACAGCATTCGGTTGTTCCTGTGCCACGCCGGACGCCAGCAATCCCGTGGTCGGTTCCGGTGGGCCGCGCCACATTCAATTCGCGTTGAAGTTAAGCTTTTAGTCGATCAGCTCAGGGTGCGTCTCGGCGACGCTGGCGCCGGCCATAAAAGTGACGGTAGTCTGGAGGTAAGAGCTTCGCAGCATTCTGTCGTGCCGGCGAGGACGCCATAAATTATTGGAAAGAAAGCGCATTGCATCTTGAGGCCTAGACTGGCACGACAGTTCTTTGACCTCGGCTCTTCATCCGGCGCAATTCGCGGTCTGCTGTCCTAAGCAGGAGCCGCTGCCCCCAACAAGTGAACATTCGAGACGCACTGGTGGCGGCTAATATACGAAATTTCGCGTCACTTGCCCGGAGGGATTTATCTCGGAGCAGTACCTTCGCCGCCCGTCCTCTTGTTTTCGTAAACATTGGGGAATCTCTTGCGTTCCTGTATTCACCGGAGAATCACATTCTCGACGCGAGTCGCTTTCTCCATCGGTTTGGTCTTAGTGTTTAAATCCCGCAGCTTGCCAGTCTGTCGGCCGAGCCTGGAATACCAGCAATAAAATGGATCTTGCTCGGTTGACAATTCGCTCAACGATTTCGACAGCGAGCTCCGTTGGGCTTTGCCCATATTCATCGAAGCGTCATCAATTTACTGCCTGACGACCTGCTTTGGCGGCCCTGGTTTTCGGTGGTCCCGGGACAGGTTCGTCTCTCAGCTCTCTCTCGGCCCTGAGCCAATCTTCGACATCTTTGCCATGCTCACCGCCGCGTTTGAGGTACAGTTCATGAGCTCGACGAGCTATTTCTTCTGTCGATAGTTCTCTCTGTTTGGTCATTGACAACCTCACTTGCTTGGCAGGATGGGGCCGGACCACCGACCCCTCCTTAATATGAATGTGGATTACTTGCCGTTTCCCGAGACGCTGATCTTTATCTGCTTCGGCTTAGACTCCTCACGCTTCGCCATATGCAGGGTCAAGACCCCATTTCGATAGTCGGCCCGAATGCTCTCGGAGCTGACCGTGTTCGGTAGGGAGAAGCTCCGCGTGAACGAACCATAAGCCCGTTCCACTCGGAGGTAATTGTCCGGGTTGACGTCCTTGTCGAACTTCCGCTCTCCCCGGATGGTCAACGTATTGTTTTCGACGCGCACATCAATGTCCTTGTCCTGAAGATCGGGCAGGTCGGCCTTTACGACCAATTCGTTCTCGGTTTCGTATATATCCACTGACGGCGCCCAGGTTGCGAGGTCGGCATGAGAGCGGTCGCGCGTGAAGTTGTCCTCGAACAGACGGTTGACCTGGTCCTGCAGAGATGTCCAACCGCGGGACTGGTTCCAGCGTGTGATGGTATTCATAGCAACTCCTTGGTTGTCTTGGCCAAGGGCGATTTCAGATAACCCGCCATAGTTTAGATTACCGTATGGCTCCCTCAGTCACTTCACCATAGTAGTTTACTTAACTGTTTTGTGTCAAGTACGATGTGATCTATATGATTGTTGCTTAACCTTATATGGTGAATTACAGCGGAGGCGCGCTAGTACGTAGGACTTAAGCGGGGCAAGGGCAAATTTGCAAGCCGAACTCAGCTTACTCCCTTGTGATCAGGACTTTAGCTGCTCTGGATAGTGACGCACCTGGCTGGATAAATCTGCTTTTGGATCTCAGGAAATTTTCCACCAAGCGTTCGGCCGGGCTAAGTAAGCGAGTATCATCCCCTCACGTACAGTGCCGGCCGTGACGGCGGCGCGTTCCAAACCATAGTAGTCGAGAATGGCGGCTAGGATCACAGCACCCGATATTAGTAGCGGTATCCTCCGAGGACCTTGATGTCATCACACGCTGGCTTCAGTCCCAAGGCTTCACCGTGAACTTGGTCTATCCCAGCCGGATGCTGATCGATTTTTCGGGCACCGCACGACACGTGCGAGGCGGTTTCCACACCGAAATCCATAGGTTCGAAGTGAGGGGTGCGGGACATATTGCCAATACGAGCGACCCGCAGATTCCCGCCGCGTTGGCGCCGGTAGTCGTGGGCGTCGTTTCTCTGAACGATTTCAAGCCCCACGCTCTGCATGAAATGCGCAAGCCGGCAGCCAATTACACCTTTCCTGATTCTCTAGGCAGCACGAACTATGCCATGGTGCCTGCGGACCTGGCGACCATCTACAACCTGAATCCCCTCTTTGGCGCGGGAATCTCGGGCCAAGGCCAGACAATCGCACTGATCGAAGACACGAATGTGTTCAGAACCTCGGACTGGAAGACTTTCCGGTCGAAATTTGGTCTGTCTGGCTATACCTCAGGATCTTTTTCGACGGTCCATCCGGCGCCTTTGAACGGCCCCAATAATTGCGCCAATCCGGGCGTCATTGCACCGGATGATGCCGAGGCGATCCTCGACGCGGAATGGGCCAGCGCCGCCGCACCTAACGCAACCATCCTGATGGCGTCATGTGCGAACACAACCACCACTTTCGGCGGTTTGATCGCCTTGCAAAATTTGATTGATGCGAACACCCCGCCCCCAGCCCTAGTCAGCATCAGCTACGGTCAATGTGAAACAGAAAACGGGGCTCCGGCCAATGCCGCCTATAACTCCACATATCAACAAGCCGTTGCGGAGGGAGTTTCCGTTTTCGTAGCCGCGGGCGATAGCGGAGCATCAGGCTGCGACAATATCGTCCCGCAAGCAACCCACGGCATTGGTGTCAACGCTTTTGCGTCCACTTCCTATAACGTGGCGGTGGGCGGAACGGATTTCAGCGACACGTATTCCGGTACCAACAGTGTTTACTGGGGCTCGACAAATACTTCTACTTTCGGTTCGGCTCTGTCTTATATTCCGGAAATCCCGTGGAACGATTCCTGCGCGGGTCAATTGGTCTCAAGCTTCGAAGGCTACAGCGTACCCTATGGCACGAATGGCTTTTGCAATAGTGATATTGGCGCGCAATTACAGACGACGGTCGCAGGCGGCGGAGGACCAAGCGGTTGCGCGACCGGGACTCCTTCGGTCGCCGGGGTGGTGAGTGGAACCTGCGCGGGATGGCCGAAACCATCGTGGCAGTCTGTACTTAGCAATTTCGGCAATCCCACTGACGGCGTACGGGATACTCCGGACGTTTCTCTGTTCGCGGCGAACGGCTTGTGGAGTCACTACTACGTCTTTTGCTGGTCGGACACGGTAAACGGTGGAGCTGCCTGTAGCGGTGCTCCGAGCGGTTGGTCCGGGGCAGGTGGAACTTCTTTTGCCTCGCCCATCATGGCCGGGATCCAGGCCCTCGTAAACCAAAAGACTGCTCAACGCCAAGGCAATCCCAACCCGGTTTATTATCAGTTCGCCGCCAACGAGTACAACCTGAGTAGCAGTTCCTGTAACTCCGCGAACGGCAACAGCGTGTCCGCTACGTGCGTGTTTTACGACGTCACTCAAGGCGACATGGACGTCAACTGCACCGGCACCAGCAATTGCTACCTGCCCTCAGGCACACAAGGCGTGCTTTCTACTCAAGACAACTCGTATCAACCATCCTATGCCGGCACCAATGGCTGGGATTTCGCCACTGGGATCGGCAGCGTTAACGCTGCAAACCTGGTGAATAATTGGCCGACTTCATCGAGCTCACCGGTGTTGATGATCACCAAGGCACACACAGGGAATTTCGCGCAAGGGCAGCAGCACGCGATCTACACGGTGACGGTGTCGAATTCAGCGATTGCGGGGCCAACGAACGGAACGGTGACGCTGACCGAGACCCTGCCTTCGGGGCTGACGCTCGTGTCGATGGCGGGAACGGGCTGGAACTGCGCCACGAATACTTGCACCCGCAGCGACGTTCTGAATGGGGGCGGGAGCTATCCGACCGTCACGGTTACGGTGAATGTTGCGGCCAACGCGAGCTCGCCGCAGGTCAACCAGGTGAGCGTTTCGGGTGGTGGATCTGCGACCGCGAGCGCCACGGACTCAACTACAATTATTGTCGCTCCTGGTGCGCCTACTGCGCTTTTGGCCACAGCAGGTAACGCTCAAGTTAGCCTGTTGTGGAATCCCTCCACCGGAGCCACCAGCTATAACCTCCTACGCTCCACCACCAGCGGCGTATCTTTCACGACGATTGCGACTGGTCTGACGGCGACAAATTACACAGACACGGGCGTGACCAATGGTACGACCTATTACTACGTGGTCCAGGCGGTCAATGCGGCGGGCCCAAGCCCAAATTCAAACCAGGCTAGCGCGACACCGTGCTCCCCGCCGGCCGTGCCGACCGGCTTGTCTTCAATCGCCGGTAACGGACAAGTGTTGTTAAGCTGGGGCGTAACTTCAGGAGCATCCAGCTACAACGTCAAGCGCAGCACCGTCAGCGGAAGTTCATATACCACCGTCGCAAGTGTTACGTCCACGAGTTACTCTGATACTTCCGTGACGAACGGGACCAGGTATTATTACGTAGTCTCAGGCGTCAACGCGTGTAACCAGGGTGGAAATTCTAGCCAGGTCTCGGCAACTCCTCTGGGACCTATCCTGAATGGCTACGCCTATCGCCGTGCGATCACCGTCGATCACACCAAGGTGCCCAACACCGATCAGTTGAATTTCCCGGTGCTCATTGCGGGATCCTTTTCGTACCTGGCGAACACCGCCAACGGTGGCAATGTGACCAGTGCCAACGGCTATGACATCGCCTTCACCTCTGATGCCAGCGGCAACAGCCCGCTCCCCTACGAGCGGGAAAGCTACAGCGCTTCCAATGGTGCTGTCGATTTCTGGGTCCAGGTGCCGGTGGTGTCGCATACCAGCGATACGGTCATCTACATGTTCTATGGCAATTCCTCGGTCACCACCGACCAATCGAACCCCACCGGCACGTGGGACAGCAACTACGTGGGCGTCTGGCATTTTCCCAACGGAACCACTCTCAGCGCTGGCGATTCCACCGCCAACGCAAACAATGGAACCATTAATTCGGCCAGCGCCACCAGCGGGGAAATCGACGGCGCCGCATCGTTCAGCGGCTCATCGAACATCGCTCTTGCCAACAACACCTCACTGAATATAGCCGGTGGTATGACGATCGAGGCCTGGGTCAAGACCAGCGCCACCGGCGACCGCAGAATCGTCAGCCACAGCAACGCGGGCCCTCCCTATAACGGATATGAATTCGGGATTGGCAATCAGTCTTCGGGAGTTCCGAATTTCTGGAATGGCTCCGCTTGGGAAAAGGCCAACACAGCCGTAAATGACAATACCTGGCATTCCCTGGCCGTGAGCGCGGCAGCCTTGAGCGAAACTTTTTACCGGGATGGCGCAGCCGATGCCACGACCGGAGGCGGGCCAGCGTCGAGCTTCAGCGGAAGCGGCGCTCTGGGCAACTCGTTCATCGGAGCCATCGATGAAGTCCGCGTCTCGAATATTGCGCGCTCGGCCGATTGGATCGCGACCGAGTACAACAATCAGAACGGTTCTTCCACTTTCTATACTGTCGGTCCAATCACTAGCTCAGCAGGCGCGCCGGCAGCGCCAAATGGGCTCACTGCCACGGCCGGTAATGCGCAGGTGAGCTTATCGTGGAATGCTTCCACCGGAGCCTCCAGCTATAACGTCAACCGCAGCACCGTCAGCGGAAGTTCGTACACTGCTGTCGCCAGCGGAGTGACGGCGACAACCTATACGGACACCGGCCTTAACAATGGCACAACTTATTATTACGTGGTGGAGGCGGTCAACTCGGCAGGCGCAAGCCCCAATTCCAATCAAGCTTCGGCCACGCCGTCGGCAGGCACGTCTTGGCCGAATGGCTACGCCTATCGG
>Ga0207006_1160_pt1 | contig 11291 bp, 14 predicted proteins | sample Alteio_BWMinCont_84_FD_153497 | JGI IMG/M metagenome (GOLD analysis project Ga0207006, IMG submission 153497) | Enriched cells from forest soil in Barre Woods Harvard Forest LTER site, Petersham, Massachusetts, United States -... | ecosystem: Environmental > Terrestrial > Soil > Temperate forest >...
TGTCTGTGGACCGGTTGGTCAAAAAAGGCGCCCAAATTATCGTTGAAGCAGGTTTGGGCGCTTCCATCGGCATTTCTGACGAAGAATATAAAAAAAACGGCGCTTCAATTGAAAGCAACCGCCGATCACTGTTATCTTCCTCTGATATTATCCTTCGCCTGCGTAAACCGCCAATGGAGGAAATCACCCTGTTTAAAAAAAGCTCCATTCATATCAGCTTTCTGGACCCCTTCAATGAAAAAACTTTGGTACAAGCTTTGGCACAAAACCAGATCAGCGCTTTTAGTATGGAAATGATCCCGCGCACCACCCGTGCCCAAAAAATGGACGCGTTAAGCTCCCAGGCAAATTTGGCCGGATATGTGGCTGTTATTTTAGGTGCCGAGCGATTGCCTAAAATATTTCCTATGCTCATGACGGCAGCCGGTACTATTGCCCCGGCACGTGTTTTTATCATCGGTGTCGGAGTTGCAGGCTTACAGGCCATTGCCACTGCCAAACGTTTGGGGGCCCGTGTCGAGGCCTTTGATACCCGCCCTGTGGTCAAAGAACAAGTGCAATCCTTAGGAGCCAAATTTGTTGAAATTGACTTAGGTGAAACAGGCCAGACTGCTCAGGGGTATGCCAAAGCTCTAACTCCTGAGCAATTGGAGAAACAGCGCCAGGGCATGGCAAAGGTATGTGTACAATCAGATGTCATTATAACCACAGCCCAATTATTCGGACGACGCGCTCCCATCGTATTGACCCAAGACATCATTGCCCAAATGAAACCCGGTACCATCATTGTGGACATGGCAGTCGAATCCGGCGGCAACGTGGAAGGCTCCAAGATCAATGAAGAAGTTGTAAGCTCCAATGGCGTGCGCATCTTAGGGATGGGAAATCTCCCGGGCCGGGTTGCGGTCCATGCATCCCAGGTCTACTCCACTAATTTACACAATTTGCTGGAAGAATACTGGGACATAGACAGCAAAACTTTTAGAATCAATCTTGAAGATGAAATCATCAAAGGCGCTTTAATTACTCATGCAGGACAAGTTATAAACGAAATGGTAAAGGGAAGAGATTAAGACACCTAAAGATTCTTCGCGAACAACTGTGAGTGTCGGTCAATACGACCTTCGCCCAGAATGACAGAGAGGATTTTTCAATGGATCTAATTTATTTGCTATTTATATTGGTACTATCCGTATTTTTAGGTTTCGCGCTTATTTCTCGCGTACCGCCGCTGTTGCATACGCCTTTGATGTCTGAGGCCAACGCAATCTGCGGGATCATCGTTATCGGCGCCCTGATTGCCGCGGGTAAAGATGCCAATAGCCCCCTGACTATTTTCCTGGGGACTTCAGCCGTGGCCCTGGCTTCCTTTAATGTGGTGGGCGGCTATCTGGTCACCGAACGCATGCTTAAAATGTTTAAAAAGAAAGTTTAAAAATGAACAATGAATTTTTCTTGAATTTCATTTATATCATTAGTTCCGTCTTATTTGCTTTCGGTTTAAAGTTTTTAGGCTCTCCTGTCAGCGCCAGACAAGGGAATGTCCTTTCTGCATCAGGGATGCTTTTGGCTGTCCTTGCGACCCTCGTCAGCGGGCACATGATCAGCTTTCAATGGATCCTCATCGGAATTATCATAGGTGCCAGCTTAGGCGCCCTGGTCGCTTTCAAAGCAGCCATGACCGGGATGCCGCAGATGATCGCCCTGTTGCATGGCTGTGGAGCTTTGGCAAGTGTCTTCGTTGACTGGACAGCCTACCATGTGCATGGGGCCACTGACCTGACCAATGCCATTGCCCTTTATTTATCCATTGTTATCGGCGGCCTCACCGTTACCGGATCGGGAATCGCCTGGGGTAAATTAAGTGAAAAGATCACCGGCAAACCCATTTTATTCACCGGCCAAAAATGGCTTAATACGGCCATCATTACCGCTATTGTTATCCTTGGCATTATGTTTGTCCTAGACCCGTCCAGATATGACCTGTTTCTCATTGTCCTTGGGTTATCTTGTGTTTTTGGTATTTTTATGGTCATCCCCATCGGCGGCGCGGACATGCCGGTCGTCATTTCTGTTTTAAACAGTTATTCCGGCGTAGTTGCTTGTACGACCGGCTTTGTCATCCATAACACCCTTTTAATTGTTGTCGGTTCCTTGGTGGGCGCCAACGGTATTATCTTAAGCATTATCATGTGCAAGGCCATGAACCGTTCGATCGGCAATGTTATCTTCGGGGCTTTCGGAAGTGTCGTTAAAAAGACCGGGACTGACGAGAAGAAAGAATCCAAATCCATCCCGGTTGAAGATGCATTCTTGATCCTGGAAAATGCCAAATCCGTCGTGATCATCCCCGGCTATGGCATGGCCGTGGCCCAGGCCCAGCACGCGGTCAGGGAATTAAGCGAATTTTTGGAAAAAAACGGCTGTGATGTCAAATACGCCATTCATCCGGTGGCGGGACGGATGCCGGGACACATGAATGTATTGCTGGCGGAGGCGAATATTCCCTATGATCAACTGATGGAAATGGACGCCATTAACCCTTTGATGGACAGTGTTGATGTGGCCATCATCATCGGGGCCAATGACGTGGTCAACCCTGCCTCACGCCATGATCGATCAAGCCCCATTTACGGCATGCCCATCATCAATGCGGACCGTGCCAAAACAGTTTTTGTACTTAAGCGGTCCATGGCTACAGGTTTTGCGGGGATAGAAAATGAACTTTTCTATTATGATAACTGCCGGATGATTTTTGGAGATGCAAAACAAACCGTGCAGGCCCTGGTGGCGGAATTCAAAAGCAGTCAACAGCATTAACTTTTCTTGTTTAATTGCCTATCTATCATTCTTTCCACAATGGTCAACTGCTCTTTGCTTAGTTCTGAAAGATTAATGAACTTTGCCCTTATATCGGAATATTTGGCATTGAAACGGGGTTTAGCATCCAACACAACCGCTTCCAGGTCCAAAAAACGAGGGGCCAGCTCCGGGATCTTGATTTGTAACCGGATTATTTGGCCTTTTAAGTTCAAATCACTTGGAACTGAGAATTTGACCCCGCCGGCACTGATATTTTGAATAACGGACATGTCCCATTTGATTTGATCATCATTGGCAACACAAAATCGCAAGTTGATGTTCTTTTCTATTCTTCTATGTTGGCGATTTTTATCAATCATAAACAGGCACCATCAAGACATCGAAATCTGTTCGGGAAGCCTGCTGTGGGGGGTCATCGCTTCGACGGTCTTAATTTTAATGATAGCCAAATGATAATTAGGATCTTCAGCACCCGCGAAATATTGGCGTAACATGGGGACATTCTCAAATACAATCTGTTTTTTAGAAATGTCATCGCTGATCATGGCGGTCCCTGATACGCGGCAATACCACATTTTGCGGTCCACAAAACAAACTTCCACGTTAGGATTGGCCTTGATCTGCGGGATCGTCCTTGACCGGCCTAAAAGTGCCAATAAAAGTTCTCCGTCTTCGCTCAGGTAGGGCATCATGGGACGCACATGCGGTTTATCACCTTCGATAGTCGCAAAAAAACCAAAACCGGCATCACGGACTATATCAATGGCTTCTTCTTTGTTCATAGTCGTCATCACCCTTCCTCACCCCTCTCGTCAAAGGAGGTGAAAAATAATTATTTATCAAGAAATTTATCCGTCCCGATATAGCTCTTGTTCTTAACGGCCAGGATCTCGGCCATAATGGAAACCGCGATTTCTTCCGGGGTCTGGGCCCCGATATCAAAACCCATAGGGATCTGTGCCCGTTTTAAATACTTTAGCTCAATGCCCGCACTTTTTAAACGTCCCAAAAATTTAACGCGCTTAGGTTTGCTGGAAATGACCCCTATGTAGGCAGCGGGAGATTTTATCACAACTTTCAGGCATTCAAAATCAAATTCATTGCCCTGCGTCACAATGCCCACGTAGGTATTTGATTTGATGGACAGCTTGGCTAATTCATCGGCGTGATTGCCAACAATGATTTTGTCGACATGAGGAAAACGGCCCTTATTGGCAAATGCTTTGCGGTCATCAATGATCGTGACATTAAATCCAAGGATTTTACCGATCGCGGACAAGGGCAAGGCGATATGCCCGGCACCACAGATGATCAAATGGTCCTTCGCGGCAAACGGTTCAATAAAAACTTTCATTTGCCCGCCGCAGACAGATTCCCCTTTACGCCCGAAATAATTATAAGTGACTGTTGCGGGCCTTTGTTTTTGAATGGCTTTGAGGCATTCGGCAATGGCTGCCTTTTCATTGCGTCCGCCGCCGATTGTCCCAAAAGAAGTGCCGTCATCAAAAACTATCATCTTGGCACCCATTTTACGCGGAGTGCCTTTTAGCGTCGCTTCAGTGATGGTGGCAAAAGCATAATTTTGCCCTTTTTGAGAGGCATGGAGGGCTTTGTAAAGGATTTCTGAAGACATTTCTTATTATTGTCATTCTGAGGCAGAGCCGAAGAATCTCTCAAAGAATAAATTTTGTTGAGATCCTTCGCCAGTTGGCTCAGGATGACCTCGACATTACGTCGAGGTCATTTTACGTAAGCTTTTAGGATCTTTTGGACCTGCACGGGACGGTCTCCCTGGCCTGTGGGTGTACTTTCAATTTTTGAAACAGTATCATACCCCTGGGAAACAAACCCGAAAATCGTATGGTGCCCATTCAGCCAGGGTGTGGGCACTGTAGTAATAAAAAATTGGCTGCCGTTGGTGTCCGGACCGCGGTTAGCCATGGCTAGAATACCTTGTTTATCAAAAACAAGTTGTGGGTTGATCTCATCCGCGAAATCACCTCCCCATAAGCTTGTCCCCCCGCTGCCTGTTCCGGTCGGATCGCCTCCCTGGACCATAAAACCTTTAATGACACGATGAAATATTAAACCATCGTAATAGCCCTTTTTGACGAGGCCGACAAAATTTTCCACGGTCTTTGGCGCTTTGTCCGCGAACAAAGTCAATTCAATATTTCCCTGGTTTGTTTCCAATACAACAATGGTTGATTTCACATCAGACTCCCCGCCTGCCGGCGAGGCAGGCTGTGCGTAGGTTAGAGAAAAAGGCATGATAACGGACAAACCTGAAAACAAAAAACAACGAACAGCTTTGAGTATCGGGCATGACGGCCAAACATGGATCATAGCAATTCTCTCCTTTTATATTATTGCGCCTTCTTTGACCTGATTTGCGGGTATTCCCAGTTCAGACCTGAAAATCCGGTTTTGTTCCTTTAAACGATAGATTTCTTCTTCCAGCAAATTTTTAAGCTTATCGAACTCACGGACTTGAACAATGAAAACTGTCAATTCCTTTTGCAGGAGCTGAATGTTTTTATTTTTTTCAGCCAGAAGGGTTTCCAGTTTTTCCACCCTCGTATTCGAATCATCGGTTTGAGCGCTCTGTTCCGGATTAGATTTTGGGATGGCCTTATTGATTTTGACGGCCTTGCGTAAAGGGGGTTTTGCCATTTCTGGACCCAAAATTTTTATGACCCAATACATAGCTGTGATTAAAACGGCCAGGTAAACTATTAACATAGGTGCAATCCTTCTAAATAATTGGACAGGCAAAACAACTGGTTTATAATAAATTTATGATTACCTGTATTCTTTTGTCAGCGGGCAAAAGCGAACGTTTTGGACAACCAAAAGCATTGGCCTGCATCTTGGGCAGCAGTGTCATCCAACTTGTGCAAAATACCCTGCTGCAAAGCTCTTGTGACGAAATCATCGTGGTATTGGGAGCCAATGCCCGCCAAATACAGCCATCTATATTTATACACAGCCGAATCCGTGTTGTCTATAATAAAGACTATTATTTTGGACAGCTATCTTCTGTTAAAGCCGGATGGGGGCAGGCAGATCATTCAACAGCAGGCGTCATGTTATTACCGGTGGATTGTCCGTTGGTCACGGTTGCAAGCATTAATAAATTAATCCATCATTTTAAAAAGCATGACCCTGATATTTTGGTCCCTTCCTACCGGAATAAAAAAGGACATCCGCCGATTTTTAACCAGCGTTTAAAATCAAAGGTCCTTGGTCTTCCCATGGATACGGGCCTTAATTCTTTATTTGCCGAATTCCCGCCCCAAACAACGGAGATCGATGATCCCGGCATCATCAAAAGTTTCAACACACCCGAAGAATTTGAAAAAATTATTGCCAAACAATAGCTTTAGCAGTGTAGGTCGTGCGGATATAGGCGTTGCCGATTATTTTCTGGGAAGGAAGTGCTTTCCAAAAATCAGTGGCATCACTTTGAAGATCGGTGATGGCATCAGCACCAAGCATGCCGGCTTCTTGTTTTAATTTTGGCATAACATCTTCCAAGGTCACCACCCGTTCAGTGGTCACAGTCACTTTTCCAATTTCAATGTAAGGCTTGTCCGCTTTTTCAACATAAGCCACATCATCGATACTCGTTTTAGGCGAGTAATATTCTTGCGAGGTGTCCTTAGAATCAATTTGATAGACGGTGCAGCCGGATGAAAAAATGGATGAAAATAACAAAATAAATAATGTGCGTTTCATATTACCTTTCCTAGGCACCCTCGCCAAAACAATCAATTGATTATATAACCAAATTTGACCAAAACAATAAATTTTAAATTTTTTGAGTTGTTTTTTCCTTTAACGCCTTGACGATCTTTTCCGGTGTAATGGGAAGTTCTTTGATGCGAACACCGATGGCATCTTCAACAGCATTGGCAATCGCCGCTGAGGTCGGAAGTAAGGACGCCTCCCCCATGCCCTTGGCGCCGAAAGGCCCTTCAAGTTCATCGGTTTCAACTAAAATACTGTTCATTTTAGGGATACCGATGGAACGCGGCACCCGATAGCCGGCAAAATTCGCATTCAGCACGCGTCCGTTCTTAAATCTCAAATCTTCATAAAAGGTATATCCAATACCCATGGCCAAAGACCCTTCGATCTGGGCTTCGACGGACTGGGGATTGATCGCTTTGCCGATATCGTGCGCGTCCCATAATTCCAGCAGTTTGACATTTCCGGTATCAGTGTCCACTTCCACTTCCGCGATCTGGGCCTCAAAACCATAAGAGCCGGAAACATTGCCTTCGCCGGTGCGAAAATCAATCGGAGATGTTTTAGGGTTATAACTGCCCCGCCCGATAATTTGTTTGCCGTACTTAAAAGAATAACAAAGCTCCAGGGCGCGGTCAAAGCTCATGAGCAATTTACCGTCTTTCTTGAAAAATACTTTTTCAGCTTTGATGTCCAAATCATCAATGTTCACATTATTATCTTTGGCGACAATTTCCAAAATCTGTGTCTTGGCGTCCCGGCCGGCCAACAAGGCAGCATTACCGGAAATAAAGGTCACCCGGCTGGCAAACGAGCCGGTGTCAAAAGGGGTTATTTCCGTGTCCCCTGCTTTGCATTTAATACGGCTGTAGCTGACGCCTAATTCATGGGCGGCAATTTGGGACAATGCCGTATTGGACCCCTGTCCGGTGTCGGCCGCGCCGGTAAACAAATAAACCGAACCGTCTTCTTCCACTTTGACAATGGCCCCGGCGGACTCGTGCGATTTGTACATTTTAGAACCCATGACGTCGGCCGCGATCCCAATGCCGATGCCGCGCTTTAAATGGTTCATTTTCCCGTGTTTTTCCTTCCAGCCGGAAGCGTCACGCGCGCGTTCGATACATTCACGTAAACCATTAGTAGTTAAAATCATTTTATTGACGGTCACCATGTTAGGTCCAGTAATATTTTTAAGACGGAATTCTATCGGGTCCATGCCCAGATCGTTGGCGATCATGTCCATGTGGGATTCAATGGCAAAACCGCTTTGGACCCCGCCAAAACCGCGCATGGCGCCGCTGATGGGATTATTGGTGTAAACGCGATAGCCGCTCATGCGAAAATGCTGTATCTTATAGACCATAAAAATGCGCATGATGGCCGCAGCAAGGACAGTGGGGCCATAACTGCAATAAGCCCCCCCCGTCGGCCAAGACCTCACCGGTGATGGCAAGGATGGTCCCGTCTTTTTTAACACCCGTCTTGATCTTATAAATCATGCCGTGTTTACGGCGGGTGGTGGTAAACTCTTCTTCGCGGGTCAATGAAATTTTAACGGGCAATCCGCCGGCCTTCTTGGAAAGCAGGCAGGAAGCAAAATCCATGGGCAGCATTTCCAATTTACCGCCGAAACCGCCGCCCACGGCCATCTTGATCACCCGCACGTCATTTAAATCCATTTTCAAGGTCTTGGCCAGGGCCTCGCGGCATTTAAACGGTGCCTGGGACGAGGACCACAGCGTAATTTTATTGGTAAAAGTCTCCCACTGCCCCACACAGACATGCGGCTCCATCGGTGCCGGATGGGCCACGGGGCACCAGAATTTATCCTCGCGCACAAGGTCCGCTTCTTTCATAACGCGCTCGGGATTGCCGAAATTGACCGGCAGGATCACCGCGATATTATTGAGGGATTCATGGATCTGGGGAGCGCCGGGCTTGATGGCTTCTTCAATCTCAAAAACTCCGGGAAGGACCTCATACTTGACATCGATCAAACGCAAAGCTTCATCCGCTGTTTCTTCATCAACAGCCGCGACAGCGGCCATTTCATCACCGATATATCGGACTTTGTCGGCTTCAAGGGCCATCTGGTCAACCGTATGCGGGAAAAAATATTCATTGGAACCGAATTTGATTTGATGCGTGTCTTTGGCGGTCACAATGGCCTTTACTCCGGGCAGGGCCTCAGCCTTGGATGTATCAATACTGATGATGCGCGCGTGCGGGTGCGGGGAGCGCAGCATTTTCCCCACCAGCATATTGGGAAAATACACGTCAAAGACATATTTGGTCTGGCCCGTGACAATACCCCTGCCTTCGATGCGCGGCACACTCTTGCCGACGGGGTCAACATATTGGTCTACGAATTTGGATTGCGGGGTCAAGGCCATATTAGTTTGTCGGTCGGTGGTTTCCCTGGGGTGCTTTCACATTCAATGGTTTCTTGCTCGGCCACCTGCGAGCAACTGCGAGTGTCGGTCAATCCGACCTTGGGGACACGGCTAAAGCCATGTCCCCAGGTTGGCATTACTTCTTCATCTTTTTTCCGGCTTCACGCACAGCTTCAAAAATCTTTGGATACCCGCCGCAACGGCAGATATTGCCGTCCAGGGCGTACTCAATTTCTTCCTGTGTCGGATCCGGATTTTTATCCAACAATGCGACTGAAGACATGATCATGCCAGGTATACAAAAACCGCATTGCACCGAACCGCAATCCACATAAGCTTGCTGGACCGGATGCAACACGTCCCCTTGGGCCAGACCTTCTATGGTAGTTATATCATCACCCTGGGCATTGGCGGCAAGTGTTATACATGACAAGACCGCCTTGCCATTGATGATGACCGTGCAAGTGCCGCATTCCGTTTCCTGGCAAGCGGTTTTAGTCCCGGTCAAAGATAAATGGTCCCGCAAGACTTCCATCAGGGTTTCATTACCCTTGAGATTTAAAGAATATTCTTTTTTATTAATGGCTAAATTTACAATCATAAAGATCCTTCGCTGTGCTCAGGATGACGTTGTACTTATCTGATCAATGGCAGACTTTAAACTAATCCTGAACATATGCTGTTTATACTCACTGGAGCGGGTGTCATAAATGGGTACGCTTAAATGCCCCAGAGCTTCCTTGCCCAAACCGCCCGAAGAAGAGCTTTTATTCAAAAACCCTTCTAAAACAGGGTCTCTCTGGGCAAAGGCTGTACCATTATTAATGCCAATACGGGTATTATACCAATGTTTGCCTTTAATTTCAGTTTTTATGCATACGGCCAACATAGGAACGTCAACGTGCAAAGTTTTTCTGACACGGCGATAGGCGCTGTGGGCTGTTGCTTGGGTTTTTATAGCCACATGGGTGAATAATTTTTCTGAACGGGCCGCGTTCTTATAAAAATCCTCAGCCGCAATAATTTCTTCCTTTCCATCAGGCCCTAAAAAATGCATTTGGGCATCCAAGGCAATCATCACCGCGCCCATTTCCGTCCATGTGTAGCGGCAGGTCAAATTCCCCCCTACGGTTGCCATATTACGGATAGGGTTAGTTGAAATATTCCGGCAAACGGTATGCAAAATCTTCAAATGACCGTCCGGCAATGGGCTTTCTAGAAGATCATTGATGCGGGTCATGGCCTTGATGGTCAGGGTATCTCCTTGGAAAACAACGCCTTTGAGTTCATCAACCCTGGCTAAACTTAAAATATTACGAGCTGTTTTAGTCCCTTTGTGCTTCAATAATTTCATACTGTTAAGCAGGAACGTGCCTCCAGCCAGGACCTTGGAATCTTCCAATTCCTTAAAAAGCCGGGCCGCTTCCAGTGAAGTTTTGGGCAAATGCAATGTTAAAGGATTAAGTAACATACGCAAGGGTTAAGCATCTTCTACGGTGTACTGTTTTAACAGCTCGTTGGCGGCAACTACAAGTTGTTGAACATCCAAATATTGCACATAACAATCAATCCCTGCTTTTGTGCTGATCCTATCAATGACAACCGTCTTTTCTCCGGCCTGTTCCGAATATAAAATGAATTTGACATATTGGGACCTGGCCATTCTTCTTAATTGCAAAATCACCGAGTCTCCCGCAATATCAGGCAACCCAAGCTTGACCAATGCCACATCCGGCAAATTTCCATAAACGTATTCAATGGCATCGGCGCCATTGGCAGCGGAAATGACCACATACCCGGCGTTAAGAAAGACCTCACCGATTTTCTTGAGCTCTTGCGGATCATCCTCAACGATGCAAATTTTTGCGGCACGTTCTATGCCGGACACCTTGATTTTCTTGAAGATACCGAATTTCTTGTTAATAATGGTATCGACTTCGTCTAATAACTCATCGACTTCAAAAGGCTTGGTCTTAAACCCATCGATAAATAAATCCTGGAATAATTTTGCCATATTAGCCCGGGCCGTCAAGATGAAAATGGAGTACTTCGGGTGGTTGTGCCTGTCACAAATATTTTGATAAAATACCATGCCTCCCATTTTGGGCATGTTCAGGTCCAATATGATCAAATGCGGAGTGATTGTTTTTAATCTTTCCAACCCTTCAAAACCATTATTGGCTGTTTCGACCCTGTATCCCCTGGATTTTAAAGCGATTTTCACAAGTTGCTGCAAATCAATCTCATCATCAATCAATAGAATGGTCTTCTTTTCGGCCATACTCTCTACACGCTGGCTTTCTGTTCCAGTATAGGAAGAGT
>Ga0207006_1161_pt1 | contig 11026 bp, 1 predicted proteins | sample Alteio_BWMinCont_84_FD_153497 | JGI IMG/M metagenome (GOLD analysis project Ga0207006, IMG submission 153497) | Enriched cells from forest soil in Barre Woods Harvard Forest LTER site, Petersham, Massachusetts, United States -... | ecosystem: Environmental > Terrestrial > Soil > Temperate forest >...
GCCATAATTGTTTCCTCCTCCTGAGCTATTACTGCCAGTTCCATTTATTACAATGTTACTGCTGACCGTTGATATAATGGCAGCTTCTAGTTCGACACCAACATTTGTATTTCCTGTATCATTACTAACACCATTTGCAGTAAGCGTTATTGGTCCACCTACACTGCCACTTGTTGAGGAAATGGTGGAATTATTGACTAAGATCCCATAATTATATTGACCTGTAGCTGCGCTACCAGATGTGCCAGTAACATTAACAATACCTGTAGCTGTAGTCATTAAGCTGTTTCCTGATAGGTAAACACCTTCATTGCCACCAGTGCCATTTGCCCCTCCGGTACCGGTTATGTTAATCGCACCACTGGTAGTCTGGACAGTAGTGCTATTTAAATGTATGCCATAAAGACTACCCGGACCCGGACTCGGATTGCTATAAGCCTGGGCAATCATAGCGATATTGCCACTGCCAGCATTGATCGTTGAGCCATTTAGGCCTATACCGCTAATATAGCTAACATCCCCAATCGCTGCCATCGTTGTCGGTGCTGTACCACCACCCATGGTGATATTGCCGCCGCCAGAAGAAAGCGTTGAGCTGCCGATCTGGATGGCACCACTCTTGCTGCCGTTGGTATCACTGCTATCCGAATCGAGGAGGATATTGAGCGCTTGACCAGTACCGTTGGCGATAGTCAGGCTGTTACCGATCACGATATTCTGATCGGAAATGGCGCTGAAGGCAGAAGTCGCGCTGCTGCTTCCCGTCACGTTACCGCCAATGGTGATATCACTTGCGCCGTAGGTTTCAAAGGTTAAGTTACCACCGTTAATCGTCTGGGTGCCCGAGGTGTTAAAGGTGCCGGTATTGGTGACAACGGCGGTGTTAGAACCAAATGTTGCCGTGCCGACATGGATTGCGCCGGTTCCGGCAGCCGTGTTACCAATCTCCAACAGGCCGCCGCCGGCATTGGTTTCGGCAAGGAAGGTGCTGTCAAAAGTGATGTTACCGGTGCCGCTTACGACGGTTCCTACGTCAATGCTATAGGTGCTGGTGCGGGGTTTGAAGTTGGTTATGCCGGCGTTATTGAAACTTATATTATCAAGATTGATATAGGAATTGGCATTGACCGTAACATTACCGGTACCACCCTGGCCAAAAACACTTCCCACGCCGGTACTATAGATATCGGCAGAACTATTTTGACCAATGGCGGTGACGGTCACATTACCGGTACCGGTAGCACCAATATAGTAACCTGTGCCGTATATACCATAATTTGAGCCACCGGCACCGGTACCGGCATTTGCATTCACTGTTAAGTTGCCGCTGACGGTCGTCATTACATCGAAATTACCATTGAAATAAATACCATATTCATTGCTATAGGCGTTCGCACCGGTACCGGTGATGACCACATTGCCGGAGGTTGAACCAATTGTTGCTGGGCCACAACAATTACCAATATAAATCCCATAGTTATTATTGTAACTGCTTGAAGTACCGCCGGTACCGCCGGTGCCGTTGATGGTAAGCGTGCCGCTGTTGGTGGTAATGTTGGCAGGCCATATATACACCATAGTTATTGGTTGTACCATTACCACCGGTACCATTCAATGTGACATTACCACTGCCAGTACTGGTAATATTGCCATGGGCATTAATCCCTTGATTATATGTGCCAGCACTATTACCCCCATAACCGGTGATGATTGCGTTAGCGCCAACCGTGGTAATCGTTCCCCCATCAAGATAAACTCCCGTATCACCACCGCTACTATCACCCGAACTGCCGGTACCGGTAATCGTTACCGTGCCGCCGGTGCCCGTATGGGTGATCCACGGCGCATCTATCCCTAAGTTATTACCGGTGGTGCTATTACCGCCAACACCAATCACTGTAATATTACCTGTGCCCCCAGTTGAAATAAGGCCGGCATTATTTAATTCTAATCCGATATCACCACCATAGCCGGCCGCGCCTGTACCGCTCACCGACACATTCCCGGTACTTGACCAAAAGCCTGCCTGACTACAACAGGCGGAGTTAATATAAATACCGTCATTACCCGTGTCTCCACTGGCGTTACCACCTGCGCCAGTTCCGGTAACCACCAGGTTACCGGAACTGGTCATGGCAGCGCCGTCGGAAACAAATATTCCATAATTCTGTGACGAACCATTACCACCCGTACCCGTCACCGTGACATTGCCGGAAGTGGATGAAATATTTCCACCAAGATAGACGCCATAGTTATTGTTATAGCCGCTGGTGTTACCGGCAGCACCGCCCGTCCCGGTAACCGTAAGGTTACTGGTGGTAGTGGTAATATAGCCACCACCACCTACATAGACGCCGTCATTGTATGAAGTGCCATTGCCACCCGTACCATTCACTGTCACTGTGCCTGCGCCAGTGCTTGAGATATAACCGTTGCCGCCGCCGTTGTTAAGAACAGCGATTCCATAACCGACCCCATAAGTGGCGTTACCAACGCCACCTGTCCCGGTGATCGTAGCATTGGCACCTATGGTAGAAATGGTGCCATTGTCATTAATACCATAATTCTGTGTCGTACCATTACCACCCGTACCTGTAACAATTAATGCGCCGCCCGTACCGGTATGGCTGATAGTGGCGCCATAAATGTCAATACCACTGCCTCCTCCTGAAGTATCATTACCGCCATGACCTATCACAGTGAGGGTAGCTGTGCCGGCGGCAGTGATAAGACCGTAGGTATCAACTACCCCAACATCAGTGTTATTGGCATTAGCACCCGTACCGGTCACCGTCACATTGCCGGAAGTGGAGGAAATAGTTGCACCATAGACATCGACGCCATAGTTATTGTTATAGCTGTTGGTGTTACCGCCCGTACCGCCCGTACCGGTAATCGTAAGGATACTGGAGGTGGTGCTAATAGAGCCACCTCCAAAGACATCGACCCCGTTATTGCCATAATAGTATACAGCGCTGCCGCCGGTACCGTTACCGCCGGTGCCAATGACTGTAAGGTTACCGCTGCCGGTGCTGGTGATGCTGGAGCCGTTTGCTACAACCCCGGAATTTGCGACGGCTGTCCCGACCCCGATGCCAGTAATGGTTGCATTGGCACCAACGGTAGAAATTCCGCCTCCCGTAGCATTGACGCCAATACCATAACTGGTGCCCTGGCCGCCCGTACCGTTAATGATTAGGTTGCCGCTGGATGCAGTACTGGTTACCATGCCGCTGCTGTTCAGGTAAATGCCATTATTAACGCCACCACCTGACGCATAATTTCCACCATTACCCGTGATAGTAAAATTAGTGCCGCCAGTGGTAATCAGCCCGTTCGAATCAACAACTATCCCAAAGTCATTACTATAGCCATTCGCGCCCGTTCCAGTCACCGTCATATTGCCGGAAGTGGAAGAAATCTTACTGTTGCTCCCACTGACATACACACCGTAATTGCTATTATCGCCGGTAGCGGTGCCCGCCGTACCACCCGTACCGGTGACGGAAAGCGTGCTGGTCGTGGTGCTGACAACACCGCTATTCCAGACGTAAACACCATGATTATCTGTTGTGCCATTACCACCTGTACCGATGATGGTTACATTACCGGTACCAGTACTTCGGATGATGCCGTTATAAGCCTGAACGCCATAGTTATTAACGCTACTTTCATTGCTTCCCGATATGCCATTGATAACAAGATTGCCGTTAACCGTTGAAATGAAGCTGCCACTATCGGCATCAACACCCATATTATACGCTACACCATTACTACCACCTGTACCGGTGATGGTCACATTACCAACCCCTCCTCCGCTACCGGTAGAGGAAATAGTACCACCAGTTGATGTTTCAACACCAATATCAGCATTACCCGTAGCATTGGCACCACCGTTACCGACGATGGTCATATTGCCACTACTAGTGGTGATAAGGCCGCCATAAACATAAATTCCGTTATTATTCATCGTGCCATTGCCGCCAGTACCAGTCAGTGTAAAATTACCGCTCGTTGTCGAGACAGTCCCCCCATTCACCTCAATCCCATTATTATTTGCGCTGGCACTGCTATAACCCTGACCAATCATAGCAAAGTTACCGGCCCCAGCGGAGATCGTCGAACCATTCGAATAGATACCGTTGGCATAATTGGCATCCCCAAGCGCTGCCATCGTTGTAGGAGTGGTGCCCCCACCCATGGTGATATTACCGCCATTTGAGGTAAGGGTAGAGCTGGATATAGAAATCGCCCCGCCCAGCGTCGCATTGGTATCCGCAGCATCGGAATCAAGGAGTATATTCAAAATGTGACTGGCACCATTGGTAATCGTTGCACCACTGATCACGATATCACTGCCGGAGAGGATATTTAACGCGGTGGTGCCACTGGCGCTGCCGGTAATATTACCGTCGATATTGATGGTGCCCGCTGCGTCAAGACGGCCCGTTATCGAGTCATAAACACTGGAGGTTTGAACCTTCATGGCACTCGTGCTAAGTATCGTATTGCCACTGAAGTTGATGTTACCACTGCCGCTGATAATATTGATTGGGCTGGTCCAGGTGGCATTGCCGACATCGACATAACCTGTGCCCAGGATATTGCCGAGGGTGATGTTGCCGGCGGTGATGTTACTATTAATGAATGCGGTACTTAATTGTACTTGCGCCGATGCCCCTGCTACCGTTCCAACATCCATATTAAAGCCGATTTGCGGTCCGATAAAGGCGCTGCCGGTAGTTTGAATGAATAAATTATTGAGGCCGGTATTGGTCCCCATATTGACGGTCACATTTCCCGTATCACTCGCACCACCGAGGGTTTCTGTGCTGCCGACTGTCAGGTTACCGGCGCTGACGGTAATATTGCCGGAGCCGGTGGAGGTAAGGCTCTGGTTCAGACTGATGCTACCGGTCAGGCTGTTTAAGGTAAGGGCGGTGGTGCTGACGGTCTGGGCGTTCGCCAGGACGATATTACCGCTGCCGGTCAGAATCTGGATCGGCACCGTCCAGGTATTCGCACCGACGGTGACCTTACCGGTACCAACCGCGCTACCAATAGTCAGTAACGAAGCGCGGGTCACATAACTGGCGAGACTATTCGGATTGGCGATAACGAGCGTGCCGGTGCCACCGGATACGGTACCCACGTCAATCGTGGTTGATGGGGTATTAGCCCCGATAAATGCCTGGCCGCTGGTATTCATGCTGAGATTACTCAGTGATGCGAGCGAATCTGTATCGAACGTAACATTCCCGCTATCACTTGCTCCACCCAGGACAACGCCGCCTGTAATCGCCACCGTAGCACCGCTGACGCTGATATTGCCGGTTCCGGTAGAGGTAATATTATTATTCAGATTGATCGCGCTGGTCAGAGCCTGCATCGAGAGGGAGGTATTGGAGATAGTTTGTGCATTATCCACCGTAATCCCACCGCTGCCAGTCAGGATATTGACCGGTACCGTCCAGGTTTGCGCGCCGAGGTTCACCGCGCCGGTATCGGTGGTGTTACCGATGGTGAGGAGATAGGTATTGCTGACATTATTAAGGATCGTTGAGTTGACAGATAAAATACCCGTACCGCTTGTCACATTCCCCACGTCAATCGTTGTCGATGCGGTGCGCGGCTGAATAATAATAGCGCCACCATTATTGAGGTAGAAGCCGGCTGCTCCACTAATGGTGTTTTGATTTAAGGTAATCGAGCCGGTATCGGTGATTCCTCCGCCGATAGTTCCAGCCGCGCCGACAAAATCAGTAGCGCTGTTTTTACCGATCGAGGTGATGGTGACATTACCGGTACTGGACGAAGAAACCACGCCGCCATTATTGTAAAATCCGCTATTGCCGGTTGATGCTCCGTTACCGCCTGTGGCGTTGATGACCAGATTGCCGGTGCCGATGGATAAAAGGGCGGATGAATCATATAAATAGACCCCATAGTTATTACTATAAGCGGCAGCACCTGTACCGTTTATCGTGATATTGCCGGAAGTGGAGCTGATGGTACCACCACTAAAACCTGCCCATACGCCATCATTGCTCGTATAAGAGCTGGAAGTGCCACCAGCACCGCCGGTACCGGTGACCGTAAGTGCGCTGGTAGTTGTCGAGATGCCCCCTCCATTATCAACAGCGACACCATCATTATTCGTTGTACCACCACCGCCGGTACCAATCACCGTCAATGTGCCGCTGCCAGTACTTTTTATCGTGCCACCGTCAACGTCCGTTCCGTGATTACTGTCTGCTGAACCAGTACCGCCGGTACCCGTAATGGTAGCATTTGCTCCGACTGTTGAAATAACCCCGCCATTATATACCAATATCCCTTTATTCAGATTACTGCCCGTACCGCCTGTACCGGTAACCGTCAAAGTACCACTTGAACCCGTATCGCTGATCGTACCGCCAATAACGTAAATCCCATGATTACTATCGGCGACGCTATTACCACCGTGTCCAATTACTGAAAGCGTCGCCGTACCGGCTGTCGTGATAATACCACTAGAGTAGACCTCTATCCCATAGTCAGTATTATAACCAGCTGCGCCCGTACCCGTCACCGTGACATTACCGCTGGTCGAGCCAATGGTGCTGGTTGAGCTGTAACCTACATAGACACCCATATTACCCGTATTGCTGGTAGAGGTTCCGCTTGTCCCACCGGTACCGGTGACTGTAAGATTACTGCTGGTAGTGGTAACGCTACCGCCACCCCATACTGTAACCCCAGCATTATTGTTCATACCAGCACCGCCAGTACCTATTAAAGTGAGATTACCGGCTCCTGTGCTTTGAATGATAGAACCAGCGTTATCAGCATAAGAATCTACGTTGATCCCTTGATTACTGGCTCCTGAACTAGCTGCACCTATGCCTGTCACCGTCATATTAGCACCGACGGTAGAAATAACGCCGTCATTGCTGAGATCGACACCATTGTCACCACTATTACCTGTGCCGCCTGTACCATTAATGGTGACAGTACCGCCCGTACCCGTATGGCTGATCGTGCCGCCATAGACATAAATCCCGATATTACTATTTCCGCCTGCGGCATAGTTACCACCCTGACCGGTGACCGAAAGCGTTGCTGTACCGGCTGTGGTAATCAGCCCGCTTGAATCAACATCCACCCCATAATCATTGCTATAGGCTGCCGCGCCCGTACCATTCACCGTGACAGCGCCTGAGGTTGAGCTGATGGTGCCACCGTTGACATAGATACCATAATTGTTATTATCACCACTGGCATTACCTGCCGTACCACCCGTACCGGTAACCGAAAGTGCGCTGGTAGTGGTAGAAATGGTGCCAGGACTGCCAATATAAATACCATTGTTATTTGTTGTTCCACTACCGCCTACACCAATGACGGTAAGCGTACCTGTGCCTGTACTGGTAATAGTGCCGCTTGTATTCACATATATACCGGTAGCCCACGTACCCGAACCTGCCCCATTGCCTGTAATGGTGGCATTAGCCCCAACAGTTGTAATATGACCACTATTTTGCGAAACAACACCAAGAGCATATTGGCCACCACCTGTACCTGCTGTACCAGTGACACTCATCGTCCCACCTGTACCAGTCTGGCTTATGGTGCCGCCGTTAGCAGTTATCCCAAAATTAGAACCTCCGCCTGAGGCATCATTACCACCCTGGCCAGTCACTGACAGCGTTGCCGTGCCGGCTGTGGTAATCACACCGCTTGAATCAACATCTACCCCCCAATCAGTGCTATAGGCGTTCGCGCCCGTACCATTCACCGTCACATTGCCGGTACTGGACTTAAGCGTGCTGCCACTGCCGCTAACATAAACCCCAAAATTACTATTATCACCACTGGCCGTGCCCGCCGTTCCACCCGTCCCGGTCACCACTAGGTTACCGCTGGCCGTTGAAACATTACCGCCGCCATAAACATAAACCCCATAGTTATTGGTTGTCCCGGCTCCGCCTGTTCCGGTGATGGTAATGATTCCTGTCGATGTCGTGGAAATAGTCGAGTTATTGATTGCCACGCCGCTGGCGCTGCTGCTGCCGGCAAAGCCCTGACCGATCATCGCCAGGTTACCGCCTGCTAAGGCGATCGTTGCGCCGTTTATATAAATCCCGTTGACGTTGGTGGCCGTACCGACCGCCGCCATCGTGGTTGGGGTAGTGCCGCCACCCAAAGTAAGGTTTCCGCCTTTGGTCGTAATACTGACCGCGCCAATATTAATCGCGCCGCTACCCGAGCCATTGCTTACTGCCGCATCATTGGCATCAAGCACCAGGTTTAATATCCCGCTCGATGAGGTAATGCTGGCATTGACCAAAATACTACCAGCCGCTTTTAAGGTAAGCGTTGCCGTACCCGCCGAGGCTTTGGTAATCGCATTACTCACCGTAATATCGCCATTCTCAGCGCCGCTGGCCCCGGTCGATACCGAAATACTGGTACCGGTGGTCAGCGATGTGCCAAGCGTGCCTGAATTCACAATCGCTCCGGTCGCCGTTGCCGCCCAGTTCGGGGTTGAACCCGCATTGGTCGTCGTACCGGTACTGATCGTCACATTAAACGGATCGAGCAGCCAGGTGCCATCGAGGCCAGTTGGCCCGGCAGCATCGACCGATCCCATGACGTTTAATACATGGGCGGAGGTTTCAACATATCCGCCATTGCCCAGCTTGCTGCCGCCGCGTGCTGTAATGACGCCGTTAAAATCCGTCTGCTGATCCGCCCATACAATGACATTGCCGCCGTTACCTGCGGTGATTGCATTAGCATTAATTGTGGCCCCACTTTGGACAATCGTATGAACCGCAGTCGGCGTAGGACCAGTCCCATGTCCCTGGCCGCCGATATAAGCCGTGCCGCCGCCGTTCGCACCCGATACATCCACCGTACTGTCGCTTGCAAGCAAGGTATGATCGCCGGTGACAACCACCGTTCCCCCCGTCTGTCCAGCCCCTTTACCAGACGCATCCAGCGTCCCGCTATTCTCCACCAGGCTAGTCCCGGTTTTGACGCCTTTATTGGCCGCAACATTATTCTCCACCGCATTACTGCCTTCCGCATAAAGAATGATCTTCCCATTGACATTTTTATAGCTGGTGGCTGAAATAATCCCGGTATTGCTGACCACTTCATTAATAATGCTGCGCGCCGCCGCTGCCGTCATCTGGACGATCCCGCCTGCGGCATTAATCTTACCGCTATTGCTGGCGAGTTGTGCTTCTTGATTGTTACTCACCGCGACATCAATCAGGTTATCCCCGGCCAGATCGAGCGTGAAACTATCCCCGGATGCCAGGGTGACTTTACCCAGTTTCGCATTAAGCACCCCGCGATTGATCACCTGCGGCGCCACAAAGCCGATTAATCCTTCCTCGCTTGCGGTGACGGTGCCTTCGTTGGTGATCGAGGCAGTAGGCGAACCTGTCTGGAAGAATTTGAGGTTACCCGCCATGAAATTGTTATTGGTGATATCGGCACTGCTTGCGACAATACTGCCAACATTGATTTGCGAGCCAGGCCCGAAGAATACACCGTTCGGATTAATCAGGATAATATTGCCATTGGAGGTCAAGGTCCCGAAAATGCTGGAAGGATCGTTACTATTAACGCGGTTTAAAGCCACGGACGAACTTCCCGGCTGGATAAACCGGGTGGTTTCATTGCCGGCGATATTAAAGCTGTTCCAGTCGATGATGGCTTTATTGCTGGTTTGATCGATAGTGAGGATATTGCCGCTTGAAGAGATGGTTGCAGACCCCCCATTTACCACGCCGCCTTTAGGGTTTGCATAGCTGAGCGGAGGCAATAAAATCAGGGTGAGCGCGGTCGCTAAAGCCGTCACTTTCCCTAGAAGCCGGTGCCTGAAGTAGGCAAAATGGATATTAAAATCCATAATAACCCTATGTTAAAGAACTACAATTCACCTTCTAAATATAGCAGGAAAAGGTTAATTTATTAAACTAATTGGTGTTTATTTATATATATGAACAGAGTATCGTCGGTTTATGCCCTAGAAGTGCCTCGGAGAAAGTTACTTTAGAATAGTGATCTATCCGGGTCAGTTTAAGAGATATATAAAAATAGATGAACCATATGGCTTTAAAAATTTTGAGAATCATAGATTGCGGGTCAGGATTTTATGTGGATAATCAGAACCCTATCAACTGCCCATACTTTTTGGGCCCTAGCCCGCTTAGAAAGACTCCCCTTATTCTGCTCTAAAAAGCGAATCAGCAAATCTGAGATATAATCCGGCATATCATAACGCTCATTGATCGCATTCTTCATGCGGTCATACTTCTCAAGGAAGGATACTTCCTCGGGCAGCACTGCTGTCACCGTCTGATAAACACAATCATAGAGAAATTCCGCCTGTTTGGTAGCATCAAAATAACGATACAGATCGATGGTGTCATTCAGTACCTCGACATTCCCATTTTCCATCGGCCGCCATTCTATCAAAGGAAGACGTGGTTTAGAATAAGCCTCAAGTACTTTACGATATTCCTCAAGGCGTTCCAGGATCACCGCCGAAACGGGAAAAATAATGCCTTTCGGTGAAAATGCTCGTTCATTAAGTACGTGATGGATCAAATAGCGATGAATACGGCCATTTCCATCAGAGAAGGGATGGATAAACACAAAGCCAAACGCAATGATAGCCGCAGCAATGACCGGGTCCATATCGCTCTTCTTTAAGCGTTCGTCCGTCTGGATCAATCCGTCTATCAGGGCAGCGAGATCTTCCCATCTTGCAGAGATATGATCTGGGATCGGAAGCCCCGTCGAGCGTTCGCGTACACCAATAAATCCACCTTCTCGCCTTAGTCCCATAGGGACAAAGCGTTTATCTTCAATGACGATATTTTGTAGCCGGACTAATTCTTCTGGAGAAAGCGGCGCCTGTCCTGCATGGCTTATGGCTCTTCCCCAGCGTTCTGCGCGGTTCTTGCCAGGCCGCTCCCCTTCAATTTCAAATGAGGCGCGTGAGTCTTTAAGCAGCAGAAAAGCCGCT
>Ga0207006_1162_pt1 | contig 10983 bp, 5 predicted proteins | sample Alteio_BWMinCont_84_FD_153497 | JGI IMG/M metagenome (GOLD analysis project Ga0207006, IMG submission 153497) | Enriched cells from forest soil in Barre Woods Harvard Forest LTER site, Petersham, Massachusetts, United States -... | ecosystem: Environmental > Terrestrial > Soil > Temperate forest >...
TGCCATCCCAAGAGGATTTCTTCGGAACAAGTAATATTGCCAAGATTTGCTCACAGGCCATCGTCCTATATCCATTTTATAAAGAGGACAATTTTATATCGGGAATTTACCCAACATTCTTTAGGTTTGTGAAGTCCAGGACTGGCTTGCGCTCAAGTATTGCTGCTTTGTGTAATTTCAATGTTCAGAAGGGCGGTTATGAAGAATCCTATGAGATATACAAGCTCAACGGCGATCTGCCATTCGATAAGCCACTGTTAAACCATGAAAAGCCATCATGGGCATATAAGCGAAATCCTGTTTGAAATTGCGACTTGCAAAACCCGAAATATGAAAAGGCCATCAGGGAGATGTGTGATAAAATAATGTTTAGAGGTTTTATTGGAAGATTCGTATAATCCGAAATATAATTGAAAGTACAGACCATGAACGCCATCATCTACTGCCGAGTATCCACCAAAGAACAAGCCGAGCAAGGTTACAGTCTTGAAGGCCAGGAAAAAGAATGCCGCCGTTTTGCCGCTGATAAGGGCTACGATGTGGACAAAATCTTTATCGAGCGCGGCGAAAGTGCCAAGACCACCGACCGCACCCAGCTTCAAAAACTCATCAAATATACTGTTGAAAATAAAAAACGCCTCAATGTCCTCATCATTTGGAAATACGACCGCCTGGCCCGTAACCTCTCCGACCAAACCGAGCTGGTAAAAAACTTCAGCACGTGCGGCCTGCGCGTCTTATCCGTTACCGAAAACAACGAAGAAAATTCCGTTGGCCGGTTAATGCGCAACATCATCGGCTCTTTTGCTCAATACGAAAATGACGTTAAAAGCGAACGAACAATCAACGGCATGAAACAGGCAATCCTTCAGGGCCGTTGGTGCTGGCGGGCGCCTTTAGGCTACAAGCAAGTTCGCAGTGAAAATGGCAAGCCCCTTCTCTGCCCTAACAACGATGCTCCCTTTGTCGTGGAAGCCTTTGATCTCATGGCTACTGGGCTTTATAAGCAAACTGATATCGTACAGAAAATAAAACAAAAGGGCTTCAAAAAGATTACCGAAAAGATCTTGAACCGAATACTGCGCAATCCTCTTTATGCCAGCATCATCAAGGTTGACTGGCATCCTGATTTCATTGAAGCAATTCATGGCCCTCTCATTCCCAAGGATACATTTTGGAAAGTTCAAGCTTACTTGAGCGGCAAAAAGCCGCAGATTACGTCTAAAAAAAGAAACCATCCTGATTTTCCCCTCCGCAATTTTACAAGATGCCCCAAATGTGAGGAGAAATTGACCGCAGGATGGTCTACAGGCCGCAAAGGCGTCAAATACCCCTATTACCATTGCCGAACCAAAGGCTGCTCTCTAAACGTCAAGAAACAGGAATTAGAGGCCCGCTTTTATGAATACTTGAAACAATACGAGGCACGTCCTGATATTCTAAACCTCTTTGGGGCCATTGTCCTGGACTTGCTTAAACAAAGTCAATCCGAACAGATTAAAAATGAGTACCGCCTCGATCAGGAATTAAAGGCACTGAAAGACCATCGAGACAAACTGGAAGAGTTGGCCGTCAAAGGCACATTTGATGAGGAGGCTTATAAACGGCAGGCTGAAAAATTGAAGGCCGATATCCTGGCGAAACAGATTGATTTGAATGAAACGAGGATTGATCTGGATGACGCGGAAGCCTGCGTTAATTACTGCAAATTTTTCATTTCAAATCTGGCCAGCCTATGGGCGGCTGCCAGCGTTGACGTCAAACAGCGGTTCCAAAATTTAATCTTCCCAGAAAAAATATATTTTGAGTACGGAAAATTTAGAACCACCGCAACTGCCACAATCTTCAAGGAGTTACAGCAATTCCCCGCCAATAAATCCAATTTGGTAGCCCCAACCGGATTTGAACCGGTGTTTTCTGCCTGAGAAGCAGACGTCCTGGACCAGGCTAGACGATGGGGCCGATAAATATGGAATGGTAAGGATATCTCAAACCATCTTAATCGTCAACAAATATCATTGACTCTTCGCGCTCTGAATTTATAATCGAGTTATGTCCACCAGCATCAGCATTGGTTTCAGCCAGCACCTTGACCCCCGGGAAGCCATCCTGCAGGCCTGTGTGCAGGTCAAGAACCAGCTGAATACCACCTATACCGATTTGATCATTGTATTCGCCTGCCCCGCGTATGTTGTCCCTGAAATCCCTGAAATCATAACCCGGACCCTCAAACCGAAACGTTTGGTCGGTTCTTCCACCGGCGGCATCATATTGTCCAACGGCGTGACAAACCGCGGCATCGCCATTGTAGGCATCAATTCCGATGAGTTGAGCTTTGGGATTTCCGCGATCAGTGATATTGAAAACCAGGACATGCATTATGTCGGATTTGACTTAGCCCGCAAAGCGGCCCAGGATTTAAACGCGTCCCGCCGGGACGCGTTCATCGTTTTTTCGGAAGGGATTGAAAAAAACAGTTCCCAATTCATCCGCGGGGTCAAAGAGTCCTTGGGCGGAGGCTTCCCCGTGCTGGGCGCCATTTCCAGCGACGATTTTAAATATAAAAAACTCTCTCAATTCTTCCAGGACCAGATATTGCAAAATTCCGCCCTGGGCCTTCTGCTCGGCGGCTCGTTCCATTTGGCCTTGGGTTGTAAACACAGCTTTAAACCGCTGGGAAAACCGCGCACCATCACCCAGGTTGACAACCACATCATCAGGACCATTGACCATAAACCGGCCGTCGAAATTTATAAACATTTTTTAGGTCCGGACGCGGAAGGGTTAAAAAACATCACTTTAAATTCCTACGCGGCGATCTACCCTTTGGGTATTTACCTGGAAGGGCCCCGCCAATATTTGTTACGTAACATCATTGACATCCTGGAAGACGGTAGTATCGTATGTCATGAGGGCATCCCTCAGGGCGCTGAGGTGCATTTAATGATCAGCAATAAAAATTCCTGCCGCCACTCTGCCATCGAAGCGGCGGAACTCGTCAAAGCGTCCTTAGGCGACAGGCAGGCCAAGCTTGTATTTGTATTTGAGTCCTTGGCCCGCCATAAAATCCTGGGACGCAGCGCGTTCGATGAAATCCAGGCCATCAAGGATGTCCTGGGCTATACAACGCCGATCGCGGGCATGTGCACCTTTGGTGAAATAGGCCCCTTTGGCACATTAAGCAATATTAAAAATGTCTATTTGCATAATGAAAATATCCTCATAATTGCCATCTCTTAAAAGACACACATAAATTCTATGGACGCGACATCCTGGATCCTGCAGACACTCGGCATCATCATATTTATCCTGCTGTGTGCATCGGCTTATCTTTTTTATGCCATTATCACCAAGGAAGAGATCATCAAACAAATGAAAGAAGCGCACCAAAAACTGATGCGTTCCTTCGACGATTTAGACGAGCAGGCCAAGCTGATCGTCCGCACGGACCTGGAGCTCAATAAGATCCGCGAAGAAATGGACAAACGCCTCAACGGCTTAAACGCCCTGCAAAGGACGTCCCGGCAAATGAGCCAGGCGCTTAATGAAGGTGAAATTTTTCAAAGGATATCTCCCGCCCTTTTCGAAGACCTGGGCTTCGCCCATGTCCTGGTCGCCACCACGAATGATAATAATATTTTGAAGGTCCGCCTTAACTTGGGCTTTAAGGACACCCGTGCCGAGGACATTTTAAAGGACATCGAAGCTGAAGCGCCGCTAAAAAAAACCATGCAGGATACCCGCTCCCTGTCCTCCATCAATTGCCCCAACAAAACCAAGGAGAGGATTGTCCAAATATTCAATTCGGAACACTTTATCATCTCGCCTGTCCTGACCCAGACCGGAAGCATCGGTTTTGTTTTTGTGGGCAACCGCTATAACGCGCCCGCGGTCACGCAGGGCGACGAGGAATTGATCACCCTGCTGGCCGGACAAATCGGCCAGTCCATCGAAAACGCCCAACTATTTGAAAAAGTGTTCCGCTCAAGCCAGGAATTGGAATTAAAAGTCGCGGACCGCACCAAACAATTGGCCGGTGCCCTGCAAAAAGTCAACGACATCAGTAATAAAAAATCGGAATTTATTTCCGCTGTTTCCCATGAGCTGCGCACCCCTTTGACGTCCATCAAAGGCTATGCCGCCATCCTGATCGCCGGAAAAATCGGTGAAGTGCCACCGGCGGTCAAAGAGCGCCTGGTCAAAATCAATTCCCATTCCGATAATCTGGTCAGCTTGATCAACGACCTTTTGGACATCGCGCGCATCGAATCCGGCCGGGTGGAGATGAAATTCGCCGCCTACAAAATCAAAAACATCATTGATAATGTCACTGATTTACTGGCACCCCAAATGACCGCCAAGGGCGTCAAATTACAATTGCCCCCTGTTCCTTTGGAAGGCATATACGTGGATGCTTCCCATGCCGAACGTGTCTTTATCAACCTGTTAAGCAACGCCGTTAAATTCACGCCGCCCAACGGGACCATCACCTTGTCCGTGTCACCGGCCCTCGAGCATGGCTATGCCGTTTTCAGCATCTCCGACACCGGCATCGGCATACCTGCCTCGGACGTTCAAAAACTTTTTAGTGAATTTTTCAGGGTCGATAATGAGATCAACCAAAATGTCAAAGGGACCGGTTTAGGGCTGGTCCTGGCTAAAAATATTGTCCAGGCGCACCATGGTAAAATATGGGTCCAGTCCCAAGTCGGGGTCGGGACCACATTTTATTTTACCTTGCCCACGACCCAAAAAGCTTTTGAAGAACGCCTGGTACCTGAAAAATCTTATGCGTAAAGAACGTATCCTCATCATCGATGATGACCCTGATATCCGCGATGTGCTTGACCTGAGCTTGTCGGAACATTACACCATTTTTGCGGCCGGCAACGGCCGTGACGGCCTGGAAATGGTCAAAGCCAAAAACCCGGACTTGATCATCACCGACTACAATATGCCGGTGATGAACGGCCCGGAATTTTGCCGCCAGCTGCGCCGTGATATCCTGCTGCGCCACCTGCCCGTCATTATGCTCACCGGCAAAGGCGAAACCAAGGACATGGTCACCGGGATCGAGTCCGGGGCGGACGATTATCTGGTCAAACCCTTTGAGCCCGAGACCCTTCTGGCCCGCATCCGCATGATCTTAAAACGCACGATCCGCTCTTTGGACGCCAATCCCCTGACCCACCTGCCGGGCAATACGTCCATTATGGAAGAGTTCCAGGCCCGCATCGACGCCGGCAAGCCTTTCGCGGTGGGCTATGCGGACCTTGATAAATTCAAAGTTTATAATGATAAATATGGTTTCGAACGCGGGGACGATGTTATCCGCTCGTTAGCGCGCATTCTCATTGACGCCGCCCAGCAATTTTGCGGGACGGAGGCCTTTGTGGGCCATATCGGAGGGGATGATTTTGTTTTTATCTGTGCCGATAACAAGGCCGATGCCATCAGCCAGAACATCATTGACGCCTTTGACAAACTTTCACCCGGCTTTTATAACGATGAGGACCGTGTGGCTGGTTTTATCATGGGTGTTGACAGGCAAGGGAACACCATCAAAGCAAACCTGGTCTGTGTTTCCATCGGCATTGTCAGCAATGTCAACCAGAAGATCACCCATGTGGCCCAAATCGGGGAACTTGGCGCGGAATTAAAGAAATTCGCCAAATCGGTGGGTAAAAGTAATTTTCAGAGGGACCAGAGGAAAAAATAGGAAAAGCAGAGTTGTTTCGGCTATTATCAGGAACTCACCTGTTGGATGTTCAGATTATAATTGCTGCTTGATGCTGAAGCCGTTCCAGACACAATATTAGCCGAAACGGTCCCGCTCCCCTCCAATAAAGCTGAACAAAATTGCGGGTCGCTGGCCAAGATACTACAGCCTCCGTTACTTCCCACGTCTTGAAAAGTGCTATATACAAGCGAGCCATCCTGCCCGTATACGTTGACTTGAAAACCGCAACTGCTTCCGGTGCTTACCGGATACATTTGAAATGTGTACGTGGTGTTGCCGGAGACATCCTGTGATGGTATCTGGAACCCTCCCGATTGTTGTGTCGGCATGTTTTCAGCCGTGCCCCAGTAAACAACGACTACGTTGGCCATAGGGTTAAAAGTGAACCCATATTCCCGGCCCGCGTAGCACTGGTCGTCGCTGAAGAATACGGCTTGCCCCGGGGCATTGTTTGAACCCGGGGTATTAAAAGATCCCGTGAATTGTATGCCATTGACCCCTGTCAGTTGGGAAGATTGCAAGAAAGCTAATCCCGGTGCTCCCCAATGTGAAGTCTGGTTGCCCGTGGGGTTGACGCATTGTATGTTCATCCCCGTCGCGCCGGTAGAGATCGCGGGCGCCTGTAGGGAATTATTGATATCCCCGAGAGTTGTGTTTGGCTTGAATATGTTATTAGCAGCCCCTCCGCCAATGGAGTAATAATTAAAGGACCCTACAGAACTGGAAAAATTCGGCGGTGGATTGGCGGGTGTTGTATTACCGGAATTATTGACGACCCCTCCACTCGAGCAGCCAAATACACATGAACCATTGGTTAAAATATATCCTTGTGTACATCCCCACGTACAGGGTACGTTTGTACAGAAATTTACAGGAGTATAAAGGGCCCCGTTAATTGCCGGAGAAGGTGTTCCATAACAAGCTGCCGCATTTGCCGGTACTACACCACCGCAGGAATTGCTCGTGCATGAACCCCCGGATAAGCTATAGCTTGGATTACAAGTGGCCGTACACGCCCCTGCGCCTGCACAACTGCCCGCGATTGCATACGCGGCACCATTGGCCGTGGGCAAGGGCGTCCCCGGACAAGCCGTTGTGTTTGGCGCAAGCGCCCCGCAGCTATTGGTATTGGCCGCGCACTGGCCTGACGAGCAGATCTCAGTCCCTGGACAACCGCAATTCGTATCCGGATTCCCGCACGTATCTTGTCCACAAGTGCCATTGGTAGGACATGTCCCTGCCGTGCAAGGCCCTCCACCACCTGCGGCCGGAGAACCAGGGCCCCCCGAGGGGCTGGCACATGCTTGGCCAAGATTACACATGACAGTATAGGTAATGGTTGCGCTTCCTGGAGTTGGGTTATTCCCGCAAGTACCCTCAACCTGGTTCGAAACCACTTGGGACACAATAGACGCTACTCCATTAGGACATGGAATCGAAGGCCCGGAAGATACTGTCTGCGACAGGCAAGAGCCGCAATCCCAACCCACGCCGGATTGGTCCGGAGTGCATGAATTATAGGTGATTGGGGTTGCGCAAGTTGAACCACAATCAGCTTCTGCTCCGCAATTTCCAGCCAGGGTCAACTTGGAACATACACCCGCGCATGTCGCGCAATCCGCGTAGTCAGTAATATTCATTGTAAAGCTGACCGAACACTGCCCCGGCGTGCCGGAAGCATTGCTGCTGCATGTCTGCCCAATAGGACAGCCTCCTCCACTGTCTCCGCAAACATTTCCGCAACTGTCAGTACCGCAGCCGCCGGAACAAGAACAAGGGGTCGTCGGTACACAAGCACACGTGCCGGGAGCACCGTGAGAAGAACTGCTGCATTGCTGCCCTTGAGGACAATTACCATTATTACTCCCACAGACATTTCCGCAGCTGTCAGTCCCGCATTGGCTGTTCCCGCATGGCGTCGTCGGCGCACAACCGCATGTCCCCGGTGTGCCGGGGGTATTACTGCTGCATGTGCCCCCGCCGGGACAGCCTCCATTATTTCCCCCGCAAGCATTTCCGCAGCTGTCCGTGCCGCATTGGCTGTTCCCGCATGGGACCGTCGGATCACAAATACACATGCCCGGGACCCCTGAAGTAGAACTGCTGCATTTAAACCCTCCGGGACAGGCGGTCCCGCATGAGTTCCCGCAACTGTCACTGCCGCATTGGCTGTTCCCGCATGGCGTCGTGCTTACGCATGCGCTGCCGTTCCAAGACTGGCACGCAAGACAATTTGGCGTACATTTTCCTGAAGAACAAGTCTCACCGGCAGGGCAGGCGTTAGGACCGTTACATCCATTCGCATTCCCGCAAGTATCCGGTCCGCAAACAGCTCCGGCAGGACATATTCCCGGCGTCGTGCACGTGCATTGCCCCGAAGTGCATGTTTCGCCGGGAGAACAGGCAGTACCATTGGTTGGGGCAGTGCAGGGAAGGCCGCAATTGTCAACACCTGTAGTGCTTCCGCAATTGGCTGTACAAGTGCCGTTAGATGTGCAATTGATACATCGATCAGTCGCGAAGTCACAACTCTCACCACCGGGACAATTAGAAGAGGCTGTATTACAAGGTTGTGAGCAAGTATCTAAGCCCGCAGTGCTTCCGCATTGGTGCAGGGCGTTACAAACACCGGGTTGGGGAGTGCAAAGACAACGCCCATATTGAGGCAAAGTACTGTTATCCTGACAAGTCGTATACGGCGGAGTCGTACATTGACCCGCTGAAGAGGGAGTGCATGGCTGGCCGCAACTATCCATCCCGCTCGTTGCGCTCAATGGCCCGCATTCATAGAAAGATTGGCAGGAGCCGGGTTGGGGGGTGCAAATACAATACCCATATTTAGGCAAATTAATGTTATTCTGACAAGTCGTATACGGCGGTGTATTGCATTGCCCCTCTGAAGGCAGAGTACACGGCTGGCCGCAACTGTCCAATCCGCTTGACGCGCTCAATGGCCCGCATTCATAGAAAGATTGGCAGGAGCCGGGTTTGGGAGTGCATTGGCAATATCCATAATCAGGCAAATTAATATTTTCCTGACAAGTCGTATACGGCGGTGTGTTGCATTGACCTTCAGGCGCGGCGCAAAGATGACCGCAGCTATCATGACCGCTTTCGCTGGCAGGGCCGCAATCATAGTAAGAAAAGCATGCTCCGCAAATGCATTGCCCCGCGTCACACGTTTCAGGCTGATTTTGCCCGTAATTTCCACACTGATTGGCCTTACCTATACATACTCCGCCGCAATCATCGAGACCCAGGTTGCTTCCGCACGCGGCCATGACTGTACAATTAGAAGACGAGCAAGTGCACTGTCCTGATGTGCAGGTTTCATTGGCAGGACAGACGCATTTCGCGTCCACATTGCCGCATGTATCTTTTCCGCAAGCACCGCCGGTGGGACATGTCCCTGCCGCACAATTAGCAACGCATTGTCCTGACGCGTTGCATGTTGAATTAATACAAGTGCCGCAAGTGCTTCCGCAGCCGTCATCCCCGCAATCTTTACCGGAACAATTAGGCACACAAGAACACGTGCCCGGTGTCCCAACAGTTGTACTGCTGCAATTAGATCCCGTAGGACATTTCCCGCAAACATTTCCGCAATTGTCAGTACCGCATCCATTGGACGCAGGACAAGCCGCCGTCGGTTTGCACGTGCAACCTGCCGCCGCGCATTTGGTCCCGTTCCAACAGGGGGCGGATGAAGGACAAGCGCATAGTTTGCTGGGATCTGTTGCATTTTGATCACAAAATGTACCCGTATTTGCAGGGCATACGACGGGCGTGTCGCATTTATTGGTGGCCGCGTCATACGTAAAGCACGGATTGGGACAATTAGCACATCCGTTACTGGTCGGGACGGTGCCCTTGATACACTGGCAAGTGCTTGTTGATCCATCACAATACATATTCGCGGGGCAATTGATCGGCACACATGAAAGGTTCTCATTGTAAGTCGTGCACTGCCCGCTGGCTGTTACCGGACATTTATCACATGAGTTATCATTTTGATTAGGATAGGTGCCCAGCGGACAAATGCATGCGGTACAGCCCGGACCAGGAATAGAATTTTTCGGGCTGGGCGGGTTACCTTGGCCGTCACATGTCAAATTATTGGGGCAACCGCATCCTCCATCAGGAAGACACTTTTGGCCCTCTGGGCATGACCCGCAAGCAATGACCCCGGTGCAAGTTACCTCAAATGCACCCGGACAAGTCTGGCCGACCGCGCATGAAACAGCCGCACTTCCCACTCCGGGGCAAGGTGTCCCTCCAAAGGCCGGCGCCGGGCATTCGCAGGCGCCGTACATGGTGGCAAAACTATTGGTACACGTGACCGGGCACCAACCGCCATTGATAGGGGCCGGGTTGGCATCACTGCCGCTTGCCATGATGACACGGGTGACAGTGTTATAATAATCTTGTGAGGTGTTCTGGATCTGGGAGATCAGGTTCCCCTGCCCGAAACTTGCAACGACGATCACAGCGACGACCGCCAAGAGCAAAAGATACTCTAAAGTCGTCTGGCCGCGAGCGGGCTTATGGACAGCGGACACATTCATAGATAATACAAATATTATGTTGTGTTAACAGTTATGTTGCGTATAGCATCCTTTGCTATATCTTTTTGCTGCTTTAATATAAGTATACACCACATAATTCTTTGAAACAACTTCCCGTTTTCTTTCATGTCCTTCCCACTTTACCGCCAGGCCGCGACAACGAAGGACGCGACCGCCATTGACATATAAGCGGGAATCCAGAAACTTGGATTTAAACTTTAGCCGATCCTTCGGGTAGAACTGTCTTTACACCCAACAATGGGAATGGACTTTTAATATATTGGAAACCAGTAATGACCGGAGTAAAGCCTTCAAAGCCGTCCTGTTGCAGTTGATTAATCTGGGCTGGGTCGAAGTGTACCAGCACCTTCTTGCCGTTGCGTAGTACATTGATTTGGTTTAGGTCGATACCGCCGTTTAATTGAGCCGGATCTGGTTTCCTTCTTGAAAAATTTCCTCCTGTAAACTTGTCTCTAACATCCCTTTCTAAATTGTACAAATTGGGTCTTTCACTTCCCCGAGCAGGCTTGTGTTTACCTTGGGATATCATATCGCTTATGAATTTATCGAAATCAAATGCCCCTCTATTTCGCTGAACCATAAGTTTTTGGATTGGCGACTTTAATTCTTCAATACTATTTGCTGCCAATATAGCAGATCTTATTTCATCCGAAGGCC
>Ga0207006_1163_pt1 | contig 10905 bp, 10 predicted proteins | sample Alteio_BWMinCont_84_FD_153497 | JGI IMG/M metagenome (GOLD analysis project Ga0207006, IMG submission 153497) | Enriched cells from forest soil in Barre Woods Harvard Forest LTER site, Petersham, Massachusetts, United States -... | ecosystem: Environmental > Terrestrial > Soil > Temperate forest >...
AGCACTGGCTTCAATCGACCCGGAATATCCCTTGTATTTGAGATAATTTGTCACGCGCTCATGCTAAGCTTTTCTCCTCCGAAGCCTGAATAATTGCCTTATCATCATACAAGACAAAATGACTGATTATAAAATCAGTCCCTTATAACAGCAACTGTGTAATATTGTAATATAAAAACTGTATAATATTGGAGCTTATTTGTAACCCTTCCAGATTGACTATACCCAAAGCAAACGAGTTTTAGGCTAGGCGCGCATCCCACCGAGCAAGCGCAGTGTACAAATAGTACATGAGCATTGCGAGAGTGGGTGTGCAACAACGCCTAAAACTCGTTTGCGAAGGGTATAAAGAACTATACTCAAAAAATGGAAGAACGAATACGATCAATCCCTAAGGCAGAATTGCATCTACACATTGAGGGCACTCTAGAACCCGAGTTATTTTTTCAATTGGCTGCCAGAAATAATATTGCCATTCCTTATCATTCAACCGAGGAATTACGTGCTGCTTATCAATTTAATAATTTACAATCCTTCCTCGACATCTATTATGCGGGTACAAAGGTTTTGATCCAGGAAGAAGACTTTTATGATCTCACCTGGGCTTATCTTAAACGAGCAAAACAACAAAATATTCGTCATGTCGAAATGTTTTTTGATCCTCAAAGCCATACAAATCGAGGCATCGATTTTCAAACCGTTGTTTCTGGGATTTCACGCGCACTCAAGGATGGCAGAATTATTTTAAATATTTCCAGCCATCTGATTATGTGTTTTTTGAGAGATTTATCGGAAGAATCTGCTTTAAAAACTTTAAAACAGGCATTGCCCTTTGTTAATAACATTATTGGAATAGGTTTAGATTCAGCAGAACTCAATAATCCTCCCAGCAAATTTAAAACAGTATATGAAGAGGCTCGTCAGCAGGGATTGTTGACTGTGGCACATGCAGGTGAAGAAGGGCCTCCTGAGTTTATTTGGCAGGCACTCGATCTCTTAAAAGTGCGTCGAATTGATCACGGAGTCCGTTGTTTAGAAGATGAAGCCCTTGTCAATCGTTTACGGGAAGAACAAATTCCTTTAACTGTCTGCCCCGTTTCCAATATAAAATTGAAAGTATTTAAACGCCTAGAAGATCATCCATTAAAACGCATGTTAGAAAAAGGTTTATGTGTTTCCATCAACTCAGATGATCCCGCTTATTTCGGCGGTTATGTGAATGAAAATTTTATTGAATGCTACCATTCACTGAATTTAAATCAACAAGAAATTTATCAGTTAGCCAAAAACTCTTTTAATGCCAGTTTTATAAGCCCTGAAGAAAAAACGAAATTCATCACAGAGTTGGATGGTTTTCGATTGATATCTCAATAGTGAAGTCAGATCTAGATTTGATTCCTATCTTTTAGATTTATTCATATCTTTTTTATCTTGATCTGAAACAACTATCTTTTAAACACGCGTAGTTGAAAGATATGTCGATTACGTATTCCTATATTCTTAAAAGGATGTACCCTTCTTTCATAGTGCCTCCTAGCTGTGTGAATCTACACTTTAATCAGTCTAGGAGACTCAAAAAGAGGATATTTCTACTTAGCAGAAAGAAGACATTTTAACTTTGCGGCTACACTGCGGCTACATACCCTTGAAAAAGAAATGAGGATAGTATATCTTATATATTGTACAACTATACTGTACAACATTAGGAGTATTTTATGGACGCGGTGAGTTATGAAGGTAAAACTGTTGCTATACCCAAAGCAAACGAGTTTTAGGCTAGGCGCGCATCCCACCGAGCAAGCGCAGTGTACAAATAGTACATGAGCATTGCGAGAGTGGGTGTGCAACAACGCCTAAAACTCGTTTGCGAAGGGTATAACCTTAGAGAAGCCTTTGAAGAAGCTGTGGAAGACTATCTTGAAACCTGTAAAAAATTAGGAAAAATTCCTCATGAAAAACCCCCCAGAAAAAAATAGCCAACCACAACCCCAAACACGAGTGCTCATTATGGCTGGAGGGACGGGTGGTCATGTATTTCCGGCCATGGCCATTGCCAAATGTTTGCAACAAGAAGGGGTGATTGTGGAATGGTTGGGCACCAAACGCGGATTAGAATCCACTCTTGTGCCTAGCGCAGGAATTCCCTTACATTATATTTCAGTGACTTCTTGGCGACGTGAAGGCTTTATAAAACGGCTTTTAGGACCTTTCTTTTTACTGGCTGCCCTTTATCAATCTCTTCAAATTTTGCGTCAATTTAAACCTAATTTGGTGCTGGGGATGGGGGGTTTTGCTTCCGGACCTGGGGGAATTGCCGCTTGGATGTTAGGCATCCCCTTAATAGTGCATGAACAAAATGCTGTGGCTGGGGTGACCAATCGCATTTTAGCCCATTTTGCTAAGCGGGTTTTAGCCGGTTTTCCTCAGGGGTTTCCTAAAACAGTCAAGGCTATCTGGACTGGAAACCCAGTCCGACAGGAATTATCACAGGTTATTGCTCCTAAACTTCGCTTTCAGGACCGATCTGGACCGATCCGTCTATTGATTGTTGGGGGTAGTCAGGGCGCAACCGCATTAAATCAGCTTTGTCCCAAAGCCCTAGAACTTATCCCAGAAGCGAGACGCCCAGAAGTTTGGCATCAAGCCGGTGGGGCTAATCAACAACCTACCCTAGATCTTTATGCAACTGCTGGTGTAAAAGCTCGAGTTGAACCCTTTATTGAAGAAATGGGTAAAGCCTATGCCTGGGCTGATATCGTACTTTGTCGTGCTGGAGCTCTCACGGTTGCTGAATTAGCCGCGGTTGGGGTTGGGAGCATTTTGGTACCTTTTCCATTTGCAGTAGACGACCATCAAACGCATAATGGACGTTTTTTAGAGGAAGTTGGGGCAGCTAAGTTAATCCAGCAGAAAACTCTAGATCCAACTAAGTTGGCCGAAATCATTATAGGCCTCTCGGAGGATCGTCAGGCATTACTCAAAATGGCCGAGGCAGCGAGAGAGGTCGCAAAGCCCAGGGCTTCTGAGCAAGTTTTAGAGCACTGTAAAGAAGTGATCGGTAGTCGTTGTTAATCTGGATTGCTTCACCTCCAGGAAAAGAGAGGACTGAACAAATTGAAACACATTAAAAAGAAGCAAACACAAATCGAAAAAAGGGGTGATTAGGTGGATCAAAAAAATAATGATTATTCCATGCGTTGGATCCGTCGAGTTCATTTAGTGGGCATCGGTGGTGCAGGTATGGGTGGGATCGCAGAAGTATTATTAAATTTAGGCTATACGGTTAGCGGTTCTGATCCCTCCGATAATGCCATGATGAAACATCTTAAAACATTGGGCGTACAATTGTGGAATCATCATCATGCTGATTATGTTAAAGGGAGTGATGTTGTCGTGGTTTCTTCCGCAGTTGCAGAAGATAACGTTGAATTAGTGGCAGCTCGAGAAAATCGTATTCCAATTGTACAACGCGCTTTGATGCTAGCCGAATTAATGCGTTTTAAACAAGGGGTGGCAATTGCCGGAACGCATGGAAAAACCACTACTACCAGTCTTGTGGCTTGTTTGTTAGCAGAAGCAGGACAGGATCCCACTTTTGTAATTGGCGGGCGTTTAAATAGTCACGGTACCAATGCAAAATTAGGAGAAGGACGTTATTTTGTTGCTGAGGCAGATGAAAGTGATGCGTCTTTTTTGTTGTTAACGCCTTTCATTGCAGTTGTGACGAATATTGATCGCGATCATCTAGAAACTTATAATAATGACTTCTCGATTCTAAAAAAAGCTTATTTACAATTTTTGCAACGCTTGCCATTTTATGGTTTGGCTGTTTTATGTTTAGATGATCCTGAAATTCGTCGTCTCTTGCCAGATATTGCGCGACCCATTGTCACTTATGGTTTTTCAGCAGAGGCTGATTTTCGAGTGCTTAACTTTGAACAGCAATTTAATAAATCCCGTTTTGAAGCTCTACGTCCTGGAAAATCTCCTCTCGAAATTCAATTAAACCTTCCTGGTAAGCATAATGCCCTAAATGCCTTGGCGGCTATTGCAGTGTGTACAGAAGAAGGCATTGGAGATGAGGCTATTCAACGCGGATTAGCCAATTTCCAAGGCGTAGGAAGACGTTTCCAAATTTTAGGAGAATTTGTACCCCATAATAAAAAAGTGTTAATGATTGATGACTATGGTCATCATCCTCGAGAAATCCAGGTGGTATTAGAGGCAATTCGTGCTGGCTGGCCCGATAGACGACTCGTCATGGTATTCCAACCACATCGATTTACTCGTACAAAAGCCTTATTTGAGGATTTTGTTTCCGTGTTATCTTCTGTTGATGTGTTATTGTTGTTAGAGGTTTACTCTGCAGGAGAAACCCCGATTCCGGGAGCAGATAGTCGAATGTTATCCGGAAGCATACGAAGTCGAGGGCTAGTGGATCCCATTTTTGTCCCTGATAAAAATCAACTTTATGCAGCATTAGCCCGAGTTTTACGGGATAACGACATCTTATTGATGCAGGGTGCAGGAGATATCGGAGCCTTGGCTCAGGAGTTTGCAGGCAATGCAACGAAATTCCCCCGATTAGAAAAACGAGATTCGATTGGTACTCATTCTGTTATTCAGGATGTTGTTAACTCTGTTATTCCGATAAGAGCGAATACAAATAAACAATAAAGGGTAATGAGGAATAAAAGGTAACAAGGATTTTTGAATGACAGACTCATTAAAATATACAGGCATATTAAAATATAAGGAATCTTTAGCTCAACATACCTCTTGGCATGTCGGAGGTGAAGCTGATTGTTATTATCGTCCAGACAACATCACTGATCTGTTGAAATTTTTAAGCTCTTTGCCTGAAGACGAACCTCTTACTTGGTTAGGGTTAGGAAGCAATGTTTTAATCAATGATGCTGGGATTAAAGGGACGGTTATCCATACCTTAGGTATGGGGGCTAAAATGCCCGAGCTACTTCTCGATAACAATAATGATAATAATAACGAATTTTTACAAAATTCTGATGAGAAATCGGTTCTTATTCGCGCGGATGCTGGGCTTCCTTGTGCAAAATTGGCAAAATTTTGTGCCAGCAATAGTTTAAGTGGGGGTGAATTTTTTGCTGGCATTCCAGGGACTGTTGGGGGCGCTTTGGCAATGAACGCTGGGGCTTTTGGGGGAGAAACCTGGAACGTGGTAGAAAAAGTGGAAGTGGCTAATCGCAAAGGCGAATGTTGTTTTCGTCGTCCGGAAGAATATCATATTGGGTATCGAGTAGTGAAAAGTCCAAGGGCAGAGGAATGGTTTATTGCCGGTTATTTTCGTTTTGAAAGAGGGGATGCCACTGAGGCATCCCAACAAATTAAACAATTATTGCGTCGTCGCTCTGAAACTCAACCCATCGGTGTTTTTAGTTGTGGTTCCGTTTTTAAAAATCCCCCCAGTGACTTTGCGGCTCGTTTAATTGAAACAGCAAATTTAAAAGGATACCGCATAAACGATGCTGAAGTTTCAAGCAAGCATGCTAATTTTATTATTAATCATGGTCAGGCCAAGGCAGAGGATATCCTGAATTTAATTCATTACATCTCTGAGACAGTCTGGGAAAAACATCAGGTATTGCTTCAGTGTGAGGTAAGACTTCTGGGGTTTTAGAAGAAGGTAAAGCCTAGAGCTGTATTGAATCATTGTCTTGACAGAAAAATCATTCTTTCGGTACACTAAAATGGTCAGGTATTTGATAGTTTAGTTTGTGGTTTATCTATTCACTTAAGACTTAAGGAGCCTAATATGTTGAGTTATTTTGCTTATTATTATCGATTTAGTTTTTACCGATTTATGCAGTTTGCTCAGTTTTTATTTAGGTTTTTCAAAGCTTCAACAGCTTCAATGAGTAGCCTTATTAGTCTTATTCATTCTCTTACAGTATGGGAGTCCTCCACATGTCAGCAACAACCAAACATTCTTCATCGAACTTAATTTTAACTATTTTAAGACGTTTAACTTTAAGACCTTTAAGACCTTTAAGCTCAATAAACCTGACTTCAACTATTTTAAAGCATCTAAAACGACTTCCCTTTACTGCCTCCTCGACTAGCCCTTCAATTAGTGCTTCCCTAACTGCCCCTTCAGCTTTCTTTCGTCCTGCTTCTTTTTTTCGTCTTGCTTCAATTTTGTTTTATTGTTTAATCAATTTTTTGATCTTGTGTTCTTCACTTCAAGCTTTAGCCCAAGAAGCATCAATCCAGACGTCTTCTCAAGATCTTCAGGCTTCAGCTTTGCATAAAACCATTGGCATTAGCCAAATTGTTGAGCACCCTGCCTTGGATGAAGTACGATTAGGTTTAATAAAGGCCTTGAAAGAGGAAGGATTTGTCGAAGGGAAAAATCTAGATATTCACTATGAAAATGCTCAAGGTAATATCAGCACTTCTTCTCAAATTGCAAGCAAATTATTAAGTTCAAAATTAGATTTGGTTGTGGGAATTTCAACGCCTTCTGCGCAGACTCTATTTTTTGCCGCTCAAAAACAAAACCATCGAATTCCGATCGTGTTTTCGGCTGTCAGTGATCCCGAGACTGCGAAATTAATTTCATCTTCTTATCCGATTACTGGGGTAACAGATGCGCCTAATTTAGAAGGGTTGTTGGAGCTTATCCATAGTATGATGCCGAATTTGAAAACTTTGGGACTCATGTATAATCCAGCTGAAGCTAATTCGGTTTCAACCATTACGAAGCTTAAAAAAATGTTGAAAGAGCAGGGTATTACTGCGCATGAAGTGACGGTCAATAAAACGGCCGATGTTGCCCAGGCGATGCATAGTTTAATTGGAAAAGTGGATGCTCTTTACTTTCCTCAAGATAATACTGTCGTTGCGGCAATCGAAACGGTGGTCAATATTGCACAACAGTCGTCCCCTACTTTGCCAGTCATTTTGCCCATATTTAGTAATGATCCAGCTTTAATAAAGAGAGGCATTTTGGCAGCCGTTGGGTTTGATTACCATGAAGTAGGCAAAGAAACCGGAAAGGTTGTGTCGAAAATATTACAAGGCACTGATCCAAATCAAATTCCAATTCGTAATCCGAGTGATTTGAGAGCAGTTGTTAATTTGTCATTGGCTAAAAAATTAGGCCTTATAGTGCCAACAGAATTGAAGCATTCAAAACTGCAGTTTATAGATTAGTTGCGTTTCAAAATTTTATTTTGTTTTCTTATTGAGGCCTGAATTGCGTCGGGGCTGTGCTCCTTCGCAATGGCTGAGTGTTTTTATAATTATTTTGGTTATTGGTCAGTTACAAACTTGCATAATACTTTACTATCACATATTTTGAATATTATTCACGGACATGATGTGAATGAGATAGGAATAGAGTAAAATGGTCGTCTTATGAATAAGGTAATAGGGAAGGCAATTAACTAATGTCTTTTAGCTTACGGCTACTGATAGCGATGTTACCACTTGGATTAGCCATAGGGGGAATTGTGAGTCTGCTGTTTATTATTAAACAGCCGGGACGTTTTCCTTTACGTGTTATTGAAATTCAAAGTGAATTGAAATGGATGTCGTCAGAGGCTATTACCCAAATTTTATCACCTGACTTGGAACAAGGATTTTTTGGCATAGATGTCGAGGCGATACAAAAAAAAGTGAATCATTTACCCTGGGTGTCTAATAGTACGGTTCAACGGGTCTGGCCAGATAGGATATCGGTGACTCTAACAGAACAAAATCCCCTAGCTCGTTTTGGTGAGAAAGGGGTATTGAGTACAGAAGGCAAGATTTTTTATCCAGAATTAAGAGGATCAGAATTAAATATCTTACCAGCAGGATACCCTTGGTTTACGGGGCCAGAAAAGATGGCAACGGAGATGTTAAAGCAATATTTAGATTTTTTAGAGATGCTAAGCCCCTTAGGGCTCTCTATTGCAGAATTGCATTTATCAGAAGAAGGATCCTATAAGATAGTGTTAGATAATGGAATTGCCATTATACTTGGCAAGGCAGCGATAAATGAACGGATGGGTCGTTTTATTTTGGTGTACCCCAATCAATTGAAAAAGGAAATTCAGCGAATTGCCTATTTGGATTTACGTTATACCAATGGGGTGGCCATTGGTTGGAAGGCAACTACAAATAGTGCAATCACAAATAATATAAGTTCTGGAGCTTATTAATAAATGATTAAGAGATATCCACAATGACGGGAAAAAAACAAATAGAAATGAGAGGTTATTTATAAATGACAAAAGAATACTTAAATAATGACGGAGGTCATCAATAGATGTCCAAAAAACCTGATAGAAATTTAGTTGCAGGACTTGATATTGGTACCTCGAAAGTCGTTGCGATTGTGGGTGAAGTGAATGCAGAAGCTCAAATTGAAATTGTGGGTATTGGATCTTACCCTTCTCGAGGATTAAAAAAAGGCGTTGTAGTGAATATTGACGCTACCGTTCAATCTGTTCAACGCGCCATTGAAGAAGCCGAATTAATGGCAGGCTGTCAGATTCATTCGGTTTTTACAGGCATTGCAGGCAATCATATTCGAAGTTTTAATTCACACGGCATTGTGGCCATTCGGGACCAGGAAGTCACGGCCCAAGATATTGAACGAGTTATTGATGCAGCCAAAGCTGTTGCCATCCCTGCTGATCAAAAAACACTGCATGTATTACCTCAGGAATTTATCATCGATAATCAAGAGGGCATTCGCGAACCTCTCGGTATGTCTGGTGTTCGTTTGGAAGCCAAGGTTCATATGGTGACAGGTGCTGTCAGTGCTGCTCAAAATATTGTGAAATGTGTGCGCCGTTGTGGTTTAGAAGTCGACGATATTATTTTAGAACAATTAGCTTCTAGTTATGCCGTTTTAACTCCAGATGAAAAACAATTAGGTGTATGTTTGATCGATATCGGTGGTGGCACAACCGACATCGCGGTATTTTCAGATGGAGCGATTCGTCATACCGCTGTGATTCCGATTGCGGGGGATCAAGTGAATAATGATCTTGCCGTCGCTTTACGAACTCCGACACAAAGTGCTGACAATATCAAGATTCATTATGGTTGTGCCTTAAGGCAATTAGCTAATATTGATGAAATGGTCGAGATTCCCAGTGTTGGTGATCGTCCTGGCAAACGTTTATCGCGTCTTTCTCTGGCAGAAGTGATTGAACCTCGTTTTGAAGAATTATTTTCTTTAATACATGCTGATCTACAACGTAATGGGTTATTAGATTTATTAGGAGCTGGTATTGTCGTGACTGGAGGCAGTTCTCGTATGGAAGGTCTGGTAGAATTAGCGGAGGAAATTTTTCGATTGCCAGTTCGTTTAGGGATCCCACGAAATATTACGGGTTTAGTCGATGTACTTCGTAATCCTATCTACGCGACAGGAGTAGGATTATTAATTTATGGTTTGCAAAGTCAGCAACAACAACGTGTTGATTTAATCTCAAACCAGAGTTTCAAGGGTTTTTTAAGTCGCATGAAAAGTTGGTTTCAGGGTAATTTTTAGTCATTTCCCAACCGTATTGCGAGCGTAGAGAAGCAATCTAGAAAGGGTAATTTTTAAAAGTTTAAGGTTTTCAAGTTTCAAGGCAATTTTTAAATTTAGGAGCGCCTTATGTTCGAATTAACAGACAATATGCCGAGTAATGCAGTTATCAAAGTCATCGGTGTCGGTGGAGGCGGAGGCAATGCCATTAAACACATGCTCACTGCTAATATTCAGGGAGTAGAATTTATTCGGGCAAATACGGACAGACAGGCTCTAGAAGATGATCTTCCTGGTTTGGTTTTACAACTGGGGACAACCATTACCAGAGGTTTAGGCGCAGGGGCAGATCCTGAAGTAGGACGTCAAAGTGCTTTAGCTGATCGAGAACGCATACATGATGTACTAGAGGGTGCAGATTTAGTCTTTATTACTTGTGGAATGGGTGGTGGAACCGGGACCGGTGGTGCTCCTATCGTAGCTGAAGTGGCTAAGGAACTCGGTGCTCTAACGGTGGCAGTGGTCACAAGACCCTTTCCGTTTGAAGGTAAAAAACGAATTCAACATGCAGAAGAAGGTATTTATAAATTAAGTCAGGTGGTCGATTCATTAATTACGATTCCAAATCAAAAACTCTTGAGTGTTTTGGGCAAGGGCGTTACTCTACTGGATGCCTTTAAGGCTGCGAATAATGTTTTGTTAGGTGCTGTACAAGGTATCGCAGAACTCATTACTCGTCCAGGACTTATTAACGTCGACTTTGCCGATGTCCGCACGGTTATGTCTGAAATGGGCTTAGCCATGATGGGGACAGGCATTGCCTCGGGAGAAAATCGTGCACGCTTAGCTGCAGAAGCAGCCATCTCGAGTCCATTATTAGATGACATGAGTTTAGCGGGGGCAAAAGGGGTTTTAGTGAATATTACCGCGGGACAAGATATGTCGATAGCTGAATTTGAAGAAGTCGGAGATGCTGTTAAGGGCTTTACAGCAGAAGATGCAACAGTAATCGTTGGAACTGTCATTGATCCGCATATGACAGATGAAATGCGAGTAACAATTGTAGCAACAGGGTTAGGTAGAAATGTAACTGCCACGGGTCGTAGCACTGAGTCTCGTTCGGCTATGCCTCTTTCAGCCATGCCTAGTGCAATGTACAATCGCTTTGAGCGTCCTGCTACGTTACCAACTACGGTCCCTGGCATGATACGAAAGCCAGAAGGAAAACCATCCCATTTATCCAATCCAGCAACTGCAGCATTAGCAAAACGTGGCGTCGAGGTAACAGCCGATGCGACGACAGACTATCCTTTCTTGGATATTCCAGCATTTTTGCGACGGCGAGCACCCATAGAGGGAGCAGAGTGTGATTAGACAACGAACATTAAAAAATAGCATTC